>Ga0172376_10000034_pt1 | contig 154315 bp, 114 predicted proteins | sample Lak35m_FD_121114 | JGI IMG/M metagenome (GOLD analysis project Ga0172376, IMG submission 121114) | Freshwater microbial communities from Kabuno Bay, South-Kivu, Congo - kab_092012_35m | ecosystem: Environmental > Aquatic > Freshwater > Lake | place: Democratic Republic of the Congo...
AAAGCGGGGACTTGACGAGGACACTCTCCGGCGTTTCGGCGTGGGCTGGGCCCCCGGCGGAGGCGAGTGGCTTGTCAGGAAGGCGCGCGAGGAATCCATCGAACTGGAGGTGCTCGAGAACATAGGCCTGGTCGGCAGGCAGGATGGCGGCGGATGGTACGACCGCTTCCGGGACAGGGTGCAGTTCCCCATCCGCAACCCCAGGGGACAACCGGTGGGATTCGGCGGACGGATCCTGCCGGGGTCGCCGGGCGAAAACCGCGCCCCGAAATATTACAATTCCGCCGACTCCGCCATTTTCAGCAAAAGTGAACAGCTCTTCGGCATCGACCTCGCCCGCGAGGCGGCCAGGCAGACCGGATGGCTCGCCATCGTCGAGGGTTACACCGATGTGCTGATGGCCCACCAGGCGGGGATCATGCCGGTGGTGGCCACCATGGGAACAGCCCTCAACGCCCGCCACCTGGGCCAGATCAGGAGGCACGCGCAAAAGGTCGTCCTTGTGTACGACTCCGACGCGGGCGGGGACGCTGGAGTGGAAAGGGCCCTGGGCCTCTTCGCCAGGAGCGATGTCGACCTCACGGTCGCGAGCCTGCCGGAAGGAAAGGATCCTTGCGACTGGCTGCTCGAGGCGGGCCCGGGTCCGCTCCGCGCCGCGCTGGAAGGGGCGACCGACCTGATGGAGTTCACCATCGGCCGGTGGTTTCCCGAGGGGATCGAGAACCGCATCGAGCCGATGCGGCGGGCCGTCGAAAAGGTGATGGCCCTTTTGCCGGAAGGCAAGCCCGGCTCGACGGAGGACCTGAAGTCCGAGCTGATGATCGGGAGGTTGTCGAGAAGGCTTGGCATACCCGAGGAGAGCCTCCGGGCCAGGCGGAAGGAATTGGCGCGATCGGCGCGCGCCGTCCAGGAAGGCAAGGCGGTGGTGAACGCGGAGGAGGATGCCGCCGACAGGACCAGGATGGAGGAGATTCCCCAGCTCGAGCGCGAGCTGGTGGCGGTGCTGCTGGCCCACCCGGGGAGGGTGGCCGAGGCGGCGGGGCGCGTGGCCCCGGAGGAATTCGAGAACCCGGCGGCGCGCCGGCTTCTCCTCGACCTCCTGGACCAGCTTCGCGCCGGCGATGAGCCGGGGATCGCGGGATTGAGATCCCGTCTGTCTCCCGGGCGATTGGCGCTGGCGCTCGGGCTTGCCGACATGGCGACAGGCCATTCGGAGCCGGGGCGGTGGCTGGAGGATTTGCTGGCGGGCTTCGAGCGGAAGAGAAACCGCGAGGGCCGGCGGCAGTTGCAACAGCGGTTGCAGCAGGTCTCGAGGGGGGGCGACCACGCCGCCGCGCTCGAGCTGCTGCGAAAGGTGCAGGATCAGGCAAGGTAAGCGGATCGCCGCGGCCTTGACGGGACTAGGGCCGGAGAAAACCGGGATGGAAAAGACTCAAGATTCCCTGCAGGCGCTCATCGAGCTGGGCCGTGACAAGGGGTACCTGACCTACGGACAGGTCAACGAGGTGCTCCCAGAGGAGGACGCCAGCCCGGACCGCATCGACCGGCTGCTGCTCGTGCTCGAGGAGCAGGGCATCGAGTTGATCGATGACGGCGAGGCCGAGGAACGGGACGGACGCGATGCCCGCGCCGTTGAAATCGACGCCCGCGCCGATTTCGAGGTTGTCGGCATCGTCGACGAGGACGACGGCCGTCGAACCGACGACCCTGTCCGCATGTACCTCACCCAAATGGGCGAGATTCCACTGCTCAAGCGCGAGCAGGAAATCGCCCTGGCCAAGCGCATTGAAATCACCCGTCGCCGTTTCCGCTTCAAGGTGCTCGAGGTGGACGGAGTCCTCCAGCAGGTGGTCGACACCCTCAAGAAGGTTCACACGGGAGAATTGCCGTTCGACCGCACGGTGAAGGTCTCGCTCACCGAGAACCTCGAGAAGGACAAGATCCTGCAGAGGATGCCCCACAACCTGAAGACCTTGGAGCACCTTCTGGAACTCAACCAGGCCGACTTCGCCGCCTTCCGGGGCGCGACCACCTGGAACGAGCAGATCAAGCTGCGGAACAGCCTGCGACGACGACGACGCAAGGCGGTGATCCTCGTCGAGGAATTGTCGATCCGCACCCAGCGAATCCAACCCCTGCTCAAGAAACTCGAGCAGATCTCCGTGCGCATGGACGAACTCGAGGGAATCATCGCGGCGATGCGGCGCCGCAACTGCCCGAGCGAGGTCGAGGATCTCGAAGGCTATGAAAAGGAACTCGCCGACTATATCGAGCATGTGCTCGAGGAACCGGCGATGCTTCGCCTACGGGTCGCGGCGGCCCGCCGCCGATTCATGGAATACGAGCAGGCCAAGCGCGACCTTTCCGGCGGCAACCTCCGCCTCGTCGTCAGCATCGCCAAGAAATACCGCAACCGCGGCCTCAGCTTCCTCGACCTGATCCAGGAGGGGAACACCGGCCTCATGCGCGCCGTGGACAAGTACGAGTACCGCCGCGGCTACAAGTTCAGCACCTACGCAACATGGTGGATCCGGCAGGCCATCACCCGCGCCATCGCCGACCAGGCCCGCACGATCCGCATCCCGGTGCACATGATCGAGACGATGTCCAAGTTGCGCAATGTCACCAAGAAACTCGTCCAGGATCTTGGACGCGAGCCAACCCTCGAGGAAACCGCCAAGGCCGCCGGCATCTCGGTCGAGGACACGCGAAGGGTCCTCAAGATCTCGCGCCAGCCCATATCGCTCGACCGTCCGGTCGGCGAAAGCGAGGACAGCTACTTCGGCGACTTCATCGAGGACAACTCCGTCGATTCCCCGGTGCAGGCCGCCAGCACCGAAATGCTCAAGGACAAGATCGACCAGATCCTCAAGACCCTCACCTACCGCGAACGCGAGATCATCAAGCTGCGCTACGGCCTGGGCGACGGCTACAGCTACACGCTCGAGGAGGTGGGCCGGATCTTCAAGGTGACGCGCGAGCGCGTGCGGCAGATCGAGGCCAAGGCCGTTCGCAAGCTGCAGCACCCCGTGCGCAGCCGGCAACTTGAAGGCTTTGTCGAAACGCTGCTCAAGCGCTGATCCATCAGGACGCGGATCCGTTCGCGGCCTACAATGCCTCGAATGTCGGCCGATCGGATTTCATCCGCCCGTCCGGCCCGGGGAAGACCACATGGCCGATGCATCCGAAGGCAGGCTTTTCAGGCGAATCCATCATCTCCGCTGCCGCGAGCGAGATCTCTCGGCGGCCATCACGAGCCTTCCACGGCAATCCGCCAGCCTGAAGACCAGGCTTGAAAAAGCCAAGGCGGCCAGGGCCGACGCCGGGGAGCAGATCAAGACCCGTCAGGTCAGCCATCGGGCCAAGGAATCGGCCATCAAGGCCTCAACAGCCCAAATCCGCAAGCTGAGCGAGCAGCGCGACGCCTCCAGTTCACAGGACGACTTCAACGCCCTCGAGCGCGAAATCGCCCACGCGAAAGGTCATATATCCACCCATGAGGACGAGATCCTGGCCCTTTTGGACGAGATCGACGGCCTGACGGCCAAGCTGCCGGATCTCGACTCGGGAATCGCCAAGGCCGAGTCCGAATCATCGACATTCGACAAGGAAATGCCCCAAAAGTCCAAGGATCTCCAGGAATCCCTCGAGGCGGTCCGGGCCGAACTCGCCACCCGCGACGCGGAAATCCCGCAGGAGCATCAGTCTGCCTACCGGCGCGTGGTGGCCGGTCGTGGCCCCGACGCGCTCGCGTCGCTCGACGGCGCCTCATGCTCGGCTTGCGGCACGCAGCAAACGGCATCCGACATCGGCAGGATCAAGCGGTTGTCATTCGCCACCTGCACCGAATGCGGTAGAATCCTTTATATTACCGAAAAGGATGAGAAAGAACTCGCCTGACAAGCCCGACCCCGGATCCACAACACCATGAACATGGCATTCATCCTTATCGCCGGATTGTTTCAGGTGCCGCCCCAGGACCCCCTTGAGATGGTCACCGACGCCATTTTCAGGGTTCATTCGCCCGGCCAGGGGCCTTCCGGAACTGCGTTCCTCGTGGAAACCCCGGCCAGTCCGCGCAAGCCTTCCCGAACCGTCCTGGTGACGGCGGCCCATGTGCTGGACGCGATCACGGGAACCGAGGCGCGCCTTGTCCTTCGTTCCCGAGACAACGCGGGCGCGGTGGCGCGCCTGGAAACGCCATTGGCGCTCAGGGAAGGCGCCCGTCCGCTGTACAGGAAATTGAAGGATGTCGATGTTGCCGCCATCGCGGTTTCCCTGCCCCCCAACGCGCACGCGAAGCCTTTTCCGCTTGACCGGGTGCTGGATTCCGATGGACCATCCCTGCGGATTGTCCGGCTCGGCCGGGAAGCGTGGATCCCCTCGTATCCAGCCAAGGCCGAGTCCAATGCCGCCGGCCAACCGGTGCTGCGGAGGGGCAGCATCGCGAGCCAGCCGTATATTCCCGCGCCAAAGTCGAACACCTTCCTGGTGGATGTCACCGCCTTCGGCGGGGACAGCGGGGCGCCCGTGGTGGTTCTCGACGAATCGAAGCCCCATGTGGCCGGCTTGGTCATGGGAATGCTGAGGGAGACGGACAGGTCGGTCACACCGTTCGAGGAGAAGGTGACCCACATGCCTTTGGGGATTTCCATCGTCATCAAGTCGCAATTTGTCAGGCAGGCGGTCGCGTTGGTCGACTGACCCCAACCTGCCGCCTGACAGCCGAAACCAATCCGCCCCGTGTCACGCCGGCTGTTCTGTAGGAAGTCCACCCCTCGAAGCGGATGTCAGCGAACCCGTGGTCCGCAAGCATTTCCCGGAACGACCGCTCCGGAATGGCTCCCTGGATTCAAGCCGACCATTCCCCGATTTCGGGCAGGCCCTCCGCCACGGATTCCGCCTCAAGGAAAATGTCCGCGAGGAAAAGCATAAGGATTCGGCGAAGACGGCCGGCAGCAGGCCGATCTCCCCGGGATCGTATCCGAGGGACAGGACGCTGAGCGGGCCTGCGGCAAAGTCGTGCTCTGGGCCCGGATCGGTGGCGAGGCGGGCCAAACGCCGCCTTACCGAATCCTCCAATTCGCCCTTGGCCGGGATCAAGCGATGATTTCCCTCGCGACATGCCCGTGGACATCGGTGAGCCGGAACTCTCGGCCGGCGCTGCGGTAGGTGAGGCGTTCGTGGTCGATTCCCAACAGGTGCAGGATCGTCGCATGGAGGTCGTGCATGTGCATCCTCCCCTCGACGGCATTGTGGCCGAACTCGTCGGTGGCACCGTGGGAGAATCCCGGTTTCACACCGCCGCCCGCGAGCCAGACGGTGAAGCCCGTCGGATTGTGGTCACGGCCCGTGCCGTTGCCTTGGGCGTAGGGCGTTCGCCCGAATTCACTTCCGAACCACACAAGCGTGTCATCAAGCAGGCCCCTCTGCTTGAGGTCGGCCAATAGTGCCGCCACGGGTTGGTCGACGGCGCGGGCGTGGACGGCATGCTGCAGCAGGTTTGAGTGCTGGTCCCAGGCCGGATTGGCCGAACCGTCACCATAGGTGACCTGCACGAAGCGCACGCCCGACTCGAGGAACCGGCGGGCCAAAAGGCACTGCCTGCCGAATGAATCGGTGGGCCCCGAGCCGATGCCGTAATTGGCGAGGGTTGATGCCGTTTCCGTCGACAGGTCGATCACGCCGGGAGCGCTCAGTTGCATGCGCGCCGCGGTTTCATAAGAGCGGACAACAGCGTCAATCGCCGCGTCTTTGGGTTGGCGGGCCTGTTGCTCGGCATTCAGCCGTGAGATCAGTCCGCGAACGCGGCCAGTGTCTTCCGCGCCGGAAAGGTCGCGGAATGTGACCTCCTTGGAGGGCCCTCCCGCCCTGCCAAGAGGGGTGCCCTGGTAACGGGGAGGAAGGAACGCGGTCCCGTAGTTGCGGGACCCGCCGTTGCCGGGCGATGGCGAGATCGTGATGAAGCCGGGAAGGTTCTCGTTTTCCGTTCCGAGTCCATAGAGCACCCATGAACCCATCGAAGGCCTTACGAAGGCGCTGGAACCGCAATGAAGGAACAGCGTTGCCGGGCCGTGAGCCACGCCCTCGGTGTGCATGCCGTGAAGGAAGCAGAGATCGTCGACATGGTTTCCGATGTTCGGAAACAGGTCGGATGTGGCCTTGCCGGATTGGCCCCTCGGCGCGAACTTCCAGGGTGATCCGAAGATGCGTTGGCTGGAACCACGCGCACCCGTGTTGGCCACCTGGCGGGAGTCGTCAAACGGCATCATCTTGCCGTCGTCACGCGTCAGACGGGGCTTGTGGTCGAAGGAGTCAATGTGGCCGACGCCGCCCTGCATGAACAGGAACAGCACGCGCTTGGCCTTGGGGGCATGGTGGGTTGCCGCTGCCGCGGAGACCCCCGACGGCAACATCCCGCCAAGCGCCAGCGAGCCGAAGCCGCAACCAGCCTGTAGCATCATCCGTCGATTGATTATGTCGCTCATTTCTTGACTCCGTCGCCTCATGTCAATCCAGCCGGCGAAAATCCGCGCTTGCCCACAAGGCGCGGCACAACCTCGACCACGAATCCACCGATTCGGCATCCGAAGCGATCTCCTCGAGGGCGATCTTGCGCTCGCCATCGGTGGGCGACCTTCCGACCGTTGCCATCCAAAGCTCGTCGACGCGCTTTTCCGGCGCCGTCTTGAGCAGGCGCTCGGCAAACTTGTCCCCCCGCTCCCTGACCCAGGGATTGTTGGTCATGAAGAGGGCCTGCTGGACCACGGTTCCGGCATCGCGGCGCCCCGTGACCGTGGAAGGATCGGCCATGTCAAACACGCGGAGAAGGTCGTGGGGGCTGTTGCGGAAGGCGGGAAGGTAGACGGCCCTCGTCCTGCCTGTTTGCCGGAATCCCTGGTCCGCCGCCAGCGAAGCCTCGAATGTGGCCCCACCATCGCAAGGCTTGAGATCAGCGGACATCTGGAGAATCGCGTCGTGGATGCATTCGGCCTCGAGCCTCCTGACCCTGGCCCTGCCATAAAGCCTGTTGTCAGGATCCACATCCTTCCAACGACCTTCACCCGACGCCTGCTGGTAGGTTCGGCTCAACACAATCTCGCGAACGAGCTTTTTCACCGACCAACCTTCGGAAACAAACCGTGAGGCCAGCCAATCGAGAAGGAGCGGATCGTCGGGTTTTTCCCCGGTGAGCCCGAAGTTGTCCACGGTGCGGACGATACCCTCGCCCATGAGCCAGCCCCAGACGCGATTGGCCATGACCCGGGAGGTGAGCGGGTGACGGGGGGAGGCGATCCACTCGGCAAGTTCCCTGCGGCCGCCCGAATCGGGCGCGACCTTCGGTTGCCCTTCCCAAGAGGCGGCCGAAAGGAACCCGCGCGGAACCACCTGCCCCGGGTTGCGGACATTGCCGCGGATGAACACGGGCAGGTCGGCGGGCTTGGAGGCTTCCTTGATTCCAAGCGCCATCGGCCGACGGGGCATTTTCGACTCCATGGCCTTGAGTTCCGCCTCGAGTGCGGCAACGCCCTCGGCAGGTTCGGGCTTGGACGCCTTGACCGGCCGAGAGGCCGCCGCGGAATCGGCCGAAACGAAGACAACGGCGTCGGCCGTGACATGCCCGCTCGTGCCCTCGGTGGAGATCATCACGAATGATTGGCCATCCTTTTCGAACCTGAATTGTCCCAAGGACAGGAAGCGGCCATCGACCGGTGGAGCCTTGCTCATGTCCACCGTTTTTTCCTGCTCGCCTTCGGCGGAAAAGACCGTCACGGGAACGGACTTCGCGCGAGATGGCCCGCCGGAGTAGGCCAACCTCACCTCATAGGTTCCCGTCACGGGCAGGGAGGCCTGGAATGTGAGGGTTTTCTTGCCCTTGTCGGTGTTTTCATCGTGGACATAGCCATCGCCAATGAAACTGCCGGAAAAGGTGGAGGCCTTCCATGCGCCGACCCGCTTGGCCTGAGAGTCGTCCACCACGATTCCCGGAATGTCGCCGGCCTTCAGGATTCCCGCCTTTCCGCCAGACTTTCCCGAACCCGGTTTCTTGAGCGAGGCGATCCTGCCCTTGAGTTCCTTTACCCGTGCCTCGGCCTCGGCGACGACCTTCTCGCGTTCAGGCGGCAGCGGCAGGGAAACTTCCACCCATTTCGAAACATTCGAGTGCTCGAGCGCCACGCCGTTTTTCAGGATCCCCGCCATGGCGTGATAATCCCGGGTGGGAATCGGGTCGAACTTGTGGTCATGGCAACGGGCGCAAGTGATCGTCTGGGCCAGCAAACCCTTCCCGATGACATCGAGTTGTTCGTCGACAAAGTCCATCTCGAGAGCCTTCTTGTCCTGCTCCTCGAGGTTGCTGTTGCCCATCAGCAGGAATGAGGCGAACACGGTGCGTCGTTCGCGCTCGGCACCCGTCGCCCCGCCCATCAGGTCTCCGGCAATCTGCTCGGCGACAAACCGGTCGTAAGGCATGTCGGATTCGATGGCCCCGATCACCGCGTCCCGGTACCGCCATGCCTCCTTGAGGATGAAGCCCCGCAGGGTGAGGCTCTCGGCATAACGGGCGATGTCGAGCCAATGCCGGGCCCAGCGCTCGGCGAAGGCCCGCGAGGCGATCATCTTGTCGACTTCCCGGGCGATATTGGCGGGAGACATGTCGGCGCGCAAGGACGCCACCAGAGCGGGATCGGGAGGCAGGCCCGTCAGGTCGAACGAGAGTCTTCGGGCCAGGATCTCGGGCGTGGCAGGGGGGGAAGGACGCAAGCCCTTGGCCTCGAGCCTGCGCAGCACGAACCTGTCGATGGCGCCGCCGGGCCACGCGGTATCGCCCGCCTCGGGAACGGAAGGAGTGCGAACGGGGTCGCTCCACCAGGCTTTTTCAGCAACCCTGGACTTGGCCACCGTGGCGCCGTCGCGCGGGTCCGGGGCGCCTCGGCGTATCCACTCCCTGAGATCGGCAATTTGGTTGGCAGGCAACCTTCCAGCGGGGGGCATCTTGAGTTCCCCCTCGTGTGAGAGGCTGGAGATCAATGAACTGGATTCCGGCTTGCCGGGCACCACGGCAGGGCCGCTGTCACCACCCTTGGCCCAGCCCGACCTTGAATCAAGCAGAAGCCCACCCCTTAGCTTGCCCTTGGCTCTGGCATCCTCCGAATGACACTTCTGGCAATGCTCGACAAGCACCGGCCTGACGCGCGACTCGAAAAAGGCGTTGTCATCGGCGGAGGCCGAAACAAGGCACAGCAAGGCAAGGGCAAGTCCAAGCATGGCAGGCTCGGGGGGGAGGGAATTTGATCACTTAATTATGGAACCGGCTGAAACCGCTTGCAACCACGGAAGTTCCGTTCGGCTTGACGCGGCCGGGTGATGATCGGCATATCACCCCACTTTAATCTTTTGGAGCCTCCCATGAACGGATTCACCCTGGGACTGATAGCCGCGGCAAGCCTCGCATGGCGCCCCCATCCCGGTCAGCCTGACGGCCCGCTCTTCGACCTTCTGGCGACCCCCCAGCCCGAGGATCGCTGCAATCCTGCCGCGGGGTTATTCATCCAAGCCCCGGTCATGGCGCCAGAAACTGGAAAAAACTCCATTTCACTGGGCGCGGGATTCAACAATCCCCCCATGGCTGTTTCAGTCTATTGCCATTTACAAAAAGATGGGAAATCCAGGGAGATTACAATAAGCCCGCTGTTTTTCGCACCATTCGCGCCCGGATTCCTGAATTTGAAGGTAGCTATCAAAACTGCCAAACATGAGTCCTGAACAACAATTAAATTTAGCTATAAGAATATGGCAGTCTGAGAATGAATACTAGATACAAAAGATTTGTTAAAAAGAGTGGAGCTGAGGGGATTTGAACCCCTGACCTTCTGAATGCCATTCAGACGCGCTCCCAGCTGCGCCACAGCCCCATGGGTAAAGGAAACATAAGCACATCTCGAGGTACTGTCAATTCCACCAATCTCCGCGATGCCCGCGACTCGATCCGGAATCCTCGGGTTCTTCCTCCGGGTGATGTCCTTCAAGCCTCTTCGCCACCTCGCGGCCATCGCCTTGCTGGGATTTGTCCTCGTCAGGGCTTGGGATCCGCCCGGCCAGGGCATGACCCTGAAACGGCTTCTGACCGACCACCTGGCCGCCGGCAACCTGGATTTCATCGCCCTGGTGAGCTCGATGGCTCTTCTGGCCACCGCCATCAGTTTCACCATCATCCGCTGGCATCTTTTGTTGTCGACCATGGGGCTTGGCATTCCGGCCCAACAGACAGCGCGCTTGGGCTGGATCGGCTTCTATTTCAACACGCTCCTTCCCGGAAGCATTGGCGGCGACCTGATCAAGGCCACCGTGGTGGCCCGCCGGTTTCCCGGCAGGCGCGTCCAAGCCGTGGCGACGGTTCTGCTGGACCGGGGTTTCGCCCTTTGGAACCTCGTGCTTTTCGTCGCGCTGGTTTCGATGGCCTTGCCTCCAGCCCATCAAGCCTTGGCCCGGATCGGGGCATGGGCCAGGGCTTTCTGCCTTCTGACCCTCCTGCTGTGGTTTCTGCTGGGTTATCTCCCCCTCTGGCGCGCCGAGCGGTTCGCCCTTCGCTTGCGGCGATGGTTTCCAGGCGCCGGAATGCTCATTGGCGAGCTTTGGCTGGCCCTGTTCCGGTACAGGCAAAATCCGGCGACCATCATGGTGGCGATCGCACTTTCGGCTGTCTCCCAAGCGGCATTCATCATTTCCGTTGAGCGGATGGGGGCGGGATTGCGACTGGGGGAGTCGATGCCTTCCTTTGAACACCATTTCCTGCTGGTGCCCATGGCCATGATGATGAATGCGATTCCGCTGTTTCCCGGGGGAATCGGAATCGGCGAATGGGGGTATGGCACCCTTTATTCGATGCTGGGCGGGGAGGAAAGCGTTGGTGTCGCGGTTTCCCTTGGCCACCGTTTGGAAAACTGGATCCTTGCCGGAATAGCCATGGCAGGGGTCGCGGCCACGCGTTGGGAAGAACCACCGGACCTGGACACCGATTCCACTTCCAAGCCTGTAGGATAGCCATCTGAAGGTGGCAATCGCGCCAATCAGCGGGGAACCAGTCATCATGCGGGTGGATTTGCACGGCCTCACATTCGAAGTGCCCAAGGTTCTGTTTTATTTGTGGTCGCCTTGGCGATGCCTCGAGTTGGAGCACAGGTTGTTCGAAGCCGTCCGAAAGGTCGCCGGAATCAAGCTTGAGGAAAACGGCGACGAGAAACGGCTGATCGCCGAGGATGAAAGGCAGTGGAAGGCGGCGCATCAGGCGCTCGTGAGGGTGCTCAAGGGATGGCAGGAGGATCCGCCTCCCGGCGCGGAACGAAGGCAGTGGTGCTGGATCATGGAAGGGGATGTGAACGCCGCTGGTTATGATGTGACCGGTCAACCGGCATGCCTTTGGGTCCTCGTGAAAACCCTCGTGGAACGGGGCGGGCCGCACGACGGCGAAAAAGGCGAGGAACTCGACCTGGAGGGATTCGGCATCCAGTTGCCGGGAAACGGCTGATCAGGGACCGACTTGTCCGTCGATTTGCAGGATCAGCACCTCATCCTGGGCGCTTGTCCTGATTCGCAATTCCCTTTTGATGGAACCAGACGCCGGAACGGTGATCTTGAAACCGACGGTATGCACGGATGCCTCGTTCGCGGCCAATGGAGCGGCCAACTCGATGCCGTCACCGGTTCCCTCGACGGCCTTGATGGAAAACGGCTGGGCCCCACGCACGACAATCCGCCTCGTCAGGAGGTCTCCCGGCCCGACATTTCCAAGCGAGAGTGCCGCGGGTGACATGCTCATCGCCGATTGCACCGTGCCCTCGGCCAGGAGTGATACCAGAGGCATGGCGGGGTCGTTGGTCTTGAGATGGATGAAATCCTTGAAAGAACCGGAAGGCGCGGTGGCCTTGAGCGTGGCGCGCACCTGATAGCCGATCTGGCCCGGCTTGCGGTAAAGCTCGGTTATCTTGGCCTCGACGGGGAGGTTGTTCACCACGACATCGGTCACGGACAAGTCACGGCCGCCGGCATATTCCAAGTCGACCGTCTGGCTGGCCCCGGCACCGGCGTTGACCACCCCGAACTGGATTTGCCCGGGATTGAATACAAAGTCGACCCTGCTTCGGGCCGTAACCCTGAGTTCCGCCGATGAGACGAATTCGGGGCCGACCGTCATCCGAACCCCGACCGACTTGGGGCCTTGGAAACGGCTGGCATCCATGCGGACATCGATGGTGGTCGACTCCTTGGGTTCAAGCACCCGCTTGGCTGCCGATGCGCTCACGCAACCACAACCGGACTGAACCGCGGTGATTTCCATCCTGACGGCGTAAATGTTGGTGACGGGAAAACGGTGAAGCAATTGAGCGCCCCGGGGCACGGTGCCAAAGTCATGCGAAAGGCCCCCCGGCAGCATTTTTTCCGCCCAACCTTGGGAATGCCCCTGGGAGACGGCCATCAGGCAGGCCGCCATCAACACAAGTATTGTTTCGCGAGGAAACATTTCCGCACCGCTCCGGTTGCACAACATTGTTCATTATTAAGCGAAACAGACACATCGCACCAACCCCAAAGATCACTTCAAATAAGAATTGCTTTATATCTAAAATTTTCATTTGCTGGATTAAGATAAAAGCATTAGCATGACACCAAGTTAGTCATAATAACTGACTGATCATATTTCTTGCATTTAACTGGCAGAGCCCATAGCATCTAGCTTTAACACCTTGGAGAATCCGCGATGAGAGCCATGCCCAAGGCACGCATCGGGGCCAAAACCCTCGCGATCGAGTGGCTTGAACAAAGAGATGTTCCGGCTTCGTTTTTTGTCAGTCCGACAGGAAATGATTCAAACACGGGCGCATCGATCGCGAACCCGTTTCAAACCATCCAGTTCGCCATCGACTCGGCAGATGATGGCGACACGATCAATATCCTGCCCGGCAACTACAACAGCGGAAAAATCGACTGGCCGGGCCAGGACACCGTCAGCCTGTACATCGACAAGGCGTTAACCATTCAGGGTGTCACGTCCCTCGGGCAGCCAATCACCTCGGCGCTCAACACCCTAGCCACCGTTGTTTGCCAGAGCCAAGGATTGAATTCGCGGGCCTTGGTCGCCGTCACCGGAAATAATGTCACCATCGCCGGCCTAAGCTTTACCGTGGATACCGACAACGCCGACCAGGCTAACCCGGTCGATGGCCAGGGTCTGATGCTGTTTGTCACCGGAGACGCCTTCACCCTCAACCACAGCAAGGTCGACCTCAACCGCACCAACATGATCACCCAAAGCGTGCCGGGCACGGCGATCGCCGCGGTCGTGTTTTACGATACCGACCCGGTGGTCAATGCCAGCAAGCAGATCACCGCGAGCAGCATCCAGTCCTACACGATCACCAACAACATATTGGGCGGGATGATCAACCCCCAAAACGGAGCTGGTTTTGGAGCCCCGTCCTCCAGCCTTGTCATTTCAGGAAACACGATCACCAAGGGCTTTTACGGTGCGATTTATCTGCAAGGCAACCTGAACGATCCCGGCAATCCCCTTTCCATGCACGATGTCGGCCTGCCCCTCCTGACAGGAAACAATATCAACACATCCGACCTTCCGCAGGATGACAGCACACCCGCCCTAGGCAATGCGGCGGTGATCGCCGCGGTGTTCACCAATCCCAACAACGCGCCCGGAAAGACTTATGTCGAACAGCTTCTTTCAGCCAACACGGTTTCCGACAGCGCTTATGTGCTCACCTCGGCGGGCGCCACGCGCTACCAGGGAAATATCAATAATCCCCCTCCGCTGAGCACATACGGGTTCAATGTTGTTCCCGCCATCACCTATATCTCAAGTGGTGTCGAGGAATTCGTCGGCAACAACCAGGCCAGCAGCGCGCCGGCGCAACCGGGCGATACCCTGGTCGTATCAAGCCCGGACTTCATCGAGGACACCCTCACCGGTGATGGGCTCACCGTGCTTTTCAACTCGGTGCCTTCGGCCGGATTCAGCCTGAGCCTGTCGGCGTTTGCGGCGCCAAGCCAAACGGTTCCCTTCACTCGAACCGTCACCATCAACAGGGGAACTTCAGTCCCCAACTCGACCAGCATCAATGTCATCGGCAACGCGGCCAACAACATCATCAATGCCGATGCCGGCGACAGCACCATCACCGGCGGGCCCGGCAACGACACCCTCAACGGCGGGGCGGGGTTCGACACGGCGGCTTACAGCGGCGCGATTTCCGACTACCGCTTTTCCTTCAACGCCACCACGGGTTCCTTGGTTGTCACCGACCTGCGCCCGGGAAGTCCCGATGGCACCGATACACTGACGGGCTTTGACGCCCTGGCTTTCGCCACCGGCTCCACGAAGCTGACCGTTGTCCAGCCTTCCGCCACCATCGCCTCAGGGATAGCCGCGGGAACGACAGGCGTGTTGATCTTGGGAAACCATGCGGCGGAACAAGTCACCATCGGACGGGCCCTGGCGATTGTCGGCGCGGTGGATGCCGCCAGCGGGGCCCCTGTTTCCGTAGGTTCATTCACCATCAGCACCGGAGCCGGTCTGGTTCCCGGTTCAGCCAACGCCCAAGCACCCTCGGTCAATGTGGCCACGGGCGCCTTGGCTCAGGACGGCGCCACCCTGACGGCCAACAACGGCACCCTCACCCTTGCCGCTGGCAACTACGCCGAAACATTGACTCTCAGCCGGAATGTTCGCCTTCTGTCCACCGGAGCAACTGTCACCGCCATTGTTCTCGCCGGGGCCCAGGTGAATGGTTCCACTGGCGTCGTGGCTCCCGCCATCACCGTTCAGCCCGGTAGCAAGATCGCCGAAGGCCTTTCCTTGGCTACTTCCGGCGGTGTGGTCACGGCCTTGGCAGGCACTTTCCCTGAAGACATCCAATTCACGGGAACAGCAACTCTGGTCGGTCAGGGCGGACAGGTGATCATTTCCGGCGCCACGGCCACTCCCTTGGTGGTTGCCAACTCTGATTTGACGCCATCCAGCCTGACGGTCTCGGGCCAAGTCGCCCTCGCGACCAGCCTTTCTGGAAACCCCGTGGCACTTGTTTCGGGAACCTCCTCCCTGATCCTCGATGGGAACAACGCGCTTTCAGGGGCCACCATTTCCGTCGGTGCCACGGCCACTCTCTCGGCCACGCCCGGAACCAACAGCACCAATCCCGTCACGCTTGCGGGCGGCACGATTTCAGCCGTCTCAGCGGGCACGGTGATCTTCTCCGGGCCTATCACCCTTGGCGCCACGAACACCACCCTCAACGCCGTGGCGGGGGCCACCCTCATCATCCGCGGCACCGTGGATGCGACAGCCGGAGGGGCATTCACCAAGCAGGGCGCCGGCACCATCGTGATCGACTCCCAGGCGCCCGCGGCGTTTCTGGCTACCCCATTTGTCACCAATGGAAACACCAACGGTTCGCCGATCGCCTTCACCCTTGACTTCAGGAACGCAAGTCAGGCTGGCACCGCCGATCCCGTGACCGGACTCACTTTGTCTGATTTGGATGTTTCAGGCGGAACCGCGACAAACCTGCAAGGATCGGGCGCTTCCTATACCTTCGATGTCACTCCCACCGGTAACGGCCCTGTCATTGTCAGCCTGCCCGCAGGCAAGGTTCAGGATACCGCCCTGTTCGACAACACCGCGTCCAATACTGTCATCGTGAACTTCGATACTTCCCGGCCGACGGTTACCCCCGTTACACTGCCCGGAACCATCAACACAGCGCTCAACCAAACCACCACGGCGACCATTGTTGTTGATTATTCCGACATTGGTTCAGGGGTGAACGCGGCATCATTCTCGACGGGCAACATCACCGTCTCCAATGGCGCCACCCAAGCCACCGTGACCGGTTTTTCAAATTCAGGCAACCAGGTTTCCTACACCATCGCCGCCCCGGCAAGCACCTGGGGATCGTCCACGCAGGGGTCGTACACGATCACCGTGGGCGGATCACCTGTGACAGACCTTGCCGCCAACACAGTGGCTTCCGTGACAATCGGCACCTTCACGGTTGACACCGTCGCCCCGTCGCCCACCTCAATCACGCCATCCGGAGCGACCAACGCGTCTCCCGTTGTGGTCACGCTCTCCTTCAGCGAGCCTTTTTCCATCAGCGACACTTCCAAGATTACGGCCAGCGGAGCAACCCTGTCAGGTTTCGCGCCAAACCCGGGTGCCGGAACCATCTCGTTCAACGCGACGCCCTCGGCGGACGGCACCGTCACGATCGTTGTCGGCGCCGGAACCGTCACCGACGCCGCCGGCAATGCCGGAACAGGCGGGTCGTTTACCTTGGTCTCCGATCGCGCGGCACCCACGGTTTCCTCGGTGAACTCCCCTGCCGTCAATGCCACCCAAGCCGGAGCCACGACAACCACCATCACCATCACTTACGCGGATAGCCTCTCGGGCATCAATCCGGCGAGCATCACGACGAACAACATTGCCGTCAGCAACGGTGCCACGGTGACCGGAGCCAACCTTTCAGGCAATGTCGCCACCTACACCATCACCGCCCCGGCAGCCTCCTGGTCAGCTTCCACCCAAGGTTCTTACGCCATCTCGCTTGGCGCCAGCCCGGCACGCGACCTGGCCGGAAATGCCGTCGCGAGCCTGACAGGTTCATTCCTCGTGCAAACCACGCCGCCCTCCCCGACTTTCTCGTTCGGCACCGCGGGCACCGTGACCAATGCCGTTGAAACCATCACCCTGTCATTCAGCAATCCCGTGACCGGACTGACCCTTTCAGATATCTCCACGGCGGGAAGCACGGGCTCATTCAGCCTGTCCAACCTCCAGGAATCAGGCGCCAGCTACACCTTCCAAGCCGCGCCACAAAGCCAGGGTTCCACAACCCTGCAAATCTCGCTAACTTCGGGTTCGGTCACGGATGCCGCCGGCAACACCAACACGGCGCCAGGCACAACCACGCAGAATTTTTCACTAAGCCAACCTGTTCCCGTCGTCGCCCTCCCCACTGTCACCAACCTCTCCCCCATCACGGTGACTCTCACCTTCGGTACCGTTGTGAACCCCTCGGTGTTCCTTGGTTCGCCAACAAATTTCCTGTCACTCACCAACGCGACTTACTCGGCAGGGTCCCTTTCGCCACCCACCAGTTCGGCATCCTTCACCTTCGGAATCATTCCAACCGAACAAGGCCCTGTTTCCGCCACGGTTCTTGCCGGAGGTTTTTCCGAAGGATCACAAACAAACATCGCCAGCGGCACCGCCACCACGCTTTACGACACGGCCCCTCCAACGGTCTCGAGCATCGTCGCGCCCAATGTGCTGGCATCACAAACATCGGCCAGCATCACCACCGTCACAATCAATTACGCCGACAACCTTGCCGGTATCGATCCTTCCAGTTTCAACACCGGCAACATTACCGTCGCCAACGGGGCCAATGTCATCGGCATCAACCCGACTGGCAATTCGGTCAATTACACGATCTCTTCGCCCGCTGCCAACTGGGGCTTGAGCACACAGGGGGCCTACGGAATCTCGCTTGGAGGTTCACCGGTCCGCGACTTGGCCGGCAACGCCATGACGACGCTCAGCGGCAGCTTCACGGTCGACACCATCGCTCCCGGAGCCACCGTCACTCTTGCACCAGTTCCGGGCTCGGCCAGCAATGCGACATCGTTCACCGCCACTGTCGTCTTTGACCAACCCGTGGGCGATACCCTGGTGAATCCGCCAGTTCTCACCAACGCCAGCATCGGCACCATCACCCCGGCGGTATCAGGTCCTTCAAACACCACATTCTCCTTCACCCTCACGCCGATCAACACGGGCGCCGTTTCCATCCAAATTCCCGGCGGCGCGGCCCTAGACGCCGCGGGCAACCCTTCAACCGCCTCGAACACGGTCTCATTCACCTCCGACGGGGTGGCACCCGTCGGTCTGCTGGCAAACCAACCCGCGACAGTCAACATGGCCAATGCCGGAAACCCGGTGACATTCTCAGTCGCTTATTCCGACATCGGCTCCGGCATCAACGCCTCCACTCTTTCAAGCCTGGCGACCACGGTTACCGTGCCCGGCGGTGGCACACTCACGCCGACTGTCAGCGGCACCGACAACAACACGGTCACTTACAACCTGAACCTTGGTTCCAACCCTGCCCAGGGCCTCTACACGGTCAGCCTGGCCAATCCCGGAACCGTGGCGGACAACGCCGGCAACCTTGTGGGCTCCGCGAACCAGGCCACTTTCCTGGTGGATACGGTCGCGCCCGCGGCGACGGTATCATTCGACACGGGCAACTCTCCCACCAACACCAATCCGTTGGCGGCGACGGTGGTTTTCAGCGAGACAGTGTCGCAATTTGGCCCCTCGGATCTCACCATTGCAGGCGCGACACTGACCCCGAACACTTTCAACGCCAATCCGGACGGCAAGACATTCACATTCTCGGTGACACCTTCCTCAACCGAGTCCTCCATCACCGTCGGAGTGGCCGCCGGTGCCGCGCTCGACTTGGCAGGCAACCCGTCCACCGCGGGTTCCGCCACCCGGGTGTTTGATTCCCTCGCACCCACGGCCGGCCCAGGCACGGTGAGCATTCCTTTCCTCAACAAGGCCAGTACATTCACCTCCTTCACGGTTTCCATTCCGCTGGATGGCGGATTGGCGGGAATCAATTCATCGACTCTCGCCAGCGCCATGAGCGTCGTGCTGGCCAGCAATTCACAACCATCGGCCAGCGCGACCCTGGCGTCATTCACCAACGGAGTGGCGACTTACACCATCACTCCGCTGGCCGGATCGTTCCCCACGGGTCCGGAAGGCACATATCAATTCAGGCTTTCAGGTGTGGCTGATCTTGCCGGTAATGGGCTGGCCAACACCACGGTCGCCACGATCGTGGCGGATTTCACCTCTCCAACCGCGACAATTACCTTCGCGGCCGCCTCGCCGACCAATCTGGCCCCACTTGGCTCGACCATCACCTTCAGCGAACCGGTGGTGGGTTTCGATCTGTCCAAGCTGACTCTGACGAACGCAACCCCTTCCCAATTATCCCAGGTCGACAGCAAAACCTTCTCATTTGTCATCAATCCGAACGGTTCAGGCCCGCGCAATGTGTCTGTCACGGTCGCCATAGCCACGGGTGCCGTGAACGATTCTTTCCAGAACCCTGTCGTGGCATCCAGTTCCTCACTGCAGTTCGATTCTGTCGCCCCGGTGCCCACCGTGAGCTACACCGGCAGTTCGAACCCCACCAGCAACACGCAAATGAGCTTCAGCGTGAGTTTTTCCGAGAACCTGCCGACAGGCGCCTTCACGGCCACATCGCTTTCCGTCACCAACGGATCGGTGCAAAGCGTGACAGCGGTGAGCGGATCCCTTTACAACATCGTCGTGAATCCGCAAACGCAGGGCACCGTGAGCGTTGGCGTTCCCGCTGGGGTGACCGCCGACGCGGCGGGAAACCCGAATTCGGCATCCAATACTGTTTCAATTACATTTGACAGCGTGGCTCCGGTCCTTTCGATCTCCCCTCCCATCAACGCGGCGGGAACCGTTAGCGGGCCGCGGATCGTCATCACCCTGACCACCAGCGAACCGACCCGAATCGCCAACGCCTCCCTGCTCACATTTGTCGGAGCCACCGTGCTGACCCCGTTGGCGTCCGTCGGCGGCAGCCAAACGACCTATCAGGTGACCATCGCCAGCAACAGGCCCGCGCTCCGCACCCCAATCACAATCAACGCGGCATCAGGCTTGTTTGCCGATTTCGCCGGCAACATCACCGCCGCGCAATCACGGCAGGTGACCTACCAGCCGCTCGGATCCTCAAGCATGCTGCTGGGCGGCAGTGGCAGCGGCCGCTTGATTGGATCCCAGAACCTGATGACCGTGATTCTGGCGAACGGCTTGCGCAACGACATTCCGGTTTTCCCTGGCTACAAGGGCGGCATCTCCCTGGCCACCGCCGATGTCACAGACGACGGTTTCTACGACTACATCATCACCCCTTCGTCGACGTCCGCCTCCACGGTGCTCATCATCAACGGGGTCAACGGGGTGGTCGTCAACTCCTTCAACGCGTTCCCGGCCTACCGGGGGGGCATCAATGTGGCCGCCGGCGACATCAATGGCGATGGTTCCAACGAGATCATCGTGGGAACCATGACGGGTGTCGCGACGGTCGCTGTTTTCAATTCCACGGGTTCAACCCGCCTGGTCCAGTTCCAGCCTTTTGGCGCCAGTTTCAGGGCGGCGGCCCAGGTTTCCGCCATCGACACCACCGGCGGTGGAACCAGCGATATCGTCACAGCCGCCGGATCAGGCGGGTCTCCGTTGGTTCGAACCTATCGGTTCAGCAACAACCGCGTCACGATAGTCAGCAGTTTCTTTGCATTCAGTTCCGCCTACCGAGGTGGTGTCACGGTGGCCGCCGGCGACCTCAATGGCGACGGCCGTCAGGAACTCATCGTTGGAACCGGGGGTGGAACCCAAGCGGAGATCAGGGTCTATAACCTTGGTAACCCGGCCAACCCGGTTCAAACAGCGCGGAAAGTGGTGTTCGCTGGTTTCACAGGTGCCGCGAATGTGGGTATTGTCGATTATCAGAATTCCGGAAACCTTGCCATCATCGTGGGCGCGGGGCCGGGAAGCACTCCGACCGTGAATATCCTCAACGGACGCAATCTCGCCGTGATCGACGCCTTCTTCGCTTTTGAAAGGGACTTCAGGGGCGGAGTTTCCGTCGCCTGATCGTGCGATTGGCCACCAATCGAGCTATTGCACTGTCCGGGGAAGGCAACCGATTGATGATCCACCCTGAAAGGTCGATTCATTGGCCTTGAAGGCCGGTCACCCACTGCCAGGGTTTTGGCTGGGCTTTTTGCCACAAATGTGGCAAACTCATTGAGCTCGAAATTTGACTGAATCATGGAATTCCCCTCGAAGGGACCAAGGCCATGCCAAACCCGAAACCCTACAACCGCCGAGTGTTGCTGCAGGCCGGGGCTTCCGCGTTTTGGGGCATCGGGTTGCCTGAACTCGCCAAGGCATCAACAGGAAAACCCAAGTCTGTGATCTTGGTGAACCAGACCGGCGCCCCCAGCCACATCGACACGCTCGACCCCAAGCCGGATGCGCCGGTGGAGATTCGTGGCTCCTTCGGCGTGGTCAAGACGCGGGTTCCAGGCATCCTGTTTGGCGAGCACCTCCCGCTGCTTGCGGCAAGGGCCGACCGGCTGGCGGTGGTGCGTTCCTTTGCCCACAAGGACAATAATCACACCGCGGCGACACACCACCTGATCACGGGAGCCATTCAGCCCGGCGTGCGCTTCGACAAACCGCTCTCGCGCGACGACTGGCCTTGTTATGGGGCGGGTGCCTCCTACTTCGGCTTGGGTCTCCAGGGCGTTCCCGCCGCCGTAACCCTGCCCACCTTCCTGGGTGAGGGCCCCTTGGTGTGGCCGGGCCAGCATGCGGGATTTCTGGGCCCCCGGCACGACCCCTGGCAAATTTCCTCCGATCCAAACGCCACGGGCTTCAAGGTCGACAACCTGAAATTGCCCGAGGGCATCACGGTGGACACCCTCGCCGGCAGGCTTGAACTCCTGAGGGAAGTTGATGCCAGCCAGCGGATACTCGAACGCCTGCCCGAATCGGGCCGGTTGGACGAGCAGCAGCGACGCGCCGCGGGGGTCTTGGCCTCGGGAGGCGTGGCGCGAGCCTTCGAAATCGACCGTGAACCCGAGCGCATGCGCGACGCCTATGGCCGGCACATGTTCGGTCAGTCGTTGCTATTGGCCCGGCGTTTGGTGCAGTCGGGCGTGCGGGTGGTTCAGGCCAACATGGGCCGCGTGCAGAATTGGGACAGCCATTCCAACAACTTCAACAGGCTGTCACGCGACCTTCTTCCCCCCCTCGACAAGGCGGTGTCCGCGCTGCTGGACGACCTTTCCTCGACAGGTCTCATCAACGATGTGCTGGTTGTGGTGATGGGTGAATTCGGTCGGACGCCAAAAATCGATTCCTCCAATTCGGGCAGGGATCACTGGGCCGCCTGCTTCAGCGGCCTGTTCTTCGGTGGCGGCGTGCAAGGCGGCCAGGTGATCGGCCGTTCGGACAAGGTGGGAGCCTACCCGGTCACCTCGCCCTTTTCGCTGGATGACTTGGGCGCCACGGTGTACGCGACACTTGGGATCGAGCATGAATCGGAAATGCGAGACCGCCAAAACCGCCCGGCCCAGCTCAACCGGGGCAAGCCGATGTCGGCCCTGCTTGGCGCCTAATCAATCAACTTTCACCGCCAACACAGCACTTTCATCCATCATTCACTGAATATTCATACCGATTCAGACTCATTTGGCTACCCTCTAAACAGGAGGGACAAATGCATCGATTCGCCATGGCGATCCTCTGCGCCACCATGACACTCTCCGGTTGCGGCACCCCGGCATTTCAACCGGTGCGAGGCGTGGTAACCCTCGACGGCAAGCCACTCCCCAACTGCAAGGTCGGGTTCTTTCCGGATGTTGCCGAATTCAAGCCAGACTACCACGGTTTCGCCTTCGGAATGACCAACGACATGGGTGAATATGAGGCCCGGCATCCCAAGGGTGACAAAGGAATTTTTTCGGGAAAGTACAAGGTGTTTTTCGTTGCCTGGGTTGATGGGAAGGGGAAGGCCGTTCCCCCCGAAAGCAAGCCCAGCGAGGTGCCCGGCGGCGTGAAAAACCTCGTTCCCGCCAAGTATGAAACGCCTGAAACCACGCCGGTAACCGCAAGCATCGGCGGGGGCGGCGGGACCTTCAATTTCGAGCTTTCCACCAAGAACTAGCACCATTTCAGTTCGAGAGTTTATCGGGAGTTCGTGACATGACGCGACGCGCCGGGTTCACCCTCATCGAATTGCTCGTGGTCATCGCGATCATCGCGGTGCTCATCGGACTGCTGGTTCCAGCCGTCCAGAAGGTGCGGGAAGCTGCCAACCGCATGAGTTGCACGAACAACCTCAAGCAAATCGGGCTTGCCCTGCATAGCTGTCATGACGCCCAAAGAAGCTTTCCGATGGGCGCCGAGTTCAATGTCGGATCCATGTGGAGCGCCTTCATTCTTCCCTACATGGAACAGGAATCGGCCTACAAGGCCCTCACCTTCCAGGAAGACGGCCTGGCCAACCGGCAATGGGCGGCGGGCCTGCCCGGGGTGGTGGGCGACATTACAAGCACCAATCCAAATTGGAGAAACATCGGCGTTTGCGAGATGAAGTTCAAGACCTTCCGTTGCCCATCATCTGATGTCCCGGAGCAGGTCGCCGATATTTCCGGCGACAACTGGATTGTTCAAAAGAGGGTTCCTTCCAACTACCTAGGCTGTGTTTCCGGACTTCAAAAATCCGACAGGGCTCGCAACGCCACCTCGGCCCGCCCTTGGGGCGGAACCGGTGGAACGGAAGACAACTCCCAATGGGACGGCATTTTCATCACCGCCTACAGTGGCAACCAGCGCATCACCTACAACGGCAAAGCCTATGACGGCATCGGCAACGGCATCAGCTTTGCCAGCATTATCGATGGCAGTTCCAATACCATCATGGTGGGTGAGGCGATCAGCTCCCGTATTGATATTCCCCTGGCCGGGTTGTCACGCGAAAACAACGCCATCAACCAGGGCCGCAAGGATCACTGGCTTATCGGTAGCGACGACATCGACACCAGTAATCAGGGAGACATGTCCGAGTGCCTGGGTTCAACGGCCGTGCGCATGAATTATCCGCGCCAAACTCCGGGTAGCGCCCTGTTCGGCGAGTACGAGTTCAGCTTTGGCAGCAATCACTCCGGCGGCGCGAATTTTGTCTTCGCCGACGGATCAGTCAAGTTCCTGCGCGATTCGATCGCCGCGGCCACCTACTCGGCGCTTGGAACCCGCGCTGGCGGCGAAGTGGTGAACCTCGACTAATCATCGAAAACTGTTTCGTCTCACAAATCAGCGCCATTCGACCGCTCAGTGTTCCTTGGCGTTTCTGATCGACATCCATTTTCCACCTTCACTTGATGTTCACGGTGATCTGGCAACAAGCCTTCGGAGATCCAATCATTGGGTTTGAATGTTTTTCGTTGGGGAAATCTTGACTGTAAAGCCGATGGCTAGGAGATGGATTCAACTAGAACCACGAATTCTTCCCTTGTATCTGACTCACGGGGTAACTTTGTGTTCCCCGGCGAATGGTTGGCCCCATGCCTCATCACGGGATTGGCGATCTTTCTCGCCGCCACCGGTGTCCGCTTCCACGCCGGGTCCTGGAACGATGGCAGCAGGTTGGCGGCGGTGGAATCGCTCCTCAGTCGGGGCACCCTGGCCATTGACGATTCGATGTTCGTGAACACCGCGTTGGCTCCCTCCGGACATTCACCCTACGACCCGGCTGATGCGAACCTGAAGGCCGCCGGCACGCTCGACAAACTCCTCATCAACGGCCATTACCACAGTGACAAACCGCCGGTGGTTTCGCTTGTTCTCGCGGCCTTGTATCGACCGTTTGAATGGGTCGGACTGGCTCCCGCGCCTGGCAAAAACCCCGAGGTTTTCATCTGGCTGCTGACGCAAATGACCTCGGTGGCCGCGTTCGCCGCGTCTCTGGTGTGCCTGCACCTGCTGGGGAGGCAACTCGGCTTGCCTTGGAAAACCCACGCGCTTTGGCTCGGTTCATTCGCCTTGGGAACTTTTGCCCTCGCCTACACAAGGCAGGTGAATGCCCACATCCTGCAACTGGCGGTGGCCTCTTTCTGGTGCCTCGCCACGGTGCGGATGGCTTCAGGTGACTTGCATCAACCGGTGCGCGTCACCTGGGCGGCGCTGCTCGGGTGTGCGCTTGGCTTTGGATACAACCTGGACCTGGGTAGCGGACCACTGATGCTTGTCTGCGGGTTGGCGCTGCTGGCGGTCCGCCGCCAGGCCGTGCCCCTGATGGCGGCTTGCCTCGCCGCGGCGCCGTGGGTTGTCGCCTGCCACTGGATCAACCTGTCCATCGGGGGCGTGGCCGGCCCCTTGAACGCGGTTCCGGAACATCTTGCCTGGCCAGGCTCACCCTTCAGCAGCGGCAACATGACCGGTGTCATGCGGCATTCGTTCGGAGGGTTCCTGCTATACGCCGGATCCCTTCTGGGTGGTAAACATGGAGTACTCGTCCACAACCTTCCGCTGCTCCTCTGCCTTCCGGCCTTGGCCACCATGGCCCGTTCCAAGTGGAATCTTGAACTTCTGGCTTGCTTGGGTTGGTGTGGCGCGGCGTGGGGCCTTTACTCGCTCATGTCGAACAATCACAGCGGCGGAAGTTGTTCCGTGCGATGGTTTGTTCCGTTCCTCGCACCGGGTTTTTTCCTCCTGGGGGCATACCTATCAACAAATCCCGGCAAAGTGGCGGACTTGGCCGTGTTGGGCGCATGGGGAACCGTTTTGGGTTTGACGATGTGGCAAACCGGCCCCTGGACCACTCGGATGATTCCGGGATTATGGCCTGTCGTCGGGTGCGCCCTGGTCAGTTGGCTGGCGCTGGCCATTTGGCGGTTGAGGCGGAGGCGTCTTGTGGAATGCCTAGGCGGCCTTCCTGCCCTGATCAATGTCGGCAACGGCGGGAGCGGCCGAAAACAGCCCCCCCAACCGGAAGGCGTAGAGCCTCCCCAGATGCCTCAGGTAATTCAACTGTTCCCTCAGGTTCAGCTTGCTGGATCCGTGAAGGCGGTTGGCGAAATGAATGGGCACCTCCGCCACCCGTGCGCACCGGCACTTGACCAATAATTCAAGCCCGATCTTGTATCCGATCGGGTCGAGCCGGGATGCTGACAGGAATGTATCCCGCCTGAGGGCAAAGAAACCGGCCATCGGGTCGGAAACGCTGGCCAGCGGCCAAGCCATGAGGGTTGCCACCTTCGAATTGAGCCAGCGGTAAAATCCCCAGCCTTCCTCGGTGGTTCCGCCCGGGACATACCTGCTTCCGATCACAAAGTCGGCGCCGTTGTCGAGTGCCCCGACCAGGGAGGGTATCGCCGCCGCGGGGTGGGACAGGTCGGCGTCCATCACGACGAGTGACTTGCCGGTGGCCTCGTTCATACCGCGCACCACGGCGGAGGAAAGCCCGCGCTCGTCTCGTCTCGTGATCAGGCGAAGCGGAAATTGGCTCGCCAGTTTGCCGCATGCCTCCTCCGTGCCATCCCGGCTGTTGTCATCCACGATGATGATTTCATGGGACAGGCCACGGGCAGACAGGGACGAATGAATGGCGGCGACCAGATGCGGCAGGTTCTCCACCTCCCGAAAGGTGGGGACAATCAGCGAGACATCCATTCCCCTGGCCCCCCGATCCCATGGCCAGGTTCAAAAGACCCCGCACGGAACCATTGTGCGCCATATGCGGGAGCGAGCCTTCCGGTCAAGGCAATTCCCGCAGCAATCTCACTCAACCGGCGGGCTTCAGGTGCTTGCCAAGGAACTCAAGCACCAGCGGGCGAAGGTCCCGTTGCCGGGGTTGCAGGTCGAAGGTGTGCGGCGCGCCAGGAATGATCACCAATTGGTGGTTGACGCCTCCCCGCTTCAGGGCCTCGGCGAACCTCTCGGAGTCCGCGACCTCCACCGTGGTGTCGGCGGTGCCGTGAAGGATGAGCACGGGCGGATCCTTCGGGTCGATGTGGTTGAGCGGACAAAAGGCTCGAAAGGCATCGGGTTTGTCCGCGAAAGTGGCTCCCACGATCGGCACCAACCGCTCAAGGCGCTTCTTGTCATCGGCCATCGGGCCATACATGTCGACGACACAACTCACGCGGGTGGAGACTCCCGGATGAGGCGAGGCCGGATCCAGCGACTTGTCATCACCCGTCAAGCCCACCAACGCCGCGAGATGGCCACCGGCGGATCCCCCGATCACACCAACGCGCGCCGGGTCGATGTTGAGTTCCTTGGCGTTCGCCCTGAGAAACCGGACGGCGACCTTGCAATCGTGGAGATTGCCTGGCCACGCGGGTGGGCCATCCTTCAACTGCAACCGGTAATTGATGCTCATGCCGACATATCCGGCGTTCGCCAGGGTCGTGCCGATGTTGATCTCGCGCTTGGCACCCTTGTCACCCCCCGTCCACCCGCCGCCATGGATGATGACGACGCCCGGCCTGGGAGGGCCATCACCCTTGGCGGGCAAGTACAAGTCGGCCTTTTCGTTTCGTCCGGCGCCCAGGTAGGGGACATCCCTGCGAATCACGGGGTCGGCCAACAACACAAGGGACAGAGCGGCTGCCAGCATGGGCGTAACCTCCAGTATCAGGCCTTCTCTTCCACCACGGGATTGGTCAGTTTACCGATTTTCTCAATCTCGATGGTGACCGAATCACCAGCCTTGAGGAAAACGGGGGGCTTGCGCGCGGCGCCGACGCCATGGGGGGTGCCGGTCAGGATCACCGTTCCGGGCTGCAACACCGTGCTGGCGCTGAGGAACGAGATCAGGGTGGGAACATCGAAGATCATGTCGCTGGTGTTCCAGTCCTGCATCACCTGGGCGTTGAGGATGGTGCGAATCCCAAGGGAGTTGGGATTGGGGATCTCGTCGGCCGTGACGATGCAAGGCCCCAGCGGGCAGAAGGTGGCGAATGTCTTTCCGCGGCACCACTGTCCGCCGCCTCCGTTCATCTGCCAGTCGCGGGCGCTGACATCATTGGCGCATGTGTAACCGAGCACATGGGAAAGGGCTTCGCCCTTGGAGACATTGTGGCAGGCCTTGCCGATGATGACCGCCAATTCACATTCGTAATCAACCTCGTCGCTGCGCAGGACACGGGGAAGGACGATCGGGTCGCCGGGGTTCTGGAGTGTGCCGGCGTTTTTCATGAAGAGCACCGGGTTCTCGGGAACCGGTTTGCCACCTTCCTCGGCATGCTTGCGGTAATTGAGACCGATGCACATGATGTCGCGGGGTTCAAGGGGCGCCAGCAACTTGGCGACCTGAGCGGCGACACCCGTGTCCTTGCGGGAACCAAACAGCGACCCTTCAAGGACCGTCACCTTGCCGGCGCCGTGGTCAACGCCGTGGCGAATGGTGCCTTGGGGATCTTGGAAGCGGATGATTTTCACGGGCGGACTCCGGTGGTGGGGCAAAGGCGACAGGGGTAGCATAGGGGTGCGAAGAATTTTATTGAAACGATAATTTTGTCTGGATTAAGATCATATTATCTGACATTGGGTCGTCGATGGAGCCTCGCCGTGATCGCAGCCCTTGTCCTAGTCCTGGCCCAAGCGTCCGATGCGAATGCTTTCCTGAAATCGCATTGCATTGCCTGCCACTCGGGCAAGGAACCCAAAGGTGAATTGTCGCTTGAAATCCTTCTGGCGCCGGATCCTTCAGGCAAGCATGCCAGGCTTTGGGCGAAGGTGGCCGAACAGATCGACAACGGGGAAATGCCGCCCAAGGAGGCTCGCCAACCTGCCAAGGCGGAAGCGGCGACCTTCCGAAAGGAAATCGCCGCCAAGCTGGACGCGATGGCCCGCGCCCGCGCTGGCGACCCCGGCCAGGTGGTCCTGCGCCGGTTGAACAACGCGGAATACACCTACACCATCCGCGACCTCACCGGAGTCGCGCTCGAGCCAGCGCGCGAATTTCCCTCCGACAACGCGGCGGGCGAAGGCTTCACCAATGCCGGCGATGCCATGGCCATGTCGCCAGCCCTTTTGTCGAAATACCTGGGGTCGGCCAAGGATATCGCGCGCCACGCCGTCCTGCTGCCCGATGGCATCGGTTTCTCGCCATTCACCAGCCAGAGAGATTGGACAGAGGAAAAGCTCAAGGCCATCCGCGATTTCTACGCGCGTCACACCACGACGGGTGGCGCCACGGCCGTGAACCTGCAGGGAATCAGATTCGACACCAACTCCGGGGGAAGGTTGGCGCTCGAGGCGTACCTTTCCGCGACGGTCCTCGAACGCGAATCCATCGGGCAGGGAAAGAAAACCATCGGCCAAGTGGCTTCGGAACGAGGCTTGAATCCAAAATATTTGGGTATTTTATGGGATGCCCTTTCTGGCAAAAACGCGTCCCTGCCCCTCGACCTTGTCAGGGCCGACTGGGCCAAGGCGGCGCCCGGGGATGTTCCCGGATTGGCGCGGAAGGTTGCCGCTTGGCAGCAATCCCTGTGGCGATTCACCACTGTCGGACATATCGGCAAACGCGACGGTCCCAAGGCCTGGCAGGTGCCCGCCAATCCCATCGCGACGAGGCAGGAATTCAAAATCAAGCTCCAACCTCCCGCCAATGGGGCTGATGTCGTGCTGTACTTGTCGGCAACCGACGGTGGCGACGGTTCCGACCATGATGTCGCGGCATGGGAAAACCCGAGGATATCTGCACCCGGCAGGCCCGACCTGCCCCTGAGGGACATCCGCCAGTCGGTCGCCCATTTGGCCACCTCGCGGGCGCGCGTCATCGAAACAGCGCAGGCATGCCTCTCCGCCGCAGCGTCATTGCCCCCAAAGTTCGATGCCAAGGGCAGGGTTGATGCCGCCAAAATCCATGGCACGCCACCGGAAATGCTCGACGCCTGGCTGCAGGTTTTGGGACTGCTTTCAGGCTCCGCGCAGGTTTCCGGCCACCTTCTGGCCAAAACCCAGGGAGTCCAGAACCACGACTTCATCAAGGGGTGGGCCGGTGCTGAAGCGCTCGGTGTGCTTGCCAATTCCTCCGACCGTCAGGTTCGCGTGCCCGGCATCATGAAACCCAAGGGCATCGCCGCCCATCCATCCCCCGCCAGGCGGGTTGTCATCGGCTGGCAATGTCCCCAGGACGACTCCTACAAGCTGGCCGGGAATCTCAGGCACGCTCACACGGAATGCGGCAACGGCGTCACCTGGGCCGTCGAAGTGCGCCGCGGCGAAACCCAGCAGGTGCTGGCCAAGGGTATTGCCCAGGGGCCCCGCGACATTCCGCTCAACATGGCCGAACCAATGCCCTTGGGGAAGGGAGACCTTGTCCTGGTTTCCATCGGGCCGCGCGATGGAAACCATTCCTGCGACCTCACCGCCATTGATTTCACCATGACCGGCATCAAGTCGGGGAAGGCCTGGGACCTTGCCAAGGATGTGGCTCCGGACATTTTGGCGGGCAATCCTCACGCCGACAGTTTCGGAAACGCCGCCGTGTGGCACTTTTTCTCCGTTTCTGAAAAGGATGTCGCCAACCAGCCGGTGATTCCCGCGGCATCCACCTTGGCGAAGTGGCGTTCCGCCTCGCGTGAAGATCGCCTGACGATCGCAAAGGCCATTGGCGAACTGCTGAACAATCAAGGTGTCAAGGGGCCGGACGCGGTTCTCAGGCAGGATCTTCTGGCCCCCACGGGGCCTCTCGTCACGGCCGCGTCGAAGGCCGGTACCCCCCCGAAAAACTCCACCGCCGGCCCCGATCCCGCGATCTTCGGAAAGGCTCCCGAGGGCATCGCTCCCGTCAACCCCACCACCCTTGTCCTCAAGGCGCCATCCATCATCGAGGTTCGGATCCCCGCCGACATCGCCGCCGGATCTGAGTTCCTGGCGACCGGAACTCTCCTTGATCCCAAAGGCAGTGTCCAACTGCGCGTGGGAACATCCCGCCCGGCGACGGCCGAAGCGGTCGCACCCGGTGCTCCCACCCCGGCGAACGGTCGGTCAACCTGGAGCGACGGGGACAAGGGGTTGGTGTTTGGCGATCCCATCCTGGTCGCTGAAAACAGCCCGACGCGCGAAAGGCTCCTGGGCGGATTCGCGGCGTTCCGCTCCGTTTTTCCAGCGGCCCTGTGCTACACGAAAATCGTCCCCGTGGATGAGGTTGTCACCCTCACGCTGTTTTACCGGGAAGATGATCACCTCAAGCGCCTCATGCTCACCCCAGATCAGTCGGCGGAACTCGACCGACTGTGGAACGAACTTCATTTCATCAGCCACGACGCGCTGAAGCTGGTCGATGCCTTCGAGCAGCTTTGGCAGTTTGCCACCCAGGATGCCGACCCCAGCGCCTTCACGCCATTGCGCGAACCGATCAGGCGCCGGGCGGAAGAATTCCGCAAGGAACTGGTCGCGGCGGAACCCCGCCATCTGGAGGCGGTGGTTGCGCTTGCCGACCGCGCCTGGCGCCGGCCCTTGGCTCAGGATGAGAAGGAAAAGCTCAAGGGACTCTATCGGGATCTTCGGGCGAACGAATTGCCCCATGACGAGGCTATCAGGCTGTTGCTTTCCCGCGTGCTGGCGTCTCCGTCATTCCTCTACCGGCTGGAAAGCCCGGCAAAGGGATCAACCAATTCGCCGATCAGCGGCCTCGAGCAGGCCACCCGCCTGAGCTACTTCCTCTGGTCTAGCGGCCCGGATGAGGAACTGAAGCGCCTCGCCGCCGAAGGCAGGCTCGCGGACAAGGCCGTGCTGGCGGCGCAGGCCAAGCGCATGCTGGCCGATCCGCGGGCAAGGCGGCTGGCCGCGGAATTCGGCCTTCAATGGCTGCACCTGTACGGGTTCGAGAAAAGTGACGAGAAAAGCCCCAGGCATTTCCCGACATTCCCGGCGCTAAAAGGCGTTATGCGCGAAGAAGCCGTTCTTTTTCTTGCCGACATCTTTTCGCAAGACAGGTCTCTCCTGGAACTGGTTGACGCCGATTTCACCTGGCTCAACGGCGACCTCGCGAAGCATTACGGCATACCCGGAGTCAACGGGCCCGAATGGAGGCGCGTCGAGGGCGTCAGGCGGCATGGGCGCGGCGGCATCCTGACGCTGGCCGCCACGCTTTCCCAGCAGTCTGGAGCCTCGCGCACCAGTCCCATCCTGCGGGGGAACTGGGTCTCGGAAGTCCTGCTGGGTGAAAAACTCCCCAAGCCGCCCAAGAATGTTCCACAATTACCCGAGGATGAGGCCGGAACAGCCAACCTGACGGTGCGACAACTGGTTGAAAAACACTCCGCCGATGCCCGTTGCGCCGTTTGCCACCAGCGGGTCGATCCCATCGGCTTCAGCCTGGAGGGCTACGACGCCATCGGGCGATCGCGCGTGAAGGATCTGGCCGGCAGGCCCATCGACACCAAGGCGAACCTGAGGGACGGCACGGAACTCGACGGCGTCGACGGACTTCGGAAGATGCTATCCTCGACCAGGCGCGACGCCTTCATCCGACAGTTCTGCCGCAAGCTTCTCGGCTATTCCTTGGGAAGGGGCATCCAGATCGCCGATGAACCGTTGCTCGACCGGATGATGAAGCGGCTGGAATCGGAAGGCTACAAATTCGGCACTCTTCTTGAGGAGATCGTGACGAGCCAGCCGTTCATGCAAATCCGGGGCAAGGATGCCTTGGCCGACCAATGACCATGTTTTCCGCACGCAAGGAGTCCATCCGATGATTTCCAGCCGACAGGATCGCCGCAAGTTTCTCAAGGGCGCGGGAGTGACCATGGCCTTGCCATGGATGGGTTCCCTCTCTGAGGCCGCGGGGAATTCCGCTCCGCCCAAGAGGTTCGCCGTGCTGTTTTCCGGAAACGGATTCCACAGCAGGGAATGGTGGGCGAAGGGCGAAGGAAAGGACATGGCCTTGGGCAAGGTGCTCGAACCGCTCGAGCCATTCAAGGAACGGCTTCTGCTTGTCAACGGGCTGTTCAACGCCGAGGCCCTCAAGGGAAACATCCACAGTTCCCAGACAGGCAACCTGCTCTCCGGCGCTCCGCTGGCCTCCGGAGGCGAGATCCGCTCGGGCACCAGCATCGACCAGGTCATCGCGCAGACCCACGGCGCCTCCTGCAAGGTCCCCAGCCTTGTCCTTGGTTGCGAGGCTTCCAACCCCTCGGTTCACAAGAACTATTCGATGCTTTACAGCTCGCATATCTCGTGGAATTCCCCGACCACGCCAACACCACTCGAGTTGTATCCGGCGCTCGCCTTCGACCGCCTGTTCAAGGATGATGCCGGCAAGGGTGACAAGGGTGTCCTTGATGCCGTGCTGGACGACGCCAAGGCCTTCAGGCCCCGGCTGGCCACGGGCGACGCGCGCAAGCTCGATGAATACCTCGATTCGGTGCGCGAGGTGGAGCGGCGCATTGAAAACGCGGGAAAGCGTGGCGAACTGCAGGGCAAGCGGCCGGACTCCAAGCCGTTGGCGCCCCGGCCCGCCGATGGCATTCCCCAGGACATCGCCGAGCACATGCGCCTCATGTGCGACATCGTGGCGCTCGGCTTCCAGACCGACACCACCCGCGTGGCCACGCTCAAGCTCAACAATGACCACTCTTCCCTCCGCTTCCCGAATTTGGGCGTGGATTACATGATCCACCACCTGTTGTCCCATTCCGACTCGGCGGATTGGCTCAAGGTGAACCGGTTCTTCCTTGGGCAACTGGCCTACCTCGCCGGCAAGCTCGATGCCATCAAGGAAAATGGACAATCCGTGCTCGACAATTCCGCCATCCTGTACTGCTCGAGCATGCTGACGGGAAATCATGTGGCGAACCGGTTGCCCGTGGTGCTTGTGGGCGGGCTTGGTGGAACGATCCGCACCGGCCGGGTGCTCGACTGCGATGGCCGTCCCGAGCGCAAAATGTGCAACCTTTACCTGTCACTCATGGACCGTTACGACATCAAGCTGCCCGAATTCGGCGACGCCAAAAACCGTCTTCAGGGCCTGTGACACCCTGATTGCACCGGCTTTGGGGCCGACCTACCGCGATCCCGGCGTACAGGCCCGGCCCGCGGGCTTGGCAGTCACCGGCGACAAGGTGAATGGGGATGGTCGCCTGGCCCTGACCGCGCGGCTCCGATCTCCTTGGAAGGCTTTCAACTTCCTCCCAGCCACGATCCCTCGTCGATGCGGAACTGGCCGCTGGCGCGGTTGAAGGTGATCTTCCGCCCCTTGATCTCATCAGGAGGGGAACCGGGACGCAGTTGCCGGAAAAGCGCGGCTGGAACCGTTTCGGACCCGTGGAAAATCACCTGATTTTTCGACTCATCGAAGGTGACCATGTCGGCGGCTCCGGAAAACTCCATCGACCGGACAATCACCCGGCCCCTGGCCCTCAGGTCGCGAAGCGTTCGGGTCCCCTCCTTGCGGCTCAGGACTTCAAGGCGATCGCAGCGCAAGGTGTAGGCCCCCTTGGGCAGGTCTCGAACCGGCGTGTCGGGGGAAATGTCGAGGTTGGGGTCCTCGGCTGGAAAATGCAGGGTCCTGACATTCTCGAGGAAGGATGCCGTCCCGATGGCCTCGTTGGCGTACATGCTTCCCTGGAATGCCACCAGCAGCATTTTCATTTCCTTCTTGTCCAATGATGGCTTGGCGGGTTGGCCACCGGAATCCGCGGGCGTCGGCGGAGGCGCCGTTGGCGAGACGATCTCGGCTTCTCCCGCCTGGAGGGAACGGAACTCACCCGGTCCCGAGGCGCGCACCTCGTTTCCTTCCCGAACGGACGGATCATCCGCCTCGCGCTCCAGCTTGTTCATGGAAAGCGTCACGGCGACGATCCGCTTGTGGGAGATGAGCCTTTCTCCCTCGCGAATCGTCTCCTCCACCCGAACCCGCTGGTCGCACACCATGTGGCTCACGCGCGGGGATTGCCCCGACTTGTTTCCTTCCTTCAGGGAAATCGGCTTGTCGAAGTGCACCTGGAGGCTCTGGCAAGCCATGCGGGAATTCTGCTGTTCCGCCTGGATGCCGCCATGAAACTCGGCATACATCCCGTTGAACAGCATCGACTTGTTCCAGTGGACCTCGATCGGAGCCGGTTTTTCCAGCTTGCCACCCTGGAAATTCGTCGAGCTTTCCATCTGCATGGCGCCGATGCCCGTGACCCAAGCCTTGTTGTTCACCTGGTCGAGGTTCACCTCGGGGCCGACGATCAGGATCGTGTCTTTCCTCAACTGCGCCAGGTCGCCGCTCACCGAAAGCATGTGGCCGTTGGGCGATCCCGTGAGGTTGAGGGTTTCCCCGCGGATGTCGACACCCTTTTCCCCCGGCTTGCCGGATTCCTGGAGAACGACGACGGAACCCTCGCACCGAAGCCTGTCGATCCTGTTCCCCGTTTCAGACCGGATGATCCACGCCTCGATGCTGCGCGAGGCCAAGTCGATGGGTTGGTTGCCTTCCTTGGCGGTCGATCCTCCCGAAAAGGAAAGGGGATCCGTCGCGGGCTTGGCGCCCGACGCCTGGGCGGGGGCGGATGCGCCGCCGGGTCCCGGTGGAACGGCCGGCGCCGGCCCCGCACTCCTTGAAACCGGGATGGCACCGGGCTTCGCCGGCAACGGCGGACCATCCTTGAACCAGAGCATCAACCGGGCCGCGTCCCGGATCTTGAGCTCATGGGAATTGGCCCGGACCGAGCCGAGCGCTTCAAGCCTTTCCAACCGGCGGACTCCCTGAACCGGAGCGGCGCCTGAAACCGGTGAAGCCTTGGCCGAAGCGGCGGCGGGATTCGCGGCGGCGGATCGGGAGGGCATCCAGACCCTCAGGGTCTGGCCCTCGAGGGATTGGCCCCCCTGGTCATCCTGAAAGGCGGCATTTCCCGTCAGGGTCAGCAGGTCCGACTTGCCGTCCCGTTCCGATGTGAGCTTCTCGACCCAGCGGGCCGTGGCGGGTTTCTTGCCGGGAATCTTCTCATGGAGCACGATGTCGCCGGGGCCATGGGCCACCAGCCTTTCAATACCGCCCCCCTGGGTCTTGGCCTGCCCCTTTTTCGCTTGCCAAACCTCCAATTCACGCGCACGCAGGATATTGCCGTCAAGATTGGCGGCCATTCCCTTCGCGCCCTTGAGGGTGGTGCGGGCAATCGTGGCCTCGTAGGTGAAATCCTCGCCCCGGGCCTCAAGTTTTTCCGCGTCGGATGTGAGGACAACCTCGGGGCCGGTGGCCTTGGCGCGCTCGATGTCGTGGGATTTCCCCTGGGAGGCACCGGAACCGCCCTTGCGCCTCAGGATCAACTCCAAGGTGGAGCAGACAAGCTGGTCGATGGTGCCCTTGGCCTCATGCAGCCGTGTGACGGTGACATCGCCGGGAAGCACGCCGGTGCCGGACTTGCCCGCCAGGAAGGTCGCCAGGTCGCCTTCCTTTTCGGACCTGAACAGGTAGTTGAAGGCGCCGGGCGTCTTCACCACGATCAACGCCGTCTCCTCGCTTTCCGGCTTGGCTGGAGTGGCGGCAGGCTTGGGGGGTGCCCCGTTGCCAAGGAAACCGGAATCCTCCCGCACCACGAGGTGCATGTCGACGGCGCGCTTGAGGGTAAGCCGCCTCACCCCGCCGATCCCGTCGCTTTTGGGCTTGCGCGCCTGCGCGGGAGCGCTCGGCGTTTTCGGAGCGGGCGCCTCGGGAGCCAGTTCGATTTCCATGCCGCGGCCACGCACCTCGGATGGACGCGGCCGGCTCTGGTTGTCGACAAGGTGAACGGAATCCTCCGACCAAATCAGCTTTTTCTCATCGGAATAAAACACCGGACCCGTCGGAATAAAAACACTGAGGTCGTCGGCCCGTTCCGGGGTGCGGCGATTGTTGGTGAGCTCGATCGATCCGCTTAGCTCGGCGGCGACGATTTTCCGACTGCCAATTTCCGTGTATTGGGTCACGGGACGGTCGAAACGCAGGTAGGCGACCTGCCCGCGGATCGTGGTCACCTCGGGGGGGCGTGGATCTCCCTTGTCCTTGGAAAACATCACCACGCTCAAGGGCGTCAGGCACACCCGGCCGTCCGGCTCGATCTTGAAATGGTCGGCGGCGAACACCATGCCACGGCTGGCCAGTTCAAGCTTGATCTGCCTGTGAATCTCGGGACACTCGGCGCCGAAGGCCTGCTGAAGGCGCGCCACCACGCGCGAGGCCGGCCTCTCGGGCAAGGGCGGCAATTCCGAGGCCTGACGGGGCCAATAGGCCTTGGGAAGCTGGGGCATCCCGTCGATGCCGCCCATCACGGCCGAATAGTCCGTGAAGGCGAGCCCGAAAAGCACCCAGCCGAAGGCCAGCATCAGGATTCGTCGTGGAGTCCACACCTTCCGTCAGTCCCCCCCGCACGGCCAGTTGCCCTGCACCCTCATCACCAGTTCCACCAGTTCCCGCGCGGCACCCTTTCCGGCGCCATGCCTCAGAACCACGGAGGCGGCTCTCCTGGCGTCGGGGCATCCATCCGCCGGCGCCGCGCCCAAGCCAGCGGCGGCCAGCAGCGGCACATCGGGCAAGTCATCGCCCAGCACGGCCGCCTGTCCGCTCGCGATTTCCATGCTCCTGAGCGTCTCCAGCCACGCCGGCAATTTGTTCTCCGCGCCTTGCACCAGCGCGTCGGCACCCAGTTCCCGCGCCCGCTTTTCCACTACGGCGCCCCGCCGGCCCGTCACTACCGCCAGCTTTCCGCCCGCCTTCTTCCAGCGCTTGATCGCCCAGCCGTCCCTCACAAAAAATTCCTTGATTTCAAGCCCGGGATTTCCTTCCGCCGCGGCGTAAGTGATACCCCCGGCCGTGAGGCTCCCATCGACATCAAGAACCAGGAGACGAATCTCCCGGCAACGGTCCGCCAATGAAGGCATAAGATCACCCCAACCCCATCCGGCCCGGCGACGATAGCGATGGGACGAATGGAATCAAGGGCAATGATGGTGCGCCGGGCGCTTGGGATGGATTAAAATAATGGGAAATTTGGGAAGCCAAGCTTAGCCCATGAGCGACGATGCCTTGTTCGATGATGAACCGCCGGAAAGGCTGCCGTGCCCGGTATGCAGCCGTTGGACCGACCGGCTGAAACAGTTCCGCCTCATTCGCTGGCTGGTTTTTCTGGGTCACTTTCACTGGCACGCCGTCGAGTATGTCAGGGCCTGTCCCGCATGCATGCGCCGGCGCATCTGGTACAGGTGCCTCCTCAACATTCCCACGGCGCACATCATCTGGCCGCTTGTCATTCTTCCAGTCGCCCTTTTCAACACCGTGCGGGCTGGCATGCCCGGCCACACCCCCGACATCCTGCGCGGCGTCACTCCCGACCAGTTGGCCGCGAACGAAAACAAGGGTGGTGAGGCATCCTGGGGGCGCATCATGGCGGTCACGGGCGTGCTGACCTGCTGGTTGCCATTGATCGGCCCGGTTTTCACCACCTGGGCCTGGTTCCTCAACCGGGGAGAACCGGATTGGCGCCGTCCCGCATCGGGCTATGCCCTCATCATCGCGGTGCTTATTCACATGCTCATCGCCGGCATGCTGCTGGTGGAAGCGCTCGGCAAAATGTGAGGGGAAGGGTTTTGGCCCTCCCTCTCATCGCATAACCCGGCATGGAATGCCGCTTACTTCTTTTCAAGAATCCAGATGTTGCGGAAACGGACGGGGTCGCCGTGGTTTTGCAACTGGATCGGGCCGGGCCCGGGTGATTCCTTGCCCTCGCCACCGGGAGTGGCCTTGGGCAACACCAACTTGTCGTGGATTGGCACCCCGTTGTGGTTGACCGTGAGGATAGCGTCGGCGGTTTTCTTGCCGTCGGGCCCGAACTTCGCGGCGGTGAACTCGATGTCGTAGGTCTGCCAGGTAAGAGGTGGCAGGCACATGTTCACCTTCGGCTTGGCGATCTGATAAATGCCGCCGCATTCGTTGTTCTCGCCTGTGAGGCCGAAGCTGTCGAGAACCTGAAGCTCATAGCGGTTTTGCAGGTAGACTCCCGAGTTGCCCCGTCCCTGTCCACGCGAATTGGGCATGAACGGGGTCTGGAATTCAATGTGCAGGGTGAAGTCGCCAAACTTCGCCTTGGACAAGACCCCCACCTGCAAGGTTTTCTCCGCGTCGAGCTTTCCGTTGTTCCAGGCATCCGCGCTGGAACCGTCGAACAACACGACGGCGCCTTCGGGAGCCTTCAATCCAATCATGGGGCTCTTGCGCTCGACCCTCTTCAGGGCGACCTTCTCGCCCTTGGCCGTGGTGCCGGAAATCTCCGAACCCTTGATCGCCAAGGTCGAGCCGGCCCCTTCCAGCTTGGTTGAGTCTCCCTTGAGCTTGACCTTGTCGGTGCCGTTCCAGCCGGCCCCGGGAAGGCCTCCGGGGTAAACCTGGGCCTCAAAGGCTCCATTGCCCTGCGCGATGACATGGGCTCCGGCCTTGAGGTCGCCCCATGTTCCTTCGTATTCGCCTTGGATGGCGAAATCGGGGCCGGCCTCCGCCGCGCTGGTGTGCGCCACCCGCGCGGGTTTCGCGTCCTTCTTGGGAGCCGCGTCCTTCTTTTCCTGGCCTTGGCCAGCTTGGGCAATCAGGGCGCCCATCAGCCCCATCATCAACAATCGTTTCATGTTTGTTTCTCCTCGGGGAACAAATGATGGTGTAACCGATTCCAAGCAGTCTCGCCAGTTGCCTAGAACAATGATGTGAACTTTTCATCGGGAAGGATCGCCGCCCATGCGTGAACCTGGGTCTCTTTTGGTGCTGCTGGGCCGTCATTGGCGGGATTGGCGGCTGGCGATGGCGGTGTTCACGCTTATCCTCGTGGGTTTCGGCCTCCTGTGGGGCAGCATCATCAAGAGGTCGCTTGAGCAATTGTCGCCATTTTTCAGGCTCCTGGCGGGCCAAAGCGGACTGGGCCTGACCGACCTGGAAGGCATGGTCTTCGACGGCCCTGGCAAAATGGTTCGCACCCTCATCGGGGGAGACAGGGTCACCCTCGACAAGGCGATGGACATCCTCAGCATTCTCCTCGTTCATCCGCTGACCCAGGTCCTTGTGGCGTTGTGGGCGGCCGGAAGGGGTGCCACCGCCCTGGCCGGCGAACTCGAGAGAGGCACCCTGGAGCTGCTGCTCAGCCAGCCCGTCTCGCGTCACAAGGTGGCCGTTTCCCATGCCGTTTTCGACTTGGCCTCATGGTGCGTGATCGCCGTGGCGTTCACCACCGCCGCGTGCGCCGGAGCCTGGTGGATCAGTCCGCTCAAGGAAAGGCCGCTGCCTCCCCAAATTCAACTGAAACTGGATCAGGCCAAGTGGTGGAACTGGTCTCCGGCATCGCTTTTCCGCCAATCTCCCGCTCCCACGGACGACTCGCAACGGTTGAAAATCGAGCCGGGGCGCTTTCTCCTTGCCGCCCCCTCGGTCGCGGCCTTGGGCTGGTCGGTTTCCGGGATGGCCTTCGCGATCTCGGCGTTCGGGCGGTCGCGCATGGGAGTGCTGGGGATTGTGACGCTCATCGTCACGCTCATGTTCCTTGTCAATTTGCTGGGGCAATTATGGGAACCGCTGATTTTCCTACGGCCCTTATGCGTCTTTTACTATTACCTGCCACAGGAAGCGATGCTTGGCGGCAGCGGTCTCGTCGACCTGGCCGAATGGGTTGGGCCCCAAAGGCTGGCCATTCCGGGTTTCTGGATCCTGGTGGCTATCGGGTTGGCCGGTTATCTGGTGGGAGGAGCCCGTTTTTCCACCCGAGACTTGCCGGCGCCGCTGTAACCACCAATCCATTCAAGCTGACACCCACAAAACCCGAATAAAGGGAAAACCTTGCAAAGCTTCACCGGTGACCCATGTCCCGTCCCACCCTCGTTGTTCCCTGCTACAACGAGGCCCTGCGATTGCCCGTGATCGAATTCGCCCGATCCATGGCCCAACCCCGTGGTCCCCGGTTGCTATTTGTCAACGATGGCAGCCGCGACGAAACATCCAGCTTGCTCGATGAACTGGCGTCGCGGAACCCGGCCCGCGCCAGCGTCCTCAACCTTGCCACCAACCGTGGCAAGGCGGAGGCCGTGCGACATGGCATGCTTCAGGCATTCGCCACGGGAGCCACGGTCGCGGGCTTTTGGGATGCCGACCTGGCGACGCCGCTGGATGAACTTCCCAGGCTGGAGGAGGCGCTGGTTCGCAGGCCGGAACTCGAGATGGTCATCGGATCACGGATCTCCCTGCTGGGCAACAGCATCCAGCGGGATCCGTTGCGCCACGGCCTGGGACGGGTGGTTGCCGGGAGCATCGGCTGGACCCTCGGGCTTCAGGTCCATGACACCCAGTGCGGAGCCAAGTTGTTCCGCTCCACGGCGACCATGAAATCGATTTTCAGCGCGCCGTTCATCACGCGATGGCTGTTCGATGTCGAGATCCTGGCAAGGATCATTTCACTGAACAGGGCGGGAAAGGCCGGTAGGCCGGAAGCCATCGCGCTGGAGTTGCCTCTTGGCCGCTGGGATCATGTCGGGGGCAGCAAGGTGAAGCCCACCGATTTTTTCAGGGCCTTTCACGACTTGACCCGCATCTGGCGGGCCACGCTCGCCCCGGGCGCCGCCTTCATCCCGGCGGAGGGCCCGCAAGCCGCCCCCGACGCCGTGGCGGCCTAGGCCATGAACCGGTGGGGAACGGGCAGCATCCCGTTCTGGGCCTGGCTGATCGCGCGCACGATTGGCTGGACCGCGGCGGCCTCAATCCGCTACCAGAATCCACCCGTCGATGTCGTCGAGATGCTGGCCTGGGGATCCCGTTGGGAATGGGGATATTACAAGCACCCTCCCCTGCCGGCATGGTGCGCCGAAACGGCCGCATGGGCCTCGGGCGGTTGGCTGCCCGCCGTTTACCTGACAAGCTACCTGTTTTTGGCCGCGGGCATCTGGGCCGCATGGCGGCTGGCCAGGGAACTGCTGGGCCCCGATCGCGCCATCCTGGCCGTGCTTCCGCTGGAGGCGACCTGCTTCTTCACCTGGATGGGAGGAGAACTGAACCACAACACCGCGCTCACGGGCCTCTGGGCTCTTGGGATCTGGTCGCTGTGGATGGCGTTGTCCGGCAACACATGGATTATGTGGATGGCTTATGGATTCATTGTTGGGCTCGGCCTGCTGTGCAAGTACAACATGGCCCTGCTCCTTGCCTGGCAAGCGCTCGCCCTTTTGGCGCTTCCCGAGGGCAGGCGGGCGCTGGCCACGCCCAAGCCATGGGTGGCCTGGCTGGCCGGCCTGCTGCTCTTTTCGCCCCACCTCGCCTGGCTGGCCGGCCACGACTGGATCACGCTCCAGTACTTGGCCGCGCGCGGCGGCACCCGCGGCGGCTTCGCCGCCGGCGCCATGGGACTGCTCGGGTTCCTTGCCGAGCAATCGTGGATGGCCTGGGGATTGCTCATTCCCTTGTTCGCGTTGATGGGGGGAAGGTCTCGTCCCGCCGCCACCAAGCCCGAATTGGCCAAGTACCTCGCCATCACAACGATCGGCCCCCTCGCCACCATCCTGCTGATGGTGCTCCTGGGCAAAAAGGTGATCGGATTCTGGTGTTTTCCGTGCTACACATGCGCGGGCCTGGTGGCCTTGGCCTACGGCGGGTTCCGGGACAAGCCCGGAGCGATGAGTAACTCGCTTGCCTTGAGCGGAATCATCGTCGCCGGATTGATGGGATTGATGGTGTTGGGCGACGGGGTATTGGTGTCCCGTGAGGGCAAGGAAGTCCGTTCCCGCTTTCCGGGCAGGAATCTTGCTGAAGCCGCGGTGGATTTCTGGAAAGAACAGACCGGGTCGGACCGCATACCCATCGTTGCCGGAGAACACTGGGTGGCGGACAACATCGCCTGGTTCGCGCCCGGCAGGCCGATGGTATTCGTGGGTGAGAACCCGTCGCTGCCGTTGCCGGTGGCGCGGTTCAACCCGTGGACCAGCGACGAGCAATTGATGAGGTTGGGCGGCGTCTTCACCTGGGAGGTGGCCAAGGCCGGCGACCGGGTTGAAACACAACTGCGGCGTCGATACCCCGGCATCATCTTGACGCGCGGGGTGTCGCTGCCGCAGTTGGGATCCGCCAAGGAGATCGCCTTCGGCCTGGCGGTGATTCCTCCGAAAGTCAGCGAACCTTGATGAGTTCGACTTCGAAATACAGGTCGCTGCCGGGGGGAATGCTGCGACCGGCGCCCCGCTCGCCGTAACCCAGCTTGCTGGGAATGAACAGCAGGCGCTTGCCACCTTCCTTCATGCCGGCGACGCCTTCATCCCAGCCTTGGATCACTTCCTTCTGGCCGAGAGTGAAGGTGAAGGTTTCGCCGCGATCGACGCTGCTGTCGAACTTCTTGCCGTTCTTCTGGAGTTTGCCGGTGTAATGCACCTCGACCTTCTTGCCGGCGGTCGCTTCGGTGCCTGTGCCTTCCTTGGTATCGGTGTATTGCACGCCGCCCGCGGTTTTCTTGGCGCCTTCAGGCACGGCGATTTCAGATGCGACATCCACGAGTTCCACCTCGAAAACCAAGTCGGCCTTGCGCGGAATCGCGGGAGGGCGGCCGTTTTCCCCATACGCCAGATCATACGGAATGAACAGCTTGCGTTTGCCGCCAACCTTCATGCCGACGATTCCCTCGTCCCATCCCTTGATGACCTGGCCCACTCCGATGTCGATCTCGAGCGGCGTGCCGCGATCGACGCTGCTGTCGAACTTCTTGCCGTTCTTCTGGAGCATTCCGGTGTAGTGGGCCTTGATGGGGCTACCCTTCTTGGCCTCGGCGCCTTCGCCGACTTTCAGGTCGAGGTATTTCAGGCCGGAGGCCGTGGTTTTCGCCTCGGGCGGAATCTGGATGGCATCGGTGTCGGCACACGCCACCACCAGCACGAGGGGAAGACAGAAGGCCGCGGTCAGCAGATGGCGCCGGTTGCGCATGGCAGGGATGTTCCTTTCCATCACGGTTTGGACGATTCCAGGCCGGGCAGAATCCCCGCCTGTCTCAAAAGATAATACGAAGTCTGGGCCAGGCCAACGAAGATGATGAATCCCCGGAGCGCCGGTTTGGGCAACTTGCGGCCGAAATGGGCGGCGAGGTAGGCGCCGGCGACCGACGCGCCCGCCATGCCCGGCACGAGGGTCCAAACGATGCTACCCTCCCAAGCGAAAACCGCCACTGAAACGGCGTTGATGCATGCGGCCAGCAGGTTCTTGAGGCCATTGACCTGATGCAGGTCGCCCGCCCCCCAAAGACCGAGGGTGGCCAGCATGAGGATGCCGATTCCGGCGCCGAAGTATCCGCCGTACACCGCCACGGCAAACTGGCACGCCGAGGCTATCAGGAGCAACCGCATTCCGGGTCGGCCGCTTGCCGCGCCCGGCTTGGCGGCGCCAAGCCAAGGCTGGGCGATGAACAACACCGAGGCGAACAGGATGAGCCACGGAACAACCAGCTTGAAGGAACCTCCAGGATCCATGGCCAACAGAAGCGAACCGATCAAGGATCCGGCCAGGGAGGCGGGCAGGAGTCGGCCGAACCACGGCCCCAGCGAGCCGATCTCGCGCCTGTAGGCCCATGCGCCCGTGATGGAACCGGGCAGGAGCGCGATGGTGCTTGTCATGTTCGCCTGGGTGGGCGTCATGAGGGGCAACAGCGCTGGATAGGTGAGGAGCGTGCCCCCGCCGGCCAGGGAGTTGATTCCCCCGGCCAGCCCGGCGGTGACATAGGCCAGCGCGGTCAGGTCCACGAAACCACCACGCCGAGGTAATTGTCCTTGTCCTTGAGCAATCCCTCGTAGGCCTTGCCGATTCCATCAGGACGGATGCGGTGGGTGATGAGCGAATCGAGGTTGAGCCTTCCGTTGGCCAGCGAGGCCAGGAGCCAGTGCTGGGCCTTGTGGATGTCCCAGGTGCCGGCGAGGCGGACATGGGCCGGTTCGAACAGCATGTTGCCATGCGCGCCCGACACCTCGATATACCTGCGGTGCAAGTCGTCGTAGAAATTGACATCCTTGGCGATGCCGCGGGGACTGCCGACCACGATCACCTGCCCGCCATGGCAGGCCAGTCCCATGGCCACGGGAACGGCGTCCGGAACCCCGGTGCAATCGGCCACGATCTCCGCGCCGGTCGAGCCGAGGTGATGCCGGAGGGCATCCTTGGCCTTGCCATCGGAGGGATCGATGACCAGGTCGGCGCCGGCATCCATGGCCGCCTTGCGCCGCATCGGCACCGCGTCAATTCCCACCACCGGATGGCACCCCGCGGCGCGCAGGCTGCGGAGCGCGAACTGGCCGATCACGCCGAGGCCCAAAACGGCGGCGCTGCGCCCCAGCGTGAGCCCGGCGCGGATGGCCGCGCCCATCCCGTAACGGGCCACGCAGGCCACCGCCGCCTTCTCGAAAGCCAACGAATCGGGCATGCGCCAAACCCGGCAGCGTTCATGCCCCACGGTGAGCAATTCATGCGTGGCGTGGTTGCCGGGGTAGCTCACCCGGTCACCGGGCTGGAATCCGCCCGGAAATTCCTTGCCAACGGCAACAACCCGCCCGGCAGCCGAATAACCGGGGCGGAACGGGAACTTCCAGTCCGGCATGGAGGGGTCCTTCAGCCACTGGTGGGTTCCGGTGTAAACCGCCAGTTCGGTGCCGGCGCTGATGGCGGTGGCTTCGGCGGCCAGCAGAATCTGGTTGGGGGCCGGGTCGGGCAGCGTGACCTGGCGGATTTCAACCTTGTACGGTTCTACCAGGGTCGCCTGCTGGGCTTGTACGGGCACGGGAAATCTCCTTCGGCTCGCGGAACAACCTGCCGGCATGTCGGCGCCGGCCAAGCCAATACACTAGCACCAAGGATCGACTTGGGGGAGTTGGCATGCTTTGGGACATCGAGATACGCGCCCGGCAGGCGGAAAACGAGGTCGACAGGGTTCGCGGCGAGTACCGCTTGCTGGCGCACGCCGAACCTCCCGCTGATTTCATCACGGCGGCCTCGAGGGGGTACCTCGTGGAAGGCGACCTCGACCGCGAGCAGGCGCGGGAACTGGCCGCGCAGGTGCTGGTGGATGAGGTGGCGGAAATCGGCGCGATCCGCGCTTGGGACGAACCCGCCGAAACCGAGCCGGTGGCCACCGTGCTTCCCCGCCCGGGAGTCATGGATCCCGTGGCCCTGAGCGTCGCCTCGCTGGGACGGGAACTGGGACTGAGGGTGGACCAGGTCAGGACCTACCGCCGCTACTATGGCAAGCCGCTCGCCGAGGATGTGCGAAACCTGCTGTTCAGGCGCGTCTTGGCCAACGAGGCCGTCGAGCAGGTGGCGGCGGGCTTGCCCAGGATGGACCATTTGCACTTGGGATCCACCTACGACTTCGCACGCCGCGACATCGCCATCCGCGAGCTTGACGAGACGGCCCTGGTCGCCCTCAGCAAGGAGATGGGGCTGGCGCTTTCCGGGGCGGAAATGCTGACGATCCAGGCCCATTACAGGGCCCTGGCGCGCGACCCCGTTGATGTGGAACTGGAAACCATCGCCCAGACATGGTCGGAGCACTGCTCGCACAAGACGCTCAAGGGCCGGATCGAGGCGCCCGGCAAGACCTACCAGAACATGCTCAAGGAGACGATTTTCGCCGGCACCGTCGAGGTGCGCAGGCGACTGGGACCCGACGACTGGTGCGTGAGCGTGTTCGAGGACAACGCGGGCGTCGTCCTGTTCGATGATGAGAACCACCTGGTGTTCAAGGTGGAAACCCACAACAGGCCAAGCGCGATCGAGCCATATGGCGGCGCCAGCACGGGCATCGGCGGGGTTATCCGCGACGCCTTGGGAACGGGCCTGGGCGCCCGTCCCGTCTGCGACACCGATGTTTTCTGCTTCGGCCCCCTCGACATCGCGGCGCGCGACCTGCCCGAAGGCGTGCTGCACCCGCGCAAGGTGATGAGGGGAGTGGTTTCGGGAGTTCGCGACTACGGCAACCGCATGGGCATTCCCACCGTGAACGGCGCGGTGCGCTTCCATCCCGACTACCTCGCCAACCCGCTGGTGTTCTGCGGCACGGTCGGCCTGCTGCCCGTGAACAGGGCCAAAAAGGAGGTTCGCGACGGCGACCTCATCGTGGCGATCGGCGGGCGGACCGGCCGCGACGGCATCCACGGCGCGACCTTTTCCTCCGAGGGCCTTTCGAACACCTCCGAGAAGACCGCGGGGGGCGCCGTGCAGATCGGCAACGCCATCGAGGAGAAGAAGGTGCTCGAGGCGGTGATGCGCTGCCGCGACAAGGGGCTTTACCGCGCCATCACCGATTGCGGTGCCGGAGGATTCAGCTCCGCCGTGGGCGAAATGGCCGCCGACCTGGGAGCCATCGTCGACCTGGAAAAGGCCCCGCTCAAGTACTCGGGGCTCACCTATGTCGAAGCCTGGATCAGCGAGTCGCAGGAACGGATGGTCCTGGCGGTTCCCCCCGGGCATTGGGACGACATGCGGAACGAGTGCGCCGCCGAGGGGGTTGAGGCGACCGCCCTGGGCCGCTTCGAGGCGACAGGACTGCTGCGCCTCAACTGGCACGGGAGGCGGGTCGGGGAACTGGACATGGCCTTCCTGCACGACGGCAGGCCTCCCGTCACCCGCAAGGCCACCTTTGCCGACCCGGTTGAAACCCCGCTCACTCCGCCCGCCGGCGAGGACTTTTCAGCGACCCTGCTCAGGCTGCTGGCCATGCCCGACATCGCCAGCAAGGAATGGGTGATCAGGCAATACGACCACGAGGTGCAGGGAGGCAGCGTCATCAAGCCGCTTGTGGGCCTGCACGAGACCGGCCCCTCCGATGCCGCCGTGGTGGCGCCCGTTCCCGGCAAATGGAAGGCGTTCGCGGTGGGATGCGGCATTCATACGCGCCTGGGACGGATCGACGCCTACGCCATGGCGGCCTGCGCCATCGACGAGGCCGTGCGGAATGTCGTGGCCGTGGGCGCCGACCCGGACCGGATCGCCCTGCTCGACAACTTCTGCTGGGCCGACACCGACCGGCCCGAGGAACTCGGCCTGCTGGTCAGGTCGGCCGAGGCCTGCCACGACCTCGCGGTGGCCTGGATGATGCCGTTCATCAGCGGCAAGGACAGCCTCAAGAATGAGTACAAGGGCAAGGACAGGCGGATCGCGATTCCGCCCACGCTGCTGATCAGCGCCCTGGGGCAACTGGCCGACGCCCGCCACGCGGTGAGCATGGATTTCAAGTCGCCAGGGCACCATGTCTACCTGGTGGGCGACTCGGACGGGTCGTTCGCCGGGTCGGCCTATGCCGCGGCGCATGGCCTGGAGGGCGGACGGATTCCCAAGGTGAATCCGGGCCCCGCCAAGGCCCTGTTCTGCCGGCTTCACAAGGCGATCGCCAAGGGTCTTTGCCGCGCCGTTCACGACCTGGCCGAGGGAGGCGTGGCGGTCGCCGCGGCGGAAATGGCCCTCGCCGGCCATGTCGGATGCGACCTTTCGCACCTGGCGCGGGCGTCGACGGGACTGAGCACGGCGGAGGCGCTCTTCGGGGAATCGCCCACCCGGTTTCTCGTGGAGGTCGCTCCCGACAAGGCCGACGCGTTCGAGACCGCCATGGTTGGATCGCCCTGTCACCGCGTCGGAGTCACCACCCGGGAGACGCGCGTTCGCGTCGCCGGCAGCGACGGAACCTGGGCCATTTGGGCCACGATCGACGATATCACCAAGGCCTTCCGGGGCTCGATTCCCTCCTTGCTGGGGGAACCCGGGGCGTGGGGCGGGGCCAAGCCCGCCGCGGGATGACCAACCGTCAGTTTCCTCCCAAAAACCTCAGGAGCATGCCCGGGGTCATCAGTTGCCGCATGGCGGCCTGCCTGATTTTTCCCAGCGATTCCCGACTTTGGGGAATCATCGCGACAAAGCACAGGCACATCTCGTTTTCCGTTTGCTCACCCCACTTGACCCGACCGGGGGGAGACCGGGGATTGCGCGGGTTGGCGGCGCTGTTGTCGTAAAGGGCGTCGACCTCGAACCGGGAACCGGCCGGCACCTGAACGGGTTGACGGAACAGGTAGGTGTCCTGCCAATTGAAATCCCAATCGCGGATCCATATGAGGGGAATCTCGGCTCCGTCGGGCTTCACCACGCGAACCTTCATCTCCTTGCCCACGAGATGCATGTGGGGCGTGACCCCGATGATGGTGAGCGGTTCGGGCGTGGTGAAACGCACCGAGCGTTTGTAGGCGGGCTCGCCGGGTGGGATATCGATGTCCCGGGAGGCCAGGGGGAGGTTGGAGACAAGCTTCTCCGCGGGCTTGGGCGTGAAGTGCAGGCCGATCTCGCTGGTGTCGGTTTCCCGCTTTCCGGAAGGATGGTAGTGGACCTGAAGGATGATGTCGGCGCCGGCTTGAATCTCCCTTCCCGTTCCATCAGGCAACCTGCGGGGGAAGTTCCCCGGGGCCCACCCGCCCAACCCGCCCGTCGGCATGATTCCCACGCCGCCGAATGTGGAATAACCGGGGCCGGGATGGGCCTCATCCTTCCTGCGGGCCTGGCCCGTGCCGTCGAGGAACACCAGCGCGTGATGAACCACCCGCCTGTTGCCTGGGCGGAATTCCATGGCGGCGACGGTGCGCCTCTCCTTGAGGCCCGACGGGATCACGAACACCTGGAAAATGTCCCGGCCCTCGGCCGGAATGGTGAAAGGCTCGGCCATGCGCAGCACCAGGTCGGGCTTGCCCAGTTGCCAGCCGTCGTGAAACTCCGGCGGCTTGGGCTCGGCCTGGGCGTCACCCCGGGGAGCGCCAGCGGCGGCCCAGGCCGTGATCGCATTGATTTCCGATTCTGAAAGTCGCCTCTCGTCGAAGAAACTTCCATGCCCCGGTTCCGCCTTCCACGGGGGCATCCGCCGGGAGCGGCATGTTTCGGCGATGAACCCCGCCCGCTTCCCGGCATCCTCGTAGGTGAGCAGCGGGAACGGACCGACCTCGCCCGACCTGTGGCAACCGGCGCAATTCTTGTGCACGATCGCGGCCACCGATCCGCTCCAGGTTGGTGGAGCGGCCGCCATCGCCAAACCCGCCAGCAACACGATCATCGGTTCACTCCTTGCGAAATGATTCAGGCGGTTGGGGCAACGGGCAGCCGAAAGGTTCCCCGGAAGGTGGAGGCACCGGCTTTCCGTCAATGAACGCGGCAAGGGCGTCGCGCAGGTCGTGCCGGGTGGCCGCGGGCCGCCGGATACCCTCGGGAGTCCTCAGGTCGTCGATCCGCCCGCGGTACACGACGCGGCCGTTCGCGTCGGAAAGGACCGCCTGCGGAACCAATCGCACTCCCGTGGCGCGCGCCAAAACCTGGCGCGCGTCAACGGCCACGGCAAATTCCAGGCCATGCTCCCGCGCGTGTTCCTCCGCCTTGGCCGGAGAGAGGGATGGGTCGGAATGAACGCCCAACACGGCGATGCCCGCCTTGGCGGCGGTATTGGCGATCCGAGCGAACTCCGGTGAGTATCCGTTGCTGACGGGGCATTGCGAATCGAGGAAAATCAAAAGCGCGCGCTTGCGTGTGGGGGCCTCAACAACTCCCCCGGCGCCGGCAAGTTCAATCCGCGGGGGCAGGCACGCCGCCGGGTCGACTGCAACAGCAAATAAAACCAGGGCCATGGCCAGCATGCAAGGCACCCCAAAGAGGGCCAAGTGAGCTTGCGTCAACATATTCAATTATGGCATGCCTCCATGAAGCGGGCATGAATTCATGAATGACTATTTGTCCGGAGCCGATCCCATGCGCCTGATCCCGTTCTCGTTGTTGGCCATTGGCGCGCTGGGCTGCGCCAACGCCCCCAGCAAGTCTCCCGCGCCCTCATCCACCTCGGCAAGCTTTGACATCTTCAAGAAGCAGGTGAACCAGACAGCGCAAGCCGGTGGAAACCTGGTGCAGGCGGGCGCGCAGGACCTGCAATCCTCCGTCCAATCGCAGATGACGCAGATCGACAACCAGCAGAAGGCGCTTCAGGCCCAGCTCAACTCCACGGCGGGGGAAACCCGGGCCGCCCTTGAGCGCCGCCTGCAGGACATCCAGGCCCAGAAGCAGGCCATCCTCACACGCATGTCAGACGCCCAGCGCTCGGGTTCCGCGGGCCTTGAAAGCACCAAACAGTCGATCAACGATTCCATCAACTCCCTGAGGCAGACGCTCGAGGCCCCGCTGCCCGGCCCCGCGCCCATCGCCCCAGCCTCAGGCGGCAACCGCCCCGGCTTCTGAGCCAGGCCAACACGGCCCTAGATCTGATTTCAAATAACTGACCTGCTCAAGACCCCGGCATCCGCCATCATCCTGTTAGCCCTTTGATATCTCTGAAGCGTCGAACGGCGCGAGTGACCTCTGAACTGGCGCTAGATTGTTGGATGTCCACGAGGGCCCCTCACTTCGTTCAGGGCTCCTAAGCATCGTCAGCCTTTGTCCGGCCATCATATTGAGATCCATTCATCGCTTAGGAGCCCTGAACGAAGTGAGGGGCGAGTCGATCAAGGAACAACACCAGGAGCCATAGCAGAAACAAAAGAGCCCCAGTGGAGCCGAAGTAAGAGGGGCATGTTGCAATATGCTCGATTTACATTTTTATCGGGATTATCAATCCAACTCACCCATTTGAAGCCTGCCCCAAGGCCGCGGGCCTCAGCGCGCGTCCCGCGCGATGAGGTCGCCCAGCCGCTTGGCCATTCCGGCGAGATCCTCCACCAGCGCCCCGTCGGCAAGGGTGGCCTGATCCACCAGCAGCCGGGCGTTGTCAACCACCCGGGCATCCGACGAATCCGACTCGAACATCTTGCGAAGGGCGGCCACGGCGGGATGGGTGGCGTTCAACTCGAGAATCCGCTTGGTCTTGGGACGGTCGGACTGCCCCATGCGGTCGAGCAGCCTTTCCAGGTGGCCCGACATGCCCCCGGCGGGCGTGACAAGGCAGGCGGGCGAATCCACCAGCCGGCTCGAAAGCCTCACATCCGACACCTCGCCAAGGCTTTTCTTGAGGTGCTCAAGCAGCGGGGCGAAGTCCCCGGGCTCGGCGGGAGGGGAAGCCACATCCTCGGCGGCCTTCTCCGAGTCGACGGAACGCAGGGACTTGCCCTTGTAGGTGGATAGGGACGGCAGGATGTACTCATCCACCGCGTCGGTCATGAACAGGACATCGCGGCCCTTGGCCCGGTAGGCCTCGAGCTTGGGCGAGGCCCGCAGCATCGCCTCGCTGTCGCCCGTGATGTAATAGATGTCCTTCTGCTCCTCCGGCATCGCGGCGATGTAACGGTCGAGCGTGGTCTGCTCCCCGGCGGGAGTATTGAGGGAGTGGTATAGTTGCAATTCCGCGACCTTCTCCCGGTTCTCCCAGTCCTCCCGGACGCCCTCCTTGAGGACGGTGCCGAAGCCCTTGTAAAACTTCTGGAAACCGGGAAGGTCGCTTTCCCGAAGGTCACGCAGCGACTTGAACACCTCCTTCACGAGGTCCTTCCTGATGGCCTCGAGCGTGTCGTTGTGCTGGAGGATCTCGCGGGAGATGTTGAGCGGCAGGTCGGAGCAGTCGACAAGCCCGCTGACAAAGCGCAGGTACCGGGGAAGCAGTTCCTTGCAATGCTCCATGATGAGGACGCGCTGGATGTAAAGCCGCGGCCCGTGTTCCCGCTCGGACATGTCGAACCAGAACGGGCGCTCCGCCGGGACAAACAGCAAAACCTTGTACTCGTGCCGGCCCTCGGCGGCGTAGTGGATCACCCGGGCGGGCTTGGTCGGGTCGTGGGTGATCTGCTGGTGGAACCCGGCGTATTCCTCCTCGGTCACCTCGGATTTCGACCTGAGCCACAGGGCCTTCTGGGTGTTGATCTGGGTCTCGGTGCGAACGGGCTCGGCAGGCGCCTCCTTCTTTTCGCCCTCCTCGGCCGACTCGTCCTCGTCGGCCTCGGGCACCTTGGTCTCGACCATGTAGATGGGAGTCTCGAGGAAGTCGGAAAACTGACGGACGATCTCCCGAATCTCGAACGGGCTTGTGAATTCCTTTTTCTCGGAATCCTTGAGGTGCAGGATGACATCGGTGCCGCGCCCGGCGCGGCTGGCCTTCTCCACCGTGAATTCGCCCTGCCCGTCGCTCACCCAGCGGGTGGCGGCATCGGCCGGGTCGCCCGCCTGCCGGGAAAGCACCTCGACCTTGTCGGCGATCATGTAGGAGGAATAGAACCCGACGCCGAACTGCCCGATCAGGTCGGGCCGGGACTTGTTCTCCCCGGCCTCGCGGACCTTCTCCAAAAACGCCTTGGTGCCCGAGCGGGCGACCGTTCCGAGGTTCTCGATCACCCCCTGCCTGGACATGCCGATGCCGTTGTCGCTGATCGTGAGGGTGCCCGAGGCCTCGTCGGGGGTGATGACAATCTTGAAATCCTTGTCGTCGCCGAGGAGTTCGCCCCGGTCGAGGGAATCGAACCGCAGCTTGTGGATGGCGTCGCTGGCATTGCTGACCAGCTCGCGCAACACGATCTTCTTGTTCGAGTACAGCGAGTGGGTGATGAGGTGGAGCAGTTGCTTGAGCTCTGTCTTGAATTCCAGCGTCTCGGTGGCCATGGCTCTGTCGTTCTCCGGTCTCGTCCCAAATGGTAGCGCCCGGTGTCACCCGGGCGCTTGGAAGACTGGTTGAATTATAGCGGAAAGGATCAGGGAAAAAGTCCCCTGCGGGTCATTTCGCGGGCCACCTTTTGAACGCCCAAGGTAAGCGCCGCGGTGCGGTTGGACAGGTTGCGGGACTTCGCCAGCGTCCTCACGCGGCCGAAGGCGTCAAGCATCAGCTTGGCCAGGTTCTGGTTGACCTGCTCCTCGCTCCACATGAATTGCTGGAGGTCCTGCACCCACTCGAAGTAGCTCACCGTCACGCCGCCCGCGTTGCAAAGCACATCGGGAATCACGAAGATGTCGCCGCCGGCCAGCATCGCATCGGCCTCCGGCGTGGTGGGCCCGTTGGCGCCTTCGGCGAGCACGCGGCACCTGAGCTTGGCGGCGTTGCCGGCATGGATCACCCGTTCCAGCGCCGCGGGCACCAGCACGGTGCAGGGCGTTGACAGCAGGTCGTCCGCGGCGATCGGTCCGGCCCCCGGAAACTTCACCAGCGATTGCCCGCCCGCCACGAACCTCATGAGCGCCGGAATGTCGATGCCGGCGGAATTGGCCACCGCGCCGTCCTTGTCACCCACGGCGACAACCTTCACGCCCCGCTGGTGCAGTTCCTGGCAAGTCACCGACCCCACATTTCCAAATCCCTGCACGACGGCGGTCGCCTGCTCGGGTCGGATGCCAAGTTCGTCGAGCGCCTGCATGACGCAGAACACCACGCCCCGGCCGGTGGCCTCCCGCCTGCCCGTGATGCCGCCGATTTCCACGGGCTTGCCCGTGACGATCTCGGGACAGGCATAGCCGACCTTCATGGAGTAGGTGTCCATGATCCAGGCCATGGTTTGCTCATCGGTGCCCATGTCGGGGGCCATGACATCCTGCCTGGGCCCGATGATGGACAAAACCTCCTCGGTGTATCGGCGGGTGAGGCGCTCCTTCTCCCCCAAGGAAAGCTTGGACGGGTCAACCGAAATGCCGCCCTTGCCGCCCGAAAAGGGCAGGTTCATGATGGCGCACTTCCACGACATCCACATGGCCAGCGCGGCCACCTCGCCCAGGTCGACGGCGGGATGGTAGCGAAGCCCGCCCTTGGAGGGGCCGGAGGTGAGGCTGTGCTGGACGCGGTAGCCGGCGAAGGTGTCGATGTGCCCGTCATCGCGCCTGACGGGCACGGAAACCAGGAGGGCGCGCTTGGGCGCGGCCATGCGGGCCAGCAGGTCGGGGTGAAGATCCACGGCCCCGGCGACGGCGTCGAGTTGCTTCCGGGCCATGCGGAAGGTTTCGGATGTGTCGTAAAGGCCGTTGACCAAGTGCGCCATGGGCGGGGTTCCCGAGGTTGGTTGCTCTTATCTATACGACCCGGGGGCGAATCGGGGTCATTCGTAAACCGGATCCTTGCTCGTGGCGATCTGGATGATGTCGACAAGGCACAGGATTATCACGATGGGGAGCGGCAGGCACAGAAAGCTGAGCACGAGGTACAGGACACCCTTGCCCGTGTTGCCCAGATAAAAATGGTGCACGCCCAAGGTGCCGAGGAACCAGGCGAGAAGAATCGCCACGATCCGGTTCTTTTTCTCGATCCGGCCGCCCGGGGGGGCGTATGGATCCGCCGGGGTGGCCGATTCCTGATAATGGCCGGGACTGGCAAGCACCGCCCCCTTCCTGAAAAGGTGGGGCATCGCATCCTCAGCCCCTACCCATCCCGGCATTCCGGGCGACCAGACAAGCGTCCGCTTGTTGACCAGACCTTGGGAAACGAGCGAGGGAAAAACCGCGTCCTCCACCGGGCCCACCTGCTCCTTGGCCGAGTCGAGATAAAACCAGGGCTGGGTGGTCGGGACCGATGTTTCAACCGGCACGGCGACCGGGGCGGGCGGCGCCGAACCTGAAAAAAAAACCTCCTCGAGCGTTGAGGCGGAAGCCCACGACGCCTTGTCGGTGGAAACCTCGTGAAAAGGCTGAAACACCCCACGCGCCCGGAGGGCCTTGAGCTTTTCGAGGGTGAAGGGACCCGTGACTCGCCCCTGAATTCGAATGAAATACAAGGTGACGCTCCTAGCGGGTCATTACGAACACGAGGAAACCCACCAACGCGACCACCCCGAGGGATATCGTCGCCACCAGGATCATGACCCTGTTGAAATCCGCGGCTTTTTGCAGCCTGACCGCGGCATCATCGAACCTGTGCTCCAACTCCGGCGGCATCAGCACGACGCCCCTTGGCAACATACCCTTGAAGCCGCGCACCCGGTCATAAAGGGTGTACAAACGCCCCGGGTCGGTTCCCGAGGCGACGGCCGCCGCCAATTCCGACAGGGCCATCTCATGCTGCATGCGAATCTCCTGCTCCGCCTGGACGCGGTTGACCCACATGCGGGCCGTCTCCACGGCGCGGGCCCTTTTCTCGCCAGCAGTCACGCCCGCCTCCGACGCCACCCGGTCCCAATCGGCCAGCAGGCGGGTCAGGGCGGCGGAATCATGTTTCCCATGGGCCTCGACGATCTGGGCGCCCAGTGATTTGATCGCCTCCTCGAGAATCCGTGAGCGGTTCTTGTTGAAGATCCGCTGGATCTCGTCGACGATCGCCGCGGAGGGAGGCGAAATCCACGGGGTGGCCACCAGTTCCTTGTGGTACAAGCCCACCTCGTCAGGTTTGCCCGCCCGGTCCGCCTTGCGGATGCTTTCGAGAATGTCGGCCACCTTCTGGGCCTCGACATCCTGCAGGTTGTCCTTCAGGCCCGGGTGGTCCGGTTCCAGCAGGAGCATGGCCCGCAACTTCTCAGCCAGGACGGCAAGCGGGGAACGATCCAACACCAGTCGGCGGTACTGGCGCATGTCGTTGGCGAGGATCTCCTCCTCGGCGAAGGCGTGGTTGAGTTCGGCGAGGGTCTCAGGGGGCACCGCCGCGACCGGCGTGGACGGCAGGCCGTACATCGTCACGACCTCGTCCCATTGGCCATGCTGGGGAAAAAGAAGCGTTCCCGCGAGGTCTAGCAGGGGCGGATCCAACCTCGCATGGTGCACGGCCTCCGACCTCAATCCCTTCTGCAGGAACTCCTCGCAGCGCCTCAGGCGGTCGGCCGCGTGTCGTCCCCAATCGGCGTACTCACGGGAAAGCTCGCGTATATCCTGCGTGAGTTCCTGATTGTTGGAACGCAGGAACCCCTGGATTTGCTGGACCACCTGATGGGGATCGCGCGTGCCTGCCACATCAGCCTCCGTCGCCTACTTGGCGCTCTCGATCGCGAATTTCAGGTCGTTGACGGGAACGCAAAGGGCGACCTGCTCCACGAACTTGCCCTTGGCGGTGACGACGCCGACCACCTCGCCCCTGTCATTGAACGCCGGGCCGCCCGAATTGCCGGGATTCACGGCCAGTGACATCTGGAGGAAGTCTCCCTCGCCCCGCAAGTCGGCCATGGTGCTGTAAATTCCGGTATGGACGGCGTTTTTCAGGACACCGCCCCCCGGGCCCAGGCCGGGACTTCCAATAACCACGATCACCTCACCCTTCCTCAGGACGGATGAATCCCCCAACTTGAGAACTGGCAAGTCCGACTTGACCCTGACAAGGGCCAGGTCGCGGTCCTTGTTGAGGTAAACAACTTTGCCGTTGTGGGGTCCCTTCTCGGCATCGGCGGCATCGGGGAAAAAGACCCTCACATTGGCGTTGTCACGGTTGCCCACGACATGGGCGTTGGTGGCCAACAGGTTCGCCTCCACCAGGAATCCCGACCCATGGCCATTGGCGAACGAAACCATGGCCACGCTGGGCCCGCACTTGGCCACCAATGCCACGGTGTCGAGCGCCCTCGCCTGGGCGGGCGGTTTGACGGGTACCAGCACGGGCACATCAGGCGGGGGAGGAGGAGCGGCTGGTTGGGGAGCAGGGGTGATCACCGCTTCCCCTTGCCCGAAATCCCCCTCGCCGCCATCGGGCGAGCCATGCCACAACCGATGCGTCACGAATGTCACCGCCAACGCGACGGCCAGGACGCTGACGACGCCGAGGATCCAGACAAGCGCAATCGCCGCTGAATTCGATCCCTTTGGCCTCCGTGGAGGCTCGGGCGGAAGGATTCGTCGCTCCGGGACGGGCGGCGGGGGAACTGATGATGCCGGGACTAGTGGCGGAGGCGCGGGAGCGACAGCAATTTTCTCCGGCTCATTCGGAACGCCTAACTCCGCCAGCACGATCTCCATGGGGCGCCATGTGAAGCCATCGGCTGAAACCTGGGTTCCCGGGCGCAGGATTCCATGGGTGAATTGCTGGCGCAACTTCTCGGCGGGAAACGGGCCATGAGGCTTGCCGTTCACCAGGAGGTAATAGGCGCGTGGGGGAATCATCGGTTTTCGATCTCCTCCAGCTTCGACCTGATGGCCCGAATGAAGGACTTGTCATTCTTGCGGAGCGAATCCACCTGCCTGTACCAGGCCGCCACGGATGGATTCGCCTGCGGGGGAATCTCGGAACCCATTGGAATCAAGTCGTCAACCGCGGCGAACAGGAAGAGCATCGAGGCCGCCGTGGGAGGCAACCCTTCCCGCTTGCCGCCCGTCAGGTCGTTGAGCTTGTCAAAGACGCCCTTCCACCAGGATTCACCGGTTTCCTTGGCTGAAAGCTTGGCATGGCTTCGCATCACCCCGACAGGAAAATATTCCTTCGGCTTGATCCCCAAGGCAAGCAGGTTCAGCGACTTCATGGCGGCGGGATCCTTGCCATAAATCGTGGCCGCGGCGTTGAGCCACTTCCCTTCGATAGGGCCCAGTTGGAACCTGATGTCGACGGCCCCCTCCTTGTCGAGGACGGCCTTTTGAAGTTCCTGCCAATCCCATGGCGCTGGCTTGGCCTTGATGGCCGCCAATTCCTTGTCAGCCTTGGCCTTCTCCATGGCCAGTTCCTCGTTCTTCCTGGCGAAGGCGCGGGCTTCGTCGGAATCCTTGGACATGCGGTCGCGGATCGCTATGAGTTCCTGCTTTTCAACCAGGTAGGCCTTGCCGTCGATCGCGGCCTTCTCCTCGGCCAGTTGCCTCGCGGTGATCACCTTGAATTCACCAAATTGGATCCTTGAAATCATGTCCTTCAGGTCGCGCGACTTCACGGGGGAGACAAGCAGGGCCTTGTTTCCGGCCTTCTGCCAGTCGGCTTCCAAAAAGCCGTCCATCGGGTGGAGGGAATTCTTGAATTCCTGCAGAGCCGTGAGCGCCTGGTCCTTCGTTTCCAACTTGGTTTCCAACTCCTTATTTCCACCTTTCAATTCCTCGATCTGCGTTTTCTGGCCGCCAAGCAGGATGATGTCTTCCACCACGAACCAAGCCAAGACCGCCACGGCGAGAAGCAGCAAGCCATGGGCCGTCCAATGCAGGATGGCGCCTATTCCCTGGGCCTTCTCCGGGATCGGGGGAGTATGCCAGGATCCGGCGGGATGATGGACGGCGGGGCGCCCGTCTCCCGCGGTGGCGACGGCGGTGGCGACGGGAAGCACGGCGCGGCCCGAGGCGGGTCCGTGAAAGGCTTCGGGGCCGGTGCCTCCAGGCACCGGCCCCGGGGGTTTCAAGCCGCGAGCCATGTCCACCAAGCTCCCGCTGCCGGGACAGGCGGGGCGCAGCGACAGGTGAACGACGCCCGGGCGGCCGGCCAAGTCCGCGGAACCGGGCCCCTCGGCCGGAAACCAGGCCCACGCGTGCTCGGGGCGCGGCCGGCTTGTGTGCGTGTGGAAGCGCGCGTCCCACCTCTCCATCGGCGGCAACAGGGCCACGGCATCCCCGGCCAGCGCCAACGGATCGGCACCCGCGGGATAGACCAGGAGAAGTCCGCCCCGCCTGGAACGGGCCTGCTCCGCCAGGTGGCCCGCCCAGCCGGGATCCAATCCCGCGCGCGACCAGGCCGGCGCCGAGGCCGGCGACGGATAGGCCGTAATCGGCGCCATGGCGCGGATTGGCAAATGGCGCGGTTCACCCGTCCATGCCGCCATCCAGGGAAAAGCCAGGGCCATGGCCACCGGTCCGGCCTGGGGAAGTTCATGGTGCTCGAGTGCCACATGATGGGCCAGGTAGTTCGACCGGCCCGTGTAGTCCTTGTCCGCCACCACGATCTTGGAGAGAACCCACCACGACTTTCCCGCGGCCTGTCCGATCGGCTGGCAAATGAAGGCCGGCGGGTTGGCTAGGTAGCGGGCGGAACCGTATTCGAACACCTGCTCATATCCCGACAAGGTTTCAAGAGCCTTGCGAAGGGATTCGGGAATACCGGAGGTCGCGGCCACGGTGATGTAGCCGCTGCCGCCGAAAAGGCCCCTTGGCGCGGAGGTGTGAATGAGCTCAAACATCGGTTTGATTCTCCATCCGGCCGATCATCGCTTGAACACCGGCACGAGTCCGCTGCCGAAACGGCCGATGCCGTACAGGAATGGCACGGTCACCCACCGCGGATGGATGTCCCGCGGCACGATCACCTCGGCCGCCATGCCGCGTGAATCCGTGCGGGCCGGATCGGGCCTGGGCGATGTCCCCAGCGCCGTGACGGGCATGTAGCGCACTTCGCGACAAAACGACTCCGCCGTTTGAACGATGGTGGGACACAGCCTGTTGAGCAGGTCCCTGATCATCGCGGACGCGCGCTCAACCTCGGGGATGTCGAGGCCGTGGAGTCCGGAGGAGGCGGGCCGCACCGGCTCAATCGCCGACAACTCGGGCAGCAGGCCCTTCCACGCGTCCCACTTGGAGACAAGCACCAGCAGGGGAGCTTCATGAAGGGTGGACGGCGAGCCGCCAAGCAGTTGCTTCACCCGCCTGGCCGCCTCGTTGAGCACCACATATTGGGCCGACTGGAACCGGACGCCGCTTTCCAGGCGGCCCGACTTCCTCTCCACCTCGCGGTAGAAGCCCATGTCCTGGAGCGGATCGAAGAGGAAAAGAAGGAACTTCGAGCGGATCAGGTGGGCCGTCATGTCCTCGGCGAAGAGGTCCTGGCGGGTCGGCAGGTAGGATTCCCCCGCGTTGTCGTAAAGGCACATGATGCGTCCGTAGCGCTTGGCCTTTTCCGTCGATGGATGCCCAGGAAGCGTGTCGATGAGGAAGGAAAAAGGCCTCGGCTGGCGCCGCTCATGCGTTCCATACCTGACGGAATAGAAGGTGTCGCCCGCGCCGTCGCCGAACTGGGTTTTCCTGATGAGGTTGGCCACCTCGACGGGCTTGTCGAGGTCGGGCTGCTGGAACAGGGCGTTCTCGTAGTCGGTGACGGTGATGTTGCGCTCTGGGTCGGCGTCCTGGAAGGAAAGGTTGAACTGCCTGGCCAATATGTTCCTCAACTGGTTGACCGCGGCACCCAGGAAGAACGACTTTCCCGACCCGGGGGCGCCCACGATGGAGACGAACAGCGACTTGAACTCCAGAAAGGCCCGTGGCAGGGCCAGGTGGCAGCGCGGACAGGCGATTTCGGTGCACACCTGATCGCGGGCGTCGATCGCGAGGCCACGGGCGTTGAATCGGGTGGGCAGGAACCGGAGGGGGGCGTCGACTCCCAGGCGGGGGTCGCCTCGGAGGTCGCGGTGCCGGGACACCCAAACGACATCCTCCGGTTCCCAACCCTCCCAGCAGTAAGGGCATACGACTGATTTCTGCAGGGTCAAAGTCATGTCAGGCATGGCCTTGAACCGGCTCCCGGCGGAAAAAACCGACCGGCGTGACCGGCGAACACCGATATTCTACCGATAACAGGCGTTTCGGGACGGGGGATCAACAGGATGATGGCCTTGGGAATCGACTTGGGCGGCACCTCCATCAAGACGGCCGTCGTCGACATCACCGGCGCCCCCGTCGGCGAGGGCAAGGAAAAAACCCCGGCCGAAGACGGCGTGGAGGCCTGCGTGGAGGCGATGCTCGCCGCCGCCGGGGAGGCCATCAACATGGCCGGCCTGCGCCGGGAACAACTCACCGGAGCCGGCATCGGCGTTCCAGGAGTCGTGCTGCCGGCCAAGGGACTGGTCGTGGAGGCCACCAACCTCACGGGTTGGGTGAATGTCCCGCTGCGCGACATCATGTCAAGGCGCCTAGGGTTGCGGGTCGAACTGGCCAACGACGCCAACGCGGCGGCCCTCGGCGAGGCGCGGTTCGGCGCCGGCCGGAATGTCAAGAACCTCGTGCTGTTCACCCTTGGCACGGGAATCGGCGGGGGGATCATCATCAACGGTGACATCCTCGTCGGCGCCAACGGCATGGGAGGGGAAATCGGCCATACCCTCATCGAGATGTCCCGCCCCAGGCCTTGCGGGTGCGAGAGGTTCGGTTGCGTGGAGGCCTACGCCGGGGCCCTGGGCATCGTCAAGCGCGCCCATGAGGCCCTGGCCGAGGACTGGCGCAAGCACAGCGCCCTGCATGAGGTGGCCGAACGCGAAAAGCTCGAGGCCCACCATGTGTTCGACCTGGCCTGGGACGGGGATTTCCTGGCCAAGGAAATCGTCGCCAAGACGGCTCACGCCCTCGCCGCCGGCATCACGAACATCCTGCACACGCTCGACCCGGAATTGGTGCTGCTAGCCGGCGGAATCACCAAGGCGGGGCCCAGGTTCCTCGAACAGGTGCGGTCGATGGTGGGCGAGATGGCCCTGCGGCAGGTTAGGGACACCCGGGTGGAGTATGCCCTGCTGGGTGACAAGGCGGGGGTCACGGGCGCCGCGGCGATGGTTCTCGCCGCCTAGCTTCAGGGCGCCGTGGCCACCGGCTTGAGCCTGCCGGGCGAGGAGGCCCAGTCTCCCACGACCGCCTCCGATGAAACCGAACGCCTGTCGCGCCAGAATTCGACGCGCACGCGCCGGCCGGGAGCCAGGTCGGCGATGAGGTTGATGCAGTGGTTCTCGTCGCGCACGGCGATGTCGTCAAGCTTGAGGAGCACATCGCCCGGCCTGATGCCGGCCATCGCCGCGGGCGTTTCCGGATAAACCGACTCCACCAATGCCCCCGCGTGGCGGTCGAGGCCCAGGCGCAGGGCGTCGGACGCGTCGAAGGCTCCGGCGACCTGCAGGCCGAGGTAGCCGCGTGAGACCGCGCCTCGTTCCAGCAATTCCTTGGCCACCCGCTTGACCCTGTTGATGGGAATGCTGAACGACACGCCCGTGTTGTTGCCGCTGGTCGAGGCGATCGCCGTGTTGATGCCGATCACCTCCGAATCGAGGTTGAGCAGCGGACCGCCGCTGGAACCGGGATTGATGGCGGCGTCGGTCTGAAGGAAATCCTTGATGCGGATCGTGCTGCCCAGGCTCACCTGGCCCCGCTCGCGGGCCGAGAGGATCCCGTGGGTGACAGTCTGGTTCAGGCCGAACGGGCTTCCGATGGCCAGCACCCACATCCCCAGGCGGGCCGAGTCGCTGTCGCCCAGGGGCGCCGTGGGCAAACGCTCCCCCGGCACGGCGAGGATGGCGATGTCCGATTCCGGATCTGTCCACACCCGGGAGGGGCGCAGGACACGGCTGTCGGAAAGCGACAGGGTGATCTGTTCGGCGGCGGCGCCGCTGATGACATGGTTGTTGGTGATCGCGAAAACGCCCTGCTGCCCGGGCAGGTTCACCAGCACGCCGGATCCCGATTCCTCGACCGTTTTCCCTTTGGTTTTCTGGCTGGGACGGGAACTTTCGATGGCCACCACCGACGGCATGCTTCGGCGCACGACAGTCTCGAAACTGGGGACGGCCGGCCTTAACTCGGCGATGGGCGCGCCGGGAAGGCCGGCGGGCGGTGACGGGTCCGCCGCCCGCGCGGGGTTGCCAACCCGGCCCCACCATGAGGCGCCCACTCCTCCCAGGAAGGAGCACGACCCGACGAACAGCAGGTAGCCCAGACGCCGTCGCATGACTGAACAATCCGTGGATGTGCCGGCAAGAAGTGACTGGCCAATCCTATCCCCGGAAACTTGAGGGAATCCCGGGTGGAGTAAAAAATTCAGCGGGGCGGGGGCGTCTCGACCGTCACAACCGGAACTTCCCTGGGCGCCTGAAAGAACTGGGTGAGGCCGTCGAGCGCCGTCTGCGCCGCGAGTGCCGCCAGCAGCATGCCCAGCACCCGGGAAATGAGGTTCGCGCCCGCCCTTCCCAGCAGGCGCTGGATCGGTTCGGCGAGGAGGAACATCAGCCAAACCACGCCGAGGATTCCCGCGAGCACGAAACCGATCACAACCCGGCCCAAAAGCGTGGAATGGCCGGGTTCGCTGACAAGGATCACCGTCAGCATCGCGGCCGGCCCGGCGACGGCCGGAAAGGCCAGGGGGAAAATCGCCAGGTCGTGGCCGGATTCCCCGTGCGCCGTCTTGTTCTTCTGCTCGGTCTCGAAAATCATCTGCAGCCCGAAAAGAAACACCACGATGCCGCCGGCGAGGCGAAAGGCGGGAATGCCAATCCCCAAGGCGCCCAGCAGGCCATGGCCCAGCACCAGGAACATGAGCAGCACGATGCCGCTGGCCATGACGCAACGCGTGGCGACATACCTTCGGGCCAATGGATCGAGGTGCCGCGTGAGCGACAGGAACAGGGGCACGGTGCCCACGGGGTCGATGACCACGAACAGGGTGATGGCATCCTGGGCGAGACTGGTCATGGAGCGGGTCTCCTCCCGCTTCATGTTACCGTTCGGGAGGAGCGTCGTCGTCGGGCAGGCGCCCGCGCAGCCAAGCCACGACATCAGGAACAAAGGAAAGCGCCGCCATGCGGTCGTGGCGGGCCCCCTTGCGGCGAATGACTGTCATTTCGAGGCCCCTTTGCCCGGCCCTGTGCGCGAAACTTTCCACCTGGGCGTCCATGTTGAACTGGTCGCGAGTGCCATACGCGGCGAACATGCCCAACTCGCCGGGTTTCAGGTCGAGGGAGTCGATGAGTTCATAGGGGTTTTCATCGCTGACAAAGTCCTTGGCGCCGCGGGGATTGATCATCGGCCTCAGAAGGATCTTCATGGGGACCGGAATGAAGCCGAAGTAACGCGCCGCGGCGAGGCTGTGCTGGCTGAAATCCTCCCTGAGCCGGTCGCATTCGGGACGGAAATTGCCCAGGAGGCCTCCCCGGCAATCCATGTAACGAAGGTTCAAGGCCGGGAAAATGCCCAAGGCGTTGCCGACGCGGTCGCGGTGCCGAATGGCCATGCGGTAGGCGGCGCTGCCTCCCATGCTGGCGCCACCCATCACATGCGCGCGCCGATCGGGGTCGATCGAGTAGCGGTCATGGACGAAATCCCAAACATCCACCATCACATGATCCTCGAACCGGCCGAGGCGGCTGTTGGTGAAGAATGTGGCCTGGGGAATGAGCCGGCATTCACCGCTGACGGTGCCGTCGATCGCGACAAGGATCATCGGAGGAATGTCGCCGCGCGCCATCGCGTCGTCGAGTTGCGGGGCCACCGTGCGGAGAAAGTCGCATTCATCGTTGGAGTAGGCGTGCATCCAGAACATGACCGGATATTGGCGCTTGGGCGTGTAGCCGGGAGGCAGGTAGACATAGATGTCGCGGTACTGGTCGAGGGAGCGGGAGTAAATGCGGCGGTTGAAGCCGTGGTTGGCCGTGTGGTCGATCACCTCTCCCGCGAGGCGACGATTGAGACGGTTCAGTTCGCCCTTGCGGACAATGGAGGCAAAGGGTGTCCATTCCGCGGATACCGCGGAGGGAAACACCATGGCCACGGCCAGGACCCACCAGGCCCAACAAATTCGCATGCCCGCCGCTTCCCAGATTGAGGCCATCCACCCGGGGAACTATCGGCATCAAATGATCGGTCACGAAAGCCATTTGCCGCTTTCATCGAGACAATGGTTGGTGGAATCGCCCAAGTGCGGGGTCGTGAAGAAAAGACCGGTTGTAGGGAATTCACGCCCGCTCAGGCGAGTTGGTTCCTGCTTGCCCGAAAGGCGAGAAGTCCGGCTGGCAGAAGAACCACCAAGGCCGCGGCCAGCCATAGCACCGGCGCGGACGATTCCGACGCCGGAAGTTCCCCGGGTTGCACCAAGCGGTTGCGCCCGCCCTCGCGGCGGATCTCGAACGCGTCGAACCTCACGCCCGTGGCCGTGTACGCCTCGTACTTGATCGCATCGGCTGAAACATCGATCACCTGGAAAAGCTGGGTCTGGCCACCACGGACATCCATCCACGCGCGGTCGTCGACATCGTACATCTTGGGGCCGCTCACCGAGACCACATAGACCGTGTCGCCCCGGGTGGCCGCGTCACTGCCGTCGGCGGATTCGGCGCCCGCCATCAGGCCGCTTCGTCCGTAGCTGTGGTCATGCCCCTGAAGCACGAGGTCGACCTTGTACTTCTCCATGATCGGCCGGAAAAAAGCCCGCACCTCGGCGTTGTCGCGCTTGCGGGCGGAGGAATATACCGGATGGTGGAAGGTCACGATGGTCCAGCGGCAATGGTTGGCCCCCAGCACCGAGTCGAGCCATGCGGCCTGCGCCTCGAAACGGTCCTTCTCGTTGGTGTTGAGGGAGATGAACCGCGTGTTCTGGTAGTCGAGGTAGTAGCAGGTTCCCTCAAGCCCGGGCGCGCCGTTGGCCGGCAAGTTGAACTGGGCGTTCCAATGCGGCGTCAAGCGAGCCTTGCGGGCCAACCCCGGCAATGAAATGGATCCGGAATACTCATGATTGCCTGGCGTCGGCAGGCCGGGCACGGTGGCGTGGATCCAGCCGCCGGCGGCATGCCACTCGCCCCAATCCGAATCATTCTCGCCACGGTTGACGAGGTCACCGGCATGGATCATGAAATCGGGGCGGAACCTGTCGGCCTGCCGGATCACCCGCGACCAGAGGTCGAGCACATCATTTTGGGCATCACCGAAATACACGAAACGGAAAGGACGAGACCCCGTCCTCGCCGGCCGGAACTGGTGCCACTCCGACCAGTTCCGGCCATCGCCGGCGCGGTAGGCGTACAACCTGCCCGGTTCCAGTTCCTCAATGGTCACCTTGTGGTAGTTGGCTTTTTCACCGCCGGCCTCGACCGTTTCCGTGCGGGCCTTCAGCGAGCGAAAGCCGCCCGTGCCTTTCTCGGCGTGGGTTTTCATGGCGTAGCCGGAATCGAGGGCCGGCCCCACCTGCGCGAGGCCGGTGGACACCGTCGCGTCGGTCCGCCACGAGAGTCCCATGCGGGACTGCGGGTGCTCAAGCAATGTCAGCACCAACCTTTCCGGACGGGAAGTCGGGGAGAACCGGTTGGCGGATTTCTCGGTTTTGGAGACCGGGATTTCCGCCTTGGCGGGCTCGGGCGGCTTGGATTGGACCGCCGGGGCTTTTTCGGGCGGCTTGGAATCTGGCGCGCCAGTTGCCTTGGCGGATTCGTCCTTGGCCTTGGCCGGCTCGGGGGGAGATTGCGCCACGAGTAGCCCGACGATGGAAAAGGAAAGCACGAGGGTCGGCATGGCGAACCGCATGGGCGTTTTCTCCGGAAACGGGGCTACCACGACAGTCCCCTAGTTTGACTTAGCGGACAGGCAAGAAGAAGTGATGAAGAAACCGGCCAGCGGGCGAACTTCGCATTCCCGGTTGCCTCGGAACCTTCCAGCGGTAGCCTACCCCAACGGCAACCATTCACACGAAAGGAAAACCACCATGCGCGTCGCGGCACCGGGAACCACACGGATCGGCTGGATTGGCACCGGGGTGATGGGCCGCTCGATGTGCGGGCACCTGATGGCCAAGGGGTATAAGGCCACCATTTACAGCCGCACCCGTGACAAGGCCGCCGATCTCGTCGCCAAGGGCGCCGAATGGGCCGCAAGTCCCCGGGAAGTGGCGGAAAAGTCGGATGTGGTGTTCTCGATCGTCGGCTTCCCCGCGGATGTGCGGGAAGTGATTCTTGGGCCGACAGGCGCCTTGGCCGGAGCCAAGCCCGAAACCGTGATCGTGGACATGACGACGAGCGAACCGTCGCTGGCCCGCGAGATCGACGCCGCCGCGAAGGCAAAGGGCCTGTTTTCGCTCGACGCGCCCGTCAGCGGCGGAGACATCGGGGCCCGGAACGCCGCCCTTTCGATCATGGTGGGGGGGGAGACGGCGGTGGTCGAGGCGATCCGCCCCCTGTTTGAATGCATGGGAAAAAGCATCATTCACCAGGGTCCCATCGGCTCGGGCCAGCACACCAAGATGGTGAACCAGATCCTGATCGCCGGGAACATGGTGGGAGTGTGCGAAGCCCTCATGTACGCCTTCAAGGCCGGGCTGGATGTGGAGAAGGTCCTGCAAACCGTGGGCGGGGGAGCGGCCGGCAGCTGGTCGCTCAACAACCTCGGGCCGCGGATTCTCAAGGGGGATTACGAACCCGGATTTTTCGTCGAGCACTTCATCAAGGACATGGGAATCGCCCTGGCGGAGGCCAAGGCGATGGGCCTTGTCGTTCCCGGGTTGGCCCTGGCACACCAGCTTTACCTGGCCGTGCAAGGACAAGGACTGGGCCGCAAGGGAACGCAATCGCTGATTCTCGCGCTCGAACACATCTCGGGATTCAAGCGCTGACCGAGGTCTTGACCGGGTAAAAGTCGAGCGCGTCGAGATATTCGGGCACGCCCGGGTAGGTCAGCGCCTGCTCCCGGGCCACGCGCACGGCCACCCTTCGAAGTTCCGCTTCCTGGTCGGGGCTGACACGGCCGCAAACCCGCTCATGCCTCAGGAACACAAAATAGGTGTCGAGCGTGTCGCAGACGCAGTAGCCGGCGACACGGTCAAGCCTGCCGGCGGCCACAAGCGCCGAGACATCGTCGCCCTTGATGCCCTGCTTGCCCGGCAGGCCGAGGCGCTTGGCGAGCATGTTGAGCCCGCCGTAAACCCTTGCCGTGCCGTAATTGCTGAACTCCTCCTGCAAGTCGAGGTGGTGGTTTGGCTTGAACCTGCCGCGGCGAGGCCAGTAGCTGCGGATGTCGATGCCGTGGTCGAAGGCTGCGAGTTCCAGAACCGGAAGGTCGAATCCCCTGCCGTTGAAACTCACGAGCGCGGCGTCGGGAACCTGGCACACGCCTTGCCAGAACTGGCTCACGATCACCGAGGGGCGGAACTGCGGGGCGTCGAGGCAGGTGATTTTTTCCAGGGCGTGGGATTTGTCGACCCGCAGGACGCAGATGATCACCGGCTTTTGGAAGGTGTGGGGCACAAAGGTGGAATCCCCGCCGGATTTCTTGAGCACCCGTTCCGTTTCAGCGGCGGCCGCCTCCTCGGGTGAAAGCCCGGGATACAGGCAACGGGCCAGAAGTTCGCCATCGACAACGGTTTCGACATCGAAGACGATCCATCCGATATCCAACTTGGAACATCCGCCGTTTCCCGCCATGAAGCTTCCTCCCTGACTTGTCATGTCCGCCGCATTGTACGGATGAACAGGACAAAGTGGTGGCCCGTATGCTCAACGAGCGCTGATACGCTACAACAACTGCTGTCATTGCCGAGGTTCGCCATGCCCGAAAACGCTTCCGCCTCCCGCGCCGCCAAGCTGCTGGTATTCGTGGTCGTCTTCATCGACCTGCTTGGATTCGGCATTGTCCTGCCCCTGCTGCCCGTCTACGGCGACCGGTTCGTCAAGCCCACCATCGGGGCCGAGGCGGACAGCGTTGTCGCGGGAATCGTGCTCGGGCTCCTCATGTCTTCCTTTTCCCTGATGCAGTTCCTGTTCGCGCCCGCCTGGGGAAGGCTTTCGGACAGGATCGGACGGAGGCCCGTACTCCTGCTCGGCCTGCTGGGTTCGGTGGGCGCCTATGCCCTGTTCGGTTATGCCTCATCGATGGATCCCGCATCCGAGGCCCTTGGGGCGTTGGCGCTGCTGTTCGTCTCGCGCGCCGGCGCGGGCATTGCCGGGGCCACCATCTCCACCGCGCAGGCGGTGATCGCCGATTCAACCGGTCCCGAGGAACGGAGGGGGGGCATGGCCCTCATCGGGGCGGCATTCGGAATCGGCTTCACCTTTGGTCCGCTCCTGGGGGCGGGGGCGCTCTACCTGGCTCCCGGCACGCCGTGGGCCACGGGTGCCCTCGCCTCGGTGCTTTCGCTGGCGGCGTTTCTCTTCGCACTGGTCAGGTTGCCCGAAACGCGCGTTCCCGGAGGCCACAGCGCAGCCCGACGCATTTTCGACGCGCGCGCCTTCATGGCGGTGCTGTCCGATCCCGGCGTCGGCCCGGTGATCCTGGTGTTTTTCCTCGCCACGGTCGGATTCGCGGGGTTCGAATCGACCCTGGCCCTGCTCAACCGCGATTTCCTCGGGTTTGACGAACGCAACAACTTCCTGGTGTTCACCTTCGTGGGCTTCGTCCTCGCCATGGTGAACGGCGCCTACAGGGGCATGGCGAAGCGGGTCAGCGAGATCGCCGGCATGGCCTACGGGATTGTTCTCATGGGAATCGGTGTGGCGGGCCTTTCAATGGTGGCGAGCCTGGAACAACCTTCCCTGAGGATGTGGGCGGCGTTTCCCAGCCTCACCTTCGCTGTCGCCGGATTCGCATTGCTGACACCGGGAGTGCAGTCGCTGGTGAGCCGGCGCGCCGACCCGGCCCGGCAAGGGGAAATCTTGGGGGTGAACCAGTCGTGCTCGGCGCTGGCCCGGATCGTGGGCCCTGTGCTGGGCCTGACCCTGTACAGGGCCTGGCCAGTCCTTCCTTTCGTCCTTGGCGGCCTGCTGGTGCTGGCCATGCTGCCCGTGCTGGTGGTGGCGGCGCGCTGGCGTCCGCCCCAAACGGCGTGATGGCCGTCGAGGCCGTACCGGCGCCCCGGCTGAGCCACCCGATTGTTTTGGTCCACGGCCTGTTCGGCTTCGACTCCCTGGGAAAAGGCCGCTGGAGGTTCCGTTACTTCGCCAACCTCCCCGACTGGATCCGCGCCTCGGGCAACCGGGTGTTGGTGACGCGGTCGCATCCGTGCGGGCGGATCGCCACGCGCGCCGCGCAGGTGGCCCGCCAGGTGGAAGCGGTCTTCGGCAACGAGGCCGTTCACCTCGTGGGGCACAGCATGGGCGGGCTCGATTGCCGGCACATCATCTCCGGCCTGGGGTGGGGCCACCGGGCGCTGAGCCTCACCACGCTGGGCACACCGCATCGCGGGTCGGTGGTGGCCGACGGCGTCGCGCCGTGGGCCAGGCCCAAAAGCGCGACGCGGGCGTTGCTTAGGGCGCTCGGATGGGAGCCGGAACTCCTGCGGGAACTGAGCCGGGCGGGCGCCGCGGAATTCAATTCCTCGCATCCGGATTGTCCGGAAGTCTTGTACCAGTCGGTTGCCGGGGTCTTTCCGGATGAATGCCGGCGAGCCTTCAGGCAACTGCCGCATAGGGCGATCACCGGGCCGTGGCTCGGGAGGGACGAGGGGGCCAACGACGGCATGGTGTCGGCGACCTCGGCGCGCTGGGGATCGCATCAGGAGACATGGCCGGGAGACCATTTCAACCTTGTGAACTGGGTGAATCCCTCGCCACGGTGGCCGGGGATCAACGCCTGCCGGCTTGCCGATTTCGCCCGCCTGCTGGCCAGGCTGGAACCCGACGGACGCGATGGAAGTTCGGCGCGCGCCGATTCTGCGGGGACTGACGGACAGCCCCTTCCGTGAACACTCACGAAGAACTCAAGTTTTTTTGCGTTGCCCAAGGGGTGGGTATAATCGAGTGCGCCGGATGATTCCCACCCAGTGGCGGACCAACCAGCGCGAGGCGAGCATGTCTGGGACTGAGCGATGGACGGCACTTCTGGCTGACAAGACCACGGATTTCGTGCTGACCTGCATGATCCTGGTGGTGGCGCTTCTGGCGGCCGCATGGCTGATCCGCAAGGTGGATCGGTGGCGACGGCAGGACGACACCCCGGCGTGCACCCCGCACGACCAGTTGTCCGAGCTGAGGCGCTGGCTGGACGAGGGACTGATCGAACCGGAGGAATTCGCCAAGCTGCGGGAAAAGCTCGAGGTCCAGTTGAGGGCCTCCATGGGCATCAAGGGCCGCGAGGTTCCTCCCGAGCAGTTGGGGCGATTTCTGGTTCCTGAGGAGGCCCGCAAGGAACCTCCGCCGACGGATCAGCCTCAAAATCCGGCCGGGAAGGCCTAGCCGACGCTTGCGCCGCACGAATCCGATTCACTAGAATCGGACATGGCGCAGGCAGGAAGCGGCTCCATACTCCCTCCCGAACTTACCGCCCAACTAGGTCTTGAACCGACATTGGCCCCCGGCGCATGATTGCCGGTGAGGCACCCTGGAGAAGGCATGGGCACCAAGGATTTACCCCCCGGCGGCAACAACCGGAAACCCACCGGTGGCAGCAGCCGTTCCCGCAACGCCTCCTGCTCGTTTTGCCGCAAGAGCTACCGGGATGTCGGCCCGCTGGTGGAAGGGCCCGCCGATGTGTTTATCTGCGGCGAATGCGTCGAGTTGTGCCAGTCGATCATCGAGCAGGAAAAACGCCGCCGCACCACCGGCAAGCCTGTCACGGGCAACACGCCCACGCCCCGCACCATCAAGGAAAAGCTCGACCAGTATGTGATCGGCCAGCAGCGGGCCAAGAAGGTGCTGTCGGTCGCCCTTCACAACCACTACAAGCGGCTCTCGCTCGCCGGCACCCACGCCCCGGGTGATGTGGAGGTCGAGAAGAGCAACATCCTGCTCATCGGGCCCACCGGATCGGGCAAGACGCTGCTGGCCAGGACGCTCGCCAGGGTATTGGATGTGCCGTTCGCCATCGGCGACGCCACCACCCTCACCGAGGCGGGCTATGTCGGCGAGGATGTCGAGAACCTCCTCCTGAAGCTTCTCCACGCCGCCGACTTCGACGTGGAGGCCGCGCAAAAGGGAATCATCTACATCGACGAGGTCGACAAGATCGGCAAGACATCGCAAAATGTGTCGATCACGCGCGATGTCTCGGGAGAGGGAGTCCAGCAGGCGCTGCTCAAGATGCTCGAGGGCACCGTCGCCAATGTGCCTCCGCAAGGCGGCAGGAAGCACCCCGAGCAGCAGTACATCCAACTGGACACCACCAACATCCTCTTCATCTGCGGCGGAACCTTCGTGGGCCTGGAGAAATTCATCTCGAAGCGGATCGGCAAGAAGGGATTCGGCTTCGGCAGCGTCGCGGAGGACCGTGAAACCGACCTCGGCAAGCTGCTCTCGCAGGTGACCAGCGACGACCTGATCGAGTTCGGGATGATTCCCGAATTCATCGGCCGGTTGCCGGTGCTGGCGCCCCTCGACCCGCTCGACGAGACGGCCCTGGTGAAGATCCTCACCGAACCCCGCAACGCCCTGACGCGCCAGTACCAGAAGTTCTTCGAGATGGAGGGGGCCGAGATCGAGTTCGCACCCAGCGCGCTCAGCGCCATCGCGAAGCTGGCGATGGAACGCGACACGGGCGCCCGCGGCCTGCGCAGCATCATCGAGCAGGTGATGCTGGATGTGCTCTACGACCTTCCCGAGCTGGAAACCAAGGGCAAGTTCGTCGTGACGGAAGAAGTGGTGAAGGGCCTCAAGCCGCTCTTCGAACAGCTTCCCGAAAGCGCCAAGCTGAGCGCCTGATCCGGGCGCCGGCCACTCCCCATCTTCCCCCTGGGCCGGTCGATTGACGACCGGCCCGCCGCCATCAGGGGCCGCCATGCACGCCTTTGGTCCCTGGATGATCGCCGGTTGGATCCTCGCGGCTTCCGGCGCCCTCCACTTGCTGGTTCAACTGGGAGCGCCCATGCCTTGGGAAGGCCCGGTTTCCTGGCGCAAGCCCATCCTTTTCGGCTTTTCCTCGGCCCTCACGGCATGGTCGCTCGGCTGGGTGCTGGCCCGCGTCAAGCCACGGCGCGCGGACCAGGCGTTGGCGTGGGTGGGGGCAACGGCGCTGGTGCTCGAGGTGGCCCTCATTTCCATCCAAGCCTGGCGGGGCGTGGCTTCCCATTTCAATCATTCCACGACGCTCGACGATTCGATCCAATGGGCCATGACGGTCCTGATCTTCATCGTCAGCCTGGCGGTCGCCGACCTGACATGGCGTTGCCTCGCGGGCTTCGATGATTGGCCCGACATGCGGGATGCCGCGAGATGGGGCATGGTGCTGCTGGCGGTTTCTTGCGTTGCCGGCTGGATCGTGAGCCTCGCGGGCGAATGGAGGCTTTCCCGCGGCCTGTCTCCCTCGCAATGGGGCCAAGCGGGGGTGCCCAAGTTTCCCCATGGCGCCGCGATGCACGCCCTGCAAGCCTTGCCGATCATCGCCTGGATGCTCAACCAGGCCGGGTTGGGCGTGGCCGCGCGCCGCAAGGCGGTTTTCGCGATGGGAGTGATGAGCCTGGCCTGGCTCGGATACGCGACAGCGCAGACGCTGGCCGGGTTGGGAAGGGTCGAACCGGGCCTGCCCGGACTGATTTTGCTGGCCTTGGGCGCCATGGGCGCGGGCGCCGCGGCCTTCCGGCGCGGATGATCAACCCTGGGAAATATCGCGAAGCACCTGCTTGGCCATCTTGAACGCGGCCTTGAGATTGAGGCAACGAACCTCCAACTGCCCTTCGGTGAAGGACTTGCCATGCTCACAGTGGGGAAGGCCGGCGATGGCCTCGGTGAGCGGCAGCAGGCGCATGAACTCGGCCATGCGGGCTGAGGCGATATCTTGGGGAGCGGCGCTCATGGCTAGGATCCTGTCATCATGGGATTTTCCTCACTCAGTTTAGGTTTTGTGGTTTCCGGTGCAAGAACGGGCCGTATGGCCGTTTGATGGTTGGGTGCACCTCGGAGAAACATTCATGACCGACCATGAAGATGGCGCCACCCCGGCCGGACGCGGATTGGCCCTGGCCCTGGCCAACAGCCGCGAGGAAACCAGTCGCGGACTGGCGCGGCTTTCCGGCGGCGCCATTGAACCCCATGAATCCCACGCCGGGATTTCGGCGCCACCACTGGAGGCATGGGCCGCCGCCATTTCCCACGCCCCCCTGCCCGCCCCGGAAGTCCCGCCCTGCTGGGCCGACCTGGTTTTGGATTGCCCGCGAATGGTTCATATTGCCTTCGCGCCGGGGGATTTCCCTCAAAGGCTCGATGTCGACGGCGTTTTTTCGGAACCGGGGCGACCCTGTGAAACCCCCAAGGGCCGCCACGGACCGCTGAGGGATTGGGCCGACAGGCAGGCTTCGGCCAACGCCCTGCTGCTCGCGGCGGGCATCCTCAGGATGGCCGGTGATGCCGAAGGGAGCCTGGAGGTGCTGAACCGGGCCAGGAATGGCGGCGCCGGGATCCATGATCATGCCAACCTGATGGGAGCGCTGGCCTTTGAATCCGGCGACATGCCCGCCGCGCGACGGTACTGGGAATCGCTGCCCGATGGCCCGGCGCGATGGCACAACCTGGGACTGGTGGCGCTGGTGTCGGGATCGCCAAGCCGGGCCCTGTTTGAACAGGCTGCCAACGCCTTGGAGGACGCCGACCCGTGGCATCACCTGGCGGCGCTGTACGCGGAGATTTCCTCATCTTGAACCGTTGGCGCGCGATGGATGACCGATTGGCTCCAGCTTCCGATGGAGTTGATCAACCATCCATCTGGTTTATCTGATTCATCATCCTGAAGTTCATCCGACTTGGCCCATCACCACGCACGGCCGTGGCCGTGAAGGGGCATCTTTTCCCAAGAACCGGATGATTCGACCCGCTGGCCGTGGCATAATGAGTTCATGAATGTGGTTCCGAACATGACGGAACGGCGACCCAGCACACGGTCGCCACGAGTTGTGCCCCGGGAGGCCGGAACCATCGCAACCTCCATGGCGAATGTTTCGCGCGGGATGGTGATCCATGCTTGAGATCGGAAGTTTCCGCTCGATGCTGCATGGCTCGGCGTCGCGGCGGGCTTTCCTGGCCGCATCGGCCACTCCCCTGGTCCATGGAATCGCGCCGGGGGCGCCATCCCGTCCCAAGGCGAAGTCGGTGATCCTGCTCTGGCTATGGGGGGCCCCAAGCCACATCGACACCTTCGATCCCAAACCCGGCGCCCCCGCGGAGATCCGCGGGCCCTTCTCCACGATTCCGACCAGGATCCCGGGAATACGGTTCACCGAACTGTTTCCCAAGACGGCCACGCGATCCGACCAATTCGCGCTGGTCCGCTCGATGGTGAACTTCGATGGCGACCATCTCAAGGCCGGTTCGATCGGACTGACAGGAATGCTGGAGGGCAAGGACGCCCTGGTTCCCAATTTCGGCTCGGTCGTCGCGAGGCACCGGGGTTCCGGACATTTGCCCGCCTTCATGTCCATCGGCAGGGGCAATCCGCGCGATGTGGTCGGGCCGATGAAAGGCTACGGCGGCGGAAACTGGGGCAAGAACCACGACCCCTTCCTCGTCGCTTGCACGGAGGCCGGTGAAACCAACATACCGGCCCTGCAACTGCTCGACGGACTGTCGCCGGCATCGCTCGACGACCGCCGGAAACTGCTTGGCGAAATCGACCGGCTGGCGAGAACCGGAGACCAGGCGACCTTCGACAAGCTCAACTCCGCCCAAAGGCGGGCCTACGCGCTGCTGACCAACCCCGAGGCGAAGGCGGCGCTCGACCTCTCGCGGGAGAAGCCGGCGGTTCGTGAAGCCTACGGTCAGACCAGCTTCGGGCAATCATGCCTGCTGGCGCGAAGGCTGGCCGAAGGCGGGGTTCCCTACATACAGGTCAACTGGAGCCAGTATGTCGAGGCGGTCACGCCCAACTGCGACTTCGGCTGGGACACGCACATCTTCAACTTCGACCTGCTGCCCGACAGGCATGGGCCGATTTTCGACAGGGTGTTCTCGGCGCTGCTCGACGACCTGCGCGAACGCGGCATGCTGGAGACGACGCTGGTCGTGGCGATGGGCGAGTTTGGCAGGACGCCGCGCATCAACGGGCAGGCCAGCCGCGACCATTGGCCGCAATGCTATTTCTCGATCTGGGCGGGTTGCGGCGTGCGCGGCGGCGCCGTGATCGGCGACAGCGACAAGACGGGATCCGCTCCCCTCACCGAGCCGGTGACTCCGGCCATGGTCGGCGCGACGATCATGGAGATGTCTGGCGTCGACGCGCAGGCCAGGGCGGAATTCCGCGTGCTTCCCGAGGCCAGGGTGATCCATGAACTCTTCTGAGGCGATCCGCCTGACGGTTGATGGAATCACCAAGTTCGATCCCGTGTTCACGAAGCCGGATGAGATCACCTACACCGTGCTCGAGTCGCCCGTGCTGACGAGGCTCATGCGGCTGAGGATTGGCGAGCCGTCGCCGGCCAAGCTGCACCCCGACGCCACCACCTCGGAATTCGAGCCTTGCTTCGCGGCGGATGGATCGGCCTACGCCTTCATCCAGAGCCGGGCCAACCTGAACATGAAGCTGGTGATCCGGGAAACAGCCACTGGCAAGGATGCCATTTTCGACCCGGGTGGCGGTTTCGCCGCCGTGCGCCGTCCAAGCCTCCACCCCAGGGGGGAACGGGTTGTTTTCGCCTTGCCGGCGCCGACGGGGCAGGAGATTGTTTCGGTCGCCAAGGATGGAAAGGACCGCAAGACATTGAGCGCGGGCGGAATCAACAACTGGCCCGCCTATTCGCCGGATGGCAAGCGAATCGCCTTCTGCTCCAGCCGGCTTGGCGATCTCGACCTGTGGGTGATGAACGCGGACGGTTCTGAGGCCCGGCGGGTCGTCAAGCTCGATGGCATGCAGGCGAGGCCGGCCTGGTCGCCCGATGGATCGCGCCTGGCATTCACCTGGAACCGCGACGGCCGTTACTCGATCCACGCGGCGCGCCTCGATGGTTCAGGCCTTGTCCGGTTGGCCGAGGGATGGGACCGGTCCGACTACGCCTCGTGGCACCCGGATGGAAAGTCCATCATTTTTGTCGGTGAACGCGGCGGCAAATCCGACCTCTACCGTGTGGCCACGGCCTGACCAAACCGCGTCGCCGTGCCATCGCGCCGATGGCATCGCCATGAAACTCCGCCGGCGTTCACTGAAACGACACCGGGCCGGCGAGTGCCGGCCCGGTGGAAATCACACAATTCCGGATGGATCAGCTTCCCATCAGTTCCTTGATGGAGGGCGTGACGGCGTCAGCCCAGATGCGGCTTCAACTTCGTATGCCCCTTGGCCCTTCCACGACGGCCGGGGACCAGACTCCCGATGCCTCCGGAAAGGTAGGACTTCAACCACCTGAACAAGGCTGTCCCGCCTACCCCGAAGATCCGCATGGCGTCCACCGCCTTCACACCCTGCTCCTCGACTGCGGATACCACCCGCTGCCTCAGATCATGGAGGGCCGACGATGACAACTTCCTGCCGTATTGCGTGCTCATGCAACCTTTGACGAATTCAACTTCCAAAAAGTTCCGTATTTATAGGTCGGGTTAGTAAAATCGTCTTGTAATCGATCCGGTTTTGGCTCAGTTGCGATCTCGGGTTACCATAGCGTGTTGGCAAAGCAAGCACGTATTCGACGCAAAACACGTAAGCGGATTGAGTCCCTTGATCGATCCATGTGCTTTCGATGTGCGCAACGCGATGACCCGCGATAAACGCGTTCAGTTCCTCGGTCGCTTCGTTGCTGTAAAGGACTGGAATCAGGAAAATACGAAATGGCATGATGATAAAAAGTCGTCATCAAAAAATAACGCGCGCAGGGGGCACAGCCCCCTGCACCCGGGCATTTCAAGACCGCTGCGTCTGCGGTCTACGGCATCTCCGGTCGCTGCTCCGCCGCGCGACCTCCGTGCCTACGACCGCAGCCTTCGCTCTCCTGCCTGACTAGACCTTACTTGGAGATTCCGGATAAACTCAGGGCCACGCGGAAGCCGACGAAGTAGCGGACCGACGGGTTGCGGCCGCTCCGGTTCGCCGACCGACAATGCGCGGCATCCTGGTCGCAACTGCCGCCACGGTTCACGCGGTACGAGCCCTCTCTTGCGCCAGTGGGATCACTGACGGCACCCTTGGGGTAATTACCATACCAGTCGCTGCACCATTCGTGCACGTTCCCGTGCATATCGTACAGGCCCCAAGCGTTTGCCTTCTTTTCACCGACAGGGTGTGTCTGTTTGTTGCTGTTGCCGTCAAACCAAGCATAGTCGCCTAGTGATTTAGAACTCTCGCCAAGAATGTACGCGGTTTTACTACCTGCCCGACAGGCGTATTCCCATTCTGCCTCGGTGGGCAGATGATACATGCGACCTGCAGCCTTCTCCTCGGGCAAGGCCGAAAGTTTCATGCAGAACTCGACAGCATCTTCCCATGAAACCTGTTCGACTGGGTGATTAGAGCTATCAACCTCCTTTACCACACGGCCTGTCTGAGGGTGACGTTTCGCTAATTTATCTCCCTGAAAGTAACTAGGGTTTATACCCACTACCTTTTTGTACTGCTTCTGAGTCACCTCTGTCTCACCAATTAAATAATCACGAGTAATCAAAACTTCGTGCTGATTCTCATCAGCCCGATGCCACTTTTCGTTCTTAGGACTTCCCATTAGAAACTTTCCTTTCGGGATCCGAACTAGCTTCATGCCAATACTGTTGGTTATTTCCTTGGGCCAGTCTCTTTGATTCACATTGCGGCCAATGGAATCTTTATTTCCCATTTCGTTTTTTTCACTTTGGTTTTTTCCCTTACTTGCGTCCTCCATGCCCAGTTCCAATTTAGAATCTTTTTTTGAGCTATCCTTTCCTTTTTCCGAATTGGCGCCATTCATTGCCAAATTGGATTTCTCGGCTTCGCCTTCAACCTTCCCTCCAGTGCCGGAACCAAAACCCCGGGCCAGCGTGCCGTTATTCTCCCGAGCGTTTCCCGGCATACCAACAACCACCTGGACGGGGTCCGGGTTCGGTTTCTCGTCGACGCTCATTGAATAAATCAGCAACCCCAAAGACCCAAGCGCAACGATCCCGCCCAGCATCCGGTACACGAACAAAAAGACGCTGGCTGTCTTGCCGGAACCAACCCCAGCAACTCCCCCACCACTGGCAACATGCGTCTTTTTGCCGGCCTTGCCCGGACTTACCGCCAAGGGACTGTTCTGCGTCATCCCTGCGGGTTGAATTACCACCGACGGTTGTGACACCGTATTCTCAGGCGGAAACGGGCCGGTTCCGGAAAACTTGGGTTGGGAAACTGGGGGCAATGGCGACACCGCCTGCTTGATCAACCCAAGAGCGAAACCCCATGACAACACCACCCAACGCGCCGCCTCGGGCGTCAACCCCAGGTTGTTCGTCAACTTGCCCACCAACCGGTTGACTGACTGGCTTGCCGGTGTCCGGCCAATGTCTTCCAGCAACATCCCCGGAATCCCTTCCCGCAAGCCCTGCAGCAGCAAGTTGCAGTCCCGGATGTCCGAACCGCAAAAATCCCGAACCAACGCCTCGCATCGGCGATGATCCCTCACCACCTCCACTCCGTTGGCACTCACCAACTCCCGCAACCGCGTTACCACTATCCCACTCATGTTTCACCCAACCAGAAAACCGTCATTGCCTGAAAACGCGATCCGCAAGCAGGGCCATCAACCAACAAATAGAATATCAAATAAAGCGTCTTATTCAAAAGTCATTGGCTTGGTACCAATTGGAAAAATGATTTCGCCATTAATCACAAACGGCTTATGGGACCATTTTAAAATGCAGTAAATATTCTTGTGGATATCGCATGCGAATTCCAACAAAGGGTTTCATAATTGCCAAGCGACTTGGATCGGGGTTTTGACAATTCAAGATTGGGAATTTGAATTATCCTTCCAACATCGCCGTTTTCCCCGAAATATTCAGATTGAGGCCCGTACTTAATGGAATTGCCTTTTGTGCCGCCACTTCCACCGACCTACCATCTACCGATTTAGCCATCCAGGCGGACGAGGTCAGGTTTCTGATCCCCCAGACGGCGGGGTTTGCGGGATTCTGCGCTACCTGACCTATCACCTCATTGGCAGTTTCCTCGTCTCCTGTCGGATCGATATGTCTTCGAAGAATCTTGGCATCCTTGTTCAACAGGAGATAATGCTTGACTCCCAAATGCACAAATACGAGCTTGGGTGGAACCGTGAGCAATTTCCTGCAGTGCCAACATTGGGGATTGACAGCGGAAACCTCCCATAGATTGACGGCGCGACACGCCGCGCACGAAAGCAGGCTATCTTTCAATTTGAGGAAGGAATTTTGCCATTCACCTTCGGTGACACGCCGCGCCGGTTCTCGCAAACCCGAAGTAAACGCCTTGGTGAACAAGTCCCGAATGACCAAGGGACAGCTTGCCCACTTCTTGCCTGCGGTAGCGTAGTCCGAATCATTGGGTAACTGGTTTCGCTTGTCGCCGGCATCAAAAATGAAAACTGGTGTCGTTCCATAAACTTGCTTCTTGGCAGGCAAATCCCAACACCGAACCTGATACTCCATTGCCCCGTGAAAAGGATGGTGCCAAATCCAAAGCAAAAAAAGAAGAACCGCAAGTGAATGCAGATCTGTTTCCGTGGAAGGATGCTCCACATCACCACGAATCAATTCTGGAGCCATGTACTCCATGGTTCCCCAAACCTGGCATGTCGATTGCCGATTGATTCCTACATTGTCGTTGTCGCAGATGAGAACATCGCCCATTCGCGGGTCGAACATCAAGTTTCCACGAGAAATATCGCGGTAGCAGTGCCCACTGAGGTGCAAGGCGCGGTAACTGTTCACCATTTGATAGGAGATTTCACAAAGGGCATCGAGGCCCGGCACGGGTTTGCGGCGCGCCCAGACTTCACCAAGATCGGCGAACCGAAGCGTGTCAATGAGAGGCATCAGGTAGCCGAACTGGTTTGACTTATTTGCTGTTACCAAATCTTGGGGCCAAATGAAACGCCTTCCTGAGGCGCCACGAGGTGGCCCATTTTGAACGAGGTATCTGATGGCATCGCGTTGCAGATCCGTCGCCTGCTCGAAGTTGTACCATTTCAGGGCAAATGCGCCATTTTTCCCTTCTGCCAAGTAAACGATACCCTGGCCGCCTTCACCCAATTTTTTCCGTATCTGGAGATTGCTTTTTGATGTCTCCGCAAATACCTGTTGGCCTATCCCCAGAGACATCGGCATTCTCCTGCGAATGTTCGCCAAAATCCCCCCCGGAAGCGGAAGGGGAAGACCGCTGTAGCCTTTGGCTATCAGGATTCACCTGAAGCAACGCGAGGGTGATATCATCACCGCTTCCGCGATCCGAGTAATAATCCAACCAACCCGGCAAGGAATTCGCGACATTGACCAATCCGTGCTCAATGACCCTTTCCCTCATGCTTCTCGCGAACATATCCAATTGAGTGTCATCAGCAAAGGCGTTCACAAGGCCGTCCGTCGCCAGCAAGATGAGGCATCCTTGGGCACAATCCAAACTGGCCGTTCGCCAAAGCCTAAACGCGCCTTCGGAACATAGAGAATCCGTCACAATTCCCGCGTCCTCAGATTGTCCCGCCAATGGAAAATCCACGCTGTTCCCTTGCCTGACAATCAGCGCCTCCCCGTCTCCAATTTGACCGACCAACAACATATTTCCAACAACGATGGCAGCCAGCAATGTGGTTCCGTAACGGCGGAGAATCACTGAATCATCGTGGTGATCCCCCATCGTGTCGGCCAGCCGGAAACTGGCATCCGCGATGACGGCTTCGCGCCACCGTTTGCCAATCCGCCGGGGAAAGTCACTTTTGAAATTGGTCGCCAATCTGGCCGACAACCCTGGACCACCGAAATTTGTTTGAAGAGTGAATAGCTCATCGGTTGCCACTCGAACGGCCAAGGCAGCGCCAAATTGGCTTTGGTCGTGGCGATCATCGCCATGGCCATCAGCGACCGCTGCGATCAAACATGCTTCACCAGCAACTGATCCCGACCAAATCGCATATGCATCCTGGCAAGGCTTAACCGACCGTAAGTGCGATGAACCAGCACGACTGGAGGCAACCGCCCAACCAAGGGAAGCATCACCCACCGCGAGAAAATCACCCTTGTCAGGCATGGCGCACTTCAAAACACATCGAGGTTATTGGACCCCGCGGCAATTTCAGCAGGCGGCGCTGGTAAAATGACATTGTTCGCCTCAGCGCCGTTTCCACCAGCCTTGCTCTTGCCGACCGAGGCTCCGATCGACGAGGCGACACTGGCCCATCGAATGTAATTGACAAGCTTCTGCGGAGTGTCCGCCTTGAGCACCCCGATATCGGCATGGCTTACAAACTTGAGCAATTCGTTTTCGTCATAATCGGCAGGATCACCAACCGCGATGGCGAGGCGAACCGCTTTCTTTCCCCAAGGCTGATTCACAAGCTGTTCAATGGCGGCTTCGTATTGTCCCTTTGGATCCGTGCAAAATCCATCAGATATCAAAATACATACTGGGGGATAACCCCTTCGTGGCATTTTTTCAGTCATAAGTTCGCCAGAGAGCAGTCTTAGTGCCTTGGCCGTTGCCGTGCCGCCAGACGCGCTTAGTTCAGGCCAAACAAACTGCTCAACTGACACTGGATTTGGTCCCACATGCCAATCAGCCTTACTAGAAAACTTGATGGCGCGCATCATGATGGCGACTTCAGGATGGGCCGACACGGCCGAGCGTATTGCCGGAAGCGCCTCACGAATGGCTTGGTTGAGGGTTGCGATTTTTTTGCCGGCCATAGAGCCTGAAAAATCAGCTACCCAAAAAAATTGGAGTGGTTTTTGGGCAATGGCTCCATCTGGAACCGGAATACCTGCTGACATGGACAACCCCCGGGAAATTCAAAGCCCATTCAACCCAGATTCAAGAACTATTGGAAAAGGTGCGGCATGGATTTCATTCAAACAAACCATATTTCTTTGGATGTTGAATCTTAAATTATCGAAGATAATTTTCCAAGGGTCATCAATTCACATTTGAAAAGAACAATGGCATGACATCGAACCATAAGCATGTTCGACACCAAACATAAAAATGAATCGATTCACCGTCTCTTGGGGACGGCTTATATTTTTCTGATGATGGCAAATTGTCCGCCGGCGTTCACTGAAACGACACCGGGCCGGCGAGTGCCGGCCCGGTGGAAATCACACAATTCCGGATGGATCAGCTTCCCATCAGTTCCTTGATGGAGGGCGTGACGGCGTCGGCCCAGATGCGGTAGCCCTTGGGGCTGAGGTGAAGCTGGTCGGGCATGATCTCCCTCGGGATGCTGCCATCCTCGGCGAGGAACTTCTTGCCGATGTCGAGGAACTTCACGGTCTTGCCGCCGTCATCGAGCTTGGCGATGCGGGAGTTGATGGCGTTGATCTTACCGGTTTGGGCGGCCTGGGCGTCCTTGTCCTTGCCGGTCGCGCGGGGGAAAACCGCCAGCAGCAGGACCTTGGTCTTGGGGGAACGCTTGTGGACTTCCTTCACGATCGCCTCGATGCCCTCGGCGATCTCGTCGGAGGTGTTGTCCTTCCCGTTGGAATTGTTGGTGCCGATCATCAGCATGAGGGCCTTGGGCTTGATCGAGTCGAACTCGCCGTTCTGGAGGCGCCAGAGCACATGCTGGGTGCGGTCGCCACCGATGCCGAAGTTGGCGGCCTTGAGCGGTTCGAACTCCTTAACGAAGATCTCGGCGCCGGAACCGGACTTGGGGCCTCCCTTGAGGTCCTTGCCGTGGCCGTTGCCGCCCCAGGCGTCGGTGATGCTGTCGCCGAGGAACAGCAGGTCGATGTTGCCCGCCTTGGCGATCTCCACGAACTTCTCGTGGCGGGGCATCCAGCCCTTGTCGCGGGGCGCGGGGGTAATGGCGGTGTGGGGCTTGGGGGCTTGGGCGGCGACGAGGCCGACCATCGTGGCCATGAAGGCCATGCCGAGGACATTGCGCATGAGAGGCTTTCCGGTCATCCTGGATCGCATGGCGGTTCCCGCGCACCCTGCGCGGCATTCCGTTTCATGCAGTGGATGAGGTTACGGCAGCGCCGGGGACAGGTCAAACGGCGGGGCTAGCGCGCATCGATGCCCGAAGGCAACCCGTTGAGCGGGACGCGCCTCATGTACCTTCCCTCGGCATCGAGGAAAATGATTCCCCGGGGCGTGGCCACGATCCAATGGCCGTTGGCGAGCCTGCGGACGGCCATGGGCGATTCCACGGCCACCGAATCGACCTCGGTTCCGTCGTCGGTGAATTCGGCGACCCGGTTGGATGCCAGCAGCGGAACCAGCACCCGCCGACCGGGAAGCGCCTGCGGCCCAAGCGAGGTGCCCTGGGGCACCGGCAGCTTGAAGCGATGCTTTTCCCGGCCCGTGGAATCGATCCACAGGAGCGTGCCGTCATCGTGCCACAGGGCCAGCCAGCCATCCTCGGCCCTCGCCGCCGCCGAGATCACGCGGCCGGGAGCCTTGTGAAGCACCTGGCGGCCCTCCGGCCCGACTTTCTCAACCCGGTCCCTGGCCACGAGGGTCCAGGTTTCGCCGGAGGCGAAAACGGCAACCAGCCTGCCCGGCACGGAAACCAGCGGGCCGCCGACCTCGCGCATCGATTCGATCCTTGAGGCCGCGGAATCCTCGGGGATCCGGGCCAGGTAAGGTTCGCCGTCGGCACCAAAACCGCAGGCAAGCGCCTCGCCGGGCCGGGCGATCCCATCCAGTTCCTTGCCGGCGAGGTCGAACCGGGTGAGGATCGCGAGGCGGTCGACGAGGTTGGCCTGGGCCACGATCCAGCCGGATTCCCGCGGGACGGCAACCCGTGCCTCCCGCTTCGGCCACCATTCGGCCCAACTTTTGGCGACGGAAGCCAAATCTCCCGAATGGATGACGGCGGCCGCCACCTTGCCCGGGCCGCCCCGGTGAAGCATCAGCCGTTCCACGCGCCGGGCTTCCCCCGTCGCGAGGCTCGGGAACAAGGCGAAAAGGGCCTTCACCGCCTCCTCCTCGTCGCGTTCAAAACCCGCCAGGGCGGCGGCGAGCCTCACGCCCGGGTCGGAGTCAGCCAGGCCACCGGCCAAATCGCTCCATGGCTTGTCGGCCGCGGCCATGCACCTGACGCGCGCCTCCCTGACGGCGGGCGGGGCGTCCTTGGCGGCTGGACGCGCCCCCAGCAACCTGTCGGCGCGGTCCCTGGCCGGCATGGGTGGGAGATAAGCCACGGCGCGGGCCATCACCTCGGAATCGACACCCGCGGGAACCGCCTTGGCCAAGGCGTCGAGCGCCGCGGAAGCGGCATCGAGGCCCGCCAGGTTCGCGGTGAGCCTGCTGATGGCCGCGGCGGATTCGGCGTCGGACTCGAAGCGGCCGTGCCTGTGGATCACGCCCCTGGCGCGGGTTCCGGCCCCCCTGAGGACCGCCTCGGCGGACTCGCGGACTCGGAAATCGGCGCTGGAAAGTTCGGCAAGCGCCTTCTGCCAGGCTTCCTCCTCGCCGGGCGCCGGAAGCATTTCAGCGAGGGCCTTGGAAAATTCGGCGGCCCCGCCCTGGTTGACAGACTGGCGGAGGCGCTCCACGAGGGCGCGGTCCTCCGGGGCGGGATCGCCCTCCACGGCGAGCCGTGGCGACTGGGCGGGAGACGCCAGCCATGTGAGCGACAGGGAAAACCAGGCCGCGACGATCAGTGACATCGTCAGGCCGGCCGCCAGTTTCCGCCACAGGGGCACCACCACACCTCCGGAAATCAGTGCCTCACGGCGCGGGTCAGCCGGCCGGCGGGGGAATCGAACCGCCAGATCCGCCTCCCCGTCGCGTCGAATTCAACGGCCATGCGCTCGTCCATCGAGGTGACCATCACATGCCCGGAGGGAAGCCTTTGGGCGACGATCGGCTCGGTGACCAAAAACGACCGAACCATATCCCCGTTGCCTGAATATTCCACGACGCGGTCCTGGGTCATCATCGGAACCAGCACGCGGCCGTCGGGAGCGACATCGATGCGACCCCCGGAGGTGGTGACCATGACGGGGAAGGCGCGGATCACCAGGCCCGCCTGGTCCATCTGGACGAACCGCTGGCGGAATGTCACCACGGCAAGGCCGCCATCGGGCAGCCTCATCGCCCGCATGTAGGTCTCGTCGTCGGGCCTGGACCATGATCGAACGCGGCGCCCCGAGCGGTCGACCTCGAACAATTCGGTGCGGCTGGCGACGAAAACCCGGTCCTCCTCGACCGACTGGGCCACCAGCGGACTGTCCACCGCGTGCTCCCAGAGGACGGCGCCCGACCGGGAACGGATGACGACCCGGTTGGCCTTGTTCTCGGCCAGCAGCACCCGGTTGCCGGGCAGCGGTTCGGCATCGAGGGGAAAATCGGCCCGGCGGATGCTCCAAAGCGGCTTGTCGGAGGAATCGAGCATGGCCACCTGGCCGAGGTCGAGGAGCACCACCAGGGTCCGGTCGCGGAAGGCGGGTGGCCCGGGTATGGAAGGTTTTCCCGACTTGGCGAAGCGCCCGGCCCATTGGAGCCACGCTTCCTTGGCGGCGGCGCGCTCCCCCGCGTCGGCGGACCATGGCTCCGCCGGGGCGTCATCATCCGCGAGGCGGTACAAGTATTCCAAGACGCGGATCCGGAAAGGCTCCGGTTCCGCCTCCAAGGCCCCGATGAGGCCCGGCAGGGCCGAGGCGTCGCCGGCGCGCACCTTGGCGAACGCCGCGCGACCGGGTCCGCCCGTCTCGGGTTGCCCGAGCGACTCGAGCGCCTGGTGCAGCGGTTCCGCCGAATCGGCGTCGGTGATCACGGCCAAGGCCGTCCTGATCGCCGCGGCGGAGCCATCGGCCGGTTGGCGGGCCAGCGACCGGCCGATGGCTCCCAGCAGAAGCGGGTCGGTTCGGGCCTTCCAAGCCTCCGCGCATCGTTCAAGCCTGGCCTTGGTCTCGGGATCGCGCCGCGGCTTCAGGGCCAGCGCCGCGGCGACGGCGCAACCCGATAGCTGCCGCTCAGCCTCCTCGCGCGAGGCGAAATCATCCGACTCGAGCAGGTCGAGGGCCTTTTCCACGGTCTGCGGGGCGGGCTGGGAGCCCAACGACTTGAGATAGGCGATCCGGCTCGAGGGGCTGCCGGCAAGGCCAACCCGGGCCAGCCGGTCGAGGTCGTCCAGCACGATCCACGACTCGGGCGTGAAATGGAATCCGCCCTGCCCGGTTCGGGCGGCGCCTGAGGCCACCAGCAGGGCGAATGCCGCGGCCATGCCCAGAATCAACGGCCACCGTCGCATGGAGGCTCCTTGCTGCCAATTCCTCAGGATACTCCGGGGCGAGGGCGGAGGCGAATCATTGCAAGCGCCGCATCCGCCTCCAGAGTTCCTCGAACTCCCCGGAGAACATCCCCACGGTCGCGGGAGACCATGTCACCAGCAGGTTCTCGAAATTGGTGGTGGCGCCGCGGGTCCAGTTGTAGCTGCCCGTGGCCAGGCAGGAGGCGTCGAACAGGCAGAACTTGTGGTGCATGTGCGCGGGCCCGTCGTCGGCGCGAACCGGCACGCCGGCCCTGATGATGGCTCCGATGTCGGATCCGGCGTCGTGCCGCTTGTCGTTGTCGGTGATCACGCGGACCTTGGCGCCCTTCGCGTGGGCCTCGAGGATGGCGCGCGTCAGCCTGTCGTCGGAAATGGTGAACAGGCAGAGGTCGAGCGACTCCCGGACGCTTCCAAGAAGGCCCGAGAGCTTGCGAAGGATGGCCTCGCCGGGGGAAAAGCAGACCTCGTCCGGGCGGTTCGGGGTGATGTCCGAGCTCATGTTCCCGCCCGCGCGACGCGCTCATGAAGCAACAGAGCCGTGAGTGTCTTGCCATCCCTGATGGTGCCATCAAGGCACCAGTTGAGCGCCCGCGACAAAGGCACGGGCTGGGGCAGCAGGTCTTCGCCGGGTTCGGGCCTCGCCACGCCGGGAAGGATATCCCTGGCGACAAAGAGGTGGATCACCTCGCTCATGACTCCCGGGGAGGGAATGAACTCACCGAGCCTTGTCCAGGTGCCGCCCGTGTGGCCGGTTTCCTCCTCGAGTTCGCGCTTGGCCGCCTCGAGCGGATCCTCACCGGGCTCGAGGGTGCCCGCCGGTATTTCCCAAAGCCGCGAGCCGATGGCCGAGCGATGGTTGTGGAGCAGGCAGATGGTCTGGTCGTCGATGAACGGCAGGATGGCGACGGCCCCGGGATGGAGCACGATGTCGCGGACGACCTCGTTGCCCGAGGGATCGGTGAGGCGTTCGACGCAAACCTTGATGCGCCGGCCGACATGGACGATTTGGCGTGACATCGAATAGCTCCGGGGCCTTGGCCACCGGAGGCATTCTAGGAGACGGCCTGCGGGGCGGCTTTCGGCTCGTCCTTGAAGAGATTCTTCACCTTCCGGCGCATGATCCTGTCAACCAGCCAGGGCAGGAAGCGGTTCACCAGCAACAACAACCGGCCCTGCCTTGTCAGGAACACCTCATCGCGGCCCTTCGCGGCGGAGTTCCAGGTGGCCAGGGCGACATCCTCGGAAGTCATGCCGCGCATGTGGTCGAGCTGGACCTTGGCCGACTGCTCGATCATGTTCTGGCTGAAGTTGGTCTGGGTGAGGCCCGGGGCGATCATGAGGACATCCACGCCGTCCTTGGAAAGTTCGGCGCGAAGGCCATCGCTGAAGGCGTGAACGGCGAACTTGCTGGATGAGTATTCGCTGCGCGCCGGAAAGCCCCTCTCGCCCACGATGGAACCGACATTCACCACCATCGGCGTGATGCCCTTGACGATGAGCGGAAGCAGGGCGCGGGTGGTTTCCACCAACCCGAAAACATTCACCTCGAAGATTTGCCGCAACCGCTCGGGGCCGGAGTCGGCGAAATGGCCCGTGGCGCCGATTCCGGCGTTGTTGACCAGGATGTCCAACCCGCCGACCTCGTTCTGGCAACGGCGGACCAGTCGCTCCCTGTCGGCGGCGCAGGTGACATCACCCACTTCGGTGATCACCTTGCCCGGCAAGCCTTCGGATTCGCCGGCCAGCGTGTCGAGCAGGTTCCTCGACCTCGCCTGGGCGATGATCACCATGCCCCGGCGGGCCCCCTCCAGGGCAAGCGCCCGTCCGATGCCCTGCGACGCGCCGGTCACGACGGCGCGCAAGCCCTTCAGTTCACGACGACGACCCATGTGGCGGACTCCCTGACATGGAGACATTGTCTCCGCGGGAGGCCGGAATTGAAAAGCTGGGAAACGCGAGGCCAAGGCGGGATATGCCCAAGAAATGCCGTCTGTGCCAATTATTCCGGCGGCATCAACCGGCGTGACAGCCCCATGCCCAAAGCGTCGAGTTCACCCCGAACCTCCTCGAGACGATTCACGGCCGATTGCGACAACCGGCGGGCGTCCCGGCGGCGGGCCTCGAGGCCTTCACGGGCCCGCCTCAGCGGGTCGGTGGGGCGCGGTTGCTCGGCCAGGGCCACCAGGCCGGCGACATCAAGCCGGTTCAACCGGGCCCCCAGAAGCATGGCCAGCAGGAACAAACCCGGCAGGAAGGAGGCGGCCAGCAGCGACAATCCGATGGTGTAAAAGCCCAGCGACGGGTAATTCGCCTCGTACCAGGCCATCCACAGGCGGATCAGGACCCAGCCACCCAACAGCAGCGGCAACGCGTTGCCCACCACCAAGGCGACGAGTCCGGCCAATCCTCCCACGGCCCCCCGAGCCACCGTCGACGCCGCCTGTTCCACATCCGATTCCACCTGCGCCATCAAATCGGCATCCAGCCCGCGCGTCCAGAAACGGCGCACGAGGGAATCGACCTGGGCGGCGATGGCGCCGACGGCATCCCCCGGTTCGGGGCTAGAGGGGACCTCCATGGGCCGCTCGGCCAGTTTCTCCACCCCGATGTCCTCGAGGTCGCGGCGGATGTCGCGCTCGAGGCTGGCCGTGAGCCTGCGAAAATCGGGGCCCAGGCTTTCAACCACCCTGCGGAACGGGAGGAGACCCCGCAGCGCCACAAGGCCGCCACCGGCAAGGGCCAGTCCCAATCCCAGCACGCCCGCGCCGGATCCGATCGCCCGGCCGAGAAGCATTCCCGTGGCCAGGCCCTGGGCCCGGGCGCACACCCAGGCCGCCCAACCCAGGGGAAAGCCGGCGCGCTCGGCGAGGTGCCGCCACGCCGCCTGCCTTGTGACCAGCAGGAAGGCGCGCCGGGCCTGTGGTTCGCGCAGGGCGGAGGCGTAGGCGTCCCGCAGGCGGGCGTTGGCCTCGGCCTCCCGCCGAGCCAGGTCACCGATCATCCGATCCAACGCGGAGTCGAGATGCGATCCCATGGCGTGGGATGCCGTCTGCAGGAAGGCGCAATTCCTTGATAGCACCACCTGCCGGCCATCCCTTTCCCTCAGCAGGGCCGAGCGGAGACGGCCAAGCCCCGGATCATCGGCCACCACGCTCGAGACGGCGAAACGGGAACGGTCGTCAGGCTCGAAACCGGCCTCCCTGAGGCGGCTGTCCCAGTCGGAGACGATTTCACTGAGGCGCCCGGCGTGCTGGTCGGCCTTGTTGAGCACGAAAAACCACCGGTGGCGGGGAGCCCATCGCGACAGCTCGGCAAGCAGGTCCCGGTTGGCGCGGCGGTCGGCGTCGGTGACAAACACCACGAGGTCGGCGCGCTCGAGCAGGGCGCGCGTCGCGGCATGGTGTTCCTTGAGGATGCCATCGACATCGGGCGTGTCCACCAGCACGACGCCGCGCGACGGGCCGCGCACCCGGGTGGCCTTCCAGCCGCCAAGCTCGCCGAGGAACGGTTCGTCCTCGGGATGAACGGCGATGTACGGGGCGCTGGTGTGGCACCTGATGGCGTCGGAACTCGGGCTGGCCCCGGGCTGTTCCAACAGGGCGGAAAAGAGCATCGACTTGCCCGCTCCCGTTCCTCCCAAGAGGACCGCGATGACCGGCCTGGGGCGGTCGGAGCGCAAGGCCCCCAGCGCGTCGGAAAGGCCGGCGACGGCCTTGTCGATGGCCGGGTTGCCGGCGACCTGCGCCAACGAGTCGCGCAACTCGACAGCCTGCCTGGCCAACGGCCCGGACCACGCCGCCGGCGACTCCTGAACCGGGGAGGCATCCGCCATGGTCAACTCCCCATCGGGCCGCCGGGGCCCGCGGTTTCCAGGATGCGCACCGCCTCGCCAATGGCGGCCAACCGCTCCGGTTTGGCGCGGCCAAGCACGGCGTCAAGGGGCGCGGCGACGGCACCCACCAGGTGCCTTTCAATGTGGGCCGACAGGTCGGAGGCGCGCGTCTTCCGCCAAGTGGCGTCAACGCGCCTGAGCATCTGCTCCATGTTCGCCTCGCCCAGAAAGCGGCCCCAAATCCCCAACGCGCCCGCCCCACCGGCGATGACGCCGCCGGTGCCAAGTTTCCCGACCACCACGGCGGTGCCGAACAGGCCCCCGGAAAAGCCAAGGTCGATGACCAAAAGACCGAAGCCCGCGGCCATCACCACATCGCTGATGACGGGCAGTCCCTTGGCCAGCCCCGGATTATCCGCGACCCATCGACGCGCCTCGTCGCGGAGCGTGGCTTCCCATTCCTGTGAAACACCGGGCAACGGCGCGGCCAGCAACGCTTCCCGGGCTCTGGCGCACCGCGAGCTTTCAAGCCCCAGGTCCGCCAGGTCGGGACGCGAGCGCCAAGAGTCGAGGAGCGCGTCGGCCTCGCGGGAAAGCACGCGGCGCTCGACATCCTCGCGATTTTCACTTTTCGCGGATTCCTGAACGACCATTTCCTTGACCTGGCCGATCCATTCGCTGGCCTTGCCGTAGACCGTTTTCACCGTGCCGAACAACCAGTCGACGGGCACGCTGACGATTTTCCACCAGTCGGGCAAGGCAGACCTGGCCTCCTTGACCAGGGCCTGCATCAGCGCGCCAAAGGGAAACTCCCGCCCGGCAACGCGGGCGCCGGCCTCCCGGGCGTCGGCTACAAGCGAGGCTCGCCCCTTACCGGCCGCCTCGCTCGCCTCGAGCGCCTTGGCCAGCAGCCTTCGCGCGTCGGTGGCCGCTTCGTGAGCGGCGCCGGCCACGCCTTCCCAGGCAACCTTTCTCGCCTCCTGGCCCGCGAGGCGGTCCACCAGCGAGGAACCTTCCCGGGCCATGATGCCGGACAACTCCGGCCGCTCCGACCGGGCCCACATGAACACGGGCGCCGAACGAACCACCTCGGCGCAGGAAAGCCCGTCCGCCCTCCTGTCGGCGAACATCGGGCCCAGGCCGGCGGGGTCGTCCAGCCTCCGGCACAGGTCGTCCCATGCCATCCAGGCCTGCAGCGAATCGCGCGCCTTGGTGAGGACCACCACCAACCGCGTCGCCAGCCTTGCCGCGCGGGCCAACTCCTCGACATTCCTGGCCACGAGATAGCTGTCGACTTGCAGCACAAAAACGAGGATTTCCGCCCTGAGCAGGATTTCCTCGGCCCTGAGCGCGTTCCCTGGATCAACGCCGTTGTAGTCGGGCGCGTCCACCAGAAGCAGCGAGGATCCTCCCGGCCCCAAGGCCGAAAGCGAGGGAGCCACGGCGGCATGCAGACGGCCGAATGGCTGGCCCGGAGCCAGCAAGGCGGCACCATCACCCATGGGGACCAACTCCGCCGTGGGAAAAACGGGAGCCAGCTTGGCGGGGTCGGCCCAAGCCGGGGGAACGGCCAGGGCGCAACTGCGGGACATGGGCCGAACCTGCTCACCCGAGGGAACATTGATTCCGGAGAGGAGCTTGAAGAGCGTGCTCTTGCCGGCGCCTGTGGGGCCATAAAGGGCCGCCACCAGCGGAGGTTCACCCGATACCGCTGACCAGGCGCGAACCCTGCGGTCACAGGATTCCAGTCCTTCGAGCCGGTGCCCAGGTTCCAGCCAATCACCCATTTCCGGCAATTCCAGCCGGAGGGTTTCGATCGCCTTGGTGATTTCCGCAAGCCTGCTCATGACAACATCATACATAACATATATTTGGATTGATCGTTCTTATCAAAAGAACTCAAATCCGCGCGACCCGGAACGGGACAATCCGTCACCGCATCTTCCAGATCGCCCGGCTGTAACCATTTTTTTGTTATTCCTGTCGTTTTCAGGCCGAATCATGGTATAGAAGAGCCAGAATCAAGTCCGGCATCACCTGCCGGCCCCGTGTCGCTGGAGGATTCCGCCGATGTCCGCCATCCATCATCCTCACAGGTTGAAGCGCCGTTCATTCCTCCAGGCCGGCATGCTGGGATTGGGTGGCTTGTCGTTGCCCGGCCTGCTGCGGGCCGAGGCGGCCGCGGGCATCCGGTCGTCAACGAAGTCGGTCATCCTGATCTACCTCGTGGGCGGCCCTCCCCATCAGGACATGTTCGACCTCAAGCCCGACGCGCCCAAGGAAATCGCCGGGCCATGGAAGCCGGTGGCCACGAATGTGACGGGCATCAAGATCTGCGAGGCGTTTCCGCGCCTGGCGGGCCTCATGGACAAGATGACCATCATCCGCTCACTGGTTGGCAACCAGTCCGACCACGACGCCCAGCAGGTGTTCCATGGGCACCATCCGCGCAAGCTCAAGCCGACGGGAGGCTGGCCCCAGTTCGGCTCGGCGGTGGGGAAGTTGCTGGGCCCGGCACACCCGGCCGTTCCCCCGTATGTGAGCCTGTGCTACACCTGCACCCACGGCCCCTACAACGAGCCCGGCCCCGGGTTTCTTGGAACCGCGAACACGCCGTTCAAGCCCAGCGGACCGACCCGCGACGACATGGTGCTACAGGGAATCACGCTCGACCGCCTCGCGGAACGAAAGGCCCTTCTGGGCGGTTTTGACACGATCCGGCGCGATATCGACGCCACGGGCGCCATGAACGGCATGGACGCATTCAATGAAAGGGCCCTCTCGCTTCTCACCTCAACCCGGTTGGCCGACGCCCTCGACCTCTCGAAGGAGGAAAGCCGCGTGGTTGAACGGTACGGCACCGGCAACCCCAAGATCATGATGGATGGAAACGGCGCGCCGAGGGTGCCCCAAAGCCTGCTGATGGCCCGCAGGCTCGTCGAAGCCGGCGCCCGCGTCGTGACCTTGAACTACAGCAAGTGGGACTGGCACGGCGGCATGAACGCCGAGGGCCGCAAGAACAACAGCATCTTCCTCCGGGAGGAGGAGGACTTCCCCGTCTTTGACAAGTGCGTGAGCGCGCTGGTCGAGGACCTGCATCTCCGCGGCCTCGACAAGGATTGCGCCGTCGTGGTGATGGGCGAGTTCGGCCGCACGCCGAAGATCAGCAACATCGTGGGCCGCGACCACTGGCCGCAGGTGAATTGCGCGCTGATGTTCGGAGGCGACATGAGGCACGGACAGGTGATCGGCGCGACCGACCGCATCGCCGGTGAGGCTGTCGCCCGGCCCGTCACCTTCGGTGAAATCTACGCCACGCTTTACCGGCACTTGGGAATCGACACGGTGGCCACGACCCTCCAGGATCCCTCGGGCCGGCCGAACTTCCTGGTGGAGGACAATGTGCCGCCCCTGCGGGAACTGGTCTGAGCCCTCGTTGTCAGGCCGGCAGCAAGGCGCGCAATTCCCGGGTGACCGCCTCGATGAGAACCTCGAGGCAACCCGGCGAGGTCGCCGCGATTACTTCCTGATAAATGCCATATCCGAACGCGCTTGCCGGCGGGATGTAACCCGGCTGCCAATCCCCCGTCATGGTCGCCACCACCACGGGCATGGGTGAAAACCTTTCCCTGAGCGACAATTGAAACACTTGGTAGAGTTCCCCGGGTGAAAACACCCATATCGCGTCGCCCACGACGGCCAGCGTGACGGCCAGGGGGTACGACCCGCCGGGCGCCAGGGCGTTCAGGCGCGTGAGTTGCCTTGTCATTTGCTCGGCGGCGGCGCGGCAATCCCGAGCCCGCGCCATGTCCCCCTCGGCTCGCGCCTTTTCCTCGGCGGCCAAATGCCGTTCACGGGCCGCGGAAGTCTCGGCAATGCCGGGCAAGTCGGGGCGGTAGGGCAGTTCGACCCGGATGGTTTTCAAGGCCCAGCGGCCATGAACCATGAGCGCTCCTTCGCCAAGCGGGACATCGGCCCATGTTCCGATGCGGGTTCCGGAAATGACCGGACCGCGGTAGCGAAACTCGGTGCCGGGAGGCGCCAGGGAACCGATCGCCGCCAGCGCGCAGTGGCCGACGACGCGGCCATTGCCATCGGCGACTTCGGTATCACCGACAAATCCCCTCCGTGGCCCCAGGTCGCCTGACGCGCCCTGGAGAAACAGGCATGGCGCGCCCGTCTCGGCTTCCACCAATTCCCTCATCGACCCGACCCAGTCGGGCGTCACAAGGCGGTTGTCCCAGGCGAGCGTGGTGGGATGACAGGCGTAGTTGACCATCGTGGCGATCGCCCGGCCGGAAGCGGCGGCCACCCGCGCCACCAGAAGGGTGTCGTCCGCCGGGCCGGAAGGATTGAAGCCGCAGACGGACTTGCCATCGTCCGGGTCGACGAAATCGCGGTGCGCCGCCAGGTTGCACCTCCCCAGGCCGTAGACGATGGTCGCGTCAGCCGCCGCGGCTTTGGCATCGGTGGCCATCGAGACGACGGCCCGAAGCAGGCCATCAAGATATGGCCCGATGAGATCCCCCCCGGGAAGGTGGGAGCGTTCACGGGACATCCAGCCGGAACCATGGGTGTGGGACACGCAAAGCTGCACGCCATTGGGATCAATGCCGACGGCGGCGGCGACAGCCTTCCGCATGGCATCCATTTCACGACCATCAAGGATGCAATGGTCGAACGAAGCCACCACCATCGGGCCCCCATGGCCGCCAAGGGGCTCAAGCCAGAGCATGGTGGCCAGGAGCGGCTTGTGCACCCCCTCGGCCCGGTCGTGCATGGCGGCGCCCCACATGCGGTGGTAGATGCCGACAGGCGGGGTGATGTCGCGGCGGGCGACACCGGCGCGGCAGCGGGATTGCGGAGTGGCGACGCGGGTGTTCATGTCTCGTCTCCAAACAAGGGGGCCTTGGGGTTCAGGGCGGCCCAGCAGGCGGCATCCACCGCCATGATGGCCGCGAAAAGGAACACGATGGAGTTCCAGTTGCCGGTGGCGGAAACCAGCCAACCGGCGGTGACGGGGAAAAGGGCGGCGCCGATGTTGCCGAACATGTTCATGGTGCTGAACACGGTGGCCACCTTGCGGCCGCCCAATTCGATGGCCACCGTGTAGCCGCTCACTCCACCGAAGGTGGCGCAAAAGGCGCCCATGCCGATCACGATCGTGCTGACCGTGGCGTCGGCGATCTGGTGGGAAAGCATGATGAGGGCAGAACAGGAGGCCATTCCAAGGCAGGCCAGGCCCTGCCGGCTGAGGCGGCGGTTGCCCGTCCGCGCCAGCAGCGCGTCGGAAACAATTCCGCCCAGCATGCTTCCGGCGACGCCACCGACGCCCGCGACCGTCGCCAGTATTCCCGAGGAGACCGGATCGACGCCGCGTGATTTTTGCAGGAACACCGGGAACCACGTGACGAAAAAGACCATCGCCGCGGCCCTGAAGAATTGCTGGGCGCACAGGAGCCACAAGTCGGCGCTGCGGGCCATCCGCCCCCAGTCGGTTGCCCCTGTGGCCGATCCCGGCGTGGCGACCGGCAAGGCCCCCGGAGGCACAAGGGCTTGAAAAACGGCGGCCCACGCCAGGCCGGGGACCGAATAGGCGACAAGAAGGAGTCGCCAACGATCGGCATGGGGCCAATCATCGGCGCCCGGAAGCGCGCCCAGGAAAAACGATGTGATCGCCGGGGCGATGGCCGCGCCCAAGGTCATGCCGGAAGCCAGGAAGCCCGAGGCCCGCGCCCGTTCGCCCGCCGGGTAAACCGCCCCGATCGCCTTGGCGGCGCACGGGAATATGCCCGCCTGGGCCGCCCCCATGAGGCCCCAGACGCACGCGAGGGAACCCAGGTCGGGCACCAGCGCGGCAACGCCCGTCAACACGGACCAGCAGGCGGCAAAGACCAACGCGGCCAAGCGGCTGCCGATCCTGTCGGCCAGCCAACCGGCCGGCAACTGGAGCGCGGCGTATCCGGCGTACCATGCCGACTGAACCAGCCCCATGTCGCGGGCCATGTCCGCGGAGCCCAGGGATGAGGCGATTTCCGCCGCGGGCACGCCCAGGGCCGCACGCTGCACATAGGCGACCGCGGCGGCGCAGCAGAAAAGGGCCAGCACCCCGTGGCGGCCGCCGGCAACCGGCGCGAGCGTCACGCCGGCACCCTCGGCAATGAAGCCAGGAGGGATTGCAGGGAGACGAACAGCCTGTCCACCTCCGCCAAGGTCTCCGGATCGGGCGTCCAGCCGTAAGGTTCGCGCCTGCGGTTGGAGCCAAACAGGCCCCGCCTCACGAGAAGGTGTTTCTCGATGGCCAAAAACCCGTCAAGCCCCGCCTGAAGCTGAATGGCCACGATGGCAGCGATCGGATGGTGAAGCCGATCGGCCAGGTCGGCGTTTCCCCGGCCAAGCGCGTTCCAAAGCGCCACGATGCCGTCGAGCAAATCCATTCCCGGCATGGTGCCGGCCACGCCGCGCTTGTGGCTGTCCACCAGGTGGATGCCGCCGGAGCCTTCAAAAATCGAGGCCTTGCCTGCCGTCGCGTCGCGCAGTTCTGACAAAAGCGGCCCCGTCGGATTGGCCTCGGGCTTGAAAAGCACCTTCTCCGGGCCAAACTCGCGGAACAGTTCCACCTGGGTCGCCACGGGTATCGGCTGGCCGACATACCCCGAGGCATCCTGAATGATCACCGGAATGGAGATCGCCTTGGCGATGCGCGAAAAGTAGTCGCGAAGGGCGGTGGCGGGAAGTCGCGAGGTCATGGGCGGAGTGGCCATCACCGCGTCGCATCCCTCGGCTTCCGCGGCAAGGGCATGCTCGACCGCCTGCCTGGAACTTTCGGCTCCCACCGAGGCGAAGACCGGTCCGCGGCCGGCCATGCCGGCAATCATGGCCCGGATCACGCCGGCGCGCTCCGGGATGGTGAGCCTGATGGTTTCGGAAACCATGCCCGTGCCCACGCCCCGGGCGCCCAGGCCGGCCGCCCAGGCCACGGAATTCCGCAACGCTTCAAAGTCGATGCTTTCATCCGGAAGGAACGGCGTCTGGACGATCGGCAGGACGCCATGAAGCCTTTGCGCCATCGTGTGGACTCCTCGCGGTCGCGGCGTCACCAGTCTCCGACGCTGCCGTCGGACAGGAACACCCTCTGGAGGATTTCCTGCTGGAAGGGATGCTTCCGCACCTCATTCTCGTTGATTTCAATGCCAAGGCCGGGCCGGGTGTTCGGGCGGACGACACGGCCCTTTTTCTCGACCGTGAACCCCTCGGAGACGACATCGGCCCGCCAGGGCACATCCTCATGCACCGTCTCGCAGATGATGTAGGAGGGCTGGGAAAAACCGAACTCGAGGGACGCGGCCGTGCTGACAGGCCCCTGCGGATTGTGGGGAGCCAGGGCGATCCGCCACGCCTCGGCCAGGGCGGCGATCCTCCTGGCGCCCGTGAGCCCTCCGCAATGGGTGATGTCCAGTTGGCAAATGGAGCAGGACCGGGCCATGAAGAGGTCGCGGAAATCGGCCAGGTTGGTCACCCGCTCCCCCGTGGCGATGGGGGTGCGGACGGCGGCGGCGATGGCGGCCAGGCCCTCGCGCGCCTCGGGCCAGCAGGGTTCCTCGAGAAAATAGAGGCCGAACGGCTCGAGGGCCTTGGCGAACTGGAGGCCCATCGCCGGGGATGGCCGGGCATGGCAGTCGACCATGATGTCGATGCCGTCGCCCACGGCGTCGCGCATCGCCGCGACGGCCTTTTCCGCGGCCCTGATCGGCCTCAACCCCTCGATGGGAAGCGTCGACGGAACGGCCATCGACTTGAAAGCCGTGAAGCCTTCCTCGACCGCCTCGCGGGCCAGGTCGGCGAACCGGGAGGCGTTTTCAACGGGGGTCTCGTAAAATTCCTCCATATTACCTCCGCCAAGATGGCAGTAGGTTCGGACATGGTCGCGAACCGGTCCGCCCCAGAGCCTCGAGCAGGGGAGGTTGGCGACCTTGCCGAGGATGTCCCAAAGGGCAAGGTCGATGCCGGCGATCGCCGTGGCCCTCTCGATTCCGTTGCCATGCCAGAATTGCTGGCGGTGCATCATCTGCCAGATGTGCTCGACGCGAGTCGGATCCTCGCCGACGACGAGCTGGGAAAGGTCTTCGATGGCGGCGACCACGCCCCGGGTGTGCCATTCCAAGGTGGCCTCGCCCCAGCCGTACAGGCCGTCCTGGTCGGTAAGCACCCTCACGAAGATCCAGTTGCGCATGCGGGCATGGCAGACATGGGTCTCGATCCGCGTGATCCTCATGGTTGGCACCGCTTCCCGGGAAGGTTCACCTGGTCCTTTGGTCGTCGATTTCCTTCGCGAAACCGGAGACGACATTGTCCTTCATCGTCATCTTTCCCGTGCCCGGGGCGAAACGGAAGCCCACCCGCGAGGAGGGAGCCCGGGTTTCCCTGAGGATGTTGGACTCGAAGGTGAGGTCGCCCGTCTGGCCCTCGACTTCCACGGCCGCGGCGCCATCGCCGCCGGTGTCGATGATGGTGTTGGCGCGCAATTCGTTGCGGTGTCCGGCGAAGGCCTTTCCCCTCTCGGCGCGGAACAGCACACCGTTTTTGCCGCTGCGCCTGATGGTGTTGCCGACCACGAGGTTGTCGGTGTCCCGGTGGCCGATGGAAACACCGACGCGGTTGTCCTCGATGGAGTTGCCCTCGGCGAGGCCGTGGCGCACCCCCCAGCAGAAGAACAGTCCGATATCGTTGCGGGCGAGCCGGTTGTCGCGGATGACGGGACGCTGGGACCCGGAACCGGGATGGAGGCCCAAGCCGGCGTTGCCCGTGCTTTGACAGCCGGTGACAGAGACATCGTGGCACACCTGCCAACTGATGCCGTCACCGTTGTTGTCGCGGGCGATCACCTTGCGGAATGCCACATCCCGGCAATCCTGAATGAACACGCAGCCGGAATGATTCCCGTCTAGGTTCTCATTGTTGGCCCTGTTGCCGTCGAGCGTCAGGTTCTCCACGACCATCCCGTGGGCGAATTCGGCGGTGACGAGCGGGAATAGCGTCGCGGCGGTGGCTTCCGACATTTGCCACAGGTTTTCCCGCAACGGCTTGTCGAGCTTGAAACGGTTTCCATCGCGGGCGACGAGCGTTCGCTTGATGACCGTGGGGGATTCATTGTGGGGATTTCGGCAGCGCAGGCAAACGCCATCACCAACGCGGAAAGCCGAGGCCTCGGCGAGCGTGATCTCCTGGTCGAACCAGTCGGAGTCCGCCACCAAACGGGCCTTGGCCATCGCCTCCTTGGCCAGTATGGTTTCCGGGCCCGATCCAGCGAGGCGCACTCCCGAGGCCAGGAAAATGGAGTTGCGCAACCGCCAGGTTCCCGGGGAAAGCCTCACCGTGCCGCCTCCCAGGCGGGCCACATAATCAACCGCCGCCTGGATGGCCTTGTCGTCTGTTCCCACGATGGCACCCTTGGCCACGCCGACATCCATGGTGAGGCGCTCGGCCCAGTCGGGTTCCACCGCCAGGTCGCCGGAAGTCGCCCTGGGGTTGTTGACCGCCGGCCTTTCCGCGGCGGGAGCCGAAGCGGCCAGGGCCGCGGATGAACCCGCGGCCAAAAATTCCCGCCTGTCTGAACCGCCCGGATTCATGAACGGTGACTCCTTAAGCCGATCAGTCCTTCCACAAAAGCTTGGAAAGCCGGGCGACCGTTTCCGCATGGGCCGGATCCGATGCCAGGTTCCTCAATTCGCCCGGGTCGGCGTCCAGGTCGTACAGTTGGCGGCCCTTGGCGCCCTTGTTCCACTCGGTGTAGCGGTGTTTTTCGGTCCGCACGGAACGCCCGTCGGCCATCGGCCTGCGAACCTGCGTGTAAGCGGGCCTGTCGCGGGGCGCCTCGGGATTGTCGAGGAAGGGTTTCAGCGAAAGTCCCTCGAGTTCGGCGGGTGCCCTGAGGCCGCAATATTCGGCAAGGGTCGGGTAGACATCAATCATTTCCACGGTGCGGGGACTCGCCTTGCCGGCACCCTTGCCGCCCGGCGCCCTGATGATGAGCGGAACGCGCGCCACGCCGTCGAAGAGGCTCATCTTTTGCCAAAGGTTGTGCTCGCCCAGGTGGTAACCATGGTCGGAGACAAACACGACGATGGTCTTGCCGGCCAGGCCGAGGGTGTCGAGGGCATCAAGAAGTTCACCCACCCGGGCATCCATGAACGAGGTGCTGGCATGGTAAGCCTGGATGGCCTGGCGGCGCAGGTCGTCCGTCAGGTTCTTCTCCTCGGCCTTGCGATTGGAGACCGCCTGGGGTGGTATTCCGGCGTCATGGTCGGGAGGAACCTTGGCCAGGCGAACCGAGGCTTGGGGATACATCTCGAAGTACTTCTTGGGCGCCACATACGGGGTGTGCGGCCGGTAAAAGCCGACAGCGAGGAAAAACGGCTTTTCCTTGAATCCCCGCATGAGTTCCACGGCCTTGCGGGCCGCGATGCCGTCGGTCTGCTCCTGGTCGGTGCCTTCGGCGGCAAGCCAGCTCAGCGTTCCGCCGAACTGCCCCTTGGCCAGGGAGAAGATGTGGGGCTCGTCGTCCTTGTCACGGCCCCGCGGGTTGAAGGTGGTGTCCCACGAACGGGCGTCATCGAGGCCCGGGGTGCCGATGCCATTGGGAACATTGTAATGGTACAGCTTGCCCACCCGGGCCACGGCATAGCCGTTCTTGCGGAACAATTCGGACATGGAAACCGCGTCGGGCAGCTTGTCGCGGAAGTGGGGATGTTCGGTGTTCCCCGGGTTCGTCAACACGCCGGTGGAATCGGGTCGCCGTCCCGTGAGGAACGACGAACGGCTCGGGCTGCACAACGGGAACTGGCAATAAGCCCGGTCGAAGCGGACGCCTTCGCGGGCCAGCCTGTCGATGTGGGGCGACTTCACCTGGGGGTCGCCGTAGCAACCCAGCCGGCAATTGAGGTCGTCCGCCATGATCAGCAGGACATTGGGGCGCTGGGCGCCCTGCGACAGGGCGCATGCCAAGACGGCGAATAAAAGCATGAAAGGCTCCCCAGATATCAAGCCAGGATCGGCTTGATGACATTCCCGTGGTCGATCTCCAGCCTTTTCCGCTCGGGCAGTTCGAGCCGGCGCGAATCAAGACCCATCAAGTGCAGGATCGTGGCGTGGACATCCGTGACATAATGTCGATCCTCCACGGCGTGAAAGCCAAGCTCGTCGGTGGCCCCGTGGACCATCCCGCCCTTGACGCCGCCACCCGCCATCCAGACCGTGAATCCGAAGATGTGGTGGTCGCGTCCATTGCCCCCCTGCGAACCCGGGGTGCGGCCGAACTCGGTGGCGAAGACCACGATCGTCTGCTCGAGGAGGCCGCGGTTTTTCAGGTCGGCGAGCAACCCGGCGACGGGAAGGTCGACCCGGGCGCAATTGCCCGTGTGGTTGGCCAGCAGGTTTCCATGGGCGTCCCACGAACCGGCGCCGCCTCCGCCATGCTGGATCTGGATGAAGCGCACACCCCGTTCCACGAGGCGCCTTGAAGCCAGCAATTGCATGCCGAAGTCCCGGGTAACGCCCTGGTCGATGCCGTACATTCGCCTGGTTTGCTCGGATTCACGGGTGAAGTCGAGCGCCTCGGGCAGGGCGCGCTGCATGCGGTAGGCGAGTTCGTAGGCCTTCACGCGCGCGTCGAGCGCCTGATCCCCGGGTTCCTCGCCCTGCCGCAACCTGTTGAGCTTGCCGGCGAGGCGAAAGGCGCGGTCGGTGTCGATGGCCGCGAGTTCCGGCTTGCCATAGTCCAGGGGATTGGCGGGATCCACCCGCAAAGGAACCGCGTCGTGGGCGGGGCCGAGGTAATGGCCATCCTTGCGGTTCCAGTATTCGCGGTTTCCCATCGAGACGAACTGGGGCAAGTTGGCGTTGAGGCTGCCCAGGCCATAGTGGACCCAGGCGCCAAGGGTGGGAAATTCGCCGTCGAGCATGTGCCTGCCGGAGTGGAATTGCGTCTGCGCGCCATGGTTGTCGTCGGTGGTCGTCATCGACCGGATGACGGCCATCTCGTCGACCATCGAGCCCATGTTGGGGAGGAAGTCGGATACGGGAATGCCCGACTTGCCCCTCGGGCGGAACCTCGTCTGGGTGGGGAAGAGGACATTGCGCTGCTGGCCGTTGGCGTCGTTGATGACCGTGACGCGTGCCAGCTTGAGCTTCTCGGGATTCTGGACATCCTTGAAAGGGGTGTTGGCGATGGTCTTGCCGGCATGCTTGTCCAGTTCGGGCTTGGGATCGAATGTCTCGAGGTGGCTCACCCCGCCGTTCATGAAGAGCCAGATCACCGACTTGGCCTTGGCCGGCTTGTGGGGCTTGCCGTCGGGTGGTGTCCAGGCGCCTCCGGAAGATGACCGCGTTTCATCGGCCAGAAGCGAAGCCAACGCCATCGGAGCCAAGGCGTGCCTTCCGAGAAAATCGCGCCTGCCAAGCGATTGAAACACGGGATCGCCTCCTAGCGGATGGAAATGAAGTCATGGTGGTTCAAAAGCGCCAGAACCAGTCCGGCGCGCGCCGCCACCGAGTCGGTGGAAAGTTCTGCAGCGCAAGCCGAGGCCTCCTCCGCTGTGGGTTCACGCGCGAGCAGAATCCGGAAGGCGCGGGCGATGAAAGCGGGAGCGGACGATTGGCCGTCCGGGTCGATCCGGCTCCGCAGTTCGGAAGCCGTCTCCACCGCCAGGCGGGAATGAACCATCGCCAGCGACTGCTGCGGGACGATGCTTTCCGACCGGCGGTAGCATTCCTGCACCCCGGCATCATCGAACTGGGCCAGGAACCGATTATGGTCGTTGTGGGAGTGGACGAAGTAAATCGACCTGCGCCTGGACGACTCGTCATTGACCGGGATGGAGGGGCCACCGCGGGCGGTGTCGAGCCGGCCGGACATGAACAGCAGGGCGTCGCGGACAACCTGCGACTCAATCCGGTGTGAGGGATACCGCCAAAGATACCTGTTGTCCGGATCAGCCGATTCGCCCGCGCCGCGCCGGGTGGAGGAATCGAGGCGGTAGGCTTGCGAAGTGACGATGAGCCGGTGGATGTGGCGCAGGCTCCATCCTCGCTCCATCAACTCAACCGCAAGGGTGTCGAGCAGTTCCGGATGGCTCGGGGGAGAGCCTTTTCTCCCGAAGTCGAACACCGTCGGGACAAGGGGTTGCCCGAAATGGCGGTTCCAGAGGTGGTTGACGATCACCCGCGCCGTGAGGGGATTTTCGAAATGGGTGATCCAGCGGGCCAAGGCGGAACGCCTGCCGGTGCTGGCGGCTGGATAGTTCCTCATGGCGGGATCGGCCTTGTCGAGATTCGATTCCGGAGAAACGCGTGAAGCCGATAGCCTGGCGAACTTGGCACCCGGATCCTTGGCGGCCTTGCCGGCATCATCGAGGGCCTTGAGGGCCGCATCCAACGCCGGCTTGGCCGGCGCGCCGCGGACCGCCCCGTCAAGCTTCGCTTTGGCCACCGCGGCGCGCACCTTCAGAACCGCGAGGTCGGCTTCAAGCCGCGCGGCCTTCCTCGCCGAATCCATGGCCTCGGCGCGACCGGCAACCTGGTCGGCCCTGGCCTTGTGGCGGGCCTTGAGGGTCTCGGCTTCCGCTTCCTTGGCGGCGAGGTCGGCGTCGGCCCATTCGAGCTTGGCGCGAAGCTGGACGGGTGTTGTTTCCCTGGAGACAGGGTCGCCCGGTTTGTAAGCGGCGGACAACGGCCTGATCTCGAAATGGTCGAATTCCACCGTGGCGGTGAAGGTGACAAGTTCCAGGGCGCCGGCCGACCGCGCGGGCACCTTGTAAACAACCCCGGGTTGTCCGTCGACCAACGCCTCGACGGTCGGCCCCGAGACGCGCACCGTCAACTCGATGGGAACGCCCAACTCGATCTTGCGGGACTGCTTGGCCTCGGCCGGATAATGGTTGGTGGCGTCCTTCCTGTAGGAAACCTGAAGCTTCGGATCCCCCTTGGCGCCGCTGAGATACACAAGATTCTCAAGGCTTGGGGAAACATCGAAGGCCAAACCGACGGATCGGTAGGGGTTGCCGCCCGTCAGCTTCAATCGAAGGACCGCCTCGAAATCAGACGGCACCGGAGAAGACAACCGCAACCGGGCACCGCCCGGAATGACGGCCGTCTGGGCGACGGAGTTTCCCAGTGCCTTCCATGAACCGTCGCCGGAGGCCTTCCAGCGGTTGGCGTCGAGCGTGTCGAAGGGTTCCTCCAGGATCGGCTTGGCGCGGGCTGCCGGCACGGAGGATGGTGAACCGTCCAATTCGCGGACCCGCGCGGCGGTTTCCTCCCGCTCCTTGCGGGTCGCGGCCAGCGCCTTGGCGGCCTCGGCCAGGTGGGCCTCAAGCACATCGGCGCGCGTCTCGGGGGCCGACGCTTCCAGCGGCAGGGAAACGGGAACGGGTTCGAAGCGGGCGAAGCCAAGGAAAGGCAGGGCGCCCGGGCCCATCTTCCTCGACGGATCGGGACGGGATTCGTCGCCGCGGATGTGCTTCACGGTCACCACGGACGGGTTGGCGTCGAACACCCGCGGAAACCCGGCCGTCGGGTCGATGGAACCCGCGGGCGCGTCAAAGCGGACCTGATAAGGCTCGAACACCGCGCGAAGCCGGTAATAGTCATCCGAACGGACGGGATCATACTTATGGTCGTGGCACTTGGCGCAGTTGGTGGTGAGGCCCAGGAAGGCCTTGCCCGTGTGCTCGATGGTCTCATCCATCCAAGTGGTCCGGTTGAACAGGAAGTAGTGCCTGGCCAGGTAACCGGTGGCCCTCAGCTTGGCCGCGTCGGTGGGATAGAGTTCGTCGGCAGCAAGCATCTGGCGAACCATCTCGTCGTAGGGGACATCCCTTTCAACGGCCTCGATGATCCAATCACGCCAATTCCAGATGTTCTTTTGGCTGTTCCTGACCTCGGCACCCAGGCCCCACCAGTCGCTGTAACGCCAGATGTCCATGAAATGGCGGGCCCATCTTTCGGCGTGGGCGGGGCTGGCCAGCAGCCTTTCGACCTCGCGCTCATAGGCGCCGGCGGCCGTGTCGCCGAGAAAGCGGTCGATGTCCCCGGGAAGGGGCGGCAGTCCCGTCAGGTCGAGGTGCAGGCGGCGCAGGAGGGTCAATTTGTCCGCCTGTGGACGGGGTGTCAGGCCATGGTCCTTCCAGCCCTTGGCCACCCAAGGGTCGATGGGGTTGCCTGCCGGTTGTGGCGAACCGGCCTTGCGAGGCTTCCTGAAGGCCCAGTGATCCCTGGGATCGGGGTCCTCAGCCTCCCGGTCCGGTCCCTGGGCGCCCGAGGCGATCCATGCGCGGATTTTGGCGAGGTCTGCGGAACCGACTTCCTCACCCTCTCCCTTGGGAGGCATCTTGCGGCCTCCGCCATGGCCGGCGGAGCGCTGCCAAAGCGGGCTTTCATCAGGCTTGCCTGGAACGATGGCCGGCCCCGAATCGCCGCCCGATTTCATGCGGGCCACGGTGTCCAGGCGCAGGCCGCCCTTCTGCTCCAGGGCCCCATGGCAGGCCACGCAACGGACGGCGACAAGGGGCTTGATTTCCCGGCCGTAATCAACTCCGGGTACGACAAGGGCCAATAGCAGGGTGGCGCAAGGCATGTTGGCGTTCCCGTGGTGAGAACACCATGATCAGGTCGCGGGAGGATACGGTCAAGGCGGGCCGGGGGGGCGCCTCGAGCCTATGCGGATAAAATGGCGCGGCCCCCGGCACCCTCGCGGGTGGCCGGGGGCCCGCCGGGAGAGGCTTGTCAGGAAAGCTGGGTGCTGCCAGGCACCGCGACCTTCCACTCGGGCACGGCGATGTCCTTGTTCAGGTTGGCGACATCGAGGTACACCTTGTTGGAGTTGAGCATCTGCTCCCAGGTGATGCGCTGGCCCGTGTAGGCCGATTCACGCACCATGATGGCGGTGAGCGTCGACTCGGCGACATTCTTGAGCTCGTTGATCGGCTGTCCCTTGCGGATCGACTCGATCAGGTCGGTGTGTTCCTGCACATAGGGATCGGTGGCCTTGCGGACGGCGGTGCGCTCGATCGCCGGCTTGCCGTTGATGGTGAACCCGCCGACATGCGAGTTGCCCTTGGTGCCGGAGACGAACTCGGTCACCGAGTTCCAGCAGTTGGAAATCTGCCGGGCCATCGAGATGCAATGGCGGTCGCCCGAATACTCGATTTGCGCGGAGAAGAAATCGAAGATGTGTCCGTACTCGGGCTTGCTGCGGCTGCGTCCGCCCATGGCGATGACGGCCTTGGGGTGCTCGTTGAAGCACCAGTTGAGCACATCCAGGTTGTGCACATGCTGCTCGACGACATGGTCGCCACAGATCCAGGTGTAGTTGTACCAGTTCCACATCTGGTACTCGAGGTCGGTCATCCCCTCCTTGCGGGCCCGTGTCCAGAGGATGCCCTGGTTCCAGTAGGCGCGGCCGGTGACGAGGTCGCCGATGGCGCCGTCATGGATTTTCTTGATGGTTTCGATGTAGGCAAGCTGGTGACGGCGCTGGGTGCCCGCAGCGGCGCCCAGTTTCTTCTTGTTGGCCTCGTCGAAGGCCTTGAGCACGGCGCGGATGCCGGGGCCGTCGACGCCGACGGGCTTCTCGGTGAACACATGCTTGCCGGCGTTGACCGCCTCGGTGATGTGGAGGGGGCGGAAGCCGGGCGGCGTGGCCAGGATCACATAATCCACATCGGGGCAGTTGATGACCTTCTTGTAGGCATCGAGGCCCCAGAAGACGCGGTCATCGGGAAGGTCGACCCTGTTGCCCAGTTCCTTGAGGCGGGCGTCATCCTTGCCGATGCCGTTGAGGCGGCCTTGGCAACCCTTGGCCTGGCTCTCGAAGGCGTCGCCCACGGCGGTGACCACGACATTGGGAGCGGCATGGAGCACATTGTGCGCGGCACCGGTGCCGCGGCCACCGCAACCAACCAGGCCGACGCGGATCGGCTTTTCGTTGGCGGCGGCGTACAGCGACGCGGGCAAGGCCGAGGCGGCCGCGAGGGCGGCGCCGGCCTTGAGGGCCGAGCGACGATGGATCGGAATGAGGTCTGACATGGGAGGGTCTCCTAGGGGGAGGCTTGGGGTTACGGGAAAGAACAACGACTCATGGGCTCTGCTTGGTCACCTTGGAACGGATGTTGACCAGTTCGGGTTGCTCGTCCGCGGGCCGGACAATCCGGAATCCGACGAATTCCGCCGAGGTGAGCCACCAGATGCTCTGGGGGCGCTGCGGATCGAGCCGAATCCACGATTTGTCGGATCCGCGGCGGGCGCCGCTGCGCAGGAACTCGGGCTTGTCGGCCCATGAACCGCCGCGGGCCACATGGGAAAACCTTTTCTCCGAGGGAACCAGCACCGGACGGACCGAAAGCTTGCCCATCGCGAAACGGGCGTAGGCGTCCTTCTCGTAATGGTCGACGCACCACTCCATCACATTGCCATGCATGTCGTGCAGGCCCCACGGGTTCGGCTTTTTCTTGCCGACCTTGTGGGCCAGTTCCTCGGAGTTGTCGGCGAACCAGGCATGCTCGCCGAGTTTCGACTTGTCATCACCAAAGCTGTAGGCGGTGGTGGTTCCGGCGCGGCAGGCGTATTCCCACTCGGCCTCGGTCGGAAGGCGGTGCCACTTGCCCGTCTTGCGGGACAGCCAACGGCAATACTCCATGGCCGTGTGATGCGTGATGCAGATCACGGGATTATCGTCCCGGCCGTGGCCGAAGGTCTCATCGGCATAGGCGGGCGTGGGGCGTGTGATCGCATCGGCCTTGAGAGCGGCCGGTTCGTCACCGCGAACCTGGGGTTGGTCCTCGGACTTCCAGTAGGCGTCGAACTCGTCCCAAGTCACCTCGCACTTGCCCATCCAGAACGGCTTCAATTCCACCTCATGTCGCGGCCCCTCGTCGGGGGAGCGACCGGTTTCGGAGTCGGCGGTGCCCATGGCGAACTTGCCACCGGGAATCGGCAGCATCTCGAATGCCACCTTCGTGCCGGAAATTGTTTCCTTGTAGGCGATGGCGGAAGGCGCCTGCGCGATGGAGGATTCGGGGCAGAAAGCCCAGGAAACAACGGTCGCGGCCATGATTGGCAGGCTGAGACAAATCCAACGCATGATGATCCTTCCAGGCCGACTCAAAACCAGATCCGAAGATACACTACGAAAAATGGATTCGCAATTTGTGAGGAGACTTTTCATGGTGTGGGCACAACCAATCATATTCAATTTATTCATTATCCTCACGACATCCGCGCCCGGCCAAGCAGTATCAGGCCTCGAGCGCATGGAGGAATCGCGCAAGTGCATGGGAACAACGCTGCGCCTTGTGGTTCATGCGCCCACCGCCAATGCTGGACGCCGGGCCCTGGAACTGGCCTTCGCGCGAGCCGAGGAACTCAACGGCATCCTCAGCGATTATCAGGAACAGAGCGAATTGATGCGCCTGTGCGCCAAGGCGGGAGGCCCGCCGACGGCCGTTAGCCGCGAATTGTTCACGGTTCTCGAATCGGCCCAGGAATTGGCGCGCCTTTCCGATGGAGCGTTCGATGTGACGATCGGACCGGTGACGCGCCTCTGGCGGCTCGCGAGAAAGTCCAAGCGATTGCCGGACCAGGCCGACCTGGCGGCGGCAAAGACGCTGGTGGGGTACCGGATGGTGGAACTCACGGCACAGGGCCGATGGGTCAGGCTAGCGAAGCCGGGAATGCGGATCGACCTGGGTGGCATCGCCAAGGGTTTCACGGCTGATGAATTGCTGGAACTTCTGAGGAAGGAGGGCCTGCCCCGGTCTCTCGTGGCCCTGGGAGGCGACATCACCTGCGGAGACGCGCCCCCGGGCGCCAAGGGTTGGGAAGTCGGCATCATTCCGGTTCCGGGGGAGAAAGGCGAACCCGCGAAGGTGTTCCTTCAAGGCCGGTCAATCTCAACCTCCGGAGATCTGGAACAATTCCTCGAGATCGAAGGGCGGCGCTATTCCCATATCGTCGACGCGAGGACGGGGATCGGCTCGACATCCCAAGCCATGGCCACGGTGATTGCCCCTCGGGGCATCGATGCCGACAGGCTGGCCAAGCTGGGGGTGCTGCTGCCATGGGAGAAGGCGTGGGCGATCGTTTCGAGGCAATCCGAAACCCGGATGCGCGTGGTGTTTCCCGATGCCGACGGAAGGATAAGGATGATGGCGGATCCGGGGTTTCCCGGACAGGGGAGGCGGTCGCTACCCTGAATTTTGGATTCATTCCCATCGATTTAGCAATAGATGTCAGATTATCTTGATTTTCTCATTAGAACAGGTATCGTGACTGTCCGCATTTCATGTGCGGATGCAGGAAGGATTCGCCCCTCTTCCATGTCCTTGGAGTCCCCGGATGTCCCCCCCGCAGGTCTTGGACGACGCCATTTGGAAAAAGATTGAGAAAATCCTCCCCACTCCCGCTCCAAGAAACCACCTGTACGCCGGACGAAGGCCGGTCGATCCCCGCAAGGTGATCAGCGGCATCGTCCATGTTCTCGCGCACAAAATCCCATGGGAGGATTTGCCCCAGGATTTGGGTTTCGGATCCGGAATGACCTGCTGGCGTCGCCTGCGCATGCTGCAGGACAAGGGAGTCTGGGACAAGATTTCCGTCGTGCTGCGGCGCGGCCTGCCTGGTGGGGCCAATATCGACCTGGCGCGCGCAAAGGCTCCCAAAAAAGCCTACAAGACCAATGCCGCGCGGAAAAAGCTCGCGCGGAAAACAGGCATGCCGCAGGGCAAGGGAGCCAAGCCGGCACCCAAGGCGTCCATCGGGAAGACATCCCGGGCCGCCCGAGGTGAAAACCTTGTTGCCGTCAATCGAACAAACCGCGCTGGACGGGTCGCGGCGAAGGTTCGTCCGGTTCCAGGGGCGCCGCGCATTCAGGCCCCTCCCGCCCCGGTGAGTTGACACGGTTCGAGACCGGCACGGCCACCATATCCTCACGCGTCCACGAGACGGCGACTTTCCGTAGGCCCGCCTCATCCATCGGATTGGTTCCCAGCCAAGCGGAGGCGGACTCACCGGTGAGCATCACGGGAAAGCGGTGATGCCACTGACGCATCCAATCGGGAGCCTCCATGGTGAGGATGGCGCAAGTTAGCAAGGTGGCGCCGCCAGGCGCCTGCCATGAATCCCAAAGGCCGGCGAAGGCGAACGGCGTCCCGTCGGCGCGGCGGAACAAAAACGGCCTCTTCATCTTGCCCGGACCCGGCTGCCATTCATAAAAGCCCGTAGCCGGCACAAGGCATCGATTTCCCTTGAGAAGGCCCCGAAAGGATGGCTTGGAAAAGACTGTTTCCGATCGGGCGTTGATCATTCCCGATGCCGCCGAGGCGTCGCGCGCCCATCTCGGAACAAGCCCCCAGTTCAGCCAGCGCGGTTCCACGATTCCCATGGCCAAAGCCAGCACCGGCTGGGTGGGGGAAATGTTGTAGCGTGGTTCGCGGGCGGGCCAGGCCCTGGGTCCGAGCGCGCCGTCGAGCGAATCGTCGGAAGACGCCAGCAGAAAGCGGCCGCACATCCTAGGGCTGGCCCTTCCGGGTCCCTGAAACCGGCAAGATGCTTTCCGACTCCCGCATATGCAGGCGCAAGACGCGCCTGAACTCGGCGAGGGCCCGCGGATGATGATGCACGGTGGTGTGGTCGGCCATTACGAGAACCTCGCTTTGCGCGCCGTCGAGCCTGGCGCTCACATACGGTACCACGCCATCACCGTAGAGTTCGTTGTCCGACCCCAGAAGAAACGACTCGGCGCGGACCCCCCGGCTGCCGGGAGGCAGGATTCCCGCGATCGTGTGATACGGGACGGAGGGAACCACGGCCTCGGACATGGCGAGGATGAAGGGGGAGTCGGGCGCCAATGAATCGACGCTTGTGAGCCTTGAGGCCAGGTCGCTTCCGAGCACGCCGGGGGCTTGCCTGAGGATCGTCCTGGTCCGTTCCATCAGCTTGGACGGCGGCCTCGCCAAGGCGCGTCCGACGCGACCCAGGGCGGTGTTGGCCAGCACGCTGCCATGGTGCGGGGTGGCGGCGAAGACAACCCTGGCCACCTGCGGATGGGGCTTGAAATACACGACTTGGGAAATCGCCTGTTTCGTGTCGGCGTCAAGCGCGAGCTCGTCGAGCCGCCGGGAACTCAATGCCGACCAGACGGCTTCGCCGGAGTCGCTTGCGGCCATCCGCGAGACGAGGCCTCCCATGCTGTGGCCCACCAAGACCGTCCGGTCGATCACCTTGTCCGACCCGTCGGGATCCACCCGCTTGCGCACCCGGTCGAGCTCCGCGCGCAACTGGGAGGCGGTCACGGCGAAAGGCTGGCTTGTCGGGTAAACAAACACCCAGAACTGGTAATTCCGGCCAATTTCGGGATCCGCCATCAGGTCGTTGACCACGGGTGTCCAGGTCACGGGGGACGACAGCAGGCCGTGCACCAGCACCACCGGGATCTTCCCCTTCTCGTAAGGCTCCAGCAGGAGCAACTGGCCCCCGTCCGCCAGCAGGTCCCCGCGAAAGAATCCCTTGAGCGAAAGCCTTTCCAGGCCGCTGTCGGCGAGTCCGTACGCCAAGGGCGCCGTGAGGTTCCTTTGCAGGGGCACCATGCGGTCGCGCACCCTGAAACCGCGGGTGCGGCGCGGATCGTGAAGCTCGATGGTGACGGCCTGGCAGTGTCCCAGCGACGAGAGGTCGTCACTGAAGTTGAGGTAGGCCGTCGCCGGAACCGACATCGTGGAGAGATACAGCTTTTCAACACGCTTGGGATCGCGGCGGCGCTCGACAACCAGCGGCACGCCCAGGCCGTATCCGACCACCTGGGTCGAGAGGCCGCTGACGCTAAACTCGGAGGCCAGGTGCACGGCGCCCACCTCATGGGGCGGAATGGAAAGTCCGCGGTCCTGCAGGCTCACATCCAGGGTTCCGCCATCCGCCGAATCCACCCGGATCGCGTCTCCGGGCCGGCTCACCTTCATGGCGCGCAGGATGACCAACGCGCGCGACAGCGCGTGGTTGTACAGGTCGCAGGCCAGTCGGAATCGCGGATCAAAGGCGTCGGCGGGAGCAAGGGTCGCGCGACGCTCATCCTCGGCCGCCGCTTCCGCCGAGGCGCTTAGCAAGTAATGGTGGGCGAAGCCGGCGCAGAGGTAGTGGTGCCTCAGGACCTCATCGGGGGGAACTCGCGACGCGCCCGCCATCTGGTGATGCATTTCACTCAGGGCGAAAAGCCTGTCGGCCGTCGGGGAATCGACCGTCGTGCGGAACAGTTGCCCGACCGCGAAGCCGGGACGGGACTTCCATTCGGAATCAAGTCCCTCGGTCCGCAGGGTCGCCATGGTCCGTTCCGAAAGGCTGTCTTTTCCCAGACTGGCGCTCAGGTTGTCGAGCGCCCCGGTATCCCTGCGGATATCCACGCGCAGGCTCAGGCATCCCGCGCCGGAAGGCAGGCCCACCAGGAAAGCGACAAGCGGCATGAACGGAAATCGGTTGGACATGGTTCTCCCAAGGGCGTGTCGGGATGGCTGATCGCCGGAAGCTTGAGGAAAATCAAGGTGAAGCGGCCTTGCACCGGAAAGCGTGGTCAGGATATGTCCCGCCCCGCTCGTGAAGATTCATGACCAGAACGGGGATGCCGACATGTCCGTGAAATCCATTGCCGATTTCCTGAAGGCGATCGGGCTTTGCATGGCCCTTGGCATGGCCGCGCCGTCGGCCCTGGCCCAGGACACCAAGCAAGACATTCCCAACAACCCGGGACCCACCGACCTGTCGGGCGAGAAATTGAGCGGTGGAGAACCGGCCACCCCGCCATTCGAGGGCCTGCCGTTTTTTCCCGAGGAGGAAAAGCGCGAGAAGGCCATCCATCCCTATCTGTTCGCCGACCTGCTTCTGCTCAAGGCCAGGAGGCAGTCGTATGACTATGCCTTATCGTCACTCACCCCGACGGGAACGGGCGTGGTGGGGGACATGCAAAACCTCGACTACTCGTTCCGCGCCGGTTTTCGCGCGGGCGCGGGAATCGAGTTGGCCGACCGCTGGCAGGTGGAAGCCAGCTTCTTCAACTACCACAGCACCAACAGCCGTTTCGCCTCGGCGCCAGCGGGAGGCACACTCTACGCCACCACCACGAACCTGAGCTTCGATGAAATCGGCACGGCGCAGGCCAATGGCAGCGTCAACTTCAGCGTGCTCGACATCGACTTCGGACGCTGGGTTGAACTCGACCCGTCATTCTCATTCCGCTTCACGGGCGGCACCCGGCTGGCGTGGATCGACCAGAATTTCTCGGCGATCTACAACGGGGGGCCGCAGGCCGCCAACAACAGCATGGTAAACATGCCGATTTATTTCAGCGGCGGCGGCGTCACCGCCGGCGCCGAAGGCGTGTGGAACTTCATGGGCAAGATAGGCCTCTATGGCCGGGGCAAGGGCGGCCTCATCGCCGGGCGGTTCAGCAGCCGCCTGAATGAAACGGCCGACAATGGCACCGTGACCGTGGTGAATGTCCACGACAAGTACGAAGGCGTGGTTCCGACCCTCGATTTGGGATTGGGGCTTTGCTACCGGGGCGAGATCGCCACCGTGAGGATCGGCTACGACCTCTTCAACTACTTCGACATGGTTGATTCACTCCAATTTCCGGGCCCCCAACTCGGCAATCCGGTGAGGCGCACCAGCAACATCTCGCTGGAAGGCGTCAGCATGGAAATCGGTTTCCGGTTCTAGGCCGGCCCGCCGGAACGCGCAAGCACCTCTCCGGCGACGGTGTCGGCCAGCAACCGTCCCCGGCGCGTGAGGCGAAGGCATCCATCCGGTGCCACCTCCAGCAATCCCGCGTCGATGACCCGGCCGAGGCCATTCACCATCCGTGACAGGTCGAGTCCAGTCCGGTCGGGGAACTCAAGGGGATCCGCGCCGCGCGTTCGGCGCAGGTTCAGGTACAAGGTCTCCCGGGCCGCCTCGAGTCCCTCGAGGCGTTCACCAGGCCGCGAGAGCGGTTCGCCCGCCAACGCCTTGCGGATGTAATCGGAGAGATCCCGCGTGTTGGTCGCCCTTTCGCCGCCGACATAGCGGGCCGCTCCCATGCCGATGCCGAAGTAGGCATGGTTGGCCCAATAGACGGCGTTGTGCCTGGATTCCGAACCCGGCCGGGAATAATTCGATATCTCGTACTGGTAAAATCCCAGTTCTGGCAGCAGGTCCATGGCGAGCGAATACATGGCGCCCTCGAGGTCGTCCGAGAGGGGCAGGACCTTGCCGGAGCGGGCGAGCCGCTCGAGCGGCGTGCCTTTCTCGTAAGTGAGGCCGTAGGCGCTCACATGTGACGGCCCGAGTGACGCCACCCGGCGGATGTCAGCCTCCCAGCCGGAAAGATCCTGCCCGGGTACCCCGAAGATGAGGTCGGCGGAAACAGCCAGTCCGGCATTCCGGGCCACCTCAACGGCCTCGGCCGAGGCGTCGGCTCGGTGGGGCCTCGTGAGGGCGTCGAGCGAGCCTTGGGAAAACGACTGGATGCCGATGCTCACGCGGTTGAACCCGATGCCGCGCAACAAGCGGGCCTTTTGTGGCCCGAATGATTCCGGATTCGCCTCGAGGGTGGCCTCGCCGCCCCCGGCAAGTGGAAACCACCGAGCCAGGAGCCCCCCGAGCCTCGCAAGCAGCGGTTCGGGCAAGAGCGACGGGGTGCCCCCGCCGACATACCAAGTGTCCACCGGGAACGGCCCGCCCAAGCGGCCCGCCTCCATCTCCAGCGCGTCAAGGTACGCGGCCATCTCCGATTCCCGGTCCACGGCGATGGCAAAGTCGCAGTAACCGCAGCGGTGCGCGCAGAACGGCACATGAACATAGACGGCCCGGGGAACGATCCAGGGCGGGCCGTTGAAGATTGGCTCGGGAACCATTGAATACCTCGACATGTTTCCTTTCAGGTTGCGGGGCTTTCGGAAAGGGGAAACCGATGAGGCTTGCCGGAAAAAAGGCGCTGGTGACGGGCGCCGCGGGTGGAATCGGCGCCGCGTGCGCCGTCGCGCTGGCCACCGAGGGAGCCGATGTCGCCCTGGTCGACCTGCACTGGGAAAACAGGACGGGCAATCCCGCTCCAGCCATCCGGGCCATGGGCAGGCAAGCGCCCGAGATCGCCTGCGATGTGGCAAGCCAGGAAAAGTCGGAAGAGGCGTTTGCCTCCGCCGTCAAGGCCCTTGGTGCCGTTGACATCCTCGTGACAAGCGCCGTCTACAGCGACCGCGAATTCTTCCACAAGGCGGACATGGCCGGGTTCAGGAAAACGATTGATGTCTCGATGTGGGGGGCGTTCCACTTCCTTCGGGCAACGGCCAGACACCTGCTGGGGCGCGAGGCCCCCGGGTCGATCGTGTTGGTCAGTTCGCCGCATGCCCATGTCGCGACACCATCATGCATGGCCTACAACATGGCCAAGGCCGCGCTCGACATGATGGGCAAGACCGCCGCGGTCGAATTGATCGGAAAAAGGATCCGGGTCAACATGATCTATCCGGGCTGGACCGACACGCCCGGCGAAAGGAAGTTCTTCAGCGAACAGACGCTCATGACGGCGGGCGCCGCCCTTCCCATGGGCCGCCTGATGCGGCCGGAGGAAGTCGCCCGGGGCGTGGTGTTCCTGTGTGATCCGGCGTCCGAGTCGATCACGGGGAGCATCATGTCGATCGACGGAGGCACCCAGTTGCCTTGGTGGTCGAAGCGGGGCACGGGGGAGTTCTGATTCAGCGGCCCGCCGACTTGGCTTCCTCGGCGGCCCACCTCTTGTTGAGGTCGATGTTACCGCGAAGGTCCTCAAGGGCCGTCTTGCCCCCTCCGGACAGGTACTCCTTCATGTCGGAATCGTACATCTCCACAGGTTCGGGCTGACGGCCCTTGTCCCCCGTGCGCCGCTCCCATTCGGCCAGGCGCGAACGCATGGCCTTGAGCGTTTCCTGGTGCGCGGGATCGGCCGCCAGGTTGTTGGTCTCATGGGGGTCACCGCCAAGGTCGTACAGTTCCTCCGCTGGACGCCGGGGGGCGAACAGGAGTTTCTCGGCCAGGGAATCCAGCGTGCCCGCCGCGTGGAGTTCCCTCAGCCTTTTCACGATGGCCTTCTCATCCTTGTAGCGGCATGGCTGAAGGTGGGGTCGGTTGGGCAGGTAGTTGCGAATGTACTTGTAGCGATCGGTGCGGACGGCGCGGATGTGCTCCATCGTCTCGTCGCAACGGTCGCGCGCCGCGAACACCGCCTCCCGCTTGCGGTAATCTTTTGAGAGCAGGTCGCGGCCCTGCATCCATGCCGGCGGCCTCACCCCGGCGAGGGACAGGGAGGTGGCGGCAAGGTCGATATGCTCCACCAGGTCGGACCGGACCTCTCCCTTGGGAATGCCCGGCCCCGCCGCGACCAAGGGAACATGAATCCCCTCGTCGTAGAGGAACTGCTTGCCCCGCGCGTGACTGATGCCATGGTCCGTCATGAAGAACACGACGGTGTTGTCGAGCAGGCCTTCCTTTTCAAGCCGTGACATCCACTGGCCGACCTCGCGATCGGTCTGGCGGACGCAATCGAGGTAATCGGCCCAATCCTGCAGGATGACCGGATCACGAGGATAATAAGGCGGAAGGACAACCTTGGCGGGATCCGTGGGGGAACCCAGTTCCCGTCTCACCCGCTCCTGCCATGCCTTGCTGGGGCCCTGCCCGCGGTATTTGCCGCCATGCAATTGCACCTGCATGAAAAACGGTTGGCCCCGCTTGCGGCCCGACCAGTCATTGCCGTCGTACATCTCCTTGGGCCATTCGAAGTTGTAGTCGGTTTTGCCAAGCCGCTTGGCGGTGGCGCCGAATCCGCCGATGGCGGTGTGGTAGCCGGCCTTTCGGAACAGCGCGGGAACAGGGACCACATCACCGGGAAGGTTAATCTTGAGGTCGCCCCGACCACTACGGTGATTGTGGGCGCCGATGGTGGTCTGGTAGCAACCCGTGATGAGCGCCGACCGGCAGGGCGAGCAAACGGGTGCGGTGACAAACGCCTTGGCGAAGCGGGTGCCCCGGGCCGCAAGCGCGTCGACATGCGGCGTGACAACCAGCTTTTCACCGTAACAGGAAAAGTTCGCCGACATGTCATCGACGATGAACCAGACGATGTTCGGCCGTGGCGGCGATTCCGCGTTCGGCGCGCACAAGGCGAACATGGACAACAGCAGCGGACTCATGGACGGACCCCCTGGCGACTGCCGGGCGCGATGGAAGGCGGAAACATGGCATGCAGGGTGGCGCGGGCAGCGCCGACTTCGGCAGCCAAGGCGGGATCAGCGGCCCTGTTCCTGGCGGGATCCGGCAGGTCCGCGGCGGGATAATACTCCACGCCGCGCAAGGTTCCGGTTTTCCAGTCACGCCATTCGGTGTAACGGCCGGCATCCATCCGGGCGCTGTAGCCCATCGCCTCGGGAACACCGGAAGTCGTGCGGTCGAAATAGGCCGGGCGAGGATGTTGGGTGAACGCGGCGCGCTTGCCCGCACCGGCGCCCTTGAGAACCGAAGCCGACCTGTCCACCCCTTCCATGCCGGGGGGCGGCTTCACTCCGCAGAGAGCGGTGATGGTTGGAAACAGGTCCACCAACTCCGCGATATCGGCAAGTTCGGTTCCCGGACGGGTCATGCCCGGAGCGGAAACAATGAGGGGCACCCTGGCGTCGCGTTCGAAGCAGGATGTCTTGGCCCAAAGCCCTAGTTCGCCGGTGTGGTAACCATGGTCGGCAAGGAACACCACGATGGTGTTGTCGCGCATCCCGGCCTTCTCGAGCGACGCGAGGACCTTGCCCACCTGGGCATCCATGTAACTGATGTTGGCCAGGTACCCATGCCGCATCTCAGCCACCTGGGCAGGGGTGGGGTCAACCCTGCCGGGAGGGGCCCCCAGGATTTCCCGGCCGTCGTGGAACGCGATTTCAGGGGCATCTTTGGGCCTTTCGGACCGGGGTGGCGAAACCGCCCCGCGGTCGTAAAGGTCCCAATACTTGCGCGGGGCATTGAATGGCGCGTGGGGCTTCCAGAAACCAACGGCGAGGAACAATGGCCTTTCGCGTTTCTCTCCAAGGGCCTTGACCGCCTCCGCCGCGACCCGTCCGTCATAGTACGCCTCGTCGGGAAGGTCACGGCACTCGCATACCGGAACCTTGCCGTACATTCGCCCGATGCCCTTGGCAAAGTTGGGCGGCAATGGAAGATCCGCCATTGGGGCATCATCCCCATGATTGGCGTAATGAAGGAACTCCGGCGCGCTCCACGAGCGCCTGTCGCCCTTTTCCCTCGTGTGCCAGTTGTGGAAGATCTTGCCGACGCATCGGGCCTCGTAGCCGTTGGCCATGAAATGCTGGGGCAAGGTGACCACATCGGGGATTAATTCCCTGAAATGGATGCCGTTGGACCACAGCCTCAGCGAATCGGGGCGCCTTCCGGTGAGGAATGACGAACGGGAAGGGTTGCACACGGCCTGTTGGCAATAGGCGCGACTGAAGCGGGCGCCACGCGCGGACAGCGAGTCGATGTGCGGCGTGATGGCGCGTGAACCGTAGCAACCAAGGTCGGTCCGCAGGTCATCCGCGACCATCAGGAGCACATTCGGCTGGCTTGCGGACACCCCGGGGGGCCCGGCCGCAACCAGACACAAGACCAGAAAAGCTCCGCCCGACATGATCAACGAACCCTCTCCAGATCGGCAAACGGCGGACGGTCGAAGCGGCAATCCTTTTCCGTGACCCGGGGATCGCCGGCCCGCGTGAGGATTCCCATCAAACGGCCCCCCTGCTCCTTGAGCGCCTCGGAGTAGGCGGGATCTCCCGCCACATTCACCACCTGGTCGGGATCTTTTGACAGGTCGTACAGTTCCTCAGCCGGCCTTTTGCCGAACGCCTTGTCATAGTGCCATTTCCACCGGGGGTCGGCGCGATGGGCCACCAACCACGCCTTGGTGGGACCGGCGTCCATGTCCGCGTATGTGGCGAAGGTGTTGTTTTCCAAGGCCTGGGCGCCGGGCGCCGTGTCATCCGTGATGCCCTTGGGGTCGCCCAGCGGATAACGGTCGGGCGCGAAGTTGCGGATGTAAAGATACTTTTCCGTCCTCAGGGCCCTTTGGGGATAAGTGGCGTTACCGACCCGCGCCGCGTCCACATGGCGTTCCCTGCCGGTGACCACGAAATCGCGCGCGGGATCGACCTGGCCGGACTTCGAGGAAGACAACACGGGCCACAGGGACTTGCCATTCATTCCGGCGGGCAATGTCGCGCCACCAGCCTCGAGGAAAGTCGGCGCCAGATCCATCAGGTTGGCGAAGTCATCAATGACGCGGCCACCGGGAATGCCCGGGCCGGCGGCAACCAGCGCCACGCCGGTGCCGAAGTCGTAAAGGTTGCACTTGCCCGATGGAAACCCGGGGGCGCCATGGTCGCCGCTGATCACCACGATGGTCTTGTCGAGGATGCCGGCCGCCTTGAGCGCCTCGACCAGCACCCCCACCTGGGCGTCAAAGGCCTGGGCCTCCCCGAGATAATCGGCGAAGTCCTCCCTCACCTCGGGGACATCGGGAAGGAACTTGGGCAACTTGCCCTTGAGGGACTCGGGATCGATGCCCCAGTGGGCCTTTCCTGATCCCTTCACCCACGCGCGATGGACATTCGTCGGCCCGTGCCAGAAGAAAAAAGGCTTGGAGGCGTCGCGATCCTTGAGGAATGTCGTGAAGTTTCCGCGGGCCTGCCCCAGCAGCGTCTCCCGGGCCTCCACGACAGTCTTGCCCGCCTTGAGCATGGCCACGGTCTGTTCGGAGAAGTTGCTGAAACCCATTCCCGACTTCTGGTAGGCGAATTGCTGCCTGCCTATGGGGGCGTCGGCCGGTGAACCGGGACTCCACACCTTGCCGGTTTTTCCGAGCTGGTAACCGGAATCCTTGAGGACCAGCGGAAAAGCCGGGATGGTTTCATCCCACACGGCGGGCCGGAGGATGGCGCCCCTGTTCGTGTTGAAGAAATACCGGCCGCTCAACAGGGCGCTGCGGCAGGGGGTGCATGAGGGAGAATTCACGAACGCGTTGCGGAAGCGAACGCCCCGCGCGGCCACCGCGTCGATGTTGGGTGTCTTGATGACGCCGTTGGCCGACGGCTTGCCGTCGAGTTCGGCATATGATGAGGCGTACCTCCCATAGTCGTCGGCAAACAGGAACAGGATGTTCGGCCTTTCGGCGGCCCGGGATATTCCGGGCGCGACCATGGCGCAGGCCAGCGCCAGCAGGATCAAACAACGCATCAATCCACTCCCAGCTAACGCGGCGCGGCCACTTCGGCGGGCCTCAGGCCATCACCCTTGGCTCCCGTCAGGGAATCGCCAAGGTCTTTCCGGAACCGGTCCGCGAGTCGCAGCAGGTCGGCCACCACGACGGGATTTTCCCCCGCGCGGTTGGTCGCCTCACCCGGATCGGCTTCCAGATCGTAAAGCGAAAGGGGCGATTGTTCCACCTTGTAGCCGTGCCTGCTGGCAATGCCGCGGATTCCCGATTCCTCGATGGCATCGGGACGCATGGCGGCGAAATTGGCCGGTTTGCCGTCCTTGCCGGGCAGGCCGTTGACGGCCAAGTAGGGGTGGGGCAGGTGCAGCTTCCAGTTTCCCTTGCGAACGGCGTGCAACTCCGTGCCCGAATACAAGGCGAAGTCACCGCGGCCCACGGAACCCTTGACACCCAGCATCAACCCCGACAGGTCGATTCCGTCAATCGGCAATTTCGGCCGTGCCGCCCCGGCAAGGGCCGTGAGGCTCGGCAACAAATCGAGACCCGTCACCAACTCTCCGCTCACCCGCGCCTGGGGAACCCGGCCCGGCCAGCGGACGATGAGCGGCACGCGCACCCCGCCCTCGAAGGCCGTGAGCTTGCCCTCGCGAAACGGGCCCGCGCTGCCGGCATGGTTGCCATAACTCAGGAACGGGCCGTTGTCCGACAGGAACAGGACGATGGTGTTGTCTTCCAAGCCCGCTTCCCGAAGGGTTCGCAGCACCTCTCCAATCGAGGAGTCCAGTTCCTCAACGACATCCGCGTACAGTCCGCGGCCCGAGCGCCCCGCGAACCTGGCTGAAGCGAAAATCGGAACATGGGGCATTATATGGGGCAAATAGAGGAAAAACGGCTTCGCCTTGTTGTCCCTGATGAATCCGGTGGCGAAGTCGGTCAGCCGCCGGGTGAACAGCGACTGGTCCGGATCGCGTTCGCGAACCACGCCATTGACGATGAACGGCAAGGGGGGAATGCCACGGACGGTGGGATGGAGCGGGCCGTTGTCGTTGGAGTAGGGGATGCCGGCCCAGGTATCGAAACCGTTGTAATTGGGAGAAAATTCGACGCGGGTGCCCAGGTGCCATTTGCCGAAATGCGCGGTGGCGTAGCCTCGGGCCCGGAGCAATTCGGGCAGGAGTTCCTCCCGGGGATGAATGCCTTCGCGGCTGGTGTGGTTAAGGGCGCCGGCCATGCCGATGCGGTTGGGATAGCAGCCTGAAAGCAAGGCGGCGCGCGAGGCGGTGCAGACGGCCTGGGCCACGCAGAAATTGCTGAACCGGGTTCCCGTGTTGGCGAGGCCATCAATGTTTGGCGTCCGGATCGCCTTGGCCCCCTGGCAGGAGAGGTCGCCGTAACCGAGATCATCGGCGACAATCATCACGATGTTGGGAGGCGGGGAAGCCTGGGGGGACTCCCCATGAGCCGCGTTCAGGAGGCAGCAAAGCAAAAAATGGCAAGCCATTGGAAAAAGCCCGGTTGAACGAGGTCGAAGGAAGCAAGCCAACACATTATCAGGAATAGGGCCAACCCAGCCAAAGCCGAGCGCGTGTGATGGCCATCATCCCTTGAATTCAATGGATGGATGGCTAAGATTACACAATGTCGTGTAATAATGAAGTGAGAGCAGTATGAAGGATGGGCGCCAGTCGAAGTCAACTTGCTGCGAGGTCCCCAACCTCGCCGAACGCGACTTGCTCGGCCTCATCGAGGCGGGAGGACTTGCGACTGTTTTCAAGGTGCTGGCTAACAATACAAGGCTCAGGCTGCTGCATGCCCTGGTCTTGTCGAGCGAGATGCGAGTGACGGACCTGTCCAAGGCCGTGGGCCTGAAACCTCAGGCCGTTTCAAACCAACTACAGCGGCTATCCGACCTCGGGATCGTCTCCTCGAGAAGGGTTGGCAAGAACATCCTATACAGCCTGGTGGACCTTTGTGTCCGGTCCTTGCTGGAGCAGGCCCTTTGCCTCATGCGGGAGGCCGCAAGCCAACCTCGCGGAGCCGTCGGGAAATTCCGGGTATGAATCATCCACTTAAACAACGATTGGCCGCCGAGGTTATCGGAACCTTCATCCTGATATTCGCGGGAACGGGGGCGATCGTGGTCAACCATGAAAGCCATGGCGCCATCACCCACGCGGGCATCGCCCTGACCTTCGGCCTCGTCGTGACGGCGCTGATCCACACATTCGGCGATGTTTCGGGGGCGCATCTCAATCCGGCCGTCACATGCGGCCTGGTTGCGGCCCGGCGGTTTTCAACGCGGGACGCGGCGCCCTACATCGCGGCCCAATGCGGGGGGGCCCTGCTTGCCAGCGCCACGCTGAGGCTCATGTTTCCAACGGATCCGACGCTCGGCGCCACGCTTCCCTCGGGAAGCGACATGAGGTCGTTCGCGCTGGAAACAATCCTCACCGCCATCCTGATGCTCGCCGTGCTGAGGACAACCGTCGGTGAACCGGCCAAGGTGGCGCTGGCCGGCGTCGCCATCGGCTCGGTGATCGCGCTCGAGGCGATGTTCGCCGGCCCGGTCTGCGGGGCCTCGATGAACCCCGCGCGTTCGCTGGCGCCGGCCCTTGTTTCGGGACGGACGGAATCGCTGTGGATCTATGTCGCCGCGCCAATGCTGGGGGCGTTCCTCGGCGTGGCCGCCGACCGGCTCATGTATCGCCGGGAGCGGGAACCGTCTCCTTGAAGGGATGTTTGAATCATGAAACGGATTCTTTTTGTATGCGTTGAGAATTCCAACCGCAGCCAGATGGCCGAGGCGTTCGCCCGCATCCATGGCGCCGGAAAGGTTGAGGCCCACAGTTCGGGTTCCCGACCTTCGGGGCGGTTGAATCCCAAGGCGATCGAGGCGATGCGGGAACTGGGGTACGACCTCTCCACGCACGCATCCAAGGGCCTGGATTCGTTCAACGGCACCAGGGTGGATGTCGCCATCACGATGGGATGCGGGGACGAATGCCCCCTCGTGCTGGCTGACAGGCGGATCGACTGGAAAATCCCCGATCCCCGCGACATGACTCCCGAACAGTTCCGCGGCGTGCGCGACCTGATCGAAACCAAGGTCAGGGAACTGGTCGCGGAATTGGCCGCCTCTTGAGCCCGGAGAACGGCTAACGCCTTTCACCGCCATCAGCGAGGCCACGCATCGCGGCGGCCATGGCCCGGCCGAGGCGCAGTTGGCCTTCCGTGTTGTAGTGGACCTTGTCCGGCAACAGGAGAAACCCGTCGGTTGACACCATACGCGCCCCGGCTATGGCTTCCGGCCGGCCCGAGGCGCCATCGGCCATGGCCATCTGTTCCCTCGTTTCCTTGCGGTGGGTGAAACGAGCCAGGCCGGGTTCATGGGGAAGCACCTGCCCGTAGACCATGGGGATTGAGGTTCCGAGATCCTGCTCGAGGCGCGACTTGAGCAGCTTGAGGCTCGACGCGTAGGTGGCCGCCGGTTCCTTGTGCTTGGCATCCTGCTCCCCCTGCATCCACAGGAACCCCCGGACCAGCGGCTTTTTACCGGATCCGGCAAGCCTTCCGATCCCGCCGCGGAAGCGCGCCAGCATCGCCTTGTACAAGGTGCCGGCATTCGGGTCGCCATCCTTGGCGCCGGGGTAAAAGTTGCGCCGGTTCGGACCGTACCCCGGCCCGACCCACTCCCCCCCATTAATTCCATGATGAAGCGGCATGCCACTGGCATGGTACTTGATCAGGTAAGCGGGCCTTTCGGCCGTCGCCATGGACAGGGCGAACCCGGCCTCGGGGCCGAACCTTTCGGCATTGTTCGATGTCCGCGTTTTGCCGAGAACAAGGGGCTCGAACTCCATCCCATTCCAGAAAAAGGCGTTCGGTACCGCCTTGGGAATCGCCGCGGGCAGCTCAGCCACAAGCGCGGAACCCTGCATGTTGGATTGCCCGGCCAGAAGCCAGACATCAGTTTGGCCGGGGCCGGCCCAGGCCAGGAAACAACACACGATTACGGTCATGGAGCCCTCCTCCGGGTCCGCGTCACTTGTCCTTCAGGAATTTCCACGACTCCCTCGCGCCATCGGCGCCCCGCAACTCGATGGATTCGGTGAGGGCGCCATCGGCACCTGGCGGTGGACTAATCCTGATATGCAGTATCTTGTTTTTATCGGGCAATTCGACCTTGACCTCGCGCCATTCGGCTCCCGCCGGCCAGTCAAACGCCGCAACCTGGCCCGGTCCGAAGCTTTCTTCCCGCGTCCTCCAGGTGATGGATGCCTTTCCACCTGTCATCGCCTTGATCCTGAGGGTGGCGACGACGGGGCCGGGCAGGTCCAATCCGGCGCGCGCGATGAACACCTTGTTGTTGCCGCCCGCCTTGGGATCCCTGGTCACCGCAAGGCCTTCGGGGCCGACGGACAGGGTGCCATTGCGGCACAGCCAACCCCGGGCGGGGTCAACGGCGGATGATGCCCTGGACTTGAGGATGCGATGCTCGCCGAACAGGCTTTCGTGATGGCGGTCCAGCGAGTTTGGCAGGCCCGGCGGGTTGAGGTCCTTGCTCCATGCCTTCAACTTGCCCTCCAGCCTCCTTACGATTTCAGGATGTTTGGCGGACAAGTCGCGTGAATGATGTTCGCCTTGCGGGGTTGAGACATCAAAAAGCATCCGGTCACGATCCCCCAACGCGACCAGCTTGTAAGGCATCTCCAGCGCCGCCGCCTGGGAACCCCATCGCCAGAAAAGAGTTTCATGCGGGGCCGCGGACTTCTCGCCCCGCAGGTGAGGCAGCAGGTTCACGCCATCCAGCGAGGAATCATCCGGCAGACCCGCCGCGGCGGTGCTGGTGGCGGCGATATCGAGGCTGGAGACGGGATGATCAAAAACCTTTCCGCCGGGCACAACGCCGGGCCACGCGGCAAGAAACGGCACGCGGATCCCGCCCTCGCTGAGCATTCCCTTCTGCCCGGCCAGCGGGTTGTTGAGGGATCCGTTCCAGGCGTTCCCCAGCGGGGCGCCATTGTCGCCGACAAAGAAAATCAGGGTGTCGTTTTCCTGCCCGGTCTCCTTGAGTTGCCGGCGTATCCTGCCAAGGCCCTCATCCATCGCCGCGATCATCGCCAGCGCCTGACGGCGTTGCAAAGGCAAATGCCCGGGAGTGCGGGAAAACCAAGGCTCGGGCGATTCAAGCGGCACATGTGGCGCGTACCAGGCAAGGTAAAGGAACCAAGGTTGCGCCGGGTTGGCCCGGTGCCTTTTGATGAACGATTGGGCCGCCTCTGTTTGAACCACCACGCGGAAGCGGTTGTCGGCAACCATCCGCGGGGCATCGGCAAACGGGGTTCCGGCCAGGTCATTGGAGGCATGGTATTGCCTCAACTCGCCTCGCCAGTATTCGTCGAAGCCCTGCGCGTGCGGCATGTGCGCGGGCATGAGACGATGAGCCTTGCTCCCTTCCTTGCCGGGGCTCATGTCGAGGTGCCACTTGCCGCACATGCCGGTGGCGTAACCCGCGGCCTTGAGCCTTTCGGCGATGGTTTTCTCCGCAAGGGGCAAGGGCCCGTTGTTGTTGTCCTCGACCCCGAACCGTTGCTGGTACCGCCCGGTCAGGACACCGGCGCGTGACGGAACGCACTGGGGAGCCGTCACATATCCGCGGGTGAAGCGGGTTCCGTCAAGGGCCAACCGGTCAAAATTTGGAGTCTTGATATCCTTGTCAGATCCGTTGATGCCGAGGTCGGCCCATCCGTGGTCATCCGAATAAATGAGGATGATGTTCGGCTTGCGACCCTGGGCGCCCGGGTCTTGCGGTACCAGGATGATGCCCGTCAAGGCCAAGGCGGCCAACAAGGTTCCCATCGATTGCGCCCCTTGGCGACCTACTCTGGATTCGCCATCAGGAATCCCTCGATTTCCCCGATGTCGTCAGGCGTCAATGAAAGGTTTCCGGCGGGCAGCAGCTCCCTGAACTGGCCCGGCTTGCGCGCGCCCACGATGGCGGCGGTGACGGCGGGAAGCCGCAGCGTCCACGCGATCGCAACCTGCCCCGGCGTGGCGCCATGGCGGGCCCCGATGGCCTTGAGCCGTTCGACCAGCCTCAGGTTCCGGCTGAACAGCGGCTCCTGGAAATGGCGGTTCTTCTCCTTGCGCCAGTCGTCGGGTGGCAACGCCGCGAGCCTTTCACGCGTCCAGGCACCTGTGAGAAGACCCGACTGCATCGGCGAATAGACGATCGTGCCGATGTTGTGGGAATGGCAATAAGGAAGGATGGATGGCTCAATGTCCCGCCTGATCATCGAGTAGGGCGGCTGAAGCGACGCCACGGGAGCGATCTTGCCAATGCGCTCGAGTTGCGCCGCGTCAAAGTTCGACACCCCGATCCACCTGACCTTGCCTTGCTCCTTCAGCCTGGCCATGGCGGCCCAGCCTTCCTCGATGTCCTCCGGCGGCTCGGGCCAATGGATCTGGTAGAGGTCGATCACATCAACCCTGAGCCTTTTCAGGCTGGCCTCGCATTCCCCGCGGATGCTGTCGGCCTTGAGGCACTTGCCGATTTCACGCTTTTCATTCCAGACCCTGGCGCACTTCGTGAACACCAGCGGCCTGTTGGCGCGCCCATCCAATGCCTTGGCGACCACTTCCTCGGAATGCCCAAGGCCGTAAACGGCAGCCGTGTCGATCCAGTTCACCCCCAGGTCGAGCGCCTCATGGATCGACGCGATGCTGTCGCGGTCGTCCTGGCTTCCCCACGCGAACGCCCAACCGCCACCCCCGATCGCCCAGGCGCCGAAGCCCAAAACCGTAATGTCGAGGTCGGTGTGTCCCAGTCGTCGCATGAGCATGATTCGGATACCCAGGAACATGGTGTTGGAAAGTCATCTTACGAGCATGGCCGCGAGATGCATCCCGGCAGGAGTGGCGGCAAGCCTCATCCACGTTCATTCACGATGATTCAGGCCATGTCGCCCCGGTTGCCGGTCGCCTTTGGCGGCAGGCAATCCTCCGCGACCCTTTCCGCGAACGGACGGGCCTTTACCTTGAATGGTACATGACACCCTGGCGGACATTGATTCATGGCCATTTATGGAACAGCGCTTCTGGCCGCATGCCTGCTGGCGGGCGTTTCCGCCGGCAGGCTTCTGGGTCGGGCCATGGGAATTGATGCCGACATCGGGGGCGTCGGCATCGCCATGATCCTGCTGGTGTTGGGAACCGAAAAGCTCAGGGCCATTGGCAAGCTCGGTCGCGGGAGCAGCGAGGGCATCACCTACTGGTCGGCGATGTACATCCCCATCGTGGTGGCGATGGCCGCGGGGCAAAATGTGATGGGGGCGTTGGCCGGCGGGGTGGTCGCGATCGTGGCGGGCGCCGGCAGCGTGGCGGCCTGCTTCCTCCTGGTGGGTATCCTTTCACGGTCGGCGAAACAAGCTGGCGAATCCGGGGCATCCGAATGATTCCCGAAACTGTCCATGAGGTGCTGGCCCGTTATCCGATCCTCACGGCTTTCGCCTTGGTGGGCGGTCTCACATGGCTCGGATACGCCATGGCCGACAAGCTATTCCGGGGAAGAATCCACGGCTCGGCCATTGCCATCGTTGCCGGGCTTGCGCTGGCGGCGGTCGGGGGAATCGCCACGGGGGGAAAGCAAGGAATCGCCGACATCCCGGCGTTTTCCGGCATCGCCCTGTTGGGTGGCGCCATGCTCCGTGACCTGGCGATTGTTTCAACGGCCTTCGGCGTACGACTTCAAGAGCTGCGGGGTGGAGGCGTGATGGGAGCCGTTTCCCTTGTGCTTGGGTTGTCGGCCTCCTTTGGCGTTGGCGCCGCCGTCGCCTGGGCAAGCGGCTACCGTGACGCGGTTTCCATGACAACCATGGGGGCTGGCGCCGCGACCTACATCGTCGGCCCGGTCACCGGTTCGGCCATCGGCGCGGGCCATGAACTGATCGCCCTCTCGGTCGCCGCCGGGTTGGTCAAGGCGATTCTGGTGATGATCCTGACACCCGCGGTGGCGCCGGCCATCGGCCTCGATAATCCCCGCAGCGCCATGATTTTCGGCGGCCTCATGGGCACCAACAGCGGCGTGATGGCGGGCCTGGCCGCCACGGATCCGAGGCTCGTTCCCTATGGCGCGATGACGGCAACCTTCTACACGGGCCTTGGATGCCTGCTGGGGCCTTCCCTCTTCTTCTTCGTGATCCGGAGCCTGGCCGGCTAAGCGAGCCATGGAGTGAATCCGCCATGACCGAACTTCCCATCATCAGCAGGGCCATGGCGCATGGAAACGCCGTGGCGATCTCGACGGGCCATGGTCAGTTCACCTACCGACAATTGGTGGGCAAGTCCGCGGCGGTCGCGGGAACCTTGCTGGCATCATCTCCAAGTCAACTCGGAATCGTGACGGCCCTGCTCGCCCCGCCGGGAGCCGATTATGTCGCCGGGCAATGGGGCGTTTGGCGGGCCGGGGGGATCTTCCTGCCCTTGTGCCTTTCCGCGACTCCGCCCGAATGGGAGTACGCCCTTGCCGATTCGGGAGCCCGGACGGTGCTGGCTCACGCCGACCTGGCCCCGGGCATCGCGCCCGTTTGCCAAAAGCTGGGCGTGAAGCTTGTGATCATGAATGAGTCCCCGGCGAGTTCGCCTCCCAGCTTGCCGGCGATCGACACGGGCAGGCCGGCGATGATGCTCTACACCAGCGGCACCACGAACAAGCCCAAGGGCGTTGTCACGACGCATGACAACATCCGGGCCCAGGTGGAAAGCCTGGTCGAGGCCTGGGAGTGGTCGCCAGCCGACCGCATACCCCTGTTCCTGCCCCTTCACCATATTCACGGGATCATCAATATCCTTTCCTGCGCGCTTTGGACGGGAGCCTCGGTCGAGGTGTTCGGCAAATTCGACGCGAACGCCGTTCTCAACCGCGTGGCCGAGGGCGCCTACACGCTGTTCATGGCCGTGCCGACCATTTATGTGAGGTTGCTGGAAACATTGGAGGCTCCCCAGGCGAAGGACCGCGAGGCGAGGATCGCCGGTTTCAGGAACATGCGCCTGATGGTCTCGGGTTCGGCTGCGCTTCCAGCCACGGTGTTTGAACAGTGGCGGTCGATGACCGGTCAGGCGCTGCTGGAACGCTACGGCATGACCGAGATCGGCATGGCGATCTCCAATCCTTTTCGCGGAGAAAGGCGCCCCGGGGCCGTCGGGGTTCCACTGCCCGGGGTGGAAGCGCGCCTGGTGGCCGAGGATGGATCCGTGATCGGCTCCGAAAATTCGTTGGGGGAAATTCAGGTGCGCGGACCAGGGGTCTTCGCGTCGTATTGGAACCGGGCGGAAGCCACGGCGGAGTCGTTCGACAATGGCTGGTTCAAGACCGGGGACATGGCGGTGCTGGAACAGGGTTATTACCGCATCCTTGGCAGGCAATCCGTCGACATCATCAAAAGTGGAGGCTACAAGCTCTCGGCCCTTGAAATCGAATCGGTGCTGCTTGAGCACCCGGCCATCAAGGAGTGCGCGGTGGTGGGTCTGCCTGACCCGACATGGGGCGAGGCTGTCGGTGCCGCCATCGTTTGCGATCCGCGTGACTCGCTGGAGATCAATCAGCTTCGTGATTGGTGCCGGACCAGGATGTCGGTGTACAAGATTCCCAAGTGCCTCGTCCTGACTGAGCAACTGCCGCGAAACGCCATGGGAAAGGTCGCGAAACCCAAGGTGGCTGATCTGTTTACAAATCATGGTTCTCAAAAGATTTCCGATGACAATCATGCCATACTATACAATTAATTTCGGGATCATTGATTGCTTGGTTCATTCAACGAAATGTATGGGAATACCGGCATGTCAATGACACGAACCACATCTCTTGGAACCGTCAATCACATGGACCAAATCCATGAAATCACCCTAACGGACTGTCCAAGAAATCGGGAAATCGGGTTCACGCTCATTGAACTACTCGTGGTGATTGCCATCATTGGCATCCTGATCAGCCTGCTTGTGCCTGCGGTTCAAAAGGTTCGCGAAGCTGCGGCGCGGCTTCAGTCGGTGAACAACCTCAAGCAGATTGGTATCGCGATGCAATCCCACCACGACACCCACTTTCAATTTCCCGCAGGTTATCTTTCAGGCGCCGCGGGCCAGACACCTCCACCGGTAGATGCCGCGCCAGGCTGGGCATGGTCGTCTCTGCTCTTGCCATACCTCGAACAGGATTCTCTGTTCAAGCAAATCCGTTTCGATCTCCCTTGCTGGCATTCGGCAAATCAGACGGCCGTGGCGACGGCCATCAAGGTGTTCCAAAATCCGGGAGCGCCCAATCAGGAACCCACGATGGTGGTGAGCCATTCGAACGCGTCGCTCCGTGTTCGTTTCGGTATTTCGCACTATGTGGCCAATAATGGCCAAGATGAATCATGGGCCTACGACAGTTCCGACTTGTCGTTCATCAGGGGTGCCGGGCCATTTTTCCGAAACTCGAAAACGACCATTTCCATGGTCACGGACGGTTTAAGCAGCACGGTCTTCGTTGGCGAGCACACGACAATTAGCGATAAGACTTGGGTGGGAGTGGTACCGGGCGCCGTTGTTCCACCCAGGGACCCGGCGAGGTTTCCCCTGACAGCAACTGATCGTGCGGCCACGCTGGTTCTGGTGCACAGCGGCCCGGCGGCCGCTGAACCTGGCATCATCCATCCGCCAAGTTTCCCCACCTGCCATGTTTGCCAGATGTATGCCCCTTGGTCCGGTGGGGCCATGGTGCTGTTCGGGGACGGCCACTCCCAATTCATCCCGACCACTATTAACCATAATACTTGGGCGGCTTTGTCAAGCATGAACCTTGGGGATGTTCCCGGTGAATTCTGAAGCCGATGGCGCGCCCAACAGCCGCTTAACGATTCTCGCCACCTCCGCCGCGGCCCTCGCCATCGTGGCTGCGATTGTCTGGTGGCCCGGTTGCAGGCAATATCCGCCGCTGAAAAGCGAAGAATCCCTGCGTGTCTTGGAACTCTTGAACTCGGCTTGCAACACCAGAAACGCTTCCCTGCTGGCGGAGGCCGACTCGCGTTTGGCCAAGCTAGATGCCGCGGGAAAACTTGGCTCGGCTGAAAAGGCTGGCTTCGAATCCATCATCAGCCTTGGCAAGGCAGGTGAATGGAAAAGGGCCGAGGCAAAAGCCTTGAGGATGGCATCAGACCAAGTGAACCGCCCACACTGACCTACAGAAACATGAATAATTTGCCTTTGGCATTATTTGGGATCGACTATCCAATCAAGGTTCATTTTGGCCGCCTTGATATCGTTGCCCACCTCGCACAGGCAAACAATCATGCCATCGGCAAGCACCGCCAGGTCGGAGTAGGCGCTGGGCCCTGGAACCAGTGTTTTGGCATCTGTCCATGATTGGCCATCGTCCCGGCTGAGGCGAACCGAAAGGTTCATCCGCTTGCCGCGCCCGGCTGGTATTTCCTTGCCTGAGGAATCCCTGGCCACGCTTTCCGGGCAGGTGAACAGCAACCATCCCGGCTTACCGGGAACGGCGGCCAGGCCTGCCATGCAAACCGGCTCAAGAAGTTGCCGGTGGAATTCAGGCTTGGTCCAACCGGCGGCGCCGTCGGCGCTGGTCGTGATAATCTTGCGGTTGGCACCCGACACATTCCGGCTCACCATCAGCACCCGGCCGCCTGAAAGTTCCGCGAGGATCGACTCATTCGGATTGCCCCAGGGGTTAAGATTCGGCACCGAGATTTCACCGGCTTTCCATGTCTTCCCATGATCGTCGCTGAAGAGGGTGCCGCTCGCCGAGGGGGCATGGTCTCCCGTCTTGCCATAGGCCAGCCAGATCGGCACCACCAATCGTCCACTTTTCAACTGGATTCCATGGCCGGGCCCCGTGGCGATCACCTTCCAGTCATACTTGGAGCGGAAAGGCTCGAAAGCCGCCGTGATATCCACCGGCCGGCTCCAACTGAGCCCGTCGTCGGTGCTGCGAATCGAGAAGCAACGGGCGTAATTGACGCAATACAGCATTTCAATGGCACCCGTTTGGCGATCGACGATGGCCACCGGATTGTTGACGGTCTGCTCGCGCTCACCACCGGTTTTCCTTCTCGGATTACCCTCGATCCTTTCGCCATGATGGGCGACATGGATCGAGGGCCCCCATGTCCTGCCGCCATCGGCTGATCGCCTGAGCCGGACCTCGATCTCTCCCCAATCCGAACTCCCGTTCCTGCGTCCCTCGCAGTAGGCCAGAACCGTGCCCTTGGCTGTGACCACCAGCCCGGGAATGCGGTACCGGCTGATGCCTTCCATGCCCGCGGGGAACACATCGGACCAGGCGCTCGCGGGCAACTGCCCGGAAAGACCAACCACCAGGGCGCAGGCGACCACAAGAATCATGGGCAAGCCACCATTGCAAGCAATTCAATTGAGGAGGGAAAGAGAAGCCTTTACCTGGTTTCGACGATGAGGTCCGGCCGCGATTTCCGCAAGGCCGTCACGCCGGCGGGGGTGACGGCCTTGGTTCCTGAAAGCGTGAGTTTCTTGAGCGACTTGCAGGAAGCCAACGCTTGCAACCCCGCGTCGGTCACGCCGGCGCTCCCAAGGATGAACTCCTCCAGCTTGGGCATGCCCGCGACAAGAGCCAGCGAATCATCCTTCACCATGGGGGCGTGCGAAGCGTCGAGTTTTTTGAGTGTGTGGATCTTGGCGGCGTGAGCCAACCCCTCGGGTGTGGCCTGGTTGTCGAGCAACGCGAGGTCCTCCAATGGAAGGCCGGTGAGGAAGGCCACGGCGGCACCGGAACTGGCCTTGTCGGAACTGCCGATGCCCATCCGCTTGAGGCCGGTCATCGCCGCCAGGTGCGCCGCCCCCGAGTCGGTGAACCGGGTGTGCGCGAACCAGAAGCGGCCGGAATTGGGAACCGCGGAGATCGCCTTCAGTCCGGCATCGTTGACAGGCGTGAAGTGGAAATTGACGCTCTCAAGCTTCCTGAGTTCCTTCAGGTTCTCAAATCCAGTCCCCGTGCACTTCGTGGATGCCAGCCCCAGGACCCGAAGTTCCACCAAGCCTGAAAGATGTTTCAGGCCCGCGTCATCGACGGGGGAAAGGGTCAGGTTAAGTTCCCGAAGCCCCTTGAGGCCCGCGAGGTGGCGAAGTCCCTCGCCGGTGACGGAGCAGTTGGCAAGGTCGAGTTTCCGGAGGGTTGAGGTGCCAGAAAGCCGCTTGAGCCAATCATCGGTCACGCGTTCATTCCGGCCGCCCTTCCCCTTGAGAGGGTTGTTGCCGTTGTAAAGGTCGATCGCCGAAGGCGCATCAAACACCTCGGCGCCGGTGTCCCCCGTGGCCAGATAAAGCCACTGGGGACCACCCGGGGCGTAGGACATCCGCCCTCCCGCCTCCTTCACCTCGGCCTCGAGCGCCAGATATTCCAGCCGGGCCTTGGCTGCCTTTTCAATCTCGGGAACTAGCGCCTCGACCTTCTTCCTGAGTTCGGCATCGGCCAACTTACCGGCGATGGCGCGCCTGTCGGCCTTCGGATCGGTGGAAAGCACCTGCCTCAACACGGCGCGGTCGGCGGCGGTGGTGTCGGCAAGGGCCAGGACGCTGTCCAGGTACTTCATGACGGCCGGAGCCAAACCGTCGAAGCCGGCCGCTGAATGGGGCTGGCCCAGCGCCCGGCGCATGGCGTTGTGCATCAGGTACTTCCCCGCGCCATGGGTCATGTGGATCGCGTCGCGGTAGAGTTCCGAGGCGTCGCGGAACGGGGCCCTTCCGGCCATCGCATCCTCCGCCACCAGCGCCAGGAAATTCTGGGCCAGGGTCTGCCGGATCTCCCTGCCGGGATGCCGGCCCGACAAACCCGCGACGAGCGCCCTCATGTAGGCGGGGTTGTGCGCCATGCGCGCCGGAATATCGCAGACATCGAACTCAGCGCGCATCTGGGCTTGGAACGCCCAACCCGAATGGATGACGAACACGGCTGCCGGCTGCATCGCCATCCAGGCGGAAATGGCGTCGAGATCTTCCTCTAATGTCGATCCGTAGTGAGGTTGCACGGAAACGAACCGGTATTTCCCCTCCGCCAGGGCCCGCGGCCAAAGCGTGGAATCCTTGACGCATGGCTTCTCGGGATGTTTCCTGATGTGCGGCAGGCTGACTCCGCAGTCGACATGCCATCGCGGCTTGCCGGCAAGCCGCGATGGAACCGTGTCCCAGGTGAGGGAATTGCCGATCAGGTAGCAATCGCCGGCGGTCTCCTCAGCCCGAAGGGGGAGGGCCCACGCCAACGACAAGCCAAGCGCAATGATCAAACAAGGCTTGCTCATGCCCGACTTCCATCCAACCCGGGAGATTGATTCCGGCACCACATGGCGACGGACTTGACATTGATCATCCATCCAAGGGCATGGCCGGTCAAACATCCCGCAACAGGATTGGATTCACGGGTTTTCCCTGGGCCGGGGCAGGGCCTCGGGCTTGGAGGGCATGGCAGGCATGGCAGGCGAGGCGGGCGCGGCGGGGACAGGCGTGACGAAGGCGGGGCGGTGCCTTCCGGGAAGTTCGAGCGGTTCACCGGCCAGGGCGTCGCCGCCGCCCAGCGACTGGTATGCCGTGACGATCGCCGAAAGCTGCAGGTTCTTGGTTTCAATCAGGACAAGCCGGGCATCCATGAGGTCGCGCTGGGCGAACAGCACATCGATGTACTCGGCGCGGGCGTTCTGGAACAGTTTCGTGGCGACATCGACGGAAGCCTCAAGGGCCTCCAGTTGCTTCTTCTTGATCTCGATGCTTTGGCTGTAATTCTCCACCATCGAGAGCTTGTTCACCACCTCGGTGTAGGCCCCGAGGATGGTCATCTGGTAATTATAGATTGCCTGCAGCTGCTTAGCGTTGGCGCTCATGTAGTCGGCCTTGATGGCCTTCTTGTTGATCAGGGGGGCCACCATGTTGCCGACCACATTGGCGGCGATGGCCTCGGGGGTGTTGAGCAGGTAGTGCGGGTTGAACGCGGCGTACCCCGCACCGGCGTTGATGATCAGGGTGGGGTAGAAGCGGGCCTTGGCCACCTTGATGTCGAGGCCGGTGGCCTCCACCTCGCGCGCCGCCGCCCTGATGTCCGGGCGGTTGTCGAGCAATTCGGCGGGCAAGCCCGCCGACACGGCGGTGATGGTGATGTTGAAGAACCCGGAAGGATCCCTGGCCACGGGCTGGGGATAGCGGTTCAGGAGAAAGTTGATCCGGTTTTCAGCCTCGATGATGTCCTGGCGCACGATGAGCTTCTGGCTCTGGTTGCGGTTGACCTCCGCGAGGAACCTTTGGACCGGCAGTTCGCTGTCACGACCGGCCGCCTTCTTGGCCCTTGCGGTTTCGAGACTTTTCTCCTGCAGTTGGATCGTCAGGTCGAGGTTATCGATGCGCTTGTCGAGCGCCATCAGCCTGTAGTAAGTGTCCGCGATTTCCGAAACCAGCCGGGTGACCTGGTAGTTCCGCTTCTCGCGCGCCGCGATGTAATTCTTTATCGCTGAGTCGCGGGCGTTGCGCAATTGCCTCCAGATATCGAGCTGCCAGACAAGCCCCAGGCCCAGCGCCGTGTTCCAGATCGGGTCGGGAATCGGGCGACCGGGAAGTATCTGCAATTCCCTGTCGATCGCGCCATCCCGCGTGTAAAGGCTTGGCTTGTCGAGTCCGCCACCTCCGCCGATGGTCACGAAGGGCAGGTAGGTTCCCTGACGGGCCATGACCTCGTTCTTGGCGACCTGCACCTCCTCGTTGAGCTTGCGCAATTCAAGGTTGTTGGAAAGCGCCGTGCCGATCAGTTCGTTCAGCACGGGATCATGAAAAAATTCCTCATACCCCAATCGTGAGGTGTTTTCAGGCGCCGGGGCCTCGGGACCGACCTCCTGCCTTGCCTTGATGGGAAATTCTCTTGGGATGGATGGATTGTCATCAGGTTGTCTCAGTTGCGGGATTCCACAACCGGCAACGAATAGAACCCAATTGAGTGTTCCCGCCAGTAACAATCTTTTGGCAAGGAAACCCATAAATCGCCTCTCCCGAAACACTCCGGGATTTCAAGCTATCGGGTGGGGCGATGAAATAAGGCGCCATCCCGGCATCTCTTCCATCGACTCATTGGTAGGGATTTTTAATTAAATATCGGTAATTCAGGTGAAACGGCCTTTATTTCCAAAAATAATTGAAATTGGATTCAAGAATGAAGTGGGCCATGTCGAAAAAAATAGGATTAGTGATGCGAGACGGATTCATTCGCCGCGGGCTTGTCATCCGAGACCAGTTTCCCTTCCCCGGCCAGCCTCGCGAACAGGTAATAAAGCCCGGGTGTGACAAACACCCCGATAAAGGTTCCGAATAGCATTCCGCCCGCTGACCCGGTGCCGATGGTGCGGTTGCCGATGGCACCGGCGCCGGTGGCGTAGACCATGGGTACCAGACCGGCGATGAAGGCCAGCGATGTCATCATGATGGGGCGGAAACGCAGTTTGCCTCCTTCCACGGCGGCATTGAGATAAGTGAGGCCCTCGCGCTTCCTTTGAACGGCGAACTCCACGATCAGGATGCCGTTCTTGCCCAGCAGGCCCACCAACATCACGAGCCCGATCTGGGCGTAAACATCGTTCGCCAGGCCCATGTATTGGAGCGAGACGAACGCGCCGAATATGCCGATAGGCAACGACAGGAGAACCGCGAGGGGAAGCAGGAAGCTCTCATACTGGGCGACAAGCACCAGGTAAACGAAAGCCACGACGATCAGGAAAATGTAGACAATCTCGTTGCCGGCGTTGGCCTGGTCGAAGGAAAGGCCCTCCCAGCCGAGGCCATAGCCCTGGGGAAGCGTCTGGTCCGCGACCTCCTTGACGGCCTTGAGGGCCTCGCCGCTGCTGAATCCGGCAGCCGGCGAACCCTGGATCGCCGCTGAGGGATAGAGGTTGTAGCGGGTGATCTCGTTGAGGCCCTGCTGCTTGCGCACCTTCATGAAGGCGGTGTAGGGGACCATCTCGCCGCGGTCGTTCTTGACGAACAGGTAGTTGAGGTCGTCGGGGTATCGGCGATACTCGGGGGCGGCCTGGACATACAGCTTGTAAAACTGTCCAAAAAGAATGAATCCCTGCTCGTAGGTGCTGCCGATGAGGATGCCCAGGGTGTCCATCGCCTTGCCAATGGACACTCCCTTCTGCATCGCCGCGTCGCTGTCGATCACCAGCTCGTACTGGGGATAGTTCGCGTTGAAGAATGTGAACAGGTCGGAAAGCTCCGGACGCTGGGCGAGGGCCTTCATGAACTTTTCGGTGACATCCCCAAGGCGGCGATAGTCGGTCGAGCTGTTCTTGTCGAGCAAGCGCACCGAGAAACCGCCCGCGGCGCCGAAGCCGGGTACCGCGGGGGGTTCGAAGAATTCGAGCTTCGCGTTGGAGATCTTCCGGCACCGCTCCTCGAGGTCGGCGATGATCTCGCGCGAGGTCCGCTTGCGCTCAGACCACGGCTTGAGGTTGATGAGGCAGGTGCCGGCGTTCGACCCGCGCCCCTCCGTGAGGACCTCATAGCCAGCCAGCGACGAGACCGAACCCACCTCCTCCTTGAGTTCCATCGCGATGGCCTGCAACTCGTGCGACTTGGAATTGGTGTATTCCAGCGTCGAGCCCGGCGGGGTTTGGATAATGCCGTAGATCATCCCCTGGTCCTCCCCGGGAATGAAACCGGTGGGCAGCACCTTGGTGACATCGAAGATGCCGTAGGCGAACCCGGCGACCACGAGCGGCGCCAGCAACTTGCGCGGCACGATGGCGAGGAGGATTCGCGCGTAGCCGGCCGTGACCAGGTTGATGAACTTGTCGACCAGCCAAAGCGTGAGGTCCAGCGGCATGTACGCGATTGCGATGACATCCAGCCTTTTCCACACTTCCGGAACATGCGGCTTGAGGATCATCGCGCACAGCACGGGCGTGAGCGTCAAAGCGACAAGGCCCGAAAGCACGATCGAGGCGGCCATCGTGATGCCGAACTGGCGGTAGAAGGTCCCGACCGGTCCGGGAACGAATGTCACCGGCACGAACACCGAGGTCATGACCAGCGTGATGGCGACGATGGCACCGGAAATCTCATCCATCACCTCGCCCGTGGCCCTGAACGGCGAAAGGTGCTTCTCGTGCATCTTGGCATGCACGGCCTCCACCACAACGATGGCGTCGTCGACCACCACGCCTATCGCCAGCACCATCGCGAACAGCGTGATCAGGTTGATCGAAAGCCCGAACATGCCCATGACGAAGAAAGTGCCGATCAGCGACACGGGAACGGCGATCGTGGGGATGAGGGTGGAACGGATGTCGCCCAAAAACAGGTAAACCACCACCGACACCAGGACGAACGCCTCGACCAGGGTGTGCAGCACCTTCTCGATGGAGGCCTCGAGGAACTTCGAGACATCGTAGGTGACCTCGAACTCCATGCCGGGGGGAAAGGTCTCCCGCTTGATGATCTCGAGCTGGCGCTTGACCTCGTTGATCACCTCGACGGCGTTGGATCCGGGGTTTTGCTTCAGCACGATCGCCGCGGAAGGGTAACCGTTGATGTCGGAATAGATGTCGAAGAATCGGGCGCCCAGTTCCACATCGGCGACATCCTTGAGGTGGAGAATCTGGCCGTCGGAGTTCGCCTTGATGGCGACATTCTCGTACTCGACCGCCTTGTTGAACCGCCCCTTGTAGGTGAGCACATATTCGATGGTCTGGGATGTCCGGCCCGTGGCCTGGCCGAGCCGGCCGGGGGAACCGATGATGCTTTGCTCGGCGAGCGCCTTCATCACATCCTCGGTGGACATGTTGTAGGCGCGCAGCCTGTCGGGCTTCAGCCAGACGCGCATGGCGAACTCTCGGCTGCCCAGGATGGTGGCGCTGCCGATGCCACGCACGCGCCTGATCACCTGCAGCACATTCACCTGGGCGAAGTTGTAGAGGAATGTCTGGTCGACGCCCGGTTCCTTGCTGAAGATGTTCACATACATCAGCATGCTGGGCATGACCTGCATCACCACGATGCCCTCGCGCTGGACGAGGGGAGGCAGCAGGTTGCGGACAACCGAAATCCTGTTTTGCACATTGACCACGGCCTTGTCGGGATCCGACCCCGGCTCGAAGTAGATCATGATGGTCGCCTCGCCGGCGCTCGTGGCGCTCGAGGCCATGTAGCGCATGTCCTGCACGCCGTTGATCGCCCGCTCGAGGGGAATCAACACCGAGTCGACCAGCACCCCGGCGCTGGCGCCCGGGTAGGCGATGGAAACCATGACGCTGGGAGGGGCGATCGAGGGAAACTGCGACTGCGGCAGCGTCTTGATGGCGAGCCCGCCCAAAAACAGGATCACGATCGAGACGACGATCGCCAGCGCGGGCCTGTGGAGGATCTTTGAGAACATGGGGCGGGTTCCGTGCGGGGACTGGCGCTTACTCCGCCCTGTTCTTGAGGTGGGCCATCACCTCCTTCGGGTCGCGGAAATCGCTTTCCACCCTGTCGCCGTCGTGAACCTGGAAGATTCCCTCGAGAACGAACTTCTCGGAGGTCAGGGTGCCCGCCTTGATGACGAAAATATCCTCAAGCTCATAAAGGATTGTCACCTCCCGCTGGCGCACCACGCCGTCATCCCCCACCACGAACACATATCTCTTGTCGAGGTTCTCGAAGGTGGCGCGCTGGGGGATGACCGTCGCGCCCTTCAGTTTCTTGGACAGGAGGATGTTGCCGGTCTGCCCGTGCCTGAGCAGCCGGTCGGGATTGGGGAAGTCGGCCCTGAAAGGAATGTTTCCCGTCTCGTTGTCAAACTTGGCGACGATGGCCGCGATCCTGCCCGACTGCGGGAACTTGCGGCCGTTGGCCAGGACAAGGTCCACCTTCTCGGATTCCTTGTCAGGCTTGGCAGACTCGGCCATGTATTCGAGGTAGCGCGATTCTGGAACATTGAAGTAGACCCACATCAGGGAGTTGTCTGAAAGGGTCGTCAGGATTTCGCCTTCCTTCACCAGGCTTCCCTGTTGCTGCCTCAGCCTGTCGATGATTCCGTCGAAGGACGCCCGCACTTCCGTGAACTTGAGTTCCGATTGCGCCAGGCCGGCCTTGGCTTGGGCCTTGGCCAACTTGGCCTGCTGCAGGGAGAGTTCGTTCTGGGAGATGACCTTTTCCTTGAACAGCCTTTCGGAGTTGCTGAATTCCAAGGTCGCCACCTTCACCTCGGCGGCCTCGACATCGTAGCGGGCCTTGTAAAGCGTGGGCAGCACCTGGAACAGCAGGTCGCCCTCCTTGACCGTCTGCCCCTCGCGAATCTTGATCTGCTCGAGGTAGCCCGTTTCCAGGGCGCAGACATTGATGTGCCTTTGGGCATGAATCTGGCAGACATACTGCTGGGTGATGGTGGTGTCGCGGACCAGGGCGCTGGTGGTGACGATCTTTTGCGTCACCTCGGCTTCCACCTTGCCCTCCGGGCGGGGAGCGCACGCGGTTGCCAGCAGGCAGAGGACAGCGGCCACCAGGAGCGCCGGCGATAATGCCTTCATCATGGGTTTCTCCGTACCGACAAGCATATGGACATCATCGACTTTTTCCCCGGCCACTCTGGCCCAAGAACCCGTTTTCCATCGTTGCGGAGCGGCATCAGTCGGCCAAGACTTCATGCGGTTCTATGTGGATAAAAGCGTCGGCAATCCGCAGCGGCGACTTCCGCAGTTCGCTGCGGACTCGCCCGCCGATGTCGTGTCCCTCCTGGACCGTCGACCTGCCGTTCACCTCCACATGCAGTTCCACGAAGTAAAGGGTGCCACTTTTGCGGATCCGGCACTTCTCAACGGCCAGCACGCCGGGCACACCGATTGCCAGTTCCCGCACCCGGTTCTCGAATTCCTTGGCCGGGGCGACATCGAGAAGGTCGCGAACCGCCAGACCCATCAGGCACACACCGCTCCAGACGATGAATCCGCAGGCCACCAGCGCCGCCCAGTCGTCGGCGGGTTCGTAACCCGGCCCGCCAATCAGGCCGATGGTGATGCCGATGAAGGTGGCCACCGAGGTGAGGGCGTCGGCGCGGTGATGCCACGCATCGGCCCTCAGGGAGGTGCTCGCCGACTTTTCCCCGATTCCCCCCACCCATCGCGCCAAGGTTTCCTTGGTGACCACCACCAATATGAGCACCACGAGGGTGGACCAGTGGGGCAAGTGGTGGGGAGTCAGGATCTCCCGAATGCTTTGAAAGGCGATCACCGCGGCGGCGGCCAGAAGCGCCAGCGACGCCACGATGCCCGCCAGCGCCTCCGCCTTGCCGTAGCCGTACGGATGCCGTTCATCAGCGGGGGAATCAGCGACCCTCAGGCCCCCCCACACCACCAGCGAAGTCACGATATCGGCCGTCGACTCGATTCCGTCGGCGATGAGGGCGTAGGAATTCCCGAGGAAACCGGCGATAACCTTGACGCAGGCCAGCGCCGCGTTCACGGCGACCGCCACCAGGGGCACCGCCGACAGCTCACCGGAAAAGGACCTCGTTCCGTTGGTCACCGCTTGTCCCCGCGGGTCGATGGTTTTGTTGCGAACCGATTTCCCGCAAAAGTTACAGGCTACCGGCCAACCCCGGCAACCCGGTCACCTCGACTTGTGAACGGTTCGCCCTTCCTTGATCGTTTCCACCACCTTGAGATCCATGATGTTGTCGGGGGGAATCGTGAGCGGATTGGCCGAGAGGATCACGAGGTCGGCGAGCTTTCCCGGCTCGAGGGTGCCCTTGCGCGCCTCCTCGCCATACTGCCACGCCGCGTTCGCCGTCAGCGCCTTGATGGCGTCGGCCATCGACACCCGCTGGTCGGGCCCGATGATATCGCCGCTGCGCGATTTGCGCGTCACGCACGATGACAGGATCCTGATGGAATCGGGCAGCGCCACGGGAGCGTCGTGGTGCGAGGTCCAAAGCAAGTTCCTTTTCATGGCCGAGACCGCCGGGCTGATGCGATAGGCTCTTTCCTTGCCAAGCGTCTCGTCGCGTTGCCAGTCGCCCCAGTAGTAGGTGTGCATGCTGAAGAACGAAGGGATGATTCCCATCCTGGACATCTCGTCGAGTTGGTCCTCCCTCACCGTCTGGGCATGGATCATCACCGGCCGGATCGACTTGAGCTGGTCGGGCTCGCCCGCCTGCTTCAGCGCCGCGATGTACTGGTCGCTGGCGGCGTCGCCATTGCAATGGGCCAATATCTGGATCTTTTTGGCCACCGCCTGCCTGATCACCGGAAACAGCACCCCGTCGGTGAAGGTGGGATAGCCGCGGTACTGTTCCCCTTGGCCGGGGGGCGGGACCTTGTAGGGCTTGGTCAGCCAGGCCGTCTTGCCGGAGGGCGAACCATCGAGGTTCACCTTGAAGCCACCGACGCGGAACCTTCCCTTGTAATCGGGCCCGTGCCAGCGGGGATCAAGCTCCGCCTTGCCGGCGAAAGGATCCTGGTACGCCACAACATCGAGGCGGATTCGGCCGCTCATCGCGGCTTCGCCGAGGGAGGCCACCTCCTCGGCCGAGGCCCGCCCCTCCTGCACGGTCGTGTAGCCGAAGGAGGCGCAGGCATCCTGTCCCTTCTCCATGAAATAATCCATGTTGCCGCGGCTGACAAACGGCAGCACGCTGCCCATCAGAACCTTGAGCCAAGCCGTTTCCTCCAGCACTCCATTTGGAGTTTTTCCGTCCTCTTCCCGGCGGATCACGCCGCCGTGCGGATTGGGGGTTGAGGCGTTAATGCTGACAATTCGCAGGGCCTTTGTATTGATAGCGCCCAAATGCCCCGACTGGTGGATGAGCACCACGGGCTGGTCCAGGGATACCTTGTCCAGATCGTGCCGGGTGGGGTGCCGCCTTTCCTTCAACTGGGCGTCATCGTAGCCGAAACCGATGATCACCCTGGCCCCGCCGATCCGCTTGGCCGCTTCCGATCCGGCCCATTGCTTGAGCGTCGCGGATACCGCGTCGATGCTGTCGCAGGTGCCATCAGGAGGGGGAAGCATGTTGGCCACCGAACGCTGCAGGCCCACGGCGATCATGTGCCCGTGGGAATCGATGAATCCGGGAAGCAGGGCCTTGCCATCAAGGTCGATGAGTTTCGTTGATTCCCCCTTGAACTTCATCACTTCGGCCTTGGCGCCAACGGCCACGATCTTCACGGCCTTAACGGCAATCGCCTCGGCCAATGGTGCCTTGTCAACCACCGTGATGATGGGGCCACCTGAATAAATGGCATCGGCTGCCTCGGCGGCGTGTCCGCAAGAGGCCTGGAAGGTTGCCGCGAGCACCACCAACCATGGGAATCGACCATTCATGAAAGGCCTCCATACCAACGCCAAACAACCATCAATCAATCATGTTGATGGAAATCCACGCGTTGAAGCGATTGTCCAAGCACGGACGCGTCCCGACAACCCTGCCCAGGGCGATCCTCATCCAATCTTCCCCTTGGGCCCAAGGAATGGGAAATCCGAGGCATCACTTCCAAAACATCAACCCGATGGGTGTTTGGTGTGGCGGCATCATCCTGAAAGGATAGGATTGATTCAGCATTGCCGCCCGCTGCCGCCGATGATTTTTCCGTGTCAGCCGCGCCCATTGCCTTCCCGGGAATTCAGGAGCGACAACGCGCATGCGCGCCCCCCTGACCCTTGCCTTGGCCATGATTATCGCCTTGGATTTGCGCGCCGAGGAATCCAAGGGAATCGCATTCTTTGAATCAAGGATCAGGCCCGTTCTTATCCAGCATTGCCTGGCCTGCCATTCGTCTGAGGCGGCCAAGGCGGGCAAGTTGAAAGGCGAACTGTTTCTCGACACCCGTGAGGGAATCATCAAGGGCGGGGAAAGCGGACCGGCGGTGGTTCCAGGCAAGACTTCCGAAGGCCTGCTGCTCAAGTCGATGCGCCACGCATCCGACGCTCCGCGGATGCCTCCTTCCGGAAAACTGCCGGGAGCCGTCGTCGCCGATTTCGAGGCATGGATCAAAATGGGCGCCCCCGACCCCCGTAGGGGTGCTCCCGCCGCCGTGAAAAAAGGCCTGGGGATCGAGGAAGGCAGGCGCTTTTGGTCAATGATCCCGCCGGCCGTGCCGAATGTTCCCATGGTCGCCCTCAGCGACTGGCCGCGTGGCGATGTCGACCGATTCGTGCAAGCGGCGCGGGAGGCCAAGGGAATCAACCCCGCCGGCGATGCCGACAGGCGAACCCTGGCCCGCCGGGTCAGCTTCGACCTGGTGGGCCTGCCGCCAGAACCGGCGCTTGTCGAGGAATTCGCCGCGGACACCGCCCCCTCCGCCTACGAACGGCTCGTAGACAAACTGCTGGCATCATCCCACTTCGGGGAACATTGGGGTCGCCACTGGCTGGATGCCGCGCGGTACGCCGACAGCAACGGCAGGGACAGGAATGTCTTCTGGTTTCACGCCTGGCGCTACCGCGATTATGTGATCGACAGCTTCAACATGGATGTTCCATATGACCAATTCCTGCGCGAGCAGGTCGCCGGCGACCTGCTGCCGGCAAGCGATCCTCGGCAGGCCGACCGCCAGAGGATCGCCACGGGATTCCTCGCCATGGGCCCCAAGGCCTTCGAGGAATCCAAGCCCGATGTGTTCCGGATGGATGTCATCGACGAGCAAATCGAGGTGATCGGCAGGTCGATCCTCGGGCTTTCGATCGGTTGCGCCCGCTGCCACGACCACAAGTTCGACCCGATACCAACGCGCGATTATTACGCCATCGCCGGCATCCTTGGCGGAACCGAAACGCTGTACGGGCACGGCACCCGGGGCATCAAGGCCACGGCATTCCACAACACGGCACTCCAACCGGTGGGCCCCGATGCCCCGAGGCTTGCCAAGGCCGGACAGGATTATCTCGACACGCTGCAGGCCCTCACGCTGAAGTTGAACACCGCCCGGTCCGACCGGTACCGGGTGGTCCGCCAGCTTTCCGACGCCAAGGTGCAACTGGGCAATCCTGGCGCCGATGCGGCGAAACTCCAGCCCGAGATCGAACGCCTCAACGCGCTCATTGGCGAGTGGGACATCAAGGTAAAGGCCGCGGAGACGGAATTGTCGAACTGGCAGGACCATGCTCCCGAGATGCCCGGCTGGGCGATGGCCGCCCGCGATAAGCCCGCTCCGGTAAATTGCCGAATTCATGTCCGCGGCGAGGTGACAAACCTGGGCGAGGAGGTGCCCCGAGGAGTGCTTCGGGTGCTCCCCAACCCCGCTGGGCGGATTTCCCCCTCCTCGAGCGGCCGGCTGGAGTTGGCCGGATGGCTGGCCGGTGCGGACAACCCGCTCACGGCCCGGGTGTATGTCAACCGCGTCTGGCAGCACCTGTTCGGACAGGGCCTTGTCACGACTCCCGACGACTTCGGGGTCAATGGCTCCCGGCCTTCCCACCCCCAACTGCTCGATTACCTCGCCCTGCGGTTCATCGGCCATGGATGGAGCACCAAGAAACTTGTCAGGGAACTGGTCACCAGCCGGACTTACCAGCTTTCATCCCAACCTGTTCCCGCGTCGCTCGCCGCGGATCCCGAAAACACCCTCGCCTGGCGGATGTCCCCGAGGCGGGTGGATGCCGAGTCGCTACGCGACGCCATCCTGGTGGTCAGCGGCAGGCTCAATCCCGCCCGGCCCTCATCGGAAATCCTCGCCGCGGTTCATCCCTATCGCCATGGTGAATTCACGACATTCAAGCCCCAGTTCGGGCAGGAACTTTATGACAGCCCGCACCGCGGAGTTTACCTCCCCGTCATCCGCGGCTTGCCGCCGGAAATGTTCCAACTGTTCGATTTCCCGTCGGCGGAACGACCCACCTCCAGGCGGGATGAAAGCACGGTTCCCGCCCAGGCCCTGTTTTTCATGAACAGCCCCTGGGTGATCTCCGAATCACGGCGCGCCGCCGCGGGCCTGCTCTCGAACCCGACACGCGACGACGCCACCCGGGTAAACCAATTGTTTGAGCGGGCCTTCAGCCGAAAGCCGACGCCGGATGAGGTGAAGCAGGCCTTGGCGTACCTTTCAGGCCCCCCTGACACGGCTTTCACCGGCCCGGGCCATGCAAGCAAGGCGGAGGCCGACACAAGGCCCGAACGATGGACGAGCCTTGTGCAAGCCATTCTGGGAAGCGCGGAATTCCGCACGCTGAGGTAAGCCCCATGAAGCCATCCCGCCGTCAACTGCTGCAATCCGCGTCGGCCGGCTTCGGCCATGTCGCCTTCGCCGGACTCGCCGCCGCTGATGCCGCGAAAAACCCGCTGGCCGCCAAGGCGGGCCATTTCCAAGGCAAGGCCAGTCGCGTCATCTTCCTCAGCATGCGTGGCGGCCCCAGCCACATGGAAACCTTCGACCCGAAACCCCGCCTCAATGCCGATCATGGCAAACCCGGAAAAACCCCCCATTGCAAGCTTCTCGGGTCGAGGTGGCCTTTCAAGAAGTCCGGCCAGAGCGGAATCGAGGTTGTCGAACTCCTTCCCGAAACGGCCAGGCTCGCCGACAAGCTCTGCGTGCTTCGCGGCATGCACACCGACAACGAGAACCATCCCCAGGCCCTCGAACAACTTCACACGGGAAGTTTCCAGTTCGTTCGACCCAGCCTTGGTTCATGGGTGCTGTATGGCCTTGGAAACGAGAACCAGAACCTCCCCGGATTCGTCAGCATCAACCCGCTCACGGCCCTGGGCGGCAGGCGATACTACCAGAGCGCCTTCCTGCCGGCGGCGTGCTCGGCCACCCTCATGGGAGACGCCCAGAGGCCTTCCGCCAACGCCTCGATCGGCAATCTCGCGAGCCCCCGCCTCACAGGTCGGGCCCAGCGGGAACAACTCGACCTGATGCAGTCGATGAACCGCGACTTCGCCGCGAAGACCGCCGACCCCCGCGTCGATGGCCTCATCCAGAGCTATGAACTCGCCTTCCGAATGCAGGACGAATTGCCCCATGTGCTTGATGTGCGCCAGGAGTCCAAGGAGACCCTCGCGCTTTACGGCATCGCCAATCCTTCCTCGGGTACTTTCGCCCAGCAGTGCCTGCTCGCCCGCAGGCTTGTCGAGGCGGGTGTCCGGTTTGTTGAAATCTCACACCTGGAATGGGATCTCCACGGATCGCTTAATTCGGGCATGGTCCGGAACTGCGCCCAGATCGACCGGCCCGTCGCGGCCCTTCTCATCGACCTCGAGCGAAGGGGCCTGCTCGACGAAACCCTGGTCATTTGGGGTGGTGAATTCGGACGCACCCCCGAGGATCCGACGCAGGATGGCCGGGGCCACAACAACAAGGGCTACTGCATGTGGCTCGCGGGGGGCGGCGTCCGGGGTGGCCATGTCCACGGGGCCACCGATGACCATGGCTACGAGGGCGTCGAAGGCAAGGTGCACACTCATGATCTCCATGCGACGATCCTGCACCTGCTGGGCCTCGACCATGAGCGCCTCACCTACCGCCACGGCGGCCGGGACTACCGGCTCACCGATGTGCATGGCACTGTCGTGAAGGAAATCATCGCCTGAGGTGCCGCGGGGGTGTTTCCGCATTTCCAAGGAAGCAAGCCCGCGGCTTCACCCTTGATGGGAAAGTCTCCACACTTCATCCACAAACCAGGAAAATCACATGGGCGGACGCAACAGGCCCGCGAAGGACAATCAACCGCGAGGCCATCAAGGAGATGGCGAAAGAACACTTTCCGGTGGTAATCCGCAGGTGCCCAAGGGCGACGGGGAAGCACCCGTGCAGGAATACATCTCCCGCATGCCCGGCTGGAAGCGTGACCTCGGCGCCCGAATCGATGCCATGATCACTCGGTTGGTGCCGGAAGTCCGCAAGGCTGTCCGCTGGAATTCGCCAGTTTACGGCGCCGGAGCCGACGGCTGGTTCGTTTCATTCCATGTTTTCACGCACTATGTGAAGGTGACATTCTTCAAGGGACTCGCGCTGGATCCTTTGCCGCCCGGTGGCACCGAACGCAGCGGGGAAGCCCGCTGGATCGACATCCGCGAAAACGATCCGATCGACGACGACCTCATGGAATCATGGATAAGGCAGGCGGCCGGCCTGCCCGGATGGAGTCCCTGAATCCGATCTGTCAGCGGCCGGGTGATTTTCCTTCGGCCGGAGCTTTGTACGGGACAATTGGCACCTCGCAGAAGGTGAGCGCCGCGATGCCGTTCTCCCCGCGCAACAGCCTTGACTGGCTCCATGAGGCGCTATCAAGGTAGCTGATTCGACCGGCATCCATGGGGTTGCCGAGCTTGAGCATGATCGTGTTCCCGTTCGCGGAACCCGTGGCGACAAGTCCCTTCTTCCCATCGATGGTGAATTCGCCGCGAAGGCTGTCATCCCAGCGAACGGGCTGGTCGAACTCAAGCGCGATTTCATCCTTGGCCGGGCTGGAGACCACGGCGCGCCGGAGGTTGGCCGGTCCGACGGGATTCGCCTGCGCCTTGCCGTAGCTGTTCCGCTGGACGATGGGAAAAATAAGCCTTGCGAACTCGGCGTAACCCGCGGCTGGAAAATGGCAGCCTCCGGGAGGATCGATTCCCAAGGTCGACATGATGTGAAGGTTGGAGAATTCCACCGGAAGTTGGCGCTGGACCTCGCGCAGGCGGTTGTCGGAACCATTGATGCCCATGGCGCAGGCCTTGGGCCAGATCTGGAACATGTAGTAGTGCTGGATGTTGGGATAATCCTGCTTCCAGCAAGCGGTCATCTGGATGAAGTATTTCCTGTAGGTTTCCCAGCCATATCCGCCCGTCGGCCCGTCGGCCCCCTGGTCGTTCTCCCCCTGGTGCCAAAACACGCCGCGGATGCCGTTGGCAAGCCTCGCCTGCCGGACCCGATTCAGCAACCGGCCATAGATGGTTGTCGCGTCCTCGGGATCGGCGGGGTTTCTCTGGTGCTGGTCGATGCGGGTGCCTCCCACAGCGCCGTTGACCAGGCAAACGGGGATTCCGTTGGCCTCCACCAGGCGGCGCCCCAGTTCCATGCCCCAGTATCCGATCTGGAAGTTCCCGGCATCGCGGCCGCGATGCACCGCCTGGCCCCAGGGAGAAGCCCCCTTGGAATGAGGCTGCATGCCTCCAAAGGTGCGGATCCATTCGCTTTGAAAAGCCGGGTCTTCCTTGCCAAAGTCCGTGGCCACCGCGTTCGACTGGCCGTTGATGATGAAGGCGTCGCCGCACATGAGGCCCGAAGCCTTGTGCAGGACCGCCTCGGCATTCCCGGATTTAACTCCAAATTCCATCCTGTATTTTACCAAACCCGGCTTGATCCTCACATGGAGGGCGTAGCTTTGGTCCGGTGCCGGCTTGGCCGTCACGGCCTGGAAAGGCTTGTCATCGGCATAAACCCTGAGGAACACCGAATCAGCCCGTTCCGCGAGCTTTCCGGCGCAATGGATCGTCCCCTCGTTCTTGTCATCCCGGGCGAAGAACTGGCCGTCGACGGGTTTTTCGTCCTTCGCGGGCACATGGGCGACCCACGCGTCCGCCAAAGGCTGTGTCACCTTCACCTCGACGGACGCCACCTGCTTTCGGCCGCCGTTGTCGATTTCCGCGCTCACTTTCATGAGGCCGCCATTCTGCGCCCTCTTCAGAACAAGTCTTTCCCGGCTTTCGTCCTGGATCGTCGCCAGGCCCGTGACATTCCATGAGACATTCAGGCTGGCCGCGCCAAGCTTCCCCATCACCTCGAGGTTCGCGATTTCAGGCACCACCTCGATGACCTTCCGGCCATCCCATTCCGCGGGGGCCTTCAGGGTGAAAACCGGGTCGGGAATGCTTTCGCGGACGGTGACGGCGATGTCACGGACACGCGCGCCATCCGGATAAACCGCCTTGAAGCGAAGGACAAACGACTGGTCGCCTTCCACCCTGCCGGCATCGAAATCAAAAGAAAGGCGGTCCGTCGCGACAACCTGTTCCCTCTCCCCCCGCTTCAGCAACCAATAGACCTTGATGGCGCCATCGGCCCTCCCCTTGAAGGTTTTCCTATCGCCTTCCCGCAGGACGGCCATGGTGTCGCCAACGGAAAACTCGTTTCCCGGCTTGGTCAACGGACCGACCAGCGTCTGCATGGGTTTCTGGTTCTCATGCTGGAGCCTGACCCATTCCGGCGGACGCGCCACCTTGGAAACGCGCACCTCGTCGATGTCGCCGGCGAAATTGTAATTGTGATACCAACCGCCGATCCAAAGCCGCGCCGGGGCGCGGATGGCGAGCGGGGCGCCCCTGTTCGCTGAAACCCCGTCCAGCGCCCCGTTGACATAAATCCGCGAATTTCCTTTCTCGTAGGTGTGGATGACATGGGTCCATTCGCCCAGGGGAACCGGCCCCTGGGTCGCGATATTGGCATCGGAAAAGTAGCAATCCATCCCGACATGCGGCGGGCTGCGGTGCTGCATGACAACCTTGCCCTGGCCATGCTCGTTCCCCCACGCGACGACGGTGCCGTTGGGTTTTCCGGCCCTGAGCCAGGCTTCCGTGGAATGGGCAGCCGACCCGGTCGGGAATCCCCCGATCTTGTCCCCGCAAAACAACCCCTTTCCGGTGGAGAATTTCCTCGCCTCGCCGATCGTTCCGTCCACCGGGATGGTTCCCGTGTCCTTGGGGGCGAGGCCTGACACCTCGTCCACCATCGATCGGTTCATGTGCCATACCGCCAGGTAGCCATTCGACTCGTTGAACACGGCGCGGCCATTCGACTCGCTTTTGGCCGCCGGATTGCCCCAGTGCGCCCTGATCTCCTGTCGGGCCTGCCCGACAACCCGGGGAATCCGGATCCAGATCCTGGCTTCCCTCCTCCGGGAATCCCATTCGTCGATCTGGTAAGCCAATGGCTCGCCCGTTGGGGAGCTGAAGCGCATGTCCTCCCCGTTTTTCTGGGCCTGTCCGAAATCGAAGAAATCGCCGTTCAGCCTCAGCAGGATGGGAAACCCTTCAACCGCCATCGTCGCCGGGCCATCCGCGCCATCCGCGGTGGTGATGATGAAGAATGACCCTGAATGCTTCCATCCCGGGTAAGCAGCGGGTTGAAAGGCCATGGCGACAAGAGCCATGGCCAGGGCCGGAACCTGGCACATGGATTTTCCCTTTACCTTGAGGCTTTGAACAACTCGACCATGGCAAGCCCCATCGCTTCACCCACATTCATGTAGGTTTCGGCGTTGCCGTTGTAGTGGCTGTTTCCGCTGCCACCCAGTGACAACGGATTGGAGTAGACCGTGGCGACATTTCCCTTGAATTCAGGATACTTGCCGGATTTGCCATCCACGGCAAGTTGGGCGTCGAGCACCATGCCGCCGTTGCCCTTGCTTCCCTTGGTGGCTTCCCCGAGGGTGGCGAGGACAAACCTGGCATCCGGAGCGTTGAAATCCTTCCGGAGATGCTTGATGAAGTTCACGAGGTTCCGCTCATACCGGATGGCATGGCCGGCGTTTCCGCAATCGCGCTCCCCCTGCCAGAAGAAGAAGCCCGCCACCTGGTACTTGGTCGCGCCGGGATAATACTTTCCCAGATCCGCCAGCACCTTCTTGGCGTTGGCCGTGTCGTCGTCATACTGCTTGCCGGCGTACCATTCGATGGGTTTGCCGTTCTTGTCCAACCACGGGGGCGAAGGGGTGTCCGTGCCCTTGGCCTTGTCCATGGTCCAGAATTCCGGACGGTCCTTGTAGCCGGCAAAGACTTTCCCATCATGCTCGTACCTTTCGCTGCCGGGAGGCAGGAGATCCCAGCTTAGGGCCCTGTTGCCGATGCAACTCTTGAGAAGCATGACGGGCGCGTCCACCATGTTCCCCAGCGGATGGCCGATGCCATGCTCGGGACCGATGGTGCCCGACTTGACCTTCAGCCATTCGTTGTTGAAAAGCTGCATGCCTCCCCTTCCCTGCATTACGCGCACATTTCGGACATCCTTTCGTTCGGTCCATTGGCCATCGTCATCGACCAGGTACTTGAATTTCTTTTTTTCCTTCACGGCATGCTCAAGCGACCCTTCCTTGCCCGAGATCCTGCCAAGGCCGACCATGTTCGACTGCCCCATGAGGATGAATACCTGAACCGGCTTGTCCGTATCGGCCGGCTTGCCGTCATGCCGCGCGATGGCAGGACCGGCATCCTGGGCCATGAGGCCCAGCCCGCAAGACAGCAGAAATCCAAGCGTGGCGATCGGAATCGCCAAGAGTGGCAAAAACCTGATGGACCTGTTCATGAAAGCTCCGGTATGGAAGTGGGTGAGGAAAGCAAGCCGTGTGAAAGCCATCGCCATGCCTGACGACAAACAGTTAGACCTATTTAGCCAAGCGATTGATGGAACCGATCAGGACAATATTATCAATTTGCTCTTCATGCGGCCACCCAGAACATGAATCGGCAGGCCCGCAGGAAGATGCCGACGGGCCTGATTCAACCTACCCCTAGAGCAAACTTCAAATAACTGACCTGCTCAAGACCCCGACACCCGCCATCATTCTGTTAGCCCTTTGATATCTCTGAAGCGTCGAACGGCGCGAGTGACCTCTGAACTGGGGCTAGATTGTTGAATGTCCGGGAGGGCCCCTCACTTCGTTCAGGTCTCCTAAGCATCGTCAGCCTTTGTCCGGCCTTCATATTGAGATCCGTTCATCGCTTAGGAGCCCTGAACGAAGTGAGGGGCGAGTCGATCAAGGAACAACACCAGGAGCCATAGCAGAAACAA
>Ga0172376_10000035_pt1 | contig 154000 bp, 148 predicted proteins | sample Lak35m_FD_121114 | JGI IMG/M metagenome (GOLD analysis project Ga0172376, IMG submission 121114) | Freshwater microbial communities from Kabuno Bay, South-Kivu, Congo - kab_092012_35m | ecosystem: Environmental > Aquatic > Freshwater > Lake | place: Democratic Republic of the Congo...
ACCGGTCACGACAACCACGTCTTCGCCATCAGATGCCGCGGGCTGAGCAGCTTGCTGGGCAAATGTTGGAGGCGCTCCTGCGAGTAGCGCAGCGCCCATGAGAATAGTCCCCGCCATCAGACGGCTCTTCGTGCTCAGAATCCTCATGAACCACCCCTGGTCTTTGACTTTGCTCCAGCCTCACTCGGAAGGAGCATGCGGACGCACCACGCGCCTCGTCACAAAATTGATAAACACCGCGTCAGTTATTCACAAGCCATTGGCGTCCAACGGTCGCGCTGAGCGCCGTGCCCGATGCAGAATTGCGACATATTTCCCGCGAAGGTCATGGCTTTCTAGCCTGTTGCGAGAGCAGGTGAGGCGCCTTTCGCCACCTAGGATTTGTCTGGGGTGAGAGAGCTCAGCGTGAGGGCAAGGGGGTGGACAGGCAACAGGCTGTGCCGAGCTTGCAATCAACGAACACGCGGATCGCGACGGCAGAAGCTCGCGAGGCGACTGGCTCCTGTTTGCAGCGCTTGTAGGCCACAGTCTCAGCGGTTCGGTCCCACCGCCACAGCTGGAGCGTGTCCTTGTTGGGAAAGACAATGCTCCAGCCAGCCAGGTCTCCGTCTGCCATACGTTCAGTTTCGTTTTCGAAGGACAACATCAAACACGCCGGCAAGCTGTTGATTTCTGCCCGGCCGATCCCTGCGGGCGAAAAAATAGAGCGCGCTGAGATACGCGGGGCTGTTCCTTGCTCAGCAACCCTAGTCTTGCTGTCACCATCGCTAAGACGCAGCTGCAGAATGCCGGGGCTGCTGCAATCGGGCGGGAACCACCCCTGCGAACGGGTGAAGGCGGGCGCCGAAAGGCCGGGCCGCGTCGTGTCGATGTCGGCCACCGTGACACAGTTTGATGGAGGCATCTGTGCATGCGACGCCGCAAAAAAAGCGCCGCCATGCACGTCAGGAGCGCCGCATGGCCTGGCCATCTCATTGCGTTCTTCCCCCGGGGCGCAGGGCGGTTCATGTGAGCCGCGATTGGCCCCGGTCGCAAGAGATCAGTTCAGCCCTGCCTTCTTCATCTCCGCCGGCACGCCGTTGAGCGAGAGCGCCGTGCCTTCGACGGCGACTTTCACCTCGTCGCCGTCCTTGATGCGACCTTCGAGGATGCGGCGGGCCAGCGGGTCCTGGAGCTCCTTCTGGATCACGCGCTTCAAGGGACGCGCGCCATAGACCGGATCGTAGCCGCGATCGGAGAGCCACTGCATTGCTTCCGGCGAGAGGCTGATGGTGATCCGCCGGTCGGCGAGAATCTTTTCGAGCCGCTTCAGCTGCACGCCGACGATGCGATCGATCTCGCCACGGCCCAGCCGCTTGAAGAATACGATCTCGTCGATGCGGTTGAGGAATTCCGGGCGGAAGTGCCCGCGGATCGCCTCCATCACGGCGTCACGCGCCTGTCCGGAGATCTCCTCGCCCTTGTCCTCCGCCAGCGCGTGCGCACCAAGGTTGGACGTCATGATGATGACGGTGTTGTTGAAGTTGACCGTCCGGCCCTGGCCATCCGTCAGGCGGCCATCGTCCAGCACCTGCAGGAGCGTGTTGAACACGTCCGGGTGCGCTTTCTCGATCTCGTCGAACAGGATCACCTGGTATGGCCTGCGACGCACCGCCTCGGTCAGCGCCCCGCCTTCCTCGTAGCCGACATAGCCCGGCGGCGCGCCGATCATCCGCGAGACTGCGTGCTTCTCCATATATTCCGACATGTCGAGGCGGAGCACGGCCGTTTCATCGTCGAACAGGAACTCCGCAAGCGCCTTGGTGAGCTCGGTCTTGCCGACGCCCGTCGGGCCGACAAAGATGAAGCTGCCGATCGGCCGGTTGGGGTCCTGCAGGCCGGCGCGCGCGCGGCGCACCGCGTTGGCGACGATTTCCAGCGCCTCGTCCTGACCGACCACGCGCTTGCGCAGACCGTCTTCCATGCCGAGCAGCTTCTCGCGCTCGCCTTCCATCATCTTGTCGACCGGAATGCCGGTCCAGCGCGAGACGACGGCCGCGATCGCCTCCGCATCGACTTCTTCCTTCACCAGCGCGGCCTTCGCTCCGGCCTCGGCGCCGGACTTGCCTTCCGCGTCCGCGATCAGCTTCTCGAGGGCGGGGATCTCGCCATACTGCAGTTCGCCTGCGCGCGCCCAGTCGGCGCGACGCTGCGCGTCCGCCAGTTCCGCGCGCGCTCGGTCGAGCTTCTCTTTTGCGCCCGTCGCACCCGCCAGACGGCCCTTCTCGGCTTTCCAGGCGGCGGAGATCTCATCCGACTTCGCCTGCAGCTCCTTGATCTCCGCCTCCCGCCGCTTCAGGCGCTCCTTCGAGGCGTCGTCCTTCTCCTTTTTCAGCGCTTCGGCTTCGATGCGGATCTGCATCAGGCGCCGGTCGATCTCGTCGAGCTCTTCCGGCTTCGACTCCACCGCCATGCGCAGGCGCGCCGCCGCCTCGTCCATCAGGTCGATGGCCTTGTCGGGCAGGAAGCGGTCTGTGATGTAGCGGTTCGAGAGCGTTGCCGACGCAACGATGGCTGCATCAGAAATGCGGATGCCGTGGTGAACCTCGTACTTCTCCTTGAGGCCGCGCAGGATGGAGATCGTGTCCTCGACGCTCGGTTCGCCGACGAAGACGGGCTGGAAGCGCCGCGCCAGCGCAGCGTCCTTCTCCACATGCTTGCGGTATTCATCGAGCGTCGTCGCCCCGACGCAATGCAGCTCGCCGCGCGCCAGCGCTGGCTTCAGAAGGTTCGACGCATCCATCGCGCCATCCGCCTTGCCGGCGCCGACCAGCGTGTGCATCTCGTCGATGAACAGGATGATCTGGCCTTCCGCCTGCTGGGTCTCCTGCAGTACGGATTTCAGCCGCTCCTCGAACTCGCCACGGAACTTCGCCCCGGCAATGAGTGCGCCCATGTCGAGCGCCATCAGGCTCTTCTCTTTAAGGCTATCCGGCACGTCGCCATTGACGATCCGCAGCGCGAGCCCTTCCGCAATCGCGGTCTTGCCAACGCCCGGCTCGCCGATCAGCACCGGATTGTTCTTCGTCCGGCGGCTCAGCACCTGGATGCACCGCCGAATTTCCTCGTCGCGCCCGATCACCGGATCAAGCTTGCCCTTGCGCGCCTCGGCCGTGAGATCGCGCGCATACTTCTTCAGCGCCTCATATTTCTCTTCCGATGTCGCCGTATCCGCCGTGCGCCCCTTGCGCAGCTCGGCTATGGCCTTAACCAGAGCGCTTGTTGTGGCGCCGGCCGCATTGAGCGCGTCGGCGGTCTTGTTCTTCTGTTTGGTGGCGGAGAGCAGCAGGCGCTCGACGGTGACATAGTCATCGCCCGCCGACTTGGCGTCTTCCTCGGCCAGCTGGAACAGCCGCGCGAGATCCTGGCTGAGCCCCGGCTGCGAGCCGCCCGTGCTTTTCGGGTGCGAACCCAGCAGCTTGTCGATGCTGGATTGCGCCAGCTCCGGATTGCCGCCGGCGGCGCGAATGAGATTGAGCGCAAGGCGGTCGCGATCTGCGAACATCGCCTTGATCAGGTGTTCAGGAAAGATCTGCGGATGGCCGCTGGCAAGCGCGCTCGTCTGGGCGCTCTGAACGGCGGCGCGGGCGCGCTCGGTATAGCGTTCGAAGTCCATTGATTGACCCTTGTGAAAAGCAGTCGGCAGGCACGTAACGGGACCCGAAACCGGCGTCCCGAGAGATAAAACGCCCGCCGGAAGGCCGGGCCCTTGATCCTGCGCAAGAGGTAGGGTTGTTCGCGCAGCGTGCAAGGGGATGACGATCCGGCGTTCGTCGCCAATCACCGCTGTTGCAGGCGAGCCGTAGGCCAGATTTCGAACCCACGGGCTGCAGGTTCAGTGTCCACGGCGCCTGGCGGGAGCTCTCCGCAGCTGCGCCACATCGGCTCGGGTCACAGTTGAAGGGATGCAGAGAAGACAGCGATCCTCAATGCGCCTCCGCCGCAGGGCCGCCTGCGAGGGCGGGTCGCTTCAGCAGCGGGGCCATGAGCAGCACGACGGCGAAGCATATCGCCATCACGAGGAACAGGTTGTTGAACGTCATCACGTTCGATTCGATCTGCATGCGGCGGACCAGCTGGGCGAGCGCCGCCGCCGCCGGGTCGGGATTGCCGGCGGCGCGCAGGGCCGCCTCTGCCTGCGCGAGGAAATCCTGCACTTCCGGCCGCGTCGGATCGAGGCCTGCCGAAATTTCCTGGTTGTGCAGGTTGGTGTAGTTGAGCCGCATCGTGTTGATCGCGGCCAGCCCGACCGCCCCGCCAAGGTTGCGGCAAACGGTGATGACACCGGTCGCGTTCGGCATCTTGTGCGGCGGCAGCGTGCCCAGTGCGATGAAGTTCGAGGGCACCATGGACATGATGAGACCCGCCCCGCGCAGGGCCTGCGGCCAGAACAGCTCCTCGAAGGATGAGTCCGCCGTCAGAAAGCTGTTCCAGTAGAGCCCCGTCGCCGCCAGGGTGAGGCCGATCGCCAGCACGTAGCGCGGGTCGATCTTGCGGATCAGCGCGCCGGCGATGGGTCCGCCCAGAAACATCGCCGCCCCGCCAATGCTCATGATCTGGCCGATCTGCAACGCGCTGTAGCCGCGCACCGTGCCGAGGAAGAGCGGGGTCAGGTAGATCGAGCCGAACAGCCCAAAGCCGACGATCACCGCGACACTCGATCCCACGGCGAAGTTGCGGTCCTTGAAGACGGTGAGATCGACCACGGGGTTTGCCCGCGTGAACACGCGCCAGAAGAACACCACCGCAGCGAGCGAGCAGAGGAACATCCACATGACCAGGTGCTCGTCCTCAAACCAGCCCGCCGTCGGACCCTCCTCGAAAACGTATTCGAACGCGCCGAGGAACAGCGCCATCGCGGCAAGCCCCAAGATGTCGATGTTGCGGATAAGGCTGAGATTGGTGGGCTGTTTCGGCGTGAGGTTCCACACCAGCGTCGCTGCGATGATCCCCGGGATCACGTTGACGAGGAACAAGGCCTGCCAGCTCATGTTCTCGGTGAGCCAGCCGCCCAGCGTCGGCCCGATCGAAGGCGCAAGCGTCGCCACCATGCCGACCGCCACCTGCTGCAGCATGGAGCGGTTGGGCCCGAACAGTGTGAACGCCGCAGCCATCGTGGTCGGGATCATCGCCGCGCCGACAAAGCCCTGTATGCAGCGGAACACGATGAGGCTGGTGAGGTCCCATGCGAAGGCGCACATGACACTGGCGATGGTGAAGCCCGCGCACGAGAAGACGAAGAGGCGCCGCATCGACAGTGCGCGGTTCAAGAGGCCCGACAGGGGAATGCCGATCACCTCGGCGATGAGATAACTGGTCTGGATCCAGGAGACTTCCTCAGCAGATGCCGAAACGCCCGCCTGGATCTGCGCTATGGAGGAGGCGACGATCTGAATGTCCAGGATCGCCATGAACATGCCAACCACCATCGCAAAGAAGCCGATGTTGAGCATCAGGCTTTCGCGTGTGCCCCTGGCCGGCGGCGCGTAGGCTCCCGGCGGCGCGGTGGTGGCGGTCGCGGTCATGACTACTTGCAGTCAGGTTTGGTCGATACGGTGGCTGTCACCTGCAGGCCGGCACGCAGCAGGCCGGTGGACAGCGCTTGCCTATCGAGGACGATCTTCACGGGCACGCGCTGCACGATTTTGGTGAAGTTCCCGGTCGCGGTGTCCTGCGGCACCAGGCTGAACGTTCCGCCGGTCGATGGCGAGAGGCTCTGCACCGTGCCTGTGACGTTGAGATGCGGCAGGGCGTCGACGTGAACCTTCACGCACTGGCCCTCGCGCATCCCGGTGATCTGCGTCTCCTTGAAATTCGCGACGACCCAGACATCGTCGGATGACACGATCGACAGCGCGACCTTGCCCGGCGAGAGGATCTGGCCCTCAACCACATCCTTCTTGGTGACAACACCGTTGATCGGCGCGTGAATCTTCGTGCGGTCCAGCTCCAGCTGGGCGCCGACCACAGCAGCCCGGGCGGCCTCGACTTTTGCCTCGGCTGACAGGGCAGCCGCTTCGGCGCTCGAGAGCTGGCTGCGCTGTGCTGTGATGGAGGCGGTCGCCTGCGACAGCTGCGCGTCCGCCGTGCGGCGCGCTGCCTCGGCCTGCTCCAGCTTGGCTTTCGGATACCAGCCCTTCTCCGCGAGTTCGGCGAGGCGCTTCTCGTCCGATGAGGAGAGGTCTGCCGCGGCATCGGCGGCTTCCCGCGCCGCCCGCGCCTCGGCCAAGGTGTCGCGTTGTACGGCGATGCGCGCGCGCGCCTGCGCCGCATCGGCTTCTGCCTGCGCCAGTTGTGCCTTGGCATGCGCGAGGCGCGTCTGGAACTCCGCGTCCTCCAGCTCGATCAGCAGGTCGCCGCGCTTGACCGCCTGGTTCTCGGCGACGTGGATCGTCTTCACATAGCCCTCGATCTTCGGCGTCACGCGCGCAATGTCGGCGCGCAGCTGGGCGTTGTCGGTCGCGATGTTGAAACGACCGTTTGTCAGCCAGTCGATGCCGAACCACGCGGCCGTGAGCACGGCGAGGCCGGCAAGACCCAGAAGCACTTTCCTGCGCAGTCCGCCGCCGGACGAGGCCTGGCCGGGAGCCGGGGTTGGCGCAGCAGCAGGCGCCGGCGCGTCGGCGGCGGGCTGGGGCGAACCGGAGGCCGGTGTTGGCTCGATCTTGACCGTCTTGAGCGCCATCTGTCTCGTCCCGCCGATCCGTACGGCTCGAAGCCGCAGCGGAAATTACTGTAATTCTTGTTACGTTTGGGTTGAAATGTAGCCGCGACGTAGCGAGTATCAAGACCCGATCAGAGCGAGTAAGCCTTTGCAAATGTCGCAATCCGATTCCGGCCCCGCTGAAGCCCAGACTGTGGAACCTGAAGCCGGCCGGGCCGAGCTTCGCCGCGCCGCCTTCATGAAGGCCGCCAAGGACGTCTTCCTCGAGCACGGCTATGAGGCGGCAAACATGGCGGAGATCGTGCGCCGGGCGGGTGGGTCCCTGTCGACGCTCTATGCCCAGTTCGGCGGGAAGAAGGGGCTGTTCGAGGCGATGATCGATGCGCGCGTCGGCGAACTGACAACGCAGATGCAGCTCGAACTCGCCGCCCACGCCCCCCTGCGTGAAGGCCTCACCCGCATCGGCGAAGACTTCCTTTTCCGCCAGGTCCAGCCTGAGAACCTCAACTTCTTCCGCCTTATGGTCTCGCAGGCGAAGAAATTCCCCGAGATGGCCGAAGCCTGGAGCAAGCGCGCGCCCGAAGCGGTGCGCAAGGCGCTGTCGGGCTATCTGGAAGACCGTGTGAAGGCCGGCGAGATCACGATCAGCAATCACGACCAGGCCGCCGCAACCTTCTTCGATCTGCTTCGCGCCCGTATCCAGATCCGCGCCCTGCTGATGCCGGCCTACGTTCCGACCGACGCTGAAGTGCGCGAGCACGTGCAGCGCGCGGTGAAGGTCTTCATCGGCGGCATCGAGGCGCTGAACTGACGCGCCTGTTCGTCAACGGCCCTTGAAATCGCCCGGCCGGCGTTCGCTCACCGCCTTCACGCCCTCGCGGAAGTCATCCGTCTTCATCAGCCATTGCTGCTCGACGAATTCATGATCCGTCGCCGCGCGCACAGCCGCGCCCAGCTCCGCGCGCAGCGTCTTCCGCGTCGAGCGCACCGCCAGCGGCGCATTCTCCGCGATTGACCCCGCCAGCGCCGCCGCACGCTGCATCAGCTGGTCCAGCGGCGCGATCTCGTCCACCAGCCCCATCGCCAGCGCCGTCTCCGCATCGAAGCGATCGCCCGTGAGAAACATCCGCGCCGCGTTCTGCTTCCCGATCAGCCGGGGCAGGGTGTGCGTCAGCCCGAAGCCCGGATGAAAGCCCAGCTTCACGAAGTTCGCTGCAAACCGCGCATCAGGCGCCGCCACCCGAAAATCGCCCACCAGCGCCAGCCCCAGCCCGGCGCCGATCGCTGCGCCCTGCACGGCGACAACGATCGGCAGCTCCGTCGAATAGAGCCGCACCGCCTGATCGTAGAGCGGATTGCCGCGCGCTTCCTCCTTCGCCGCAATGCCGATCTCGTCGGCGCGGCGGGAAAGATCGGCGCCCGAGCAGAACACCTTACCGCTTGTCGCCAGCACGATAGCCCGCGTCTCGCCATCCCGGTCGAGCCCCTCCAGCCCATCCGCCAGATCGCGCATGAGATCGACGCTCACCGCATTGATCGGCGGCTTGTCGATGGTCACGGTGGCGACAAAGCCTCTGCGTGAAACATGAACATCACCGATCCGGTCGGTCATTCGCGTCTCCAAGTCTCGATCGGCAAAGCAGGCGCCGGCCAACCCAACGCGAATGTGGCCTTGCTGGCAATGGCCGTCCAGTGGTATGACCCGGTCGTACCAAGGTGGAGCGCCACATGACCGTTAAGACCTCCATATCCCTCACCGATGCACAGGAAGCCTACGCGCGCTCGCTGGTCGAGAGCGGACAATTCCCTAGCCTCAGCGCGGTCCTCCAGCGCGGGCTCGACATGCTCCGCACAGAAACCGAGGCGCGCGAGGCCGAACTCGCCGCCCTGCGAAGCCTCCTCAAGAAGCGCGCCAAGGGCCCGTTCATTTCCATGGAGGAAAGCAGACGCCGCATGGACGAGATGGTCGAGCGCAAGCGCAAGGAGCTCAGGCGCCGTGGAGCATAGAGTCGTCCGGTCCGAGGACGCGGACCGCGACCTGCAGACCATTTTCGATCATCTGATCGACAGCCATCTTGGTTTCGGCGAGACGCCGGACGAAGCTCTTCGTCTCGCTGCTGCACGTCTCGCCAAGATTCACGACGCAATGGCCAGGCTGGGCAAGCAGCCGCATCAAGGCACGCTCGAACCAAAGCTCCTGACCAATCTCCGCCACGTTACCAAGGACCGGGCGATCTTCTACTTCAAGGTAGACGACAATGCGCAGCTGGTCACCGTCCTCGCCATCTTCTTCGGCGGCCAGGACCACCAGCGCGCCATGTTGAAGCGTATAATGAGCGGGTAGTGCTCACCCCAGAAACCGCTGGCGAATGCCTTTCCGGAACGCCTCGACGCCCGCCGCAAGCCGCTGGCCATAGGTGGCCCGCGCATCATCGCCCGCCACAAACGTCACGCGGTCGCTCGTATCCGTCACAGCCGCATACGCCTCCTCGGCGATCTTCTCGGCTGTCGATCCGCCGGCGCGGCGCTCGGGGTCCATGAACGCCTTCATGGTCTTGCCGATGGCCTCCATATAGGCCGGATGCGGTGTCATCACGAGCGAGCGGCTGGCGAAGTCCGTAGCGATCCCGCCCGGCGCCAGCGTGCGCACCTTGATGCCGAACGGCGCCAGTTCGTAGGCCAGGCTCTCGCTCCATCCCTCCAGCGCCCATTTGGTTGCGTGATAGACCGAGTTGAACGGGAACGTCACCAGCCCGCCGATCGACGTCGTCGTCAGGATCATGCCGCTCTTCTGCGCGCGCAGCGCCGGCAGGAAAGCCTGGGTCACGCGCATCACGCCGAGCAGGTTGGTGTCCAGCTGAGTCTGCAACTGCTCGTCGCTCGCCCCCTCGAATGCGCCCGCCAGCCCATACCCCGCATTGTTGAACACCACATCCACCGGCCCAAGCGCCAGCGCCTTCGCGGCGGTCTCCTTGATCTGAGCCGCATTCGTCACGTCGAGTGGCAGCAGCGTCACGCCTGCGATGGCGCCAAGGTCGGACTTTGAAGGATCCCGCATCGTCGCGATCACCTTCCAGCCTTTGGCGGCGAAGAGCTTGGCCGAGGCGTAGCCGAGCCCGGTGGATGCGCCGGTGATGAAAATGGTCTGGGTCATGTCTCGCTGTCCTCCACGTCAAACGCCGATGTGAGTAAACGCTCACATTCTCGCGCGCGGTGCAAGAGCTACCGCTTCAACCCCAACAGATTCCGCGCAACGACCCACTTATGCACCTCAGTTGGCCCATCATAGATCCGCATCGTGCGCATCTGGGCCTGCATCAGCGACAGTGGCAGTTCCTTTGTCATGCCCATCGCGCCGTACATCTGCATGGCATGATCCAGCACTTCATACGCCATCTCCGTCGCATACGCCTTCACCGACGAAATGTCCGTCCGCACGTCCGCACCCTTGTCCAGCTTCCACGCCGTCTCATACGTCATCAGCGTGGCCGCCTTGATCTTCGTATAGGCGTCCGCGATCCACCACTGGATCGCCTGCCTGTTGGCCAGCGGTTCGCCGAACACCACGCGTTGCGGGGCATAGTCCAGCATCATCTCGAGCGCACGCTGCGCCATGCCGATCGACCAGCTCGCCATCTGCAGCCGCCGCGTGGACAGCCGCACCTGCATCGGTGCAAAGCCTTGTCCCTCCACGCCCAGCAGGTTCGCCGCCGGCACCCGGCAATTCTCCAGTGCCACCTCATAGGTGAACTGTCCGCCCAGCATGGGAATACGGCGCAGCACGTTGAACCCCGGCGTCCCGCGATCCACCAGGAACGCACTGATCCCTCCGCGCGCGCCCTTCTGCCTGTCAGTCACCGCCATCAGGATGGTGAAGTCCGCTTCCTGCGCGCGGCTGATCCAGATCTTGCGCCCGTTGATCACCCACTCATCGCCCTCGCGCACCGCCCGTGTGATCATCGCGGCGGGATCGGCGCCCGCGCCTGGCTCGGAAATGCCGATCGCGGAGATCGTTCCCTTCTGCACATAGGGCGTGAGATAGCGTTCGCGCTGGTCCTCGTTCACCGTCGCCATTAGCATGCGCAGGTTCGGCGAATCCGGCGGCAGGTAGTAGGGAACGCACGTTTTCCCCATCTCGATGTTGACGCCGATCATCGCCACGGCGGCCAAGTCCGCCCCGCCGACATCCTCCGGCGCATCCAGTCCCCACAACCCCATCTCGCGTGAGACCGCATCGATGCGGTCGCGCTCCTCGTGGGAGAGATACGCCCCCTGCCCATGGGCGTCGCGTTCGAGAACCTTCTGCTCGAGCGGGATCAGATTCTCCCGCACGAACCGCGCGACCAGATCCTGGAGCAGCTTGTGTTCTTCAATGAGCGCGAAATCCACGTTCCACCTCCCACCGGTCTAACGCCGATGGCGGGAGGATGGACCTGCGCTTGAGGGAAGGGAAGTGGCGTGGTTCGTGAGCTTGCGCGTGCTCAACGGTTGCGCGCCAGCCTACAACCCCAACCGATAAAACCTGTTCGCCGTCCCGAAGAACAACTCGTGCTTCTCATCTGCGCTCGCGCCCTTTGCGATCAGCTTCAGCGCATTCCACAGCGTCCGGTAGTCACAGCTCACCTCGTCAACCGGGAAATTGCTCTCGAACATCGCACGCTTCGCGCCGAACGCCTCGATGCAGGTCTCGATGTAGGGTCCCCACTCCTTCGCCAGTTGCTCGGAAGGCGCTCGCGTCTCCGACAGCAGCGATGGGAAATTGCAGAACGGCATGGCCAGTCCGCCCAGTTTCACATGCACGTTCGGACTTTTCGCCAGCTCGCGGATATTCTCGCGCCAGATGGGGAAGCGTTCCGCCAGCTTGCCCGCATAGCTCGCAATCCCCAGCGGCGTGCCGACATGGTCCAGCACGATCGGTGTGTCGGGAAACTGCCGCGCGAGGTCGATGAGCTCAGGCAGTTGCGGCTCCAGGAGCCACGCATCGAAAGACAGTCCGCGCTTGGCCAGCTCTGCAAATCCTTCGCGGAACTTCGCCTCCGTCATCACGCCCGGCGGATTGCGATTGAGCGGCCCCAGCACGCCTGCATCCGCATCGTAGGAAGTCGCCCGCCTTATCCCCTTGAACCGCGCGCCGCCCGCCTGGCCGTGCGCGTCCAGCACGCGACCGACATCCGCGCCCAGCAACAGCTCCGCCGTGCTTACAATCCCCGCACACGCCAGCGTCTTGCCGTAGAGCCCGCTCGCGGCCATCGCCGCGACGCCGTTGACGAACTCGGTCTCGCCCACCGGCTTCATCTCCGTGGGTCCAGCCGCACGATACATCGAGCGGCATTCGAGATAGACCGTCGCCACGATGATGTGCCCGCTGCCGGTATCCTCCAGAAGCTGGTCGAGCAGGTAATGCCCCTTGCGATAGCTGATGTGCTCGAAGGGATGCGATGGCGGCGGAATGAGGTGCATCACCGGCCGCCGATCCCACAGATGATGGTGCGGATCGATGATCGGCAGATCCGGATCGATGATCGCTTCAGGCATGCATGTTCCCCGCTCTTTGCGAGGACCATCCGGCAAATCGACCGTGATGTGAAGCTAGTTCAGGCCCTTGCGCTCGCGATACCACGCGACATAGGCGCTGGCGCGCGCGCCGGCTGCGGCCTCGACATCCTTCCAGCCGAACGCATAGCGCGCCGCAAATCCCGACAACCCCCAGTCGGCATACTGCTCGACATGGTGAAGCTCATGCGCCCACAGGGCAAGGCTCGAGACATAGCTCTCGTCCTTGAACACGATGGTATCGATCAGGGTCACGGCTGCAGCCCGGCCATTGCGGATGGCAAAGCCGGCAAGGCCTGCCTGGCTGGTATCGCCGATCGCATAGCGCACGTCCTTCAGCAGCGCCTCGGAAAAGAAGGGGGTCAGCTCCCGCCGTATTGCTTCGGGGATTGGCTTCGCGTCGGTGCGAACCGAATTGCGCGATCGCTGCATCGCCGCAGCCAGCGTCTCGGAAATGACATTGGCGCTGTACTGGGTCTGCACCTGCATGAAGCCGCGCGTGAAGTTGGTGAGGTGGCCGGAGACCGTAGCCCTCGCGGGGTAAGCCTCGATGCGCACCGGCGCGGGTCGCTGGGCCGTCGCGCTGATGTTCGCCGCGCTGGTTCCGCTCTGCGCGACCACGGGCGCGGCCCCTGCGACTGCGGCGAGGAGGGCGAGCAGCGCAGGTCGAAACATGGAATCCCCGTGATATGCGCGCCAGGAACAGGTCGAGTGAGGTCGAGATTCCGGATCGCCCATGAATGCGCCGTGAATGTGGCAGTGCGACCTTCCGCGCCGGCATGACAGCTTCCCCAGGCATTGCTACGCAGGCGAGGGGAGATTCGCTATGACCCACCTTTTTGTTTCGCATTCGACGCGCGACGGCGCCCACATCGCCCAACAGCTATCCGCCGCACTTGAAGCCGCTGGCCACCGCTGCTGGATCGCCCCGCGCGACGTGAAGCCTGGCGTGCCCTATCCCGGCCAGATCGTCACCGCCATCGAGGCCAGCGCAGGCCTCGTCCTCCTCGTCACGCCTGCGGCCAACGAAAGCCCCGACGTGCTGCAGGAAATCCAGCTCGCCTCCACCGCGCGCAAGACCATCGCGCCCGTGATCGTTTCCGGCTGCGCTCCGGGCGCGGACCTGCGCTACTTTCTTGGCGTCCGCCATCAGATCCCGTGGAGCGATGCGCGCGGCACGACAGCTGAGCTCATGCGCTCGTTTCCGGCAGCGGCCCCGCCGCGTTCCACCCTCGGCGATGCGATGCACAGGTTTGTCGATGATGCGCGCGCTGCGGGAATAATCCCACCCGCGGCCGGCGTCGAAACTCCTGTAGACGCCAGTCAGGCCTTCGACGTCTTTCTGCTGATGCCGGGCGATCAGAAGATCAACGTCATCAAGGTGGTTCGCGAGTACACCGGGTGGGGTCTTGCGGAGACAAAAACGCTCGTCGAGAGCCTTCCGCCTGTTCGCGTCGGCATCGCCATGCCGAAGTCCCGCGCCGAACAGATGTTCCGTGACCTGAAGTCGGTCGGCGCGACGATGATGCCGCTTGCGGCGCACAAGCCATAGGCCTTGTTCATCATCCTTGACGGCGCGCGGCCCAGGCCTCCGCGCGCTCCTGGCACGCCCGTATCCAACCCGACTTGTGGTCGTTGTACGCCATCGAATCCCACGGATGCGCCGCGGCCGCCTCGCGCTTGATTGCTTCGTACGCAAGCGCTTCGGCGCGATGCGCCCGCAGATAATCGCGGAACAGCAGCTGGCGCAGGACATTCTCATGTCCATCGACGAAGAAGTGCGCATGGAACAAGCGTTTCCCTTCGCGCTCGAGGACGCAATAGCGCCGATCGGGAATCCCGAATTCGCCGCGCCAGAGATAGCCCAGCGCCTCGACCTCGGACCGTCGCGCGTCCAGCGCCGCGATCGCTGTCACGGTCGGCATCAGGTCGACCGTCGGCTTCGCTGCTATGCCGGGAATCGATGTCGATCCCATGTGATGCACGCTGACGAGTTCCTCGCCCAACGCCGCCTTCAGTCGTACCGCCTCCGCCGCCGCCATGAGCGCCCATTGCGGATTGTGCAGCTCCAGCCTCACGCGCGTGGCGTCGGCCTTGCGCGCCGCGGTCTCATCCGCCATCGCGCTCACCCCCCATGAAAGAAATCATGGATCCGCTTCGCCAGCGCTTCGTTGACGCCCTCCACAGTCTGCAGGTCGGCCACCGTTGCCCGGCTTACGCCCTTGGCCGAGCCGAAGCGATGCAGCAGCGCCTTCTTCCGCCGCACGCCGACGCCTGCGATCTCGTCGAGCGGGTTCTGTCCGGCGATCGCAGCTGAGCGCTTCGCCCTGTGCGCGCCGATCGCCCAGCGATGCGCCTCGTCGCGCAGGCGCTGGAGATAGTAGAGGGCAGGGTCATTCGGCGGCAGCTGGAACGGCGCGCGTCCCGGCCGGAAGAACTGCTCCCGCCCCGCATTGCGATCAGGTCCCTTCGCGATGGCGACGAGGTTGAGTTCGCCGGGCCTCAACCCCACAGCCTCGATGGCTTCCCTGGCGGCGCTTAGCTGACCGAGGCCGCCATCGATCAACACGAGATCCGGCCATGACTCCGGTCTTCGGTCTGCCTCGACCGGAAGCGCCGGTGGAGGACTGTTCAACTCCTCCCATTCCTTCTTCAAACGCCCGAATCTGCGCCGCATCACCTCGCGCATCATGCCGTAGTCGTCGCCCGGCTCGAGATCGGTGTCGCGGATGTTGAATTTGCGATAGGCATTCTTCTCGAATCCCTCCGGCCCCGCCACCACCATGCCGCCGACCATGTTGGTCCCCATGATGTGGCTGTTGTCATAGACCTCGATGCGCTTCGGCGGCTCGGGCAGGTCGAACACCTTCTGAACCGCCGCGAAGATCTTCTGCTGGCTCTGCGTCTCGGCCAGCCTGCGGCCCAGCGCCTCGCGCGCATTGAGCGAGGCCTGCTCGACGATAGCGCGCTTCTCGCCCCGCCGCGGCGTGCGGATCTCCACCTTGTGCTCCGCGCGCAGCTCCAGCGCTTCGGTGAGCAGGCCTTCCTCCTCGATCTCGTGGTTGAGGAGGATCAGCTTCGGCACAGGCTTGTCGTCATAGAACTGCGCAATGAACGCTGTCAGCACCTGTGCTGGCGTGTCGTCGCGATCGTGCCTGGGATACCACACTGTGGCGCCCCAGTTCTGGCCTGCGCGGAAGAAGAAGGCCTGCACGGCCGACGCTCCCGCCTCGCAATGGATCGCGAACACATCCGCCTCCACCAGCCCGTCCGGGTTTATGCTCTGGCTCTGGCGCACGGCGGACAGCGCGCGGATACGGTCCCGCAGCCGGGCGGCGCGCTCATAGTCCATGCCCTGCGCTGCGCGCTCCATCTGCTGGGCCAGCTGGTCCAGCAGCGTCTCGGCATCGCCGTTGAGAAACCGCTCCGCCTCGCGCACCAGGTCGCGATACTCATCCAGGGGGATCAGCCCCGTGCACGGCGCCGAGCACCGTCCCATCTGGTGCAGCATGCAGGGCCGCGAGCGCGTCGCGTAGATGTTGTCTGTGCATGTGCGCAGCAGAAATGCCTTCTGCAGCGTGTCCAGCGTGTGATCCACCGCGCCGGCAGAAGCAAACGGCCCGAAATACTTCCCCCTGATACGCTTGGCCCCACGATGCTTCAGCGCCTGGGGCGCCTCATGGTCCTCGCGGATCAGAATGTGCGGAAAACTCTTGTCGTCGCGCAGGATGATGTTGAACCGCGGCTTCAGCTTCTTGATCAGGTTCGCTTCAAGCAGCAGCGCTTCCGTTTCACTCGCCGTGACGACGAACTCCATGCTCCGTGTCAGCGAGATCATTCGCGCGATGCGCTGGGTCTGCCCGCCGATCTTGGCGTAGTTCGAAACCCGCGCCTTGAGGTTCCGGGCCTTGCCGACATAGAGCAGCTCGCCTGTTTCGCCGAACATGCGATAGACGCCCGGCTTCCCCGGCAGCCGCGAAACCTGGTCGCGGATCACATCCGGCCCCAAGACGCGCTTCTTCCTATTGTCGGACGCATGAAGATCAACGCCCGAGGAAATTTCCTCCGGCTCGATCTCGATTTCGGCCGGCAGGTCGTCGTCAGCCCCAACCTCGACGTCCGCGACCGTGTCCTCGGACGGGTCGTTCGTCGCATCCTCAGGCGTCTTGGGGTCGTCCGATTCCATGCCGCATAGGTAGGCCAGCCGGCGTCCCGGTTCAAACGCCATTGCCCCGGCCTGCTGATGATGGTCTGTCAGCATGGGATTGAGGGGAGGACGGGCCGTGAGGCGGATTTGTTCAGTGCTTGCGTGTCTCAGCATGCTGTCGGGCTGCGGCGCGCCGGGCCCTTCAGCGCCTGCACCCGCGGTCGCCGCGCCAGCTTTCCCGGATCAATGGTACAGCTTTGCCGAGGCTTCCGAAGCGGGCCCCTACACGGCAGTCAACATCTACGAAAAGGAACACCAGCTTTCCGGTCGTTTGGTTCTCAACGATGGACATGCGCTAGCGCTTCGTCCGACGCCGCCAAACCCTGGCGATGATTTCGCATTTATCGTTCCGGCCTTGGGCGTCTCGTTTGCGGCAACGCGTCGCCCTGGAGGTGATCTGGAAGGCCGTTGGATCAACGCAGCCGGAGAGGTCGCCTCGGTCACGCTCAAACCCGATGCATCCGCGCCTCGGGATGCCAACCCGTTCGCCATCCTGCCCGATGGTCGTCGCATGCACATGCTGTGCGAAGGGTTGGGCGTTCCTGTCGTCTTGCTCGATTACGGCGCTGGCGGCACGATGAAGAAGGACTGGGGCGAGCTTGCGGGGAAGATTGCCGCCAAGGCCGGAACGCGCGTCTGCGCCTATGATCGCGCCGGCCGCGGCCTCAGCGATCCTGCGGCGATGCCACGGGACGCCGCCGCAGTCGCTGCCGACATCGATGCGATGCTCACCGCTGCGGCCGTGCCGCCGCCCTACGTCCTCGTTGGTCACTCGCTCGGCAGCTATCATGTGCGCCAGTACGCCAACACATATGCCGACAAGGTCGCCGGCCTGGTTCTCGTGGATCCGTCCGGCGATGGCCAGTTCGAACGCTTCGATGACGTCATTCCGAAAATGCGCGAGATGCAGGAGGCGATGCGCAAGGCGCAGGACGAGCTCGATTGCTTGGGCAAGCTGAGCGCCAAGCCTGTCCCTCCTGACGATCCGTTCGCGCAACAATGCGGCGGCAACGATCCTGTTGCGCTCGCCGCGACGCGCTCGGAGGTGGACGAGATGCCCGGTGCATCGACCCGCCAGCTCAAGGCTTCGCGTCGACCTTACGGCCCCATGCCCCTTATTGTCCTCACCCGCACGGACTACGAGACGGGCATGCCGCCCGAATTCACGGCCGAAGACAGGCAGGCGATGCGCCTTGTGTGGGAATCCATGCACGCCGAAATGGCCGCCCTCTCGAACAAGTCGCAGCAACGCTTCGTCGCCGGCGCCGGACATTACATACAGCGCGATGCGCCCGAGGCCGTTATTCAGGCCGTCGCCGACGTTGTTGCAGCGGCGCGGGATATGGCGCGCTAACCGACCCCGCTTGCCTTCCGGGCCAACTCCCCGGAGACTCCGGACAACCGCGATCCGCGGTGTCCTGAGAAGGAGTTCACATGCATCGCAAGGTACTTGCCCTCGCAGCGGGTCTTGGAGCTGCGGGCCTCCTGGCGCCGGCTGCCTCGGCCCAGGTCTATGGCGGCGCCGGCTACACCCTGTTCACCGCCGATGCCGGTGGCGAGGACGCAACCGTCGGCGGCCTTATGGGTCGGCTCGGCTTCAAGACCAATCCCTTCCTTGGCGTTGAAGGTGAAGTCGCACTCGGCGTGTAGGAAGACAGCTTCGACGTGCTCGGCGCCAATGTTGATGTCAGTCTCGAGAACTCCTACGGCGTGTTCGCAGTCGCCTGGCTGCCGGTCCCGGCTGTCGGCGACGTCTTCGCGCGCGTGGGCTATGCCGACATATCCATCGAGGCGACAGCGACCGGCATTGGCGCGGTGAGCGACTCCGGCTCGGGCATGGCCTATGGCGCCGGCGTGCAGCTCAACTTCCTGCCCTTCACCAAGCTACGCCTTGAATACACGCGCTATGAACCCGAAGACTCCGAAGTCGACAGCTTTGGCGCTTCAGCCCTGTTCCAGTTCTGAGGATCATTGAGGTACGACCGGCCCTATGGCTGGTCGCAGCCGGCTCAGAACCGTCCCGAGACCCGCACTGCGACCGAGCGCGTGCCAAAGCCCCCCGTCGCCGTTCGCGTCTCGACCGATGAGGGAAGGGCGGATACACCCCGATCGGGTGTAAAGAACTGCCGCTCGCGGATCTCCTCAGGCAACAGAATGTCGGCAACAGTCAGCCTCACCAGCAGGCCGGTGAAAGCCGTTGTCTCGACATAAAGGTCGAAGTTCGCCTCGGCCCACCCCGTATTGCGAAGTTCGCGCAGGCGATACTGGTCGACATCGTCGGCCCGCTCATAGAGCGCGCCCCACGCAAGTTTCAGCTCAGGCAACGCCTGGCGCAGGTCGATCGAATAGCTCCAGTCCGGCTCGTCGGAGAACCGGCGCGTCTCGCCTGTGACCGGATCCGTGACGCGGCTTTCCTGAACCATGCCCTTAAGCCGCAGTTCTCCGCCCGCCAGGCCCAGCACATCCAGTGGCGCTGTTGCATCCACCCGCGCACCGGTGCGTCGTCCATCGCCAAGATTGCCAGGTGCATCAAACAGAGCCGCGATCGGGATCTGGTCCTGCACCGCCTCAACCTCATCGTGAAAGGCCGACAGCGTCAGCACGCCCTTTGGACCAAATCGATGTTCCCATTCCACGGTCGAACGCCATGTGCGCTCAGGTTCAAGGTCTGGATTGCCCAGGTCAACCGTCCCGTCGAACAGAGATACGACGCTTGCAAACTCGGTGAAGTCGAGCTGGCTCACATCGCGCTCGAGCAGGAGGCGCAGCTGGTTGCTTCCATCGGCCGACCAGGTCGCCCCGACGCGCGGTTTGACATAGGTGAAGTCGCGCTCCTGGGCCCCATCGCCTGACTGGGTGATGGTCGAGGTCTCGACCGTGAGCCCCGCTTCGATGCGCAGGCCCGGCGCCGCCTGCCACACATCGCTCACGAACGCTTCGGCCCGTTCCTCTTCAACGCGCGTATTCGCTATCGGCGGCGTCGCGTCGATTGTCCCGAGCGGTGTCTGCACCCGGACGTCAAGATTGCTGTCGAGAAAGTTGAACGCGATCTCGCCGCCCCAGTCGACGGCATGATCCTTCACGGGCTTCCAGGACATCACCCCGCGCGCAACATATTCCCCGCTATCCGCCGCACGTTCGATGAAGGTGTTGCGAAAGCCACCCGCCGCGAATGTTGCCGAATAGCGTTCCGAGGAGCCCGTGTGGCGTCCGCTGGCGAGCCCGATCAGCTTGAATGAGGCCTCTGGCGACAGCCGATGCTCCCAGTCGCCTCCCGCTTCGGCTGCCCAAGCGTCATCGCCCGTCACCTTGCTGTCGTCGATCTGCGTCAGCGTTCCAGCCGCATTGAACGTCTGGGAGAAGGTGTGCCGTCCATCGCGCGAGGGGGTCGCCTGGAGATTGACATTGAAGGCGTCATTCTCGCCTGCCTTCCAGCTCGCACGACCGCTCAGCCGGTACTCCCAGTAGCTGCCCTGGAGAAACTCCGGGCCTTCCGTCAGAAGCGCTCCTGCTGCATTGCGGGTCTCTTTCTCGAACTCGACCCGGCCACGCCGCGATGGCTGCGCCTGCAGGGCGAGGTTCACGTTGACATCGCCCGCCTTGAATCCGCTGGTCAGAACGAGAAGGGGGTTGATGCTTCCTGAGGGTTCGAGACGGCTTGCCTGAGCTACGAAGGTGTTGGTGGCGCCAGCCTCGCGCGGACGCAGCCGCACATCCGCGATCATCGTCTGTCCGGAAACATCAGTGCCATCGCCGCCGCCGACGCGAATATCGATGCGAAGCACGTCACGCGCCGAAATGCGGGATAGCTGCTCGGAAAGCGCCGTCTTCGAGCTTGGCCGCTCGCCATTGATGAGCACATTGCCTGCGGCGGCCGCAAAGCCGCGGCGGTCATCACCGCCATCGAGGGAAAAGCCCGGCAGCCGTCGAACCATGTCCTCCGCAGTGACGGGATTGAACGGCGCGAAGAATTCGGCCGCATATGATTGAGCAGCCGGCGCCTGTTCCATCTGTTGGGCTTCGGCGGTTCCGGTCGAGAGCAGCAATGTCGCCGGAAGCAGGAAGCAGGCCGACGATGCGGCCTGCTTCCATTTCCGGAATTGACGTCCGGTCATGGGCGTTTTTTCCCGGGGCCGACTCTGGGTTGGGGGACGAGCCGACCGAATTGGACTACAGTCTAATTTCTTGACGGATGCAACCGTTGCGCGCCCCTGCATCATGACTTCCTTGTGAAGACATCGCGCTATGCGCCAGCGCCTTCAAGAAAGACGTCGACAAGCGCTTCAAGCATGGCCGGCAGGCTGCCGCGACGCTGGGCGTGCAGCCACTGGATAACAGCCCCGGAAAGGAGGCTGTCGAAGGCTGTGGCCAGGACCTCGGCCGATGCCGCGCTGGAGATATCGCCTCGATGCTGGCCACGCTCGAAGATGGCCGTCAGAATTCCGAACGTCTCACGCTTCAACGCGGGCGAGGCGCCATTTCCATCAAGCCCCATCGAAACCTTGCGGATCTCGATGAACACTTCGCGATAAAGGCTCTGATTGGCGGAAATGCCCCTGCCCATCTGCCGGAAGAGGCGACGGATAATGGTCGCGGTAGGTGAGGTGTCGTCTGCCAGCCCGGAGTTGAGCAGGGTGCGATAGTTCTCGAGTGAACGCGCCGTAATTGCATCAAGGACAAGAACCTTGGACCCGAACTGGTTGAACACGGTTGCGCGTGAGACGCCGGCCCCCGTGGCGATATCCTGCATCGACACGCTGTGCAGGCCGCGCGCCGCAAACAGCGCCTCGGCTGCCCTGAGGATCAGCTCGCGCGTCTCATCGCCATAGGTCCGCGCCTCGCGCGCGGTCCGCGCGCGTCCCCTCATGCGGGGCTCGCGGCAGCATCAGTCTTCGAGCCGCACCGCTTCAGCACTTCGACATATCCCTTGGTGATCCGCATCCGCTCTCGGAAGCCCTTTTCCATAAGCAGGTTGTGCGCCTTCTCGAGATTGTAGCACGGCACGTACATGAAGCAGTGGTGCTCGCAGTGATAGTGCACCCAGAAGGGTGCGATCAGCAGTCGCTCGATCAGATTGGCCAGCGTCGTGCGCGCATGCGTGAAGGGGTCTTCCTGCGTGTTGACCATCGCATGCTCGCCCATCGCGCGTATGCGGGTCACCAGCGGGAACCACGTCGCCATCGGCACGATCCACAGCGCCGGCCATGCCCACCAGTAGCCCAGGGCCGTCGTCGCCGCGATCATCACCGCCTGCGCCACCCAGAAACGCAGCGCCGGATTGTCCGGCACGCGCGGCGGCTTGCGCGCCTTGCCGCGCAGGCGCTCGATGAATGGCGCGAGGCGCTGCTTGTAGAACGTCTGTCCGGTGAGGTCGCGAATGAACTTGCGGATCAGCGACTCGCGCGTCACGGGGAACGGTCGCGACAGCACGAGGTCGGGATCTTCCGGCTGCTCGGTGTATTTGTGATGCGTCAGGTGATAGGGCCGATAGCGCTTCAGGCTCCCGCCCACCGGCCCGCCGCACAGCCACTCTGCGAGCCAGTCGTTGAGCTGGACATTGGGATGCAGCGTCCCGTGCGCCGCTTCATGCTCCAGGATCGCAAGCCCCAGCTGTCGCGCCCCGATCAACATCACGGCCAGCACATAGGTCAGCGGGTTGGGAAACGCGATGAACATGGCGCCGGCGCCGATGATCACCGCCCAGGCGAACGCCACGAGGGCAGGTCCTCGCCACATCGACTGGCGCGAGACGCCTTCCCATTCAGCGGGTGTGAAGATGGTCTTGGGATCGACGCGGGAGACGGCTGGCATGGCGCGATCCTAGCAGAATTCATTGCTCCGCGCAGCGCCCAGAAGGCCGCGCGTGCTGACGCAGGGAAAGGGGGCTGGCGGCTTGCGCAACACAAGCTAGTTTGCCGCGCAAATCACCCGGAGCAGCTCCATGAAATCCCTCGCCCTGATGTTCAGCTGCGCCGCGCTTGCGCTCGCCGCCTGCCAGCCTGCACCCGCGCCTGAACCTGCGCCCGAGCCCACTCCTGAAACGGCGGCGGCCCCTGCCTCCGATCCGATGCAGGGCGATGGCGGGGTGGACGCTTTCTACACCGCCGCCGCGATTCCGCTCCAGCCCGGCAAGATGATCGCAACGCAGCCGCAACCGGCCGAGACCTCCCTTGCCGAGGCCGCTGTTGCAACACGCATCCTCTATTCCTCAACCAACGGGCTCGGCGATGCGAAGACGCCGATCGCCGTCTCCGGCTCTCTCTTCATCCCGAAAGGCGAAGCGCCCGCTGGCGGCTGGCCGCTCATCGCCTGGGCCCACGGCACTGTCGGCATTGCCGACATCTGCGCGCCGTCCAACCGCCCGCGCTCGGAGCGCGACACCAAGTATCTCAACCACTGGCTTGCCCAGGGCTATGCCGTGGTCGCGTCTGATTATCAGGGCCTTGGTACGCCCGGCGGCCATCCCTATCTCGCCACCCGCCCCGCAGCCTACTCCGTCCTCGATTCGATCCGCGCCGTTCAAGGCGATCCTCAGCTGAACATCGGCAAGAGCGTCGTCCTCGTCGGCCAGTCCCAGGGCGGGGGCGCCGCATTCGCGACGGCAGGGGAGGCGACCACCTACGCGCCTGAACTCGATATCCGCGGCACGGTCGCGACCGGCACGCCCTACTTCACCAACGACACCGCGCCGGCAATCCGCGATCCCAACGCGGTCTCGGGCGTCCTCGCCTACTCGATGTACATCATGTACCTCGCCGAGCAGGCCGATCCGCTCTTCAAGATCGCCGACTATGCGTCGGTTCCCGCGCGTCCCTTCTTCGAGTCCACGCGAACGCAGTGTCTCATGGACACCTGGACCAAGATCGAAGACGAGCAGATGAGCCAGGCCAAGATGTTCACCAACGATCCCACGCCCGCAATGGCGAAATTCTTCCCGCTGATGGCCTACTCGACCCTGAAAGTGAAAGGCCCCGTCTTCCTGGGCACCGGCGGCAAGGACGCCGACGTCCCGCCCCCGGGCCAGGAGCGTCTCTTCAAGGATGCCTGCGCCGCCGGCAGCGTGATCGAACACAAGGTCTACCCCGACCTCGACCACTCCGGCACGGTCAACGGCTCCCTCGCGGACTCAACGCCCTTCGTGAAGAAGGCCTTCGCGGGCGAGGCGATAGCCGGCAATTGTCCGCAGTAGAACGCAGCTGGCCTCGATCCTTCGCACGACTTTTCGTAAAGCGAGTGCATGTTGGGGCCATCCGACAGCAGCAGAATTCTGCTCATCCTGGATCTGGATGAAACCCTGATTCATGCGCGCCAATCGCCACTCGATCGGCCTGCCGATTTTCAGCTGTACGGCTATCACATCTATCGCCGCCCGTTCCTGGACGAGTTCATCGCCAATTGCGCAGAGCACTTTGACCTCGCGGTCTGGTCGTCAGCGTCAGACGACTATGTGAGGGGCGTCGTCCAGGCCATCTTCCCCGAGCCGCACCTGCTCCGGTTCGTGTGGGGCAGAAGTCGTGCGACTTTGAGACGCCTGATCACCGATGACTTCGGGTACGGCGGATACAGCACAGGCCACATGAACTATCTGAAGCCCCTGCACAAAGTTGCGCGCATGGGCTGGGACCTGCGTCGGGTGCTGATCGTCGATGACTCACCCGAGAAGCTGATCAGGAACTACGGCAACGCGATCTATCCGGCGCCTTACGAAGGTCATGCCGAAGATCGAGAACTGAAATTGCTCGCGCGTTATCTGGAAACGCTTCGGGACTGCCAGAATGTCCGGTCCGTCGAAAAGCGGACCTGGCGTTCAAGCATATCCGGCGAATGATCGCAGGCGCCCGTACCCACCCACGCTTTGCGGAGGGAAGACCGATCACACGCCCGCGTGATCCTGCTGCACTTGCCCGTGGGCCCGCTTCCGCTTTAGCTCGCACCCAAGCGGACGGTGATCCGCAACCCGGGAGAGACATCATGCGCGCAAGACTTGTCGCCACAGCCATGGCCGCCGCCCTCGCCAGCTGCACCAGCGCTCCGCCGCCCGCGCCGACGCTCGCGCCGCAGCCGCTGCCTCCGGCCGACATCGCGCACGCCGACTTCGCAAACCCCTCGCTCTGGCTCTGCCGCCCGGGCCTTGCCGACGACAAGTGCAAAATCAATCTCGACGCCACCATCATCGGCAAGGACGGCAAGGGCACAGTCGAGAAGTACGTCGCTGCCACAGATCCGAAAGTTGACTGCTTCTTCGTCTATCCCACCGTCTCCAACGACAAGACCTGGTCGTCCGACTGGACCGTCGACAACATGGAGATCGACGACATCAAGCTGCAGTTCGCGCGCTTCGGCGCCGTCTGCCGCCAGTTCGCACCCATCTATCGCCAGACCACGCTCACGGCGCTGCGCATCGCATCCGGCGGCCCACAGCCGATCGGCGAGCGCCTGCCGCAAGGCGTGGGTGGCTACAACGACGTGCTCGACGCGTGGAACTGGTACATGGCCAACGAGAACAAGGGCCGCGGTGTCATCCTTATCGGCCACAGTCAGGGCGCGGGCGTCCTCTCGCGCCTCATCGCGCAGGAGATCGAAGGCAAGCCCGCGCAGAAGCAATTCGTCTCCGCCATGCTGCTCGGCTCGAGCGTGATGGCGCCGCCGGGCAAGGATGTGGGCGGCACGCTGAAATCCATCCCGCTCTGCCGCGCCGAAAGCCAGACCGGCTGCGTCATCAACTACGTCACCTTCCGCAACACGCTGCCCCCGCCGGATACTGCGCGCTTCGGCAAGGCGAATGGCGGCAATATCGCCGGCTGCAACAACCCTGCAAATCTTGGCGGCGGGCAGGGCGTCCCCGACGCCTACTTCCTTGCCAAGGGCTTCCTCAACGGTTCGGCCGGTCCCAATCAACCCGCCTGGGCCAACCCCGCGCCGATCATCACCACGCCCTTTGTGAAAGTGCCGGGGTTGATCTCGACAAAGTGCGTCACGCGCGGCGACTACAGCTATCTCGAAATGACGGTGACGCCCGATCCAGCCGACGCCCGCACCGACGAACTTGCCGGCGAAATCCAGCGCGCGACAGGCCCAGACCTCAACTGGGGCCTCCATCTCATCGACGTCGACCACTCTATGGGAGACCTCATCCGCATCGCGGGAAGGCAGGCCGCAGCGTGGAAGTAGCATGAGTGCATTCTGTGACATTGCGGCCGAAGCGGGTAGCGCGCCGTGCCGCAACCCCGGCGTCGCGATCGCTGCGCTCGGGGCACAGGGATTGCGGCTCACGCTTCGCGCGTCTGGAATGACAACAAGTGGCTGCAGCCGCAGCATGAGCCGGCTAAGCGACGTCTAGCCCTGGTTCTCAAAAACCCTCTTCGACGCGCAGCTCGACCAGCTCGGCAATCCTGAACGTGAGCGGCAGTGACGGGCCGTACTTCCCTGTCTCGAAGGCGTTCATCGAATTGCGTGAGGTCTCGAGCCTCTGCGCACGATCGGCTTGCGTCCAGTTGCGGTCGGCGCGCTCGGACTCTTTCTGATCCAGGAAGGGCGGCGCCACGGCGTCACGAAGTTCACGCGGCCACGGATTTAGGCCAACCGGGGCGTTGCGTTCCCCTCGGCGCGCCCCCCACTATCAGCGACCACTTCGATATCGCCTTCAAGTCTAACACAAGGGAGCAGCACCTCCTGGTCGGACATCACGACAAGCGCGAGGGCAAAGCGATCAGGCGACAGCGCAGCGGACCGAGGCTCAGTTGAACCAGGGGTTGATGAGCCCGATCCCCAGCCCATTGAAATCCGCCGTATTGCGTGTAACGATTTTCAGGTCGTGGACCTGCGCGGTGGCTGCGATGAAGGCGTCCATGGGATCCATTCTCTGTCCGGCCGCATCACGTTTGGCCACAAACCGTCCCCAGGTCTCGGCGATCACCGCGTCGATCGTGATGATCCTGCCCTCAAATCGCATGACGAGTTCCTCCCTCAGCCACGCTGCCAGGCGCATCTTGCGCTGTCCGCCGGGTAGCCGCTCGACGCCGTAGCGAAGCTCGGCCAGCGTTACGACGCTGAGGTAAGTCTGGTCATCATCGGCATCCGCGAGCCACCGCACGACGTCAGGATTGGGTCGTGGCTTCGCCCATTCCGACACGACATTGGTGTCGATCAGGAAACTCACAGGTCAACACGCCGCGCCCGCCTGCTGCGGGGTGGAATCTTCAATCCGGAACCGCGCAGCGGCGAGCTTGCGAAGAACTCAGCAAGATTGCCAACCCGCTGCGTCTTGCGCCTCCATTCGTCCGCCGAAACGACGACAACGGCCTCCCTGCCGTGCTTTGTGACAGTCTGGGGACCCTCTTTCTGCGCCTGCTCAACAAGCTCACTGAAGCGCGCCTTGGCGCTGGCAATGGTCCAGGGTTCATCGCTGCTGCTCATCGCCAAATGTCGCATTGCTGACCATTCTGGTCAATCTGGTCATCCCCGGCGCGTCGCGCAACCGGGAAAAGCGAAAGGGCGTGACCTTGCGGCCACGCCCTCTCTCATGTTGGTCAGTCCGGGCTTGGCGGCGCTCTCAGGCAGCTTTGTCAGCTGCGGCCGCCGCCACCCGAGGGTCTGGGTCACGCAGCACGTAACCGCGCCCCCACACTGTTTCGATGAAATGGTCTCCGCCGGTCGCCTGCGCCAGCTTCTTGCGAAGCTTGCAGATGAACACGTCGATGATCTTCAGTTCCGGCTCGTCCATGCCTCCATAGAGGTGGTTGAGGAACATTTCCTTGGTGAGCGTCGTTCCCTTGCGCAGGGAGAGCAGCTCGAACATCTGGTATTCCTTGCCGGTGAGGTGCACGCGGTTGGAGTGCACTTCAACGGTCTTCGCATCGAGATTCACGACGATGTCGCCGGTGCGGATGACGCTCTCGGCATGGCCCTTCGAGCGGCGCACGATGGCGGTGATGCGGGCGATCAGCTCGTCCTTGTTGAACGGCTTGGTGAGATAATCGTCAGCGCCGTAGCCGAGCGTTTTTACCTTGGCTTCAATATCGGGGTTGGCCGACAGGATCAGCACGGGCGTATTCACGCGCGACACGCGGAGCTGCTTCAGCACTTCATATCCGGAGATGTCGGGCAGGCCGAGATCCAGGATGATCAGGTCGTACTCGTATACCTTGCCTAGGTCGACGCCGTCTTCGCCAAGGTCGGTCGTGAAGATGTTGAAGCCTGCGGCCTTGAGCATCAATTCGATGCTGCGCGCGACCTGCTCATCATCCTCAATCAGAAGGACCCGCATGTCTTTCTCCGAATCGCGGTTGCCTTGCGGCGGTCTTAACCATCGCATTAAGGCGGCCAAAAAGTTAACAGGACGTGTTCAGAACCCCGCGCAGATTCATAAACGTTACCGTGATTCCATCGTGGTGAAAGAGTCGAAAAAGCCCGGCAGGGGAAGCTTTTCTGTGGTTAACGCCTCCGAAACCGGATTTGCGGCCAGATGACATTTCTGAAGGCTCGCGAGGTTCGACGGGCCGGTCTTAACGTCAGGCTCTGGAAAAATGCTGGCTGCGGCCATCCGCGATATCAAGGCCCTCGATCCGCGCACCTATGAGGGGCGCGTCACGGCCCTTGAAGGGCTGCGCATCGAGGCGGCGGGCCCGCGCGAGGCGCTCCGCCTCGGCGCCTCGGTTCGTTTCGGCAATGACACGGGTCCGCGCGGCGAACTCGTGGGCTTTGCAGGCGAGCGCGCCATCATCCTTGCCTGCGATCCTTTGGACGGTATTGGTCCGGACGCGCCGGTCCATTTCGTTTCCGGCCTCGACATTGTGCGCCCCGGCCAGGACTGGCTCGGCCGCGTTCTCGACGCCTTCGCCGAACCGCTCGATGGCAAGGGCCCGCTGCCTGCGGGCCTCCGGCCGCGCCCCGTCCGCGCCGCAGCCCCCAATGCACAGGCGCGCGCCCGCGTCGACCAGAAAATGGCGCTCGGCGTCAAGGCAATCGATGTCTTTACCCCCTGCGCGCGCGGCCAGCGTCTCGGCGTCTTCGCCGGCTCCGGCGTCGGCAAGTCCACCATCATGTCGATGCTCGCGCGCGGCGCCGATGCCGATGTCATCGTGATCGGCCTGATCGGCGAACGGGGCAGGGAAGTCCGCGAATTCATTGAGGACACCCTTGGCCCCGACGGTCTCGCCAAGTCCGTCATCGTCACCGCCACCTCGGATGAAGCCGCCCCGCGCCGCCGCCGCGCCGCCTGGCTCACGCTCGCCGTCGCCGAACATTTCCGCGACGAGGGAAAGCAGGTTGTCTGCTTCCTCGACAGCGTCACGCGCTTTGCCATGGCCCAGCGCGAGATCGGTCTGGCGGCCGGCGAACCGCCCACCACACGCGGCTATACGCCCTCCGTGTTTGCAGAGCTGCCGAAACTGCTGGAGCGCGCAGGGCCCGGCCTCACCGTCGAGGAAGGCCAACCGCAAGGCCAGATCACCGGCCTCTTCACCGTGCTCGTCGATAGCGATGATCACAACGAACCAATCTCGGACGCTGTGCGCGGCATTCTCGACGGCCACATCACCCTCTCGCGCCAGATTGCAGAACGTGGCCGCTTCCCCGCAGTGGATGTGCTGAAGTCGATATCGCGCCTGCAGAACCAGCTGCAGACGCCGGAGGAGAAGACCATCGCCATCCGCGCGCGCCGGCTGATGGCGCTCTATTCGAACATGGAGGAGCTCGTCCGCATCGGCGCCTATGCCAAGGGCGCCGACGCGGAAGTCGACGAAGCCGTTCGCCTCTGGCCGCAGCTCGAAGCCTTCCTGTCGCAGGATGTGCACGACGTCAGCAATCCCGATCAGGCCTACGCCCAGCTCCGCGATATTCTCGCTCCGCCCGCGCCGGCTGTTGCGCCGAAGAAAGCTCTCCGATGAAATCCCTCGCAACGCTTCTGAAAGTCGCGCAGCGCCGGCTCGACGAACTGGGCGCCGAGGCAGGTCGGATCGGCACGGAAATCGCTGCCCTGCAGGAGCGCGAGACGTCGATCCGCGCCCGCGAACAGGCCGAACTTGCCAACGCCGCGCGCGATCCCACCTTCGCCGCCATGCTGCCGGCCTATCGCGTCCGCGTGCAAAGGCAGGTTGACGAGCTCCAGGCGCAAAGGTCCCTCAAGGCCCGCGCGCTCGAGGAGGTCCGCGAGAAACTCTCCGAGGCCTATATCGAGAAGTCGAAATTCGAACAGCTCCTCGATCAGGTCGAGATCCGCGCCGCCACTGAACGGGCTATGCGCGAACAGGCCCAGCTCGACGAAGTCGCCACCAACCGCGCCGGCCGCGGCTGATTGAGGCGGCGTCCGTCGTCGATAGGCAGACCGGTATTCCAGAATTCCCACGCCTGGAGGGCCTGTCGTCTCGCGCCGGTCCGCAGCACGCTCGGCAGCGGCGCGCCAGCGCATTCCGCTGTTGGGTAAGCTGTCGCCACACGGTTTCACCTCAGGAAGGGGGCAGGCGGCGGGGAACGAGGGCGCAGAAGATGCGATCTGGTGCGGGGGACCCGATCAAGGCGCGAACATTGGAACGCATTGGACGACTGGACGCGGCAACGCCCACAACTGCCGGTTGATCAGCCCCGCAGAATTCAGCCCCGCCCATTCCAGGATTCTCAACCGCATGCGGGCCTGGATTCGACCGGCCCCAGATCACTGGGCCTACCGCGTCCCCGGGCCCTCCGTTGGGGCTCAGGACCACAGCATCGAAGGCGGCGATCACCGGCCTCAATGCGGGCGGCTGGGTCAAATCTGGAGGCGTCGCAGACGCGTTGCCGGCGCATCCGGGGTCCAGGCAAGCAGGACAAGGCGCGCGAAGCGCATCGACACGAATCGAGAGGAAAGGGAAGCAAGTGCTGGTATTGCGAAACGCTGCCTATCGGTCGCCAATCAGGCGTTTCTCGAAGCGATGCAGCCCGTGGCGCGCGGGCGGTCTGCGCAGGCTGCGCATTGGCTTGCCATCGCTGAAGGCTGGTTTCTCATTCAAAGCCGTCGCGACGCCAAAAGGAAGGCCGACGACAAGCGCGGGGCCTGGCGGCAAGGAGCGGCCCGATCGCCCGCGCGCGCTTCAGCACCGCGCCTGTTTTCCAGGATAACAGACCGCGCGCGCCGCCCCTCCGCGCTGACACAGAGCCGCAAGGACATCCCGCCGGGGGGGCGGGAGGACAGGATGAGAGGCGCGCTATTGGGAGATCAGGCTGACTTGGCTTCGATCATGCCTTCGCCGCCGCCGCGGATCAGCGCTTCGGCGATCTGCTGGGCGTCGAGGGCGGCCTGGGCCTGCGGATCGATCGCGACGATCGTCTTCTGCTGGCGGATCGCCTCGCGCACCTTGAGGTCGCGCAGGATGATGCCGGCAAGCGGTGGGCGGAAACCGAGGAAGGTCTGCGAGGCGCGCGCCAGCGCTTCATAGGTGCGGCGGCCCGCAACGCGCGTATCGGCCATGTTGACCGCGATCCAGGGCTGCACGCTTGGCGCATAGCCGCGCAGCACTTTGATGAAGGCGTAGGCGTCGGTCATCGAGGTCGGCTCGTCGTTGGCCACGATCACGCAGCGATCACAGGCCCGCGCAAGGCGCATCACATTGTCCTCGATCCCGGCCCCGAGATCGACCAGCACAGTGTCGTACTGCATCGAGAGCGCGGTAAGCGAAGCGGCGAGGCGCGAGGCCTCCTCTGCCGGCAGTCCGGCCAGCGCGCCCGAGCCTGACCGGCCCGGCAGAACGTCAAATCCGATTTCCGAGCCTGCGCCGCCATTGACCTTGCAGACCGCGTCCTCGAGCTCGACCCAGCCCGCGATCACGGCGGCAAGATCGGTCTCCGGCGCGATGCCGAGCTGGACATCGACATTGGCCAGCCCCAGATCCCCATCGACGAGGAGCGTGCGGCGGCCCATGCGGGCGAAGGAAGCAGCGAGCGTGGTGGAAAGCCAGGTCTTGCCGACCCCGCCCTTGCCGGAAGCAACCGCGATGACGGAAGCAGGCGTCACGCGCGCACGGTGACTTCCTTTCCCTTCCGTCTTCTTCGAACCGAAGTTCATCATCACGCGGCTCCCTTGAGCTGGTCCGCTTCCACCGCCTGCGTTCCGGTCATCAACAACCGCGCAATGCGCTCAGAGGAAGCGGGCCCCAGCCCGCAGGTCACATTTAACGACAGACCTAGTGAAGCGATGCTTAACCGCGCCGAAGAAATTGCTGCGATTGCACCCCCGCGCCGACGAACGGCATCGATCCGGGTAAGGATGACACGGCGGCAGCCTGCCTGCGCGAAGGCGCGTGCATTGTCCTCCATCTCCATCGGATTTCCGTCAGCGGCGAGCACCAGCACCGGTTCCACATTCATGTGGGAAATCAAGTCGTTGCAGCGCTTCATGTCGGCTTCGTCGAGCGGGTTGAAGGACGGACAATCGATCACCAGGCGCTGCCCGCGATCGTCCGCATCGCGCACCAGTCGCATCAGGTGGTCGGGTGAGAGTGCTGAGGTTACCGAAACCCTAAGGGTTAAGGCCGCGAGCCGCGCGGTCTGGCCGGACGCATCGAAATCCGCCGCCACCGGCTCGATCGGACTGGACCGATCGGAAAGGAAGCGCGCGATCTTGGCCGTCGCCGTCGTCTTGCCCGAGCCGTGCGGCCCGACCAGCAGGAACGACTTCTGCGGGAAAGGATTGAGCGGGCTGAAGGTCAGCACGCCTTCAATCCCCGCCGCCAGCGCTGCGTGCGATTCCATTCCGGCGCCAAGCCGGCTTCCTGCTTCGGAGACCATGTGCACGAAGCCGTCCGGCGCGCCGTGCCAGCGCAGTGTGGAGGCGAGCAGGCTGCGCGTCTCATCGAACACAGGCCGCACATCCGCGAATTTCGGCGCAGCGAACTTCTGCCCGAAACTCCGCTCCACGGCCGCGCGCACCTCGACCATTCCGTCTTCCTCGCGCTCGCGCGTGGACAGGATCACGGCGTCTGGCCCCATCTCGGCGCGGATGGCGGCGAGGGCCTCCTCCTCGCTCCGGCCTATGAACATCTTCATCTTCATGGCGCGAACTCCTCTAGACAGCGCCGGCGGACCGCAGCCGCGCCTTGGGATGGATCTCGTTCTGCGACATCACGATGGTCTGCGGCCGGAATCGCTCCACCAGCGAGCGCACGTAGGGCCTGACGCCGGCCGAGGTCAGCAGGACAGGGGAGTCCCCCGTCTGGCTCGCGCGCTCGAAGGCGTTACGTAAGTCAGTGACGAACTGATGCAGCCGCGAGGGTTCGAGCGCCAGCTGGCGATCGGCCCCCTGGCCGACAAGCGCTTCGGCAAAGGCCTGCTCCCAGTTGGACGACAATGCCACGATCGGCAGCGCACCGGACGCATCCAGATGCGCATTGCACAGCTGGCGCGCAAGGCGCGTGCGGACATGCTCGGTGACCGACAGGAGGTCGGTGGAAGCCGAGGTCGCCTCCGCAATCGCTTCGAGGATGGTTCCAAAATCGCGGATTGAGATGCGCTCGCGCAACAGGTTCTGCAGGATGCGCTGGATGCCCGAGACCGTGATCTGCTGTGGCGTGATGTCGGTAACCAGCGCCGCTTGCGCCTTCGGCAGATCCTCGATCAGTTGCTTGACGCTGGCAAAGGACAACAGCTCGGCCATGTTTTCCTTAACCAGCTCGGTGAAGTGCGTGGTAAGAACGGTTGCAGCATCGACCACTGTGTAGCCTTGCAGGCTGGCGTTCTCCTTCATCGCATCATCGATCCAGACTGCGGGCAGGCCGAAAACCGGCTCGTTGACCCGTTCGCCGGCGATGGGAGGCGCGGTCCCGGATGCGTCCATCGCGAGGTGGAATTGCGGGCGCAGCTTGCCGCGGCCGGCGACGACCTCCTTGATGAGAATGCGGTAGTCGTCCGAGCCAAGTTCGAGATTGTCGATGATCCGCACCTGCGGCACGACGAAGCCGAACTCCGCCGCCACCTGCCGTCGCACTGCCTTGACCTGGTCGGTGAGCTTCCGGCCGGAGGTCTCGTTGATGAAGCCGAGCAGGCCGAAGCCAAGCTCGATCTTTATCTCGTCGACCGCCAGCGATTCCTGGATCGGCGGCTCGGGGATCGGCTTGGCGCGTTGGGCCGCAGCCGTTTCGGCGACCTTGGCGGCCTCCTGGTCGCGTTGCTTGAGGAAGCCGCGATAGGCGGCATACCCAGCAGCACCGGCCAGCGCGAAGAACGGTATCATCGGCATGCCCGGCAGGAGGCCCGCAAAGAGCGCCATGAGAGCAGCCATGGCGAGGCCCTGCGGATTGGCGAAGAGCTGCACGCCGATCGCCTTGTCCGCGGCGCCCTCGACGCCGGCCTTGGAGACCAGCATGCCCGCCGCGATCGAGACGATCAGGGCCGGGATTTGGCTGACGATGCCGTCGCCGACCGTCAGCGTGGTGTAAGAGCTGGCGGCTTCCTCGAACGAGATGCCCATCTGGGCCACGCCAATGATCATCCCGCCGATGACGTTGATGAAGGTGATCAGGATGCCGGCCACGGCATCGCCACGCACGAACTTCGAGGCGCCGTCCATCGCGCCGAAGAAATTGCTTTCCCCTTCCAGCTCCTTGCGGCGCCGGCGCGCCTCGTCCTCATTGATGATCCCGGCCGAGAGGTCGGCATCGATCGCCATCTGCTTGCCAGGCATGGCGTCAAGCGTGAAGCGCGCAGCGACTTCCGCGATGCGGCCCGAACCTTTGGTGACAACGATGAAGTTCACGATGATCAGGATGATGAAAACCACCACGCCGATCACGAAATTGCCCTGCATCACGAAGCCGCCAAACGCCTCGATGATATTGCCGGCTGCCTGCGGGCCTTCGTGGCCGTGAGCAAGGATCAGGCGCGTGGTCGCGATGTTGAGCGCCAGCCGCAGCAGGGTCGCAAGCAGCAGGATCGTCGGAAAGGCCGAGAACTCGAGCGGCTTCTGGATCAGCAACGCCGTCATCAGGATCAGCACGGACAGGGTAATCGAGATCGCCAGCAGGAAGTCGAGCAGGAAAGGCGGAATGGGGATGATGAGCATCATCACCAGCGCCATCACGCCGAGGCCGAGCGCATACTCGCCACGCGCAAACAGCTTGGTCAGCGCATTCCAATCAAATCCGGCGCCGCCGGTTCGGGCTGTGACGACTGTCTCGGCCATCTATCTACCCTGCCGCCCGCACTTCGCCCGGAGCGGCGACTTCAATGCCGGCGTCCTGGTAGGCCCTGAGCTTGTTGCGCAGCGTACGGATCGAGATGCCGAGAATGTTCGCGGCGTGCGTGCGATTGCCGAGGCAATGGTCGAGCGTCTGCAGGATCAGGTCCTGCTCGACCTCGGCGACGGTAGCGCCGATCCGAACGGTGGCGCCCTTGATGGCGGCTTCGGCCGCATTGACGGCGCGCTCCGCTGTCGCATCGAGTGCGTTGGCCTGAACCGGGCGTCCGTCCGGCGTCCGCAAGTCGTCGACCGAAATCTCGTTTCCGCGCGCCAGGATCACGGCACGATGCATGGCGTTTTCGAGTTCGCGGACATTGCCCAGCCAGGCAGCCGACTGGATGCGCTCGCGGGCGGCGTTCGACAGCGTACGGGCAAAGCCGTTGGCGGTTGCGTACTTGTCGACGAAGTAGTCGGCGAGGGCGAGAAGATCGCTTGGCCTCTCGCGCAGTGGCGGGATATGCAGGTTCATCACGTTGAGACGGTAGAGCAGGTCCTTGCGGAACTCCCCGCGCATGACCGCCTCCTGCAGGATCCGGTTCGATGTCGCGATGATGCGGATGTTGACGGGTACAGGCTTCGCGCCGCCGACGCGGTCGATCTCGCGCTCCTGGATGGCGCGCAGCAGCTTGGCCTGAAGGCGAATATCCATCTCCGAAATCTCGTCGAGCAGCAGTGTGCCGCCATCCGCTTCCTCGAACTTGCCGATGCGGCGTGCGACAGCGCCGGTGAACGCGCCCTTCTCGTGACCGAAGAGTTCGCTCTCGAGCAGGTTCTCGGGAATGGCGGCGCAGTTCACCGAGATGAACGGCTTGTCCGCGCGGCGCGAGCGCTTGTGGAGGTAGCGCGCCATCACTTCCTTGCCCACGCCGCTCTCGCCGGTGATCAGCACCGATGCATCAGATGGCGCGATCTGGTCGGCCAGCTGCTTGATTTCGATCATCGCCGCATCCTGCGCGATGAGCGGTCGGTCATCGTCGGCGACTGCGGCAAGCACGGCCGCGATCAGTTCGGGATCGGGCGGCAGCGGAATGAATTCGCGGGCGCCTGCCCGGATGGCGGCGGCGGCCGTGTCGGGATTCGCCCCGATGCCGCAGGCGATGACCGGTGCGACGATGCGCTCCTGCTTCATCGCGCCGACGAGGCCAAAAATGTCCTCATGGACGTCGATCATGACGATGTCGGCGCCGCGTCCCGTCCGCAGCAATTCCATCGCCTCGGCAGCATGCTGTGCATGAAGCACTTTCGCGCCGCGGTCGAAGGCGATCTTGGTGGCGGTCGAAAGCTGGCCCGCGAGATTTCCGATGATCAGAACACGCATGGATTTCCTCTAGGCGTCCGAGTGCTTGATGATTTCCGTCATGGTGACGCCCAGGCGATCGTCGACGACGACGACCTCCCCGCGGGCGACCAGGCGGGAGTTCACATAGATGTCGATGGCCTCGCCGACGCGACGGTCGAGTTCGAGCACCGAGCCCTGCGAGAGCTGTAGAAGCTTCGAAACCTCGATCGTCGTGCGGCCGATCACGGCCTGCACCAAGACCGGCACGTCGAACACTGTCTTGAGGTCAGCCGCCAGCTTGTCGCGCGCGTCCCCGTCGGAAGACTGCAGGCCTGTCGAACCTGGAGCGGCGAGGCCGCCCTGGGCGAGGTCCGGCAAGTTGAGATCATTGGTGCTCATGGTGTCCTACGCTGCGGCAAACAGATCGAGTTGGGGTGCGACAGGGTCCTGCAGTCGCGCGGCGAGTATCCGGTCGATGGCGGCCTCGACGCCCTCGCGGCTGAACCCCGCCGCTCCGTCTGCCCATTCGACACGCCAGTCGCCGGGCTTGGCCTTAGGATCTGGCGCGAACGAAACGCTGGCGCCGACCCCCTTGGCGCGGAGCTGCTCGAGGCGACGCTCGACAGAGGCTAGCGCATCCGGCGCGACGAATACTGTCACGGTGGGGTTGAGCTTGAGCTGACGGATCACCTCGGCGATCGCAGCCGCTGCTGCTTCTTCGCCCTGGCGGTCGAGCGCGGCTCCGGCGATTCTCCGCGCTGCAATCATGGCAAGTTCCCCTGCTTCGGCGCGCAGCTGTTCAGCGACCCTAGCGAGCTGCGCTGCAACGGGGGCCAGCGTCACGACGATCCGGTCGACGGAGGCGAAGCCCTTGACCTCGCTCGTCTGTCGGGCCTTGGCCTCCCCGTCGGCGCGGGCCCGGGCGGCCAGCTGGTCAGCCTCCTCGCGTGAGAAAAACTTCCGATCAGGCCCCGACAGCACCTCGCCATCGGCGGTGAATTCGGTCGCGAACATGAAGGGGGATGTCTGTGTCATCAGTAGATCAACTCGTCATCGCCGCCGCCGTCGGCGAGCATGATCTCGCCGCGATCGGCCAGCGCCTTGGCCACGGTCACCATCTCCTGCTGGGCGCCCTCGACATCCTTGAGTTTGACGGGGCCCATCGCCGCCATGTCATCGCGCATGAGCTTTGCTGCGCGCTCGGACATGTTGGACATGAAGAGGTTGCGCATCTCGTCATTGGTGCCCTTGAGGGCCAGCGCCAGCTTCTCCTTGTCGATGTTGCGAAGCAGGGTCTGAACGCCGCCGGGATCGAGTTTCGAGAGATCCTCGAAGACGAACATGAGTGAGCGGATCTTGTCGGCTGCATCCTTGTTGCGTTCCTCGAGCAGCGACATGAACCGGCCCTCCGTCTGCCGGTCGAAATTGTTGAAGATTGCGGCCATCTGCTCGTGGCTGTCGCGCTTGGACGTGCGCGCGAGATTGGTCATGAACTCGTTGCGCAGCGTGCCTTCGATCTTCTCGAGGATGTCGCGCTGCACCGGCTCCATCCGGAGCATGCGCTGGATCACTTCAAGCGCGAACTCCGGTGGCAGGGCGGTGAGAACGCGCGCGGAATGCTCTGTCTTGACCTTCGAGAGGATCACCGACACGGTCTGCGGGTATTCGTTCTTGAGGTAGTTCGCCAGCACCTGTTCATTCACGTTGGCCAGCTTGTCCCACATGGTGCGGCCGGCCGGCCCGCGGAGCTCTTCCATAAGCGCGTCCACTTTCTCGCGCGGGAGGAATTGCAGCAGCAGGCGGTGCGTCTGTTCGTAGGAACCCGTAACGGCGCCGGACCCTGACAGCCGGTTGACAAAATCCTTGATCAGGAATTCGACGGTCTCTGCGCGCACAGGCCCAAGGTTCGACATCGCCCCCGAAATTTCGCGCAGTTCGTCGTCATCCAGCTTGTCCCACACAGGCTTGGCTTCCTCGCCAAGCGCCAGCAGCAGGATGGCGGCTTTTTCAGACCCGTGCATGCCCGTGATCGTCTGTATGGTCTCGACGATGCGACGGTTTGTGTCCGCGCTGATGTCATCGCGGCTCGGCGGTGCGCTGGGCGGAGCGATTTCGGTCGCCGCTTCGGCCTGCTTCTGGAGGGCTGAACTCTTGCTCATGCGCGATCGGGAGCTTCTTCAGCCAGCCACGACCGGATGATGGCGACGGACTCGTCCGGATGGTTCGCGACGACCTCGGAAATCTTCTTGATCGACGACACCTTCACCTGGCCGGAAATGCGGGCGACATCGATGCCGGCATCGAGGCGATCGGCGGGCGCAAACTCGATGTTCACCGTCTTGCCTTCGGGAATGTCGCTCGTCTGCTGAAATGTCGTTTCGCCGTTCTCACCCTGCTGCATCAGTACGATCTGCTGGGCCTGGTGCGCCGCGATGGCCTTGGCTCGCTTGGCGCCCTTAAGCGCCTGGATCTCAGGCGGCAGATTTTCGGGCTCGGCCTTGGTGAACAGGCCGGAGATCAACGGACGCAAGACGAAGAAGACCAGCGCCAGCGCCGTGAGCGCGAGCGCGAGAATCTCCCCGATGCGCACCAGGTCGAACTTGTCGAAGTCGAACGGTCCGGGTGCAGCTGCGCCGTCCATCGACGTGTCGGGTCGGGCAAACGCCGTGCTTTCAACTGTCACGACGTCGCCGCGCTGTTCATTGAAGAGAACCGCCGATTTCACCAGCGCCGTGATCCGCGCGACTTCCTCTGGCGCGCGGTCCTGCCAGGTGGCGGGTTGGCCTTCGGCCCCCGGCACCCGGACCTGATCCAGCGCCACAGCCACGGACAGGCGCTTGATGCCGCCGCCCTCGATCACTTCGGTGCGGACGGTCTTGTCCATCTCGTAGTTGATCGTGGCTTCCGACCGGTTCGAGCGTGACTGGCTGGTGGGCAGGGGGGCAGCCGCCGGATCGTTCCCGGTCGGCACGTTGTTGGCCACCGTGGCCTCATCGCCAGGTGCGAGGTCGGAGCTCGAGGAGCCCTCCTCGACCGTTGTTTCTGACCGGACGACACGGCTGTCGGGGTTGTAGGTTTCCGAACTCTGGGTGACGCGATTGAAATCGGCATCGATCGACACAGTCACCTTTGCAGCGCCAGGACCGGCGATGTTCTCGATGACATCGAGAACCTTCTTCCGATAGCTCTCTTCCATGGCCAGCCGGCGCTCGTCGGCGTTTGTTCCGCCGCCGGCCGCTGAGCCTGTGTCGTCGGAAGCAGCCGCCAGCAGGCGACCGTCCGTGCTGGTCACAGTGACAGCATCGACGCTGAGTCCGGGCACCTGGGAGGCGACAAGGTTGCGGATGGCTCGCACTTTTTCGCCCGGCATCATGTTGCCGGTCAACTTGAGAACCACGGCCGCCTTGGGCTTGTCCGTATTCTGCTGGAAGAGCGGCCTTTCCGGGATCGAGAGGTGAACCTTGGCCGACTGCACCATGTCATATGCGCTGATCGAGCGTTCGAGTTCACCCTCCATCGCCCGCAGTTTCTTGATGTTGAGGACGAACTGGGTCTCGCCCAGCGCATCGGACTTGTCGAAGATTTCCCAGCCAACGGAACCGCGCGTCGGCAGGCCCTGCTCGGAGAGCATCATCCGCGCGTCCTCGACCCGCGAGGCGTCCACGAACACCGCAGATCCGCCGCCTTCGAGCGAATAGCTGACGCCGGCCGTCTCGAGCTTGTCGGTGATCTCGGCGGCTTCCTCGAGATCGAGACCCGAGAAGAGAAGCTTTTTCTGACCCTCGCCGCCCTGCAGCATGATGACGCCCAGTCCGCCGCCAACGAGGGCGACGACGACGAGCGCCGCGGCGATGCGCATACGGCCCGATCTGGCCAGCTGGCCGATCAGTCCCTTGGGATCGTCTGATTTGGTTTCGGCCATGCCCGCCCGGAAAAAACTGCCTGCGCCGCGATTTGCGACTAGGCAGGAATTTCCCGGTGCGTGGTAAATGGCGTCTTAAGGTCGACGACCGAAGTGGTTAGCGAAACCTTAAGCGCGCGGACTGCGCCGCCCCACCCAATCGCCCCAGGTGCGGCGCGCGTGTCCGGTCTATCGGTAGTTTTGCAGGCGCGTGGTGCGAAGGCCCTTGACGCCATGGCGCTGATAGAGGCGTTCCCAACCGGAGAACTCCTCCTTGGTCAGCGAATAGCGGTCGCACGCGTCGTCGGCGGACAGCAATCCGCCGTGAACAGCTGCGACGACTTCGGCCTTGCGGCGCGTGACCCAACGCTGGATCCCGGGCGAGGGGAGGTCAGAGAGCGTGATCGTGCGTCCGTCGGGTCCCACGACGGCCGCGCCGTGAGCGGTTTGGCTCAGCATGGTTGACTCCTGATGCTGGTTACTCTGCCCTCGACCATAGGGCCCGGCGTTTAAGGTGACGCTCAGACCGACAGCGCGGTTTCGTGGAAAGACTCTGCAAAATTCCAGCATCCGTTAAGGAGATTGGTCACGATCGCGAACAGCGTTGCGAGCGCCGCGAAGCGGCGCCCGACGCCGTCCGCCGTCTAGGTAAAATCAGCCGGAGGGCGCATCAGCGCTTCAGCCTGATCAGTTCGTCCAGCATCTCGTCAGCCGTCGTGATGATCTTCGAGGACGCCGAGTAGGCGCGCTGGGTCATGATCAGTTGGGAAAACTCCTCGGCAAGATCGACCGTCGACGATTCAAGAGCGCGCGACTTGATGTTGCCCGTGCCGCCCATTCCCGCGCCGCGCATCGAGAGTGCGCCGGCGTCCGGTCCCAGCCTGTAGATCCCGCCATGTTCGGCAAGGAGGCCGTTGGCGTTGCCGAAGCTCGCCAGCGGAATCTGGTAGATCCGGCGTGTGAGGCCGTTGGTGAAGATCGCCGTGACAAAGCCTTCATCGTCGACATCGACCGACGCCAGGGAGCCGAAGGGCGTGCCATCGACCTGTGATGTGCCCAGCACAGACGGCGAGTCGTAGTTGGTCAGGCCTCCCGGTGCGCCTGGCCCGCCCATGTCGAGCGAGATCGTCTGTGTCGCAAGGCCCAGAGCAGGGTCCCACTCCGAACCGCCGGCGCCCGTCGCGCCAATGGTGACGGAGAGCGGCAGCGTCGAGTTGGCCGCATCGAGCTGGCCGAACGTGGTGAAGCGCACGATACCCGTCGCCAGCTGTCCATCGACACGCGGCGCCGCGTCGACGACCTGGCCAGCCGGCAGGTGGACCTCGGCATACCACGCGTTCGGTGCCTGCTTGAGGAACGAAAAGGTCAGCGTGTGCAGGCCGCCCTGACTGTCATAGACCTGAATCGGAACCTGGAAGTCGGGTGTCACCGCTCCGGAGGCCATGTTGTTGGCGCTGTCGGTTGCATCATAGGTCGCCGCCGCCGCGGACACCGTCTGTGAAGACTGCAGGTTCGCCGACAACGAGACCTGGGCGGTAGATTGCGCACCGCCGGCGATACCGGAGACACGCACGGGCTCGAGCGCGTTGAGGTCCGTCGGGTTCGCGTTCACGGCGCCCGAAATGTCGACTGGCCAGCCCTGCAGATAGAATCCCGAAGCATTCTGAAGATAGCCGTCAGCATCCGGCGTAAAGTGTCCAGCGCGCGTATAGTAGAACGGATCGCGGGCGGTTGCATCGTCACTGCGGCCGCGCACCACGAACATGCCTTCGCCGGACACGGCAAGGTGCGTTGCGACAGCCGAAGAGGTGGTCGAGCCCTGCTCGGTCATCAGCGGGTTGGACCGCGAGAGCACGCTTCCAGCGCTGTAGCTTGTCTGACCACCCTGCGACCTCAGAAGCGAGGTGAAGTCGCTGCGCAGGCGCTTGAAGCCGACCGTGTTCACGTTGGCGATGTTGTCGGAGATCGACGCCAGCGCGCTGGCGTTGGCGCGCATGCCGGCGGCGCCGGCGAGCATGGCTGAATTGATACTCATGGTCGAAGCTCCCAGGTGGCCCGAAGGCCCGGTTCGTGTGCGGGTTGGTCGGCCGCTTTGCAGCCAGGATCGGCGCGCTTCTGCGCCGTTGGTCGTGTCGCCTGCGCTACTGGCGCATCAGGCGCTTTATGTCGGCGTAGGCGTATATTCCGGCGGGCGTCGTCAGGGCGGGCTCGCCATAGGTGAGGTCGACGCCCGTGATCGTGGTGACCAGCGCGTGGTCGGGCGTGAGTGATTTCTTGTTCGCATCCTCGGCCACGACGTTGATCCAGTAAGGCTGGCCGTCATCTGCCTGCTCGCCCGAGTTGAGCTGTCCATCCCAGACAAAGTCATGCGTGCCGGCGGCTAGTTCGCCTGACTCCGAATAGAGCACGCGACCTGACGCGTCGGTGACGGTGACCGTTGTCTTTGCCGCGTCCGACGGCAGGCTATAGCGCCAGGTGATCGGGTCGCCGGTGAATTGCGCGCCAGAAGTATCGATCTCGGCCTGTTGGCCCAGATAGCCCGACAGCGCAGCCCCGGCGCTGGAATAGGTCGCGGCCAGGAGCTCTTCGAGCTGCTTGTTCGACTTGATCTGCTGTTCGACGCCGGAGAACTGCACGAGCTGTTCGGTAAACTTCGAGGAATCCATCGGCTCAAGCGGATCCTGGTTCTGGATCTGGGCTGTGAGAATGGTGAGGAAGGTGTCGAAATTGTCCGTCAGCGCGGCCTGAGAGGCAGCCGTGTTGGCGCCGGCGCTGGAAGTGGAAGGCGTCACGAAGGAAATGGCGTTTGTCATGCGATTGTCCTTCAGGCCACCAGGTCAAGGCGTTGTGGACGCCACATCGGTTGCGCAGCGACGACTGTTTCGTCTGTTGCCGGCAGCGCCATGGTCTCGAAGCGCCGCCAGACATTGTGTTGCGGGGGCCTGCCATCGCTCTCGCGCTGCTGGCTGGCGGCGCCGCCATTGTCGCGCGCGAGTTCGAAGCGAACGCCATTGTCGGCAAGATCGATACCGGCATCCGACAGGGCGCGTTCAAGCGCACGCTGGCCACGCACCAGGTCTGAGAGCGCCGCGCTGTCATGAGCTGCGAGGACTGCGTGCACCTTCCGGTCGGCGCCGATCTCGATGCGGACATCGACACGGCCAAGTTCCACCGGGTCGAGCCGAACCTCGAAGCGCTGTGCGCGGCCGTCGGCGCGTTCGATGATGCGGTTGTAGATCTGGATCGTCGCAGCAGGCGCCGATTGTAACTGGGGCGGAACAGCCGCCCCGCGCGGGCTGTCCACGGCCGATGGCGTCGCCCCGGTTGCCACATCCGGCGTCTGAGCAGTCTGGGTGGCGAGCGACGATGTGAAGTCCGGCTTTGCATCCGGCGCATTGGCTACGGGGGCCTGCGCTGCGACGGCTGCAGCCGTCGCCGGAATTGGCTGGCTTGCGGCCTGGGGTCTCTGTGTCCCTTTGGCGACATTGCCCGAGATGTCCTGAGGTGTGGGCAAGTCACTTGGCGTGTTGTCGGTTCCAGTGGGCGCGAGCGCGGGAAGTTGTGGCGCAGCTTGACCCGTCGGAGTGGGGCTGGGCGAGCTGGAGGGAACCGCAACAGTCAGCGCAGGTGAGGGGGGCGGGGGAGCTGCCTGGGCGGCTGGCGCGGACATCATGGGGTCAGCTTCATCGGTCACGACGCCGACGGGCTGTGGCGCCGGCACAGAAGCGACCGGGGCAGCATTCGCCTTGAGAAGTGTTTGGACCAGGGTTGCGGCGGCCGCATCCGGAACCGCGCTGGCGGACCCGACTGGAAGTCCTTCGCTTCCGAACGCCAGTGCAGTGGGATCACCCACGCGGAATTGCTCCGAGGCGGCGAGCGCTGACATGGCGGAGGCGGCCGGAACTGGGGTTTGGCCTGCCCCGACATCAACGCTTCCGTCCGAAACACCGCTCGCGCTCAGGATGGCAGGCGGCGGCATCGCCGATGCTTGCGCCGTCGCGCTATCTGCGGCGGCCGCGTTCAGCTCTTCCTCGAGCAGAAGTGAAAATGCCTCGCCAGCGTCCCCCGCAGCCGGCCGCGCAGCCGGCGAGGGCTGCAGGTGCGGCGTCAGCGAGATGGCTGCATTCAACAAGCGGCATCCACGAAGTTTCGCCCAACGCCCGGGAATTCGGACGCGGTTCATCACACCGTCTGCAACGCCCGAGCCATTAAGGTTTGCCGTGGAAAGACCGCTGGAATAGGCGCTTGGGTGGTTAACGGCGAACCTTGCTCGCGGGCTGGCTCGGCAAGACTCGCTGCACGAGGCGGCAGAACTTGCCGGGAGAACGGCCCTGCGCTTCATGCGAAACCACAAGTCCTGGCTGGCCCGCAACTTGCGTGGTTAACGCCAACGTTGCGGCCATGTCGCCGGAGCGTTCGGGGCAGAAGCTCTCGTCGCGCCACTTTCGCGAACGTATTCAGGAGGATGGAACGGACCGGAGACGTCTGGTCGCCTGATGGCGGCCCGGCAGATCGCGCCTACCCGGCAAGATCTGCAGGGCTTCCCGGTGACGGAGTGAAGGTCTTGTCCATCTCGAGCATCATGGGAACGGGGCTGTCCGCGCTCGCCGCCAACCAGCAGGCGTTGAAGGCCACGTCGACCAATGTCGCCAACGTCAACACTGAAGGCTATGCGCGCCTCGATGTGCGTTTCAACTCGCGCGCCTCCACCGGCGGACTTGCTGGCGTCGAAGTCGATATTGCCCGTGTCGCCAACGCCTATCTCGCGGCTGCCGAAATGCGCGGCGCGGCGGATGTGGCCTCTGCCGACATCCTCGCCCAGTTCATGGACCGGGCGCAGGGCCTGCTGGGCGATCCATCCGATTCCTCAACTGTCTTTGCGACACTCGATGCCGTCTTCAGCAGCTTCGGCGCCCTTGCCGTCGATCCCACTTCCGCGCTTCGTCGCTCGGCCGCCCTGTCCGACCTGCAGACCATGCTGTCGCAGATGGAGCGGACCTCCGAGGAAATAACCGCGCTGCGCGATGAGGCCCATTCCCGTGTGCTGGCTGCGCTGGAGGAAGCCAACTCGCTGATGGCGGGTATCGCGCGGCTCAACACCTCGATCCAGCGTTCCACGATCGCCGGCCTGTCGGCGTCCGAAGCTGAAACCGAGCAGGCGCGCATGCTCGACCGGCTATCCGAGATTATCGATATCCGCACGCAGCAACGCTCGCTTGGTGGCGTCGAGATCCGCACCACTGACGGACTCTTGCTGGTGGACATCGACGCTGCGGTGCTGGGGCTCGACTCCAACGCCGGCAGCGAACCCTATGCCGGCGTCGTGATGATGTCGCCGCTCTCGACAACCGAGATCGCCCTCGATCCGCACATGAATGGCGGAGAGCTGAACGGCCTTCTGCGGGCGCGCGACAAGGAACTGGTCGACCTGCAGCTCGCATTCGGAGAATTTGCAGCGGGCGCAGCGGAGGCGCTGAACGCCGCCCATAACCAGGCCAGCGCCGTACCGGCGCCAGCAGCGCTAACGGGGCGCAATACCGGACTTATCGCGACTGACCGCCTCAACTTCACTGGCGTCACGCACATCGCCATCGTCGACAGCGATGGGCTGGTGGTGCGCAATCTCCGCGTCGACTTCAACGCCGGCCAGATCGTCGATGACCAGGCCAATGTCACCGTATTCGCCAACTCCATTGGCGACTTCCAGACGGCGCTTGATGCTGCACTCGGCGGAGACGGGTCAGCGAGCTTCACCGCTGGCGCCCTGTCGATCTCGGCTGACCTGGTCGGCGCCGGTGTTGTCGTTTCGAACGATGCGACCAATCCATCGCTTCGCGGCGGGCATGGCTTCTCGCATGTTTTTGGCCTCAATGATCTGGTGACCCACGGCTCGCCGCTGTCCTACGCGACGGGCCTGTCAGGCACAGACCTCCACGGTTTCACCGCTGGTGACACGCTCACCTTCGCCATCCGCGACAATGACGGTTCGATCGCACGCCGGGTTGCGTTCACTGTCGGCGCCGGGGCGACGATTGCCTCGCTTCGCGCCGATATGGACGCCGCCCTCTTGGGTTACGGCCAGACCTCCCTCGATGCGACCGGACGGCTGACGATTGTCGTCACGGGCAACTCGGTCGGAAGGATCGACGTGATCGGCGACACGACCAGCCGCGGGGCCACCGGCCTGTCCATGTCGGACATTTTCGGGTTCGGCGAGGCCCTGCCGTCCCAGCGTTCGCGCAGCTTGCAGATTCGCTCGGACATCCAGGTCAACCCCGACCGGCTTGGCAGCGCCCAGGCCGATCTTGCGGGCGCGGCGGCCGGTACGCGCGTGCTTTCTCCGGGCGACGGACGCGGCGCCCTCGCCATCGAGGGCGCCGGTACGCAGCCCCGGACCTTTGCAACGGCCGGCACGCTGGCCGGACAGGTGACGTCGATCATGGACTATGCCGCGCGACTGGCCGGCCACGCCGGCGTGCGCGCCGAGGCGCTGGACGCTGCAAGGGCCGCCGCCGAATCCGTGAGACAGGAAGTGCGCGAGCGACGCATGAGCGAAGAGGGCGTCAACCTCGATGAGGAACTGGTCAAGATGACAACCTACCAGCAGGCCTATGCCGCAGCATCGCGCATGATCACGGCTGCGCGCGATCTCTACGACATCGTCCTGAACATGATCTGAGGAGATAGAACATGCCCCGCATCTCCTCCGCCATGATCCCGATGGCCTCGCTCACCGACCTGAGCCGCGCGCAGCAGGAACTCGTCGAGGCCGCCCGCCAGAGTTCCGCACAGACCCGCGCCAATGACCTCAAGGGCTATGGCCGCGAGGCGCAGACGCTGGTCTCCGCCGAACGTCTCGTATCGCGTCTGAAGGGCTTCGAGGCGACGGCGCGCGAGATGAACACGCGCCTTCAGATCCAGGATGTCGCGCTCGGACGGGCAGCGGAAGCTGTGAACAAGCTCAGGCAGGAGCTGTTCCAGAATCTCGGTCTGGAAAGCGGCGAAGGCGTGCGGGCTCAGCTGGAAGAAGCTTTCGCCGTCGTGAAGGATGCGATGAACACGAATCTTGGCGGCCGATACCTGTTCGGCGGCGTGATGAACGATCGCGCCCCGGTCACCGCAGGTTCCCTGACCGACCTTGCCGCCAATCCGCTGTCCACCTTGATCGAGCAAGGCGCCGAGCCGCAGCTGATGCGGGTCGAGGAAGGCCGGAATGTCGCGGCCGGCGTGGTCGCCGACGATGTGATCTCGCTGGCCATGGCCTCGATCAAGCGGCTCGCCGAGATGGATGAAGGCCCGGACGGCCCGTTCGGCGGTGATCTGACCGACGTGCAGCAGGCGGCGATCCAGAGCGAGCTCACAGCCCTGAATGATGCCTTCAACCGCGTGCTCAGCGCCCAAGCGGAGAACGGCCGGCTCGGCCAGGAAGTCGACTCTTCGAGCGACAGGCTGACGTCGCGCCTCAATGCGCTGGACGAGGCGATCGGAGGGATCGTCAATGTCGATCTGGCCGAGGTGGCCGTGAGGCTCAACCAGGCGCAATTCGCCTACGAGGCCTCTTCCAGCGTCTTCAACGTGCTGCGCGGGCTGTCACTGCTCAACGTGCTCGACTAACTCAAACGCAAGCCACCCGGGTCATGCCGCGGTGCGGCTTGCGTCCCCACGCCATTGCGCCAGACTGGGCGGACAAGAAACGTGGGAGGAAGACGTGATCGGTAAACTCAGGAGCGGTGCAGCGCTGGCCCTGCTGGCGGGCATGGGTGTCGCCGAGGCGCAGGTGGCGTGCGAGTCCCTCAAGGGCTACCAGGCGCCGGACGTGAAGATCACGGCCGCGACGCCGGCTAACGCTCCGGTTCCGCTGTGCAAGGTCGATGGCGTGATCGGCAAGGAGATCAACTTCTCAGTCTGGCTGCCGGAAGCCTGGAACGGCAAGTTCGTCATGGGCGGTCAGGGCGGCTTCGCCGGCCGCGTCGAAAGCCAGCCACTTTCTGCAATGCAGGCGCTGCAGAAGGGTTACGCGACGGCGGGCACGGACACAGGACATTCCTCGCCGGCGCGCGGCATTGATGGATCCTGGGCGATGGGCGAGTACGAACGCATCGCGAATTATGCGCATGCCGCCATCCGTCGAGTCAGCGCGACGTCAAAGTCTGTGGTCCAGGCGCGCTATGGCCGCGCGCCTGAGCGCACTTATTTTGCAGGTTGCTCGAACGGCGGCCGGCAGGCGCTGCAGATGGCGCAGCGCTATCCGACGGACTTCGACGGCATCATCGCCGGCGCGCCCGCGATCGACTTCCAGGGCATCACGGCCTCGTTCTCGACCATCACCCAGAAGATGTACCCCGACCCAAAGAAGCTGGATGCACCGGTCATCGACAAGGCGGCGCGCGAGACAGTGGCGAAGGCCGTGCTCGAGACGTGCGATGCGGCCGATGGGCTGAAGGACGGCATGCTGGCCGATCCGCGCAAGTGCGCGTTCGACGTGAAGACGATCCAGTGCAAGGGCGGCAAGAAGGACAATTGCCTGAGCTCGGCGCAAGTCAGCGCCGTCGAGACGATCGTGAAGGGACCGATGGTCAACGGCAAGCCCGTGCATGTCGGCTATGCCTGGGGCGGTGAACAGACAGAGGCGGACTGGGGGACCTGGCTGCTGGGCGCCAAGGACCGCATCGGCCCGGGCCAGCCAAGCCTCGCCTACGGCTTCTCCGGCGAGTTCATGCGGTATTTCGTCAAGGGCGATCCGACCTGGGATCACTCCCGCACGAACCTGGTCGAGCTGCCGAAGGAGATGAAGCTCCTGCAGATGACGCTGTCACCGACCAATCCCGACCTTTCCGCCTTCCGCAACCATGGCGGCAAGCTGCTGATGTATCACGGCTGGTCCGACTCGGCGTTGTCGCCCTACATGAGCATCAACTATGTCGATCGGGTCTACGCCAATGACGCAACGGCTCGGAACGACGTGCGCATGTTCATGCTGCCGGCGGTCGGACATTGCCTCGGCGGACCGGGCCCGGACCGGGTCGATTATCTCGACGCGCTCGACAAATGGGTCTCCTCGAAAACGGCGCCAGACGAGCTGACGGCAGGCTTTGCAGGGGGCGGTTCGCGCAAGATCTGCGCCTATCCCAAGGTCGCCGTCTATTCCGGAACAGGCGACGGCAAGAATCAGGATCAGTTCCGCTGCGAGTAGCACCGCGCGGATCGGAGGTTCAGTCACAGGTTGCGCGCGAAGGGGAATCTGCACTAGGCGGTGGCCATGACGCCGGCCGCCGCTTTTCCCTTGCCGCCGAACAAGCCGGATGATGCGTCTTGCTGTCATCGCGGCTGCTGCCCGTGCATTTTCGACTACTATTGGGATGCGCTGGCACGCTGGGAGGAAGTCGTGCGTGGGCTGGGCGGAGACCCCGAAACGGTTCTGGCCGAGCTCGGACGACAGCGCTGAGGCTTGCCGGTCTTCAGTCGTGGGAAAGCCAGGCTGCAGCCTCGCGTTCCAGCGTTAGCAGAAAGCGTGCAGCGCTCTCGTGCACAGCCAGTTGCCGATCCGGTTCAAGCTTCGCCCACGCGCGCGCAACCTGCGAGGTTCGCGGGTTGCGGGCGAGCAGCGCCTCGTTTCGAGATACGAAATCCCAGTAAAGGTAATTGAACGGGCAGGCCTCGGGGCCCGTCCTTTCGCTCACCTTGTAACGGCAGCCGCCACAATAGTCCGACATGCGGTTTATGTAGGCGCCGCCCGCTGCATAGGGCTTCGAGCCAAGCAAGCCGCCGTCAGCGAACAGGCTCATCCCGAGCGTGTTCGGCGCTTCGACCCATTCATACGCATCGGCATAGACAGCAAGATACCACGCGTGCACCTGTTGGGGCTCAAGGCCCGCCAGCAAGGCGAAATTGCCAGTGATCATCAGGCGCTGGATGTGGTGGGCGTAGGCATGGGTGATTGTCTGGCCAATGGTCTCGCGCATGCATCGCATGTCGGTCTCGCCCGTCCAGTAGAAGGCCGGCAAGTTGCGCCTGGCGTCGAGCGCATTGCGCGTCAGATAGTCTGGGCCCTCGCGCCAGTAGATGCCGCGCACATATTCGCGCCAGCCGATGATCTGGCGGATGAAGCCCTCGACAGCATTGAGCGGCGCCCGGCCGGCGCGGTATTCCAGCTCGGCGCGGCGACACAGGTCCAGCGGATCAAGAAGCCCGATATTGAGGCATGGCGACAGCACAGAGTGATAGAGGAAGGGCTCGTCGGTCAGCATTGCGTCCTGAAAGTCGCCGAACCATGGCAGGGCCCTGGAGAGAAAGTCATCGCGCGCCTGTTCAGCCGCGATGCGCGTCACTGGAAAGCCGAAATCATCAAGCGACCCAAAACCTTTCGGGAAGCGCGCGGCGATCATCTCGATTATCACTTGCGTCTCAGGCGAGGGGGAGAAGACAATCGGACGGCGCATGAAGAAATCGCGCGCCGCCGGCTTGCGGTTCTCGGCGTCGAAGTTCCAGCGTCCGCCCTCGGGCTTGTCCCCGTCCATCAGGAGGCCGGTGCGCCGGCGCATTTCGCGGTAGAAATACTCCAGGCGCAACTGCTTGCGGCCCGACGCCCAGCGCTCAAAGTCGGCGTGGGAACAGATAAAACGATCGTCTTCGAGGAGTTTGACGGGAAGGCCCGTGATATCCGACCAGCTTCGCTGCATGGCGAGAACACGATGCTCGCCGGCCAGCGTGGCGGCGATCTGCGTGGGCCTGTGGCGCGCGATGGCGCGCTGCAGCTCGCCGGTGAAACTTCCCGTATTGGCAGGGTCCTCGAGCCTGACATAGTCAACCTTGAGCCCGAGTGCGCGAAGTTCCTCGGCGAAGGCCCGCATCGCCGCGAGGATGAAGACGATCTTCTTGCGGTGGTGCGGAACATAGGTCGTCTCGTCCGCGACCTCCGCCATCAGGATGATGTCGCCAGGCCGCGCGCCTTGCAGCGCCGATAGAGTGGGCGTCAGCTGGTCGCCAAGAATGAAGCGGAGGGTTGGCATGTCGCCTCTACGCGCGGGGCGGCCGCGCGGACCTGTGCCAAAACCAGGAGATCAGGCCTCCGCCGTTTCATCTATCCCGGGATAGTCGCGCATCGCCGCTTCGATCGCATCGAGCGCCGCCGAAACCCGCTCGCGATGCCGCGGCCCTGCGTGGCGAAGATAGATCGGCTGCGTGACCGCCAGGTGGCGGACGATGTCGCAGGAGACGATCACCAGCGGCGGGACTTCGCGCAGGTCGATCGACCAGCCGTCCTCACTGAAATGCAGGAAGGTGTTGCGCAGGTCCACGAGATCGTCGAACGCCGCGGTGATCCGGCGGTTGAGTGGCAGCTGGTAAGGCGGACGCAGGAAGTAGGAATCGCCAACGCGGCGCAGCAGTTCCAGCGGTGAGACGATGCGCGGCTCGCGGATTGCAAACGGCTCGGGCCCACGCCGTCCATTGCTGGTCCAGCGCTTCACTTCCCGCGCATCCGTGCGGGTCATGGCCTTCGTACCGTATTCGTCGCCATGGTCGAGCGCACAGAGGCAGGCGTTCTGCACCCCAAGCGTCATCGCGATGACGAGCCACCGCCAGGCGCCATGATCTTCCGCAGCCCTGCCTGCGAGGTCGGCGGCGTGCTCGACACAGGCCAGCAGCTCGCGCGGCTGCGTGGTCTGGAAGTGGTGGGGCGTGGGCGGCTGGGTCATGGAGAGCAGGCTAGCCTCCGCAAAAGCCCCTGCGAAGGCCTGGTTTGATGGCCTGTCTTTCACCACAGCTTTCATGTAGAAGCCGGCGCACGATCAGTTTGCTTCGGGCCTTGAACCCGCTGGAGACAACCATGGCGACGCTTATCGGCCCCCGCGTCGGGGCCCCCACTTCCGTTGAAGCGGACCTTCCCATCGCGGACGGCCTCTGCGACTTCTCGAAACTGGCTGAGGTCGACCTGTCGGGCGCCGACCTCGACCTCTTCCCGGGTGATCCGCGTCCGCGCAGCGATATCCGCGTGGTCGCGGCGATGTCGGGAGGCGTTGATTCCTCCGTCGTCGCGGCGCTGCTGAAATATGCCGGCTATGATGTCGTCGGCGTTACGTTGCAGCTCTACGACCATGGCGCGGCGCTGAAGAAGCAGGGGGCGTGCTGTGCCGGACAGGATATCCACGATGCGCGTCGCGTCGCGGAGGCGCTGGGCATTCCGCACTATGTGCTCGATTACGAGAGCCGCTTCCGCCAGAAGGTGATGGAAGACTTTGCCGACACCTACCTGAAAGGCTCCACGCCGATCCCCTGCGTGCGCTGCAACCAGACCGTGAAGTTCTCCGACCTGCTGGCGACGGCTCGCGATCTTGGCGCCGATGCGATGGCAACCGGCCATTACATCCGCCGCACCATTGGCGCCGATGGACAGGCTGAGCTGTCGCGGGCGGCGGACCCGGACCGTGACCAAAGCTACTTCCTCTTTGCGACGACGCGCGAGCAGCTGGATTTCCTGCGCTTCCCGCTGGGCGGCATGGCGAAGCCGGACGTGAGACGCGCTGCCGCCGCGCTCGGCCTTAGGGTCGCAGCCAAGCCGGACAGCCAGGACATCTGCTTCGTGCCAGCAGGAAAGTATGCCGATATCGTGCAGAAGCTGCGGCCCGGCGCCTCTGCGCCGGGCGACATCGTTCACATGGATGGCCGCGTGATGGGTCGTCATGAAGGCGTCATCCGCTACACGATCGGGCAACGCCGCGGGCTCGGCGTGGCGACCGGCGAGCCCTTGTTCGTGGTCAGGATCGATGCGCCGAACAGCCGTGTGATCGTCGGGCCGCGCGAGGCGCTGCTGACCTCGGCGCTCGCGATCGGCGAGAGCAACTGGCTGGGCGAAGGCTCGCTTATGGAGGCGTGCGCCGCAGGCCTGCCCGCCCTCGCGCGCGTGCGCTCGACGCGCGCGCCCGTGCCGGGGCGGATGACGCTGGTCGACGGCGCGCCCGGCTTCGCGTTCGATAAGCCGGAAGAGGGCGTGGCGCCGGGGCAGGCCTGCGTGCTCTACGCAGCCCCGGACGGACGGAGCGTGCTGGGCGGTGGCTTCATCGCAGCGACAGTGAGCGCGGCGGGCTAGCCGTCCCCCGGGAATGGCGCCGGCCGAGCCATTGGGGTAGGGTGGCTCTTGCGACGCAATCGTGCGCTGGGAAGGATAAAGCCATGAGAAGGTTTGCCGCGTCCGTCCTGACGTGTGCGATGGCGGCTGCTCCTGCCATGGCTGAGTCCGCAACCAAGACCCAGCTGGTCGCAATCGACGGCTCGAGCGTGGCAGTCATGCGGTTACGGGAAGGTTCAGCCTACGCCGCGTGGGTTATAGACAAACAAAACGTGCTCTACCGCGACGAGTACCGCGACTACTTTCTTGTGACCCTGAAGGTCGCGTGCGAGCCACTCACAATCCGTCAACGTTCCTTCGCGTTTCATCCCGGCGCGCCGTGGCGCCTGAAGTCGACCTCGAGGTATGAGCTTCGGCCTGAAGCCGGCGCCCCTTGCGAGGTGGCGCGGATCGAAAGGATGGACGAGACCCGCGCCAGCCCCCTGCGACACGCATCGCTCTGGCGAGCGTGGTGAGCAAACGTCGCTGGTTGGCCTTGGCCGGCCGGACGCGCCGGCGGCCAAGTCCTCACGGAGATCGACCATGATCGACCATACGGGTATAAATGTGAGCGACTATGCGAAGGCGAAGGCGTTCTACGACGCCGCCTTCGGCGCCATGGGCGGGGGCCCGTTGCACGCAGTACCGGAGCAGTTCACGGGCGGCGCGAAAGTCGTCGGCTATGGCCGCGAACGGCCGGTCTTCTGGCTGCACGAGGGCGGAGATCCAGGACCTGGCCGGCATGTCGCCTTCACGGCGCGCTCGCGTGCTGAGGTGGATGCGTTCTACGCCGCTGCCCTTAGGGCCGGTGGTCGGGACAATGGCGGTCCGGGCCTGCGGCCGCATTATCACGCGCATTACTACGGCGCGTTCGTACTTGACCCGGACGGAAACAATATCGAGGCGGTCTGCCACGAGCCCGAATGAAGCTCGGGCGCAGTTGCATCGGCCGGATGGGCGGCGTTAGCCTCGGTGCGTCACGCTGGCCGGCAGAGCGAGCAGCTGCTCAGGGGAGGAGAGGTCGATGCTGCTGACGTCCCGATTCATGGCGGCAGCATTGATGTTCGCCATTGTGCCGCTCGCTGCGCCCGCCATCGCGCAGGGCGCTTACCAGCCCCCGCGCACGGCTGAAGGCAAGCCGGACCTGCAGGGCGTGTGGAGCTCCGCCACGGCGACGCCGATGGAGCGGCCCAAGGGCTATCCGCTCGTGATCACACGGGCGCAGGCTGACGAGATCGAGGGCAACACGCTGTTCAACCAACGCATGAAGACACAGGCGAACTATGTCGATCCGAATGAGGGCGCACCGGAGAAGGGTAAGCCGCTGCCGCCGGTTGGAAACTACGATGTCGCCTACACCGATCCTGGTGCGCATGTTACCTCCATCGGCGGCGAGTTGCGCTCCTCCTGGGTGGTCTGGCCGGAGGACGGGAAGATCCCCGCGCTCACCGAAGCCGGCCGCAGGCTGCGCGACTCAAGCGCCCGCGTGATCGGCAATGGCTATGACAATCCGGAGGAGCGCGGGCTGGGCGAGCGCTGCGTGCTGATGTCAGGTGGCCCGCCGCTGCGCTCAGGTCTCTACAACAACAACGTCCAGATCGTGCAGACGAGGCGCCATGTGATGCTTATGGCGGAGATGGTGCATGACGTCCGCGTCGCACGAATGGACGCCGCGCCGCGCAAGGATGGCGTCGAGGCGTGGATGGGCGATCCCGTCGCGCGCTGGGAGGGCGACACGCTCGTGATCGAAACGCGCAGCATGCATCTGGACCAGCGCAGGGATCGAACGGTGCTCAGCGAAAGGGGCAGGATCACCGAGCGCTTCACGCGCATTTCGGACCGGCAGATGCTCTACCAGTTCGAGATCGACGACCCCGTCACCTATGCGAGCGTCTGGCGCGGGGAGACCGCGCTCAACCGGCTCGACCAGCCGATCTACGAATACGCCTGCCATGAGGGCAATTACGGGCTTTACAATATCCTGCTCGGCGGCCGGGAGAACGATTCGCGCGGCGCGGCCCACACGGGCGGCGAAAGCCGCACGGAGTAAGGCATGCCAGTGCGGAACGTGACGCCAATCCTCAACGTCTCGAGCGTGACAGCCAGCCAGGACTGGTTCGCGAAGGTGGGATGGCGCGCTGGCTTTCAATGGGCGCCCGATGGCGGCGAGCCTGGTTTTGGCAGCGTGTGCGCTGACACGGCGGAGATTTTCCTCTGCGTCGGCGGACAGGGCTCACGCGGGACCATCTTGCCGCGATACCCGGGCGACGATGTCACCGACGGAGTATGGATGAGCTGGTGGGTGGACAGCCCAGACGAGGTCGACGCCCTGCATGACAGGGCGATCGCGCAGGGTCTGACCGTGACCTACCCACCGACGGACGAGCCCTGGGGCGTGCGCGAGTTCCACCTGCGCCACCCCGACGGCCATATGTTCCGCGTGAGCGCAGGTCGAAACGAAGCCTAGCGCATCGTGTTGCCTCCTAGGTGAAGCGCCCTTATCCGTAGCGCAGGACAAGAGGGGGCTATATGCACATTCATGTCGACAGACTCGAGGCCGACGCGAAGGCGACGCGTGGCAAGCTCTACATCGACGGCAAGTTCGAATGCTACACGCTCGAAGACAAACATCGCGACGGCGAGAAGGTCCATGGCGAGACGCGCATTCCAGCAGGGACATACAAGCTGGAGCTCTATCCGCACGGCACGCGGTTTCATCCGAAATACCTCGAAACCTACGGCGCCGAATTCCACAAGGGCATGCTGCGTGTCTGCGATGTGCCCGGGTTCGATGGCGTACTGATCCACAAGGGCAATTACCACGACGACACGGAAGGATGCCTCCTGCTCGGGACATCAAAGATTTCGGGCAGGAGCAATCGCGACAAGAGTGGCAACAACTGCATCGCTGTGGGCGGCAGCGAAGGCGCATACAAGAGCTTTTATCCGAAAGTGCGCGATGCCCTCCTGCGTGGCGAGACCGTGACGATCGAGTATTCGAACTCCGATGTCGCGGCGCGCAACGCGACAGCTGTGCGAGAGCAAGAGGCCAGGAGCAACGCCGGCGTGGTCGCGGCGGCGACGGGTGTTGCCGGGGCCGCTGTGGTCGCGGGGGCCGCTTCGGATCTGGTCGGGGTGGACGAGTCGGGTGCGGCGGCGCCTGCCGAGACGGTTGCTGAATCGCCCGTTGCTGCTCCGGATGTGACGCCTGCGCCCCAGCCAGCGCCTGCTCCGGAGGGAGCCCCGGCGGCGCCCATCGAGGCGTTAAGGCCTGCGGATGCCGTCACGCCCCTCCCGGGTGGCGTTCGCGACAGTGCGACGGTTGCGCCCACCCCGGCGCCGCAGGCCGAGTCGAACATGATCGAGATCGGGTTGATCGTGGTGGGCGTCGCGATCGTCGTGTTCGCGCTCTATCTGGGCTATCGCCGCTGGAAGGAATGGCGCCAGCGCTGAGTGTTCAATCGCCGGTAAAGCGTGGGGCGCGGCCTTCAAGAAAGGAAGCAACGCCTTCGGCATAGTCATCTGACTGCTGCATCAGGGCGAAGGCTTCGAGATCGCGATACGCGGTGGCTTGTGAGAGTGCGAGCGCTGCAACGTTCACGTCGCGCTTGACCATCTTCAGCGCGGTGGGCGGGAGCGCTGCTGCAGCTTCTGCAAGCACCATGGCGCGGGCGAGGGCCTGCCCATCCTCGGCGACAGCGTCGGCAAGACCCCAGGCATGCGCAGTCTCGGCATCGATCTTCTCGCACAGGGCTGCGAGCCGCTTGGCGCGGGCCGGGCCGACCAGCGCCGTCATGCGCGGGATGGATCCCCAGCTCATGTTCATTCCGCGCGCGACCTCGGGCACGTAGATACGCGCCGATCTCGCCATCACGCGAAGATCGCAGGCGACGGCCAGCGCGGCGCCGCCGCCGACGCACCAGCCTTCGATCGCCATGATCGTGATTGCATCGATCTTTTCCCACGCCTCGCACATCTCGGGTCCTGCGCGCAGGCCAATGCGTCGTTCGGCCAGGCCTTTGTCCTGCTGCCCGGCGCGAGCCGGGTCCTTGAGGTCCGCGCCGAGCGAGAAGTTGCGGAGATTGCCGGTCAGGATCACCGCGGAGATGTCAGGGCAGGCATGGAAACCCCGCGCCGCTTCGGCGAGCTGACGCAGGGCCTCGGCCGACAGCGCATTGGCCTTGTCGCCACGGTCAAAGCGAACGGTCGCGATGCGGCCCGATGTTTCGATAGTGACGTATGTTTCGCTCAATCTCGCGCCTCCAGCACTGCGCCAAGGTATGCGTTTTCCGGCCGGAGGCGTCCATTGGCATAGCCGTCGCCATCGCCGGAAGCCTTCTCGGCAGCTTGACGGCGCCGGGGGGGAGGAAGAATGTGCGCCGCACGTTGAAAAGGAAGGTTTTGCCCCATGAGCGCAGCGGATCCGGTGGTCATCGTAGGTATGGCGCGCACCCCGATGGGCGGCCTGCTCGGCGAACTGGGCGGATTCACCGCCAGTGAGCTGGGCGCCGTGGCGATCGAGGGGGCGGTGAAGGAAGCAGGCGTCAAGGGCGAGGATGTCGACCTGGTGTACATGGGTAACTGCCTCCCGGCCGGCCAGGGCCAGGCGCCGGCGCGCCAGGCTGGCATCAAGGCCAAGCTCCCGAAGGGCGCACAGGCGACCACGATCAACAAGATGTGCGGGTCTGGCATGCAGGCGGCGGTCCTGGGCCGCAATGCCATCCTGGCGGGCGAGGCGACCGTGGTGGTCGCGGGCGGCATGGAAAGCATGACCAACGCACCGCACCTGGTCGACCTGCGCAAGGGACACAAATATGGCGCGGCCGGCATGAAGGACCACATGGCGACCGATGGTCTCGAGGACGCCTACCAGGGCGGCGCCATGGGCAATTTCGCCGACATGATTGCCCGCGAGTACCAGTTCACGCGGGAGCAGCAGGACAATTACGCGCTGGAGACGCTCGCGCGCGCGCAGGCCGCCACCAAGGAGGGCCGCTTCAAGCGCGAGATCGCGCCCGTCACCGTCAAGGGTAAGGCAGGCGATGTGACGGTTGACACGGACGAGCTGCCGCGTCTGGCCAAGCCGGAGAAGATCCCTCAGCTCAAACCAGCCTTCTCGAAGGAGGGCACCGTGACAGCTGCCAACGCCTCCGCCATCTCCGATGGCGCTGCAGCGCTGGTGCTGATGAAGGAGTCGGAGGCGAAAAAGCGCGGGCTGAAGCCGTTGGCGAGGATCGTATCGACCGCTGCCCACAGCCACGAGCCCGCCTATTTCACGACGGCCCCGGTGCCGGCCATGCAGAAGGCGCTCGAGAAGGCAGGCTGGAAAGCCTCCGACGTCGATCTGTGGGAGATCAATGAGGCGTTCGCTGTCGTGCCAATGATCGCCATGAAGGAGCTCGGCATCGGCCACGACAAGGTCAATGTGAATGGCGGCGCCTGTGCGCTTGGGCATCCGATTGGCGCTTCGGGCGCACGGGTGGTCGTGACGCTGATCAACGCAATGGAGCAGAAGGGCGCAAAGCGTGGCATGGCCGCACTCTGCATCGGCGGGGGTGAAGGCATCGCGATGGCGATCGAGCGGGCCTGACAATGGCCGGTGATGTGGTGAAAGTCCCCAGCGGATCGAAGCTGGGGCTGGGCTTCTCGCGTGCCGTGCGCGTGGGGGATATGGTGTTCGTTTCGGGGTGCGCTCCGATCGCGCCGGACGGCTCGCTCGCCGCCCCCGGCGATGTGAAAGGGCAGACCCGGCGTTGCCTCGAAATCATCGAGGGCGCGCTGGTGCAGGCCGGCGCCGACATCAAGCACGTTGTCCGCACACGGGTTTTCCTCACCGACATGAGCCGGTGGAAGGAGGCAGGCGAGGTGCATGGCGAGGTATTTCGGGAGATCGAGCCTGCCACCTCCTTCCTCGGCACAAGTGCGCTCATCAACCCCGGCTGGCTGGTCGAAATCGAAGCCGACGCCGTCTTGTCGCGCTAGCTGCAGGTCGTGCTTGCGGCGACGCCCCGCTCGGGCATGTTTCCCGCGGGCTGGCCCGGAGCGGTTCTGGTTGGAGTGTTGGGACATGACCTCTAGTTTGGCGGCTTCGAAGCCCGCCCGCGTACAACCAAAGCCAAACCCGTGATCGCAATCCTGGACGCCGCTTATTCGGGAGAAGCTTCCGTGGCGGCGTGCCTGACGGCGGAAGACTGGCCGTCCGCTGTCCCGATCGCCGAGTTCACCCACCGGGCCGGTCAGGCGGAAGCCTATGCATCCGGCCAGCTCTACCGGCGCGAAATGCCATTGCTGATGTCAGTGCTCGCCATGCTGCCCGAACGGCCGCGCGTCATCGTGATCGACGGCTATGTATGGCTCGATGCCGATGGCCGGAAGGGTCTCGGCGCCCACCTGTTCGAGACGCTGCGCGGACGTACTGCAGTGGTCGGCCTCGCCAAGACGCGTTTTGCCGGTGCTGAGCAGTGGGTCGAGCAGGTTGTGCGCGGTAACGGCGCCAAGCCGCTCTGGGTGACGGCAGCGGGCATCACGCTCAGCGAAGCCGTTGCCGGCGTCAAACGCATGCACGGCGCCAGCCGCATCCCGACCCTGGTCGGTCGCGTCGATCAGCTGGCGCGCAAGACGCTGGGTTGATTGGCTGGGCCTTGGCCCGTCTGCAACCGGGGGATACGGTCCAGCCAAGCACGCGGGAGGCCTTCATGCTCAGTTACGATGTCTGCGAGTGCGGTGCGCCGCTGCAGAGGATCGAACGCGAGACGCCCAGCCCACGAGGCTCGGAGGTGGTGCTGCGCATTGTTGCGGCGGGCGTGTGCCATTCAGACCTGCACATCTGGGATGGCTATTATGATATCGGCGGCGGCCAGAAGCTCAAGCTGCAGGATCGTGGCGTGAAGCTGCCACTGACCATGGGCCACGAGAATGTCGGCGAGGTCGTCGCGGTCGGCCCCGATGCGAGGGGTGTGAGCGCAGGGGACATCCGGCTGGTCCATCCATGGATGGGATGCGGCGAATGCCTGGTGTGTCGGCGCGGGGATGAAAACCTCTGCGTCAAGCCGTGCAGCGTCGGGGTGCATCGGTCCGGTGGTTTCGCCACCCATCTGCTGGTCCCCCACCCGCGATACCTCCTTGACATCGGCTCGCTTGCGCCTGAGCGCGCCGCGCCGCTGGCCTGCTCGGGTGTGACCGCCTTCAGCGCGCTGAAGAAGGCGAGCGATACCCTGGCGGATGAGCCGGTTGTGATGATCGGCGCTGGCGGAGTGGGCCTCATGGCCCTGGCGCTGCACCGCAAGATGGGCGGCAAATCCGCCATCATGGTGGACATCGATCCCGCCAAGCGTGAAGCAGCTCTCAAGGCCGGTGCAACGCAGGCCATCGACGGCGCCGCGAAGGACGCGCTCGACCAGATTCGCGCGGCGACAGGCGGCGGGTCATGGGCGACCATCGATTTCGTGGGCGCTGGCCCCACCGTGAAGCTCGGCCTCGATGCCGCGATCAAGGGCGGGAAGGTGATCGTCGTTGGGCTCTATGGCGGCGACGTCGTTGTGCCGACGCCGTTCCTGCCCATGCGGGCATTGACGCTGCAGGGCAGCTATGTCGGCAGTCTCAACGAAATCGCCGAACTCCTCGATCTGGTGAACCGGAAGGGTGCGCCCGACGTGCCGGTGGCCACCCGACCGCTGGATCAGGTCAACGCCGCGCTCAACGATCTTCGGGCTGGCAAGGTCATCGGGCGCCTCGTGATGGCGCCGTAGGAGCCGGCATGGTCACGGTGCTCGAGGAGTTTCGCCTCCAGTCGCGCTTCTGCGGCGACTTCGGTTCACCCTTCACCGCCCAGCTGCTGGCGCGCGCGGCCGATGATCTCGACGCCGGCGGCGCCGTGGCGGAGCTGATCGGCGGCTGGCAGGGAAATCCGCGCGTCGATGCGGTCTCGCTCCGGTTTGCCGGGGCGCTCCATGCTGCCGCCCTGACAGGCCGCGACCTCGCCCTCGCCGCTGAGTACCCTGTCATGCGTCCGGACTGGTCCATGGATCGCATCTGGCCGCTTGCGGCAGCCTTCGCGCGCCGGGAGGAAGCATGGATGCGCGACTTCATGCGCTCGCCGCCGCAGACAAACGAGACGGGGCGGTCGACTGGCCTTGCCTGCGGTTTCCTGTGGCTGGCCGAGCGCATGCCGCAGCCCTTCCATATGCACGAGCTGGGCGCCAGTGCGGGGCTCAATCTCAACTGGGACCGCTTTGCCTATGCGCATCCGGCATGGGGCAGGCAAGCCGTGGCAGGGCCGTTTGTGCCGACCGTCATCGCGGGCGGACCGCCTGCATGGCGTGACATCATCATCGCGTCCCGCGCGGGGTGCGACCAGAATCCACTCGATGTCAACAACGCCGAGGATCGGCTCCGCCTGCGCGCCTATGTCTGGGCCGACCAGACGGCGCGGCTGGAACGACTCGACGCGGCCCTGGCGCTCGCCCGCGAAACAGGCGCGCGGGTTGAGAAGGCAGACGCAGCAGTCTGGCTGAGCGCGCAGCTTGCAGGTGTGCTTGCAGCTGGAACGACCGTCATCTACCACTCGGTCTTTCTGCAATATCCGCCGCGCGAGGTGCAACAGGCCATAGCCGATGCAATCGCAGCGGCCGGCGCGCGAACGACCATTGACCGTCAGCTCGCCCGTGTGAGCTTCGAGCCCGAGAGCGTTGTGGGCGGACCGCATGGCTCTGCGCGCTACGTTCTCCACGTGACGCGTTGGGCGGATGGCCGGCGCAGCGATGCGACACTGGCCGAGGTCGATCCGCATGGCCGCACGATGAAGTGGCTGGACTGACCTATTCTGCCGCCTTCAACGTTGGTGATTCCGGCGTCCATTTCAGGCGCGGCGATCGTGCGGCGCGTGTCTCATCGAGACGACGGGCCGGCGCGAGGTGCGGCGCGGTCTTCAGCGATGGATCCTTCTGAACCGCGCGGCGCGCGATCGAGGCCAGCGCATCGCAGAAGCGGTCGAGCTCGGCCTTGGATTCCGTTTCGGTCGGCTCGATCAGCATGGCGCCGTGGACGACGAGCGGGAAATACATCGTCATCGGGTGGTAACCCTCGTCGATGAGGCCCTTGGCGATATCGATGGTTTCGATGCCCGTGTCCTTCAGGAAGCCGTCGGAGAACAGTGCTTCGTGCATGCAGTAGCCTTCGAATGCCGGCGACATCAGCGGCTTCAGCCGCGCGAGGATGTAGTTGGCGTTGAGAACGGCATCCTCCGCGACTTGGCGCAGGCCGTCTGCGCCGTGGCTCAGGATGTAGGCGAGGGCGCGCGTGAACATGCCCATCTGTCCGTGGAAGGCGCACATGCGCCCGAATGAATCCGGCGCTTCCGAATGATGCTCGACAAAGCGCAGGCCCTCGGGCGTCTTCACGATGAAGGGCACCGGGGCATGCGGCGCCAGCGCCGCAGACAGCACTGTCGGACCCGAACCGGGGCCGCCGCCGCCATGGGGCGTGGAGAAGGTCTTGTGCAGGTTGATGTGCATGGCGTCCACGCCAAGGTCGCCCGGCCGCACGCGGCCGACGATGGCGTTGAAGTTTGCGCCGTCGCAATAGAAGTAGCCGCCGGCGGCGTGGATCAAGTCGGCGATTTCCTTGATGTCGCGCTCGAACAGCCCGCAGGTGTTCGGGTTTGTGAGCATGATGCCTGCGACATCGGAGGTGTCCGTCAGCTTGGCCTTGAGGTCTTCAAGATCGACACGGCCATCAGGTGCGGCGCTGATCTCGTCGATGATGAAGCCACACTGGGCGGCGGTTGCCGGATTGGTGCCGTGGGCGGACACGGGCACCAGGACGCGCTTGCGCTTGTCGCCTTCGCCACGGGCGATCAGGGCGGCGCGAATTGCAAGCATGCCTGCAAGTTCGCCATGTGCGCCAGCCTTCGGGCTCATCGCAACCGCGGGCATGTTGGTAAGCTTGCAGAGCCAGTCGGCCAGCTCTTCGATCACTTCGAGCGCGCCCTGGACGGTGGCCTGCGGCTGCATCGGGTGAACGTCGGCGAAGCCGGGCAGGCGTGCGACCTTTTCGTTCAGGCGCGGGTTGTGCTTCATCGTGCACGAACCGAGCGGGAAAAGGCCAAGGTCGATCGCGTAGTTGCGCTGGCTGAGCCGCACATAGTGGCGGACGGCTTCCGGTTCGCTGAGGCCAGGCAGGCCGGTGGAGGCCCCGCGTGTGACGCCGCCGAGGCGGGACTTTGCGCCCTTGGGCTCGGCGAGATCGACGCCGGTCTTGTCGCTCGAGCCGATCTCAAAGATGAGCCCCTCGGCTTGCAGCAGGCCTTTCGAGCCGGAGACTGTTTGCGCCGCATGGCTGGCTTCGAGCGCGGAGATCGCGGTGGGACGGCCGGTGGAGTTCATGGTCATGAGAGCACCTTCGCCAGAGCGGCGGCATAAGCCTTGATATCTTCAGCGGTCACGCACTCGGTGGCCGCTGCGACGATGACATTGTCCAGGCCAACGCCGGGGAACAGTCGGGACGCCCTGACGCCGCCAAGCACGTCGTGCTTCTCGAGAGCAGCGAGGACCTCGGCGGCAGGTTTCGGCGTCTCAAAGGCCAGTTCGTTGAAGTAGCGGGTGGTCAGGACTTTCACGCCTTTGACGGCGCTAAGGGCGTCGGCAAGGTCGCAAGCCGCCTCGTGGTTCAGCGTCGCAAGTTGCCTCAGGCCCTTGTCGCCGAGCAGCGTCATGTGCGCGGTGAAGGCCAGCATGCAGAGGCCGCTGTTTGTGCAGATGTTCGACGTCGCCTTGTCGCGGCGGATGTGCTGTTCGCGCGTGGACAGCGTCAGCACGAAGCCGCGCCTGCCATCGGCATCAACCGTCTCGCCGCAAAGGCGGCCCGGCATCTGGCGCATGAATTTGGATTTGCAGGTGAACAGGCCAACATAAGGCCCGCCAAAGCCGAGCGGCACGCCGATCGACTGGCCTTCTCCAACTGCGATGTCTGCGCCCATCTCGCCGGGCGTCTTCACGAGGCCCAGCGCGACAACTTCGGTGAACACTGTGACGAGCAGCGCGCCCTTGGCATGAGCGGCCTCCGCGACAGGCGACAGGTCCGTAAGTGTGCCAAACACGTTGGGCGACTGACCGATGACGCAGGCAGCTTCGTCCGTTACCACCTTGGCGAGTTCCAGTTCGCCATCGATGGCGGGGTCCAGCTGGATGACCTTGATGCCCGCTGCTTCGCACAGCGTGCGCGTGGTGTCGGCATAGTGGGGGTGCAATCCTCCCGACATGATGACGGTGTTCCGCTTTGTCACGCGGCAGGCCATGGCGGCGGCTTCGGCGCAGGCGGTTGAACCATCATACATAGAGGCGTTGGCGACTTCCATGCCGGTCAGGGCCGCGACCTGGGTCTGGAATTCGAACATTGTCTGCAGCGTGCCCTGTGCGATCTCGGGCTGGTAGGGCGTGTAGGTGGTGAGGAATTCCGAGCGCTGGATGATGTGATCCACGCTCGCAGGAATGTGGTGCTTGTAGGCGCCACACCCGACGAAGAACGGGCCGTCCGAGGCCGCGCGATTTTTTTTCGCCAGACGCGCCATGTGCCGTTCAACTTCAAGCTCGCCCTGATGATCGGGCAGGCCGGGCACGGGGCCTTTGAGGCGTGCCGACGCTGGCACATCGCGGTAGAATTCGTCGACCGACTTCGCGCCGATCGCTTTCAGCATGTCCGCGCGGTCATCCGTTGCAAGGGGGAGGTAGCGCATGTCTAAGCCTTCTTGGTCATTTCCGCCGCGAGCTGGCGCGCGGCGGGATCATCTGAATGCGTGAAACCAGCGAGGACCCCAGCGCGGTCGGCGCCGGTCCTGTTCTGCGATAGTTTTGCGATGCCTTCGATGGCCGTGATTGTGACGCGCACGCCGGTGATCGCGTCCAACATCTTCGCGATATAGTCGTCGGGCGCATCGGTCACTTTCCATGGAACGGCCGACGGCTGCTCCATCATGTCGGTGATCCGGCTCACCTGGTCGCGCAGCGCGTCTTGATCATCGAAGGTTTCGACGGGCCCAGTGACATGGACGGCCATGTAGTTCCAGGTCGGCACGACCTGACCGTGCTCACGCTTGGACGGGTAGAGCGAGGGCGTCACATAGGCGTCCGCGCCGGCGAAAATGGCGAGGGCGCGCCTGCCGCTCTTCGCTGCGGCTGCAATCGGGTTGTTGCGTGCGACATGCCCCTCGAGCGCCACAGGCGTTCCTGCCAAATCGCGGTTCAGCAGCATCGGGAGATGCGCTGCCAGCGGTCCTTCTTCGCCGGCGACAACAAGCGTTGCGAAGTGGCGCGCCTCGACAAAGGCGGCCATCTCGGCCTGGTCATCCATGCGAAAGGCAGGCGCAGCGTACATCGATCGCTCACTGGCTGGCGCAGAAGGCGTCGTAGGCGGTCTTGTCCATCAGTCCGGTGAGCTGGGCCTTGTCCGCGAGCCTGATCTTCACGAACCAGCCGGCGCCTTCCGGGTCTTCATTCACCTTCGCCGGCTCGTCGACGATGGCGTCGTTTGCGGCGGTCACCTCGCCCGTCACCGGGGCATAGACATCCGAAGCCGCTTTCACCGACTCGACCACCGCCATGTCCGCTTCCTTCTTCACGGCCTTTCCAACATCGGGAAGCTCCACGAACACGACATCGCCCAGCTTTTCGGCGGCGAACTTGGTGATGCCGACGGTGCCGACGTCTCCCTCGACGCTGATCCATTCGTGCTCGCTGGTGTAGTAGGTCGTCATCGCAAATTCCCCTCTAGCGTTTGTACTTGGCAGGCACGAAAGGCAGCGTGGCGACTTCCGCGTCCAGCAGCTTGCCGCGCACCAGAAGCTTTAGCGGCGTCCCGGCCCTGGCGTAGCTCGCATCGACATAGCCCTGCGCGACAGGCGCGCTCAGCGTCGGCCCGAACCCGCCGGATGTGACCGTGCCAATGGTCTCGCCATCGGTGTTCTGGATTTCGGTTCCCTCACGCGCCGGCGCGCGGCCCAGCGGCCTGATCCCAACGCGCTTGGACGGCACGCCATCCTTCAATTCGCGCAGGATGCGGTCAGCGCCGGGAAAGTCCCCGCGTTCGCGCCGCGCTTTCGAGACCATCCACGAAAGCGATGCCGCTATCGGTGTCTTGCTCGCGTCGATGTCGTGGCCATAAAGGCAGAGCCCGGCCTCCAGCCGCAGGGAGTCGCGCGCGCCAAGACCAATCGGCTTTACCCGCGGATCAGCGAGCAGGCGGTCTGCGAACGCCTCGCTATACTCGGCCGGGACAAGAATTTCGAAACCGTCCTCGCCGGTATAGCCACAGCGTGTGGCGATTACAGTTCCGAAAGGCGTGTCCTTGATCTGCCGAAAAGTCATGAAGGTGAGGGGTGCAGCCTCGGGCAGGATCTCGGCCACAACAGCCTCCGCCTCAGGACCCTGTATCGCAACCAGCGCGCGATCATCTGCGCGGTGAAGCTGTGCCTCATCGCCCGCTTCTGCCTTAAGGAGGGCGAAGTCTTGCTCCTTGGTCCCCGCATTGACGACCACATAGAGGCCGCCCTGCTGGTCCTCGTGCGGCGGTCGCCCGATCATCAGGTCGTCAAGGATACCGCCCGCTTCATTGAGCAGGACCGTCAGCTGCACCTTGCCAGGCGCCAGCCCGGCGATATCGGACGGCACGAGCCGCTCGACGATCGCCGCAATCTTCCGGTGCGCCGCTTCGCCGCCGCCGAGCTCAGGCAGGCAGAGGAAGCTCGGTCCCATGTGCGAGACATCGAACAGGCCAGCATGGCCCCGCGTCCAGGTGTGTTCGGCCATGATGCCGTCGGCGTACTGGATCGGCATGTCATAGCCGCCGAACTCCGCCATGCGCGCGCCAAGCCGCAGGTGCAACGGATGAAGCGGTGTTTTCTTGAGGGGACCAGCAGGCGCTTCCGACATAACCACTCCGACAGCTGCGCAGCGCCGCCCATGCGACCTGCACCCCCGCTGTCGGATGTGCCTGAGAGATTCACGCAGCTTGCAGCGCGCTTACTCCGTCGGCGGCGGATCGAAATCCGCGCTTTCCAGCGTTGTCGTCACTCCCGCGGCCCTTTTGCCTGAGCGTTTCCGGGGCGGTTGCGCCTTCGGCGGCTGCCACTCTTGCAGACAAGAATGGGCAGCTCTCTCCCGCGGGGATCGGTCGACCTTGCCGGCAGCACGCGCCTCTCGACGGGCGCTGACGTTGGGCAGCATCTGCCCTTGGAGCATGCCGGGCGTCAATGGCGCGTGTGCGCGCGCATCGAACTTGCCGGTGGATGGCGGGATTTCGGGCGCGTTCAGCCTGGCAGGCGTCCGGCAGGGGCCCGGCACGGCGGGTCGGTTCGCTCAGGCCGCGCGAATCCTCGCGAGGCGTTTGTCGACCACCTTCTTGAGACCCGCAATCAGGTTTTCGCGTTCGGCGTGGTGTTCGCCCGAAAGAACGCAGAGCGTATGCATGGCGTCGATGTGGGTGCTCAGGACGTCAGGTTCAGACCTGCCGGTCGCCCCGATCGAGGTGATGTAGCGGCCGAGCGAGCCGCCTCGCCCATCATCTGGTCCTTGAATTCGTCGGCCTTGGCTTCGGTCTCCTTCACGGCGAAGTAGATCTCACGCAGCTTGCGCCGGTCGCCGGGCGTCAGGCCGGTCGCGAGTTCGCTGATGTTTTTCACGCAAGAGCGCACGGCAGCCCTGTTTTCTTCCAGCTCCCAGGGCACCAGCGCCGATTGCTCGCCGATAGGATCAATGAAGCGCCGCATCGGGCCATGATAGTCTTCGAGCATGCGGCGGCGGCAGGGACCGACATAGACGGCGCAATCAATGAACTCCCGCGGCCGTTCGAACACCGATTTGACCCGATCCATAACGGCTTGAGATGAGAACGGGCGGACGAGCATTTCATCCACGCCGCTCTCCTGGGCTGCCTTCAAGAATGCCTTCGTCGGCGTGTCCGTCATCACGATGATGGAGGTCTGGCGCGAGACATCTTCGTAACCGGCGCGGATCAGGCGCGTGAACTCGAGGCCTGAAATGCCCGGTATCCGCGAAGCTGTGATCACGACACGCGGGTGCATCTCGGCCGTGCGCGCCAGCAACTCACTCCCGTCCCGCACGCTGTTGATCATGAAGTAGTTGCCGGCGCGAAGAACCTCCGCAAGCAGGTTGCGCGCGTGCGGATCGGAATCCGCGATCAGGAAAGTTGGTGGCGCGCTGCGACTGGAGATGGTTGCCTTGCCACCTTCGGAACAAGATTATCCGTATCGAAACTAAGTTAAGGCCCGGTCTGCGCCGGTATCGGAGAATTGCGACGACCTGTTCACACCTCGTTAGCAAGGGCGCCTGGCAGGTACGCCCGGCCTCACCGCAGCGCCTTAAGCCATTCAAGCAGAAGCTTTGTCGTCTCGGCAGGCTTTTCCTGCTGGTTCCAGTGGCCGGCGCCTTCGATCATGTGAAATCCGCGCAGGTCGTCGAAATGCTGGCGCATGCGCGCCTCGACATCCCGCCCGAACATACGGATACCCACGTCCCTGTCTCCGGCCATGAACAAGGCTGGTTGGGTTATCTTGGTTCCAGCAAGGCGCGAGGCTGCAGCAAAGTCGCGATGGAAATTGCGATAGCGGTTGAGCGGCCCACGAAATCCTGAACCCTCGAACTCCTGCACCAGATAGTCGATGTCGGCATCGCTGAGCCAGGCCGGGAATGTTCCAGGATCGGTCATGCCCTGCAGGAACGGTTCTCCATGTTTCTTGCCGACCGGCCAGCCATTGGCCGGCGCATCGCCAGACCAGGAAAAGTAGATACGCCGGATGGTGTCGCGAACGTCCGCCTCGAACTCGGCCTCGGCGACACCCTCGTCCTGGAAATAGATCATGTAGAAGAACAGGCCGTTCTCGGTGAACATCTTGCGCGCCACGTCGATCATGGGCGCAGAGCCATGCCCCATGTGCGGGATCGACATGCCGCAGACCGCCGTGAAGCGCTGCGGATCGGTCCAGGCTGAATTCCAGACGATGGGTGCGCCCCAGTCATGGCCCACCAGGATCGCCTTTCCCCCACCGAGCGCGTCCGCCACCGCCTGGTTGTCGGCGACGATGCTGGCCATGTCATAAGCCTCGACAGGGTAGGGCTTCGACGATCCGCCATAGCCGCGGACATCGATCGCGGCTGCGGTAAACCCTGCCGCCGCCACAGGTCCGAGCTGGTGTCGCCACGAATACCAGCTCTCGGGAAATCCGTGCACCATGAGGACGAGGGGGCCCGACCCTTCCACTGCGACGCGGATCCTGTGATCGCCGGACTGGACGTAGCGGAACGCGTGGGCCATATAGCGAGCTCCCTGGCGACCGTGTGTATCGGTTGCGCATTGCGGACAAAGCCGGACCCTGTCTGGGCCGTCTGCACCTTAACCAACCTGGCGCGTGGGAAAAGGCATAAGCCCAAAATCCCCGAGCGAGCCAGCGTAAGGCAGCGCACCGCTTGCGGCAGGCAATCCCCTGCAAGGACGGCGCGCGCGAGGAGGACATCTGCATGCTGCTCACCCTGATGAAGGGCAAGCTTCACCGGGCCGCTGTGACGCAATGCGACCTACACTATGAAGGCTCATGCTCGATCGACATGGATCTGCTGGACGCATCCAACATCCTGCCGCACGAGCGCGTGGACATCTGGAACATCACGAATGGCGCCCGCATCTCGACCTATGCGATCGAGGCGCCGCGGGGCTCCAAGACCATCGGCATCAATGGCGCGGCCGCCCGCTACTTCCAGACGGGCGACCGCGTGATCATCGCGGCGTTCGCGCAGATGGACGAGGCGGCGGCGAAGCAGTGGGCGCCGAGCGTCGTGCGGCTGAACGACCGGAATGAGATCGTTGCGGGAATTGCCTGATACCGGTCGCGCCGAGTACTGGCAGCCGGAGCGGGAACAGGCTGGCGCCTTGGGGCCTGCCGCCTGTTCCCGGCAGTGTAGCGCTGATCACTTCGTCAGCTCGAACACGACATTCACTGTCTGCACCAGCGAGACTTCGCCGGCCGCGATGGGTGTTGCTTCAGCGGCCATGTCCTGCATGCGCATCATGACGGGCATGGGCGGCTGCGGATAGTACTCCTGCTCGCTTATCGTCACGATGCGCTTCACCTTGTAGCCGACAGCCTGCGCATAGAGCTCGGCCTTGGCCGCGGCATCCCGGATCGCCTCGACGCGCGCCTCATTCTGGAATTTTTCCGGCTGGTCGACCGAGAACGAAATTCCATTGATCGTATTGCCGCCGCCCTTCACCACGGCGTCAAGCGTCTTGCCCAGCGTATCGAGTTTGCGGACCTTGATGGTGATCGCGTTGGATGCCTGATAGCCGGTGAGCCGCGGGCGCGCGTTGTTGGGGTACTCATAAACCGGATTGAGCGACATGTTGCCGGTCTGCATGTCGCGCTCGGCGATGCCCGATGCTTTGACCGCGGCGAACACGCCGTTCATCTGGCTGGCCTGCTGCGCCATCGCGTCGGCTGCAGTCTTGGCCTCGACCTGCACGCCGACATTGATCATCGCCATGTCGGGCGCCTTTTCCACGGCTCCGCGGCCCATCAGCGTGATCGTCGTCTCGGGCTGGATCGAGCTCATGGCGGGCATTCCTGGAGGCATGGGGGGTTGCGGTTGCGCGATCGCCATCGGAGCTGTTGCGCATCCCGCCAGCGCAGACATGGCCAGCAGGGCAGGGGCAAGGCGTGTCATTCTGTGTGACCTTCTCATCGCTGTTGCGCCGCCCGATATGGATGGCGCCGCATCGTGAATCCGCTTCTCAATTGGGGCGGGGCTGTGGCAAGGCCAGCGCAATCTGGCGACGCGCCATGGCGAGCTGGCAGCGAAGCCGCTGCGTCACCTGAAATCATCGGCCGGTGAGAAGAATGGCGTTCAGGCCGAAGTAGAAGACGACCAGCGCCACGGTGATTGCTGTTATGCGCGCAAGGTCGCGCTCCAGCCGGTAGGCGCGCTCGCGCCGAAGGCGTCCCTGTGGCCCCTCGAAGATCGGTGTTTCCTCAATCCACCGATCGCTCCGGAACGCCTTGATGGGGTTCGCGATGAGGGCAGCGAGGCAGGCGCCGAAGACCAGAACTCCCACAAGCAGGTAACCCAGAACGAACGCCGCCGCGCCCCACACGGCTCCATGCCATGCGTCCTTCGTCTCGCCGGGCGCCTCGAGCGCCCGCGTCATGATGCCCATTCCGGCGAACGACAGGATGTGAAGATCGATGAGCGGCGGCGGCGGAATGACAACCGCCCGCAGCGGGGCATGGATCACGGCGGCAATGCCATCGGCCAGCGCGCGATAACCCACAATGAACTGCGATACCTCCGGCGCAACCGGCAAGGCCCATTGCCGGTGGATCAGGCTGACGAGCGTCGGCACGCTCAACACGATCCCCATCAGATACAGGATCGCTTCGCCCGTTTTCGCATGCGCCGCGGACTGGTTCATTCCCACTCACATACCAGACGAGGTTCGCCTGCGGCTATCGGTGTCGCTGCCGAAGTGTCCAGGGTTTGGTCGGCGATCCGACATAGGCGCTTCGGTAACCACGGCTTCGAAATCGTTAAGGTTGCCGGATGATTCACTATGGTCGAGCAACCCGAGACTTTAGGTCTTCCCTGCTAGCTTTCTGCCGGTGTTCCCAGCGTCGGCAGAAGAAAAATGCAAACCAAGAACCTGAATGCCTGCCGCATGGCCCTCGCAGCCATTGCAACCCTTGTGGCCGCTCCAGCCGTCAACGCTCAGGAGAGCGAGATAGGAAGCCTGAGCCAGCAGGGCGTCGTCGAGCTGACCTACGATCATGCTGAGTCCGGACAGGACGTGCTCGCCGTGACAGTGGAATACGGTCTGGCCGTGCGCCTCGCTGAAGGTTGGACGCTGCAGCTCGATGCGGTTCTCGAGCCCGTCGTTGATCCGATCGGGGATGAAGCGTTTGAGGGGGAAGACGCCTTCGCCGAAACCCTGTCGCTGCAGTACGCTGCAGAATCTTTCACAATCTATGGCGGCAAGATCAATCCCGTCTTCGGCAGCGCCGCCGATGTCGCGCCTGGTCTTTATGGTGTCGAGGTCGGCGAGTCCTATCAGATCACAGAAGCCATTGGCGTCGGCGGCGATGTTTCGCTAACCGGGATGTTCAACCTTGAAGGCGAGCATGTGCTCTCGGCTGCGCTGTTTGCGGCGGATCGAACCTTTCTGTCGGGATCATTAGGCGGGTTGCGCGAGCGGCTCGAACTGGCTGACGGCGGACTTGCGAACACCGAAGGCCTGAAATCCTTCGCTGTCAGTCTCGATGGTGTGCTGGCCAACGGGATCGGCTACAGCCTTGGCCATCGTCAAGTCGCGACCGATACCGCAGGAGAGGTCGATGAAGACACGCAGGTCTTCGGTCTCAACTATGTGTGGCCGGAAGAAAGCGGTGTCGACCTGTCCTTGATGGGGGAGGTTGCCACCTCGCACAATGCCGATGGTGTCGACGGCGCCAGCCGCGCCTTCTACACGGCGGCCGGGACGCTGGGCTTCGGCGACTGGTTCATCAACGCCGTCGTATCCGGCTGGGAAGAGAATGCAGCGGCCGGCGACCTCGATCTCCGCAAGATCGAAGTCTCGGTCGGCTATCCGCTGGCAGAATCCCTGGTGCTGGAAGTTGGCCTGCAGGACGTGCGCTAGGGCGGCGTATCGGAAGCCGTGGTCGGCACGCGCCTCGCCTGGGAATTCGGCTGAAGCGCGTTCAGCGAACCCGAATGCTGATGGTGCTGGCGCCGGCAAGAGCTGGCGTCAGCGGTACCCTGGCATAACTCAGGCGACGCGAAACCGGGGTGGTCGTCTCGGCAAGGATTTGTCCGGAGGCGTCCTTTCCCACGAGCACCACCGTGCGTGGGGCGAGGCTGCGAGCCGACCCCAAAACGCCCTGATCAAGTCTCACGACCATTTCGCCATTGGCGATGCTGGCCCGGATCACGGGCATTGAAGCGTCCAGGCGCGGTTCGGCAATCGCCGGTGAGGCAAGAAAGCCGGTGACAAGGGCAACAAGGGCAAAACGCATAGATTAAGCTCCAGGCGTGCCGTAGGAGAACGTCCTCGCGGCGATTCTACCCTGCATCGCAAAGACGGGGCCAACAAGCCTCGCAAGGTTAACGGCGCGACCTGGCCTGGCCGTTCACGTTCATCGCCCTAATGGCCCCACACACGTTGGCCCATTGCATCGTGCGCCACTCGGCCCTGCAGGCCCACCGCCGTCCGTTCGGGCGATGTCAGCATGGCGATCGTCGCGGTGTCGCTGGCGGGCGATGCCGCCATTGTCCGCCCGCCATCCGGCGTGCGCGCGATGACAATCGCATCCTCGGCAGTCCCATCCCGCGCATATCGCACGGTATAGGTCTCGACGATCGCCGGGCCGACATAGTCCTCGCACAAGGGAGGTATCGGACCTCGCATGGCGTCTGCGATGTCCTGGACGGAATACGCGCTCGCCAGCGGTGCTGGCGGCGGCGCGACGCCCAGAACGAGCGCATGGTGTTTGTTGACATAGCCGCCCTGCCCATAGAGCAGGCCCAGCTCGTGTGGCTCCCTCCGCAACGCTCGCACCATCGCTGCCATCGCGTGGGTCATGTAGTTGTTGAGCGGTCCGCCGAAAAAGGTCAGTCCCCCGGTCACGGTCGGCACACATGTCGCAGGATCAAGCCCCAGGGTGCGCATCGCCATTTTCGGGACGATCGGGAAGCAGCTGTAGAGTTCCAGATGCCGCACCCGTCCTGCATCGCCCCCGGCGATCGACACGGCCTTCTCCAGCACTGCTGCCTGCGCTGCCGAGCGATCGTAGCGATCGCGAAGGAGATAGTCTTCCGGTTCGAGCGCGCTCGCACCGCCCCAGACATGGACCAGACGGCTTTCGGCGATCCCCATCTCCCGCGCCCGCGCCAGGCTCATGACCACCGCGGCCGCCGACTGGTTCACGACGGGATTGGCAGTCATCAGCTTGGGATAAGGCCAGTTGACGAGACGGTTCTCCGCGCTCGCCGCGCCGATCGCCTCGGCCGCCGGCGCGCTGCGTATCCAGGCGAAGGGATTGTCCGCCGCCACAGCCGCATATCTCGCCCAGAGTTCAGCCGATTCCCGCATCCCCTCGGCAGGCGTCTGGCCCCAGGCCGCCTGCGCCGCCACCTCGTAGAAGGGATAGACCTGCGCCGGGTTCATCACGCCCAGTTGCTTGGCGACCGGGCTGATGGCGAATACCCGCGATGCAAAGCGGAAGGCCTCCTCCTTGGTCGCCTGCGGCGTCCAGGGCAGTCTTACGCCGGCCTTGTCGGCCTGTCCGCGCGCATGAACGGCTTCGCCGCCGACAATCGCCGCCACGATGTCCTCGCCGAGCGCGATCCGCCTTGCTGCTTCGTGGGCAAGGCGCACAGGGGTTTCTCCGCCCATGCTCGCATTGACAACCTCCGCCGGAACGATCGCCAGCCGCTGCGCCAGCAGGCTCACCGGGTCCTTGTAGGGCCAGCTCACCAGTCCAACCAGATTGAGCAAATTCACATGCTCGAGCAGACGCACGCCCGCGTCCGCTTCGCAGGCCTTGAGGGCATCTGCCATCAGGTCGACAGGCTCGCGCGCCTGTTCGACAAGGTTTGGCCGGTCCACCTGTTCGCCGATCGCCGCGATCACGGGTGTTATGCGCGCCGAATGAGCTGCCATGGAATCCTGGTCCGCAATTCGCCGCGACCCTATGGAATTCGCCGGCCCCATGCCAGCTTCCGCGGCGAGAGGTCGCGTCGCCCTGCGTCAATGGCAGGATCGGCAGTTGGCAAACACCGCGGGCCATGGCCAATCTCGCTTAACGTCAGGACGTTCAGGCAGGAGATCACATGCGCGAAGCGCTCATCATTGACGCCGTTCGCACGCCCCGCGGACTGGGCAAGGCAGGCAAAGGCGCGTTGGCAAAGCTTCACCCCCAGCGCCTCGCGGCAACTTTGCTGAGCGCGATCGCCGAGCGGAACAAGCTCAACACGGCGGAGGTCGACGATGTGATCTGGTCCACCTCCTCGCAGAAGGGCAAGCAGGGCGGCGATCTTGGCCGCATGGCGGCGCTCGACGCCGGCTTCAGTGTCAAGGCCAGCGGCATGACGCTTGACCGCTTCTGCGGCGGCGGCATCACCGCGGTCAATCTGGCGGCGGCGCAGATCATGAGCGGCATGGAAGACCTGGTGATCGCCGGCGGCACGGAGATGATGAGCCTTACGGCGACGATGGCGGCGGATGAGGCAGCGGCCGGATTTCCGCCGGGCCTGATGGGCGCGCACAATCCCAGTCTCGACGTCAGGCATCCGCAATCGCACCAGGGCGTTTGTGGTGACGCCATCGCAAGCCTCGAAGGCATCACCCGCGCTGACCTCGATGCCTTGGCTCTTGAAAGTCAAAAGCGCGCCGCGCGCGCCATCGAGGAGGGCCGTTTCGCCAAATCGATCATCCCGGTGAAGGATGCCGATGGCCAGGTCGTTCTGGCACGCGACGAGTATCCGCGTCCTGAAACGACGGCCGATGGCCTTGCCAAGCTCAAGCCCGCTTTTGAGCAGCTGGCGGACATGCCCTACAATGAGGCCGGGGCTACTTTCCGCAAGCAGATCAACCGCCGTTATCCCGATCTGAAGATCGAACACGTTCATCACGCCGGCAATTCCTCCGGCGTGGTCGATGGCGCCGCGGCCGTCCTGCTGGCCTCGCGCGATTATGCCGAGAAGCATGGCCTCAAGCCGCGCGGCCGCGTGGTCGCGATGGCGAATGTCGGCGATGATCCGACCTTGATGCTCAATGCGCCTGTACCGGCAGCGAAGAAGGTGCTGGAGAAGGCGGGCCTCTCGGTGGATGACATAGATCTCTTTGAGATCAACGAGGCCTTTGCCGTCGTTGCGGAGAAATTCATCCGCGACCTCGGCCTTGATCGCGCCAAGGTGAACGTCAATGGCGGCGCGATTGCGCTCGGCCACCCGATCGGAGCCACCGGGTCGATCCTGATCGGCACTGTGCTCGACGAGCTTGAGCGCACCGGCGGCCGTTACGGTCTCGTCACCATGTGCGCCGCCGGCGGCATGGCCCCGGCAATCATCATCGAACGGGTCGGCGCCTGAATTCCCGGCCCGCCGGAAGCACAATGGTGGGCCCGGCAGGACTCGAACCTGCAACCAGACCGTTATGAGCGGCCGGCTCTAACCATTGAGCTACAGGCCCCACCGGGATGCGCGGTATGGCGCATTTTGCAGGTCATGGGAACAGCCGGTGCAAGGGGTGGAATGCTTCTGCCAGACCGCTTTCAGGCACGCGCTCGGGCGCAAGCCAGACGACCGATTGATCCTGAATCGCGCAATCAGTAAGGGCGATTGCTGCCTAAGCGCCAGCGACGCCGCCGAACCCGAAGGCGGCAGCGATGATTGCGACAACGAGGAGCGCAGGGGTCCAAGCAGGCATCGTCTGCTCCTGACCCTGGAACACGCTGGAGCCATCACCGAAGGCCAACCGCTGCAGGTCCTCCATGTGATCCAATGGAAGAAGTGGCCTCAAGCGGTGCTGAGGCCAAGATCGGCGGGTTGGCTCCGGAGGAGAAGCAGATTTCCACAAGCGCCTTTTCGCCGCCCTGGGTGTGCTTGTGGCGAGGACAAAGGCCCTCTGCGCTTGTGCTGAGGGTGTTGGCGAAAATCTCACAGGGCCCGGCGAAAGGGTGGGTGAAGCCGGCCAAGACCGCTCGAATGCGATGATTCAATCCACAGGCGAGCGGCGCCGGGGCCCGCGCACGACTCGTCCTTCCGGCGCCGCTCGTGCATGTTTGCCCTCAGCTGGGTCTGGGCGGTTGTAAACCATGTTGCGGTCTTTCTGTCTTTTGGGGGTGCTTGTGGCGTTTGCCGCTGGCCTGCCGATCGCCGCTGCGCAGACTGGCGCGCAGGAATCCGAAAGTGTGACATGCCCACGAGGCGGCTTTTCCGTTTACTATGCGCGTGGCGAGGCAAGCCCGTCCGAACAGGCCCTCCTGCTGATCGCGCGCATCGGGCAGGAGGCTTCGCGATGCCGGCCCGACGGGATAGACCTGGTTACGGAAATCGACAGCGAACGCGATGGCGACCAGGCCATTCGGGTCGCGATGGCCCGTCTGAACAACGTGGCTGAAACGCTGGTCGCTGGCGGCTATCCCGCCGATCGCATCCGGCTCGCAGCCCAGGCGGACGCCGAGCGTGACATGCGTCCTGCGATGGGCGGCATTACGGTATACTTCCGTCAGTCCATGGCTGAGGCGGGCGAAGCTTCTGCCCCGGTACGTCCCGCGAGGTCGGGCCAGGCCCCCAAAAAGGACGCGATATGAACCCGAAACGGTCTGCCGTGGATTGCGGTCTTGCCGGTCGGTGCTGAGTGATCAGGCCGCCATCAGCCGTTCTTCGTGAGAGACGCGCGCGCAGCCAGTCGCGGCCTCCAGCGTTTCGGGTTGGAAGGCCTTGGGGATCAGGATCGCTGGTCCCGGTGTCTGGCCGGCCTGGCGCAAGCCGCGATGAGACAGGTTGAGGTCTTTCCTCAGCAGAGGAAATCAAGGTTCATCACAGCCTAAACCGGTGCGCGAAGGCGGGGCAGAATTCGAGGCCACATGAGAAGCCAGCCGAGGCGCGCGCATGAGGCCTGCCCCCGGGGAGGCAGCTGAAGTTTCGCTCACACGATGAAACCGACAGTGATCTGCAGCAGGTGCTGCGCTGGCTTTGCCTAGCTTGGCCCATCGCTCGGCAGGCTGGCATAGGCGATCCCGCCATCGACCGCGATGGAATCGCCGACCACGTAGTCGCCCGCCTTCGAAGCAAGGAAGATCGCCGTTCCAGCCATGTCTTCATCGCGCCCGATGCGGCGCAGCGGCGTGCGGGCTGCAACCATATCGCCATGGTCGCGCGCCGCCTTGTTCATCTCGGAGGCAAACGGTCCAGGCGCGATCGCCGTCATCACGATATTGTCCTGCACCAGCCGCGCCGCCATCCGTTTGGTGAGATAGAGCAGCGAGGATTTTGACGCGTGGTAGGAGTAGGTCTCCCACGGATTGAGGCGAATGCCGTCGATCGAGCAGATGTTGATCACCTTCGCCGGCCGATCCGGGCTTGCGGCCTTCTTGAGCGCGGCGTGCAGCGCTTGTGTCAGGAAGAAGGGCGACTTCACGTTGAGATCCATCACCTTGTCCCAGCCGTGCTCTGGGAACTCCTCGAAGGCTGCGCCCCAGGCTGCGCCCGCATTGTTGACGAGGATGTCGAGCTTGCCCTCGCGCTTGTAGATCTCCTCGGCGAGCATCTTCCCGCCAGCGACCGTCGAAATGTCCTGGGGCAGGGAAATACATGGCGCATGGCCCAGCGCGGTCAGTTCAGCCGCTGTCTTGTCGCATGCGTCCGCCTTGCGCGCGGAGATATAGGTCTTGGCGCCGCTTTCGACGAACCCTTGCGCGATCATGCGCCCGATGCCCCGCGAGCCTCCTGTCACCAGCGCCACGCGGCCCTTCAGCGAAAACAGGTTGTCGATCATCATACGCGCGTCTCCCGGTGTTTGTTCTTGCTGGGTGGCAGGCTAGCGGCCTGAGCCCGAAGCGCCAGAGCCGCCAATGCTTAGCCCCGCATCAGATGCGCCGCCAGCGCTGCGTAGGCCGGGAGCGACACCTTATCCAGAATCGAATTCCCGTTCGCAGCCACCGGATGCGAGGCCAGCCGCACGATGACCAGATCGGCCGTCGGCGCGATCCAGCAGGCCTGTCCATGAATGCCCCGCGCCGTGTAGGCGCCGAGATTGTTGTGGCTCACCCACCACTGGCTGCGATAGCTCCAGCCCGGCATGGTCGTGTAGCCAGCCTTCGCAAAGTCTTCAGGCCGTGCGCCGCGCGCAATATCGTCGACAACCTCGGCCGGGATGATCTGCTGGCCGTTGAACGCCCCACGATTGCGCATCATCTCGCCGACGCGCGCAAGGTCGCGCAGCGCGATGTTCATGCCGCCGCCAGAGGCCGCCATCCCGACCGGATCGACGATGAGATAAGCATCCTCCTCCGCGCCGAGTTTCTGCCAGATGCGATCTGACAGGAGCTGCGCCATCGGGATGCCCGTTACGCGCTGCACGAGCCAGGCGAGCACTTCGGTGTTGCAGGTCTTGTAGGCGAAGGCTTGCCCGTGCTCGCCCTGCTTCTTCAGCGTCGCCAGGAAGTCCGCGATGGAGCGCGGGCCAGCATATCCTTCCGGGGGCTTGGCATAGCCGGCGGCCAACCCATAGGTGCGGACCTCGGCGGCAGGATCGGTGTAGTTCTCCGAATACTGAACCCCGGTCGTCATATCCATGACGTGCCGCACGCTGGCGTCGCCAAACGCTGATGCCTTCAGCTCGGGCAGATAGGTTGCTACAGGCGCCTGTGGATCGATCACACCCTCATGCACCAGCATGCCGGCAATCAGGCCGACGAACGATTTGGTCACGGAGAAGACGATGTGGGGCAATTCCGGCGAAAGCTCGCCACGATAGGTTTCGTAGACGATCAGCCCTCGATGCAGCACCAGGAGGCCATCGGTGAACATCGCATCGACCGACTGTCCCCATGTCATCGCCTCGCCCTCCATCGTCGTGAAGGCGACAGCGTCGAGATCATCGCGCAGCCGGCGGGGGAGGGCGCTGGCCGGCGCAGCGCCGCGCCGGACATTGACCGTCGACTTGAGCTCCCTCTGATGGCTGAAGGCCCAGCGTGTGTTGGGAAAGGAGCTGCCCGAAAGCTCGCCAGCATCGGCTGTGACGGTCAGGTCGCGGGACGGGGGAAAGCCTCGCATAACGCCCCGCGCCTTCGGATCGCTGTTCCGGGCGTCCCACCGCATGCTCATGTTCCTCTCCCCGCAAGGTGAGCCGCGAGCCTAGCGGCAAGTCGGCGAAAGACCAGCATCACCGGAGGGAAATGATCCAGCCGCTTTGGCAGCGCGTATCGACCCACACAGGAGACATCCATGCGCGCCTTGAGCCTTCTTGCCCTTCCGCTGGTTGTCGCAGCCTGCGCCTCCAGCCCAGTGGAGGAACCGGCCTACGCTCTGGAACTCTCGCGGGGCGATTTCGAGGTTCGGACCTACGCGCCAACCATCGTTGCGGAAACCACAGTCGATGGCGATGCGCTCGGCTCGCGCTTCGAAGGTTTTGGTCCGCTCGCCGACTATATCTTCGCCAAGGAGCGCGGTGGCGAGAAGATCGCCATGACGGCGCCCGTCACACAGGCGCCGCGTGAGAAGATCGCGATGACGGCGCCGGTCACGCAGCAGCCAGCCTCACGCGATGGCTGGACGATCGGTTTCACCATGCCGGCGGGCTACACGATGGAAACGCTTCCCCCGCCGGTCAGTCCGGATGTCAGGCTTACCGAGCAGCCCGCTCGCACAATGGCCGTCTACAAGTTTTCCGGCGTTGCAACCGAGCGTGACATGACTGCTGCAGAGCGTGTGTTGATGCAGAAGGTCGCAGCCGCAGGTTTCACGCCAAGCGGAGCGCCCGTATTCGCGTTCTACGATCCGCCATGGACGCCATCCTTCATGCGCCGCAACGAGGTGATGGTTGAAGTCGCGCCGGTCGGCTGACCGGCGCTTGCAATTACACTTTCGTAACCGGCAATCCGGTTGCGCGACCGGCGCGTAACAAACGCGAAACACAATGCGGCGCACCCGCCAACCGCAAGTCAAGACGACACAGGAAAACGTTCATGAAACTGCTCCTCCCCATCGCCGCCTTCGCTCTCGTTGGCGCAGCTTGCTCCGGCGAAACAGCTCCGGCCACGCCAGCGCCTGCCCCGGTTGCGGAAGCGCCGGCCCCGGCGCCCGCGCCGGTTGAAGCCAAGGATATTGTCGACACCGCCGTCGGCGCTGGCCAGTTCACCACTCTGGTCGCCGCTGTGCAGGCCGCCGGCCTTGCCGAAACGCTGAAAGGCCCGGGCCCGTTCACCGTCTTCGCGCCGACCGATGCTGCCTTCGCGGCGCTGCCGGCCGGTACGGTTGAAGACCTGCTTAAGCCGGAGAACAAGGCCAAGCTCACGGCCATCCTGACCTATCACGTTCTCCCCGCTGAAGTATTGTCCACTGCTGTCGCCGGCCAGACGCTGGAGCCGGCCACGGTCCAGGGCGCCAAGCTTAAAGTCGATGGCGCGACGACCGCGGGCAAGGTGACGGTTGGCGACGCCACGGTCGTGACCGCAGATATCGACGCCTCCAACGGCGTGATCCACGTGATCGACAAGGTGCTCCTGCCGCCGAAGTAGTGGCGCGAGCGCTTCCTCCCCGGAGCGCAGGTCTCTCTCCCCCTCCAAGGCTGCGCTCTAGCGAGCCGCCCGGTCAGCCGGGCGGCTCGTTGACGTTGCAGGGATCAGTAACCGCCCAGCCTTGCATAGCGGTCGCGATGAAAGCTCTCGCCGCCATAAAGGGCTTCGAGCACACGCGCGCGCTTCATGTAGAGGCCTGAATCGTGCGCATCGGTCATGCCGATGCCGCCATGCATCTGCACAGCTTCATTCGAGACCAGATGCAGTGTCTCGCCCGCGCGCGCCTTGGCCAGCGAGGCCAGCTCAGAGATGTTGTTGGCGTTGCGGTCCAGTGCATCAAGCGCCGCCGCCACGCAGCTACGGGTCAGCTCGAGCTCCGTGAACATGATCGCAGCGCGGTGTTGCAACGACTGGAACGAGCCGATCAGCTGACCGAACTGCTTGCGTACCTTGAGATAGTCGGCCGTCATTTCGAACGCGGCGTCTGCTGCGCCGAGCATTTCCGCAGCGGCTCCGATGCGCGCACGATCGAGAATCTGTTCCAGCAGCCCATGGCCCGCATCGACTGCGCCGAGCACGGCATCCGCGCCTACTTCCACATTCTTAAAGCTGATGTTCGCCGCCGCATGGGCATCGAGCGTTTTCAACCCGGTTCGCGTGACGCCCTTTGCATCGCCTGCAACAAGGAACAGCGTGATCCCGTTTGCATCCTCCGCTGCGCCTGATGTCCGCGCGGCCACGACCAGAAGGTTCGCCTCCGCGCCGTCCACGACGTAACGCTTCTCACCGGAGAGGGTATAGCCCGCGCCGGTCTTCGTGGCGCTGAGCCTCACCCTGGCTGGATCATGGTGCGCACCCTCGTCCGCCGCGAGCGCCACTGTGGCTTCTCCGCTGGCGATCTTCGCGAGCCAGGCGTCCTTCTGCAGGGACGTCCCGCCAAGCAGCAGGGCCGAGGCGCCAATCATCGCCGTGGAAAGCAGGGGCGTCGCCGCCAACGTGCGCCCCTGCGCCTCCAGCACCTGGCCGAGCCCGACATGGCCGAAGCCCGAACCGCCAAAGCTTTCCGGGATGATCACGCCGGCAAAGCCGAGCTCCGCCATCTCCTTCCAGGCGCTGGTATCGTAGGGCTTGTTCTCCTTGCGTAGCGCGCGCAGCTGGCTCACCGGCAGCTTCTCCGCCGCAAAGGCCTTTGCGCTGTCGCGCAGCATCTGCTGCTCTTCGCTGAGCACGAACGCCATCGGCTTCTCCTCGCCCGATTTAGGCTCGACGCGGGTCTCGCCCGAACGTCAGTTCTGAGTGTTGGGTCTTAGCGTTCCGCGTACCGCCCAATCAAGGGCGTCCTCGATCCTGTCATTGCCCCAGAACAGTTCACCGTCCTCGGTGACGAAGCTTGGCGCGCCAAAGATGCCGAGATCGGCGGCCAGCGCGGTCTCTTCGCGCAGCTTCTCCTTGATCGGGTCCGACGTCATCGCCGCGAGCGTCTCCAACGGATCAAGCCCCGCGCGCCTTGCGGCCGCATGCAGGATCTGCGGGTCCGAGATGTCGCGGTCGTGGACGAAGTTCGCCTGATAGACTGCCTTGACGAAGTTGGGACGCTCCTCCTGCGGCAGTGACAAGGTGATACGCGCGGCCATGAGACCGTTCTGGGGGAAGCGCCCTGGCCGCCGGAAAGGCAGACCATACTTCTCGCAGGTCCGCTCCACATCGCGCCACATGTACGAGCCCTTGACCGGGACGACATTGAACGGACTGTCCTTCATGCCCTGCTGCGCATTGAACAGCGGCCCGAGCAGAAACGGACGCCACTCCAGCTCAACGCCGCGCGCGGCGGCGAGCCTGTCCGCGCGCATCACGGCCGGATAGGAATAGGAAGAGGCAAATTCGAACCAGAACTGCAGTTTCACGCGAATCCCCTGGCGCGGCCCCGCCAGGCTAGCAGATCGCGGCCGGAAGTATCGCACCATTGTCGGCTTGCATCGGTGTCCCCAAGGCGACAGTGTAGGGGGGGTCGCAAGCGTCAGAGGGGGAAGCCCGATGATCAGACTGCTCGCGCTCGCGCTGTTCCTCACAGGTCACGCTGTTGCGCAGACGCCGACCGCTGCATCGTGCGCGGACCCTGCCTACCGCGCTTTCGATTTCTGGCTTGGCGAATGGCTGGTCGACGATCCGGCCGGAACAAGGCAGGGCGAGAATTCGGTCACAGCCGAAGAGGGCGGCTGTCTCATCCTCGAGCGCTGGACATCTGCCTCCGGAGGCTCCGGACAGAGCTATAACTTCTTCGATCCGGGTTTGCGACAATGGCGTCAGGTGTGGGTGTCCCAGGGTGCGGTCATCGACTATGCGGGCGGGCTTAACAAGGCCGGCGGGATGGAGCTACAGGGTACGATCCGTTACCGCGATGGGCGTTCGGCGCCGTTCCGCGGCGTGTGGTCGATACTCCCCGACGGGTCCGTCAGCCAGCAGTTCGAGGAGTTCGATCTGGCCCGGCAGACATGGACCAGCTGGTTCACCGGGATCTATCGCCGCAAGTCCTGACGCCGCTGCTGATTCGCCAGTGCCCGGAAACGCCCGCGTTTTCGCCTCGGACCCGAAAAAATGTTTCCGAGGAAGCGCTTGAAACCCGCGGCCGGGTCAGGCTCATTGCCGTGGGGCGCAACAGGCATCGAGATGGACGGCCATACTCCGACCCTTAACGCCGCTGCCCGTCTGCTGGACCTGCAGCGTGCCGCGCAACGCAAGGAAGGATCGCCCTCCTCAAGGGTGAGGATCGACAGGCTCTATCAGCTTGAGGAGATGGTCCGGTCGAGAGCTGACTCGATCGCTCATGCCATCTCAGCCGATTTTGGGAACCGTTCGCGTTTCGAAACAGACCTCCTCGAGATCATGGTGATCGTGTCTGCCATCCGCCATGCGCGCAAGAACGTGAAATGGTGGATGCAGCCGAGCTATCGCGAAGTCGGGTTCAACTTCTGGCCGGGCTCGGCCTGGGTGAGGCCTGAGCCTCTTGGCGTTGTCGGCATTATCTCACCGTGGAACTATCCGCTGCAGCTTGCGCTGTCGCCGCTGGTCGACGCCATCGCCGGTGGCAACAGGGTGATCCTCAAGCCATCCGAGCAGACGCCGAACTTCTCCGATCTCCTCCATCGTGCAATCACCGAGACGTTCGAGGAAGACGAGATCGCTGTCGTCCTGGGCGGTCCGCAGGTTGCCGCCGACTTCTCCGGCTTGCCATTCGATCATCTTGTCTTCACCGGCTCGACCGCCATCGGTCGCCGGGTGGCTGCTGCGGCCGCCGAAAATCTCACACCGACGACGCTCGAGCTGGGCGGAAAATCGCCGGCGATCGTTTGTCCGTCCGCCTCGATGGCGAAGGCGGTCAAGGCGATCTCGTACGGCAAATTCATCAATGCGGGACAGACCTGTATCGCCCCCGACTATGTCCTTGTTCCCCGGGAGCGCGCGATCGAGTTCGCCGAGCTTGTCCTCGCCGAGGCGCGTCGCGCCTATCCCGATCTTGGCTCTGATTATTCCAGCATGATCTCGGAGCGGGGCTTCGACCGCCTAACGGCCGCCATCACCGAGGCGGAACTCGGGGGCGCGAAGGTGCTGCGCCATCCCGCCCCATCCGATCGCGCGCGCCGGATCCTGCCACCCGTCGTGGTGATCGATGCGCCCCAGGAGTCCGTTCTGATGCGCGAGGAGATTTTTGGGCCCGTTCTGCCTGTTATTGGCTATGACTCGCTGGCCGACGCCCTTGATTGGGTGAACTCACACCCGCACCCGCTGGCGCTTTACGTCTTTGCCGAGGACCTGCGCGAACAGTCCCGCGTGCTTGACCGTACGCAGTCGGGCGGCGTCACGGTCAACGGCACCCTTCTCCATATCGCACAGGAAGGCCTGCCGTTTGGCGGGGTAGGGGCCAGCGGATGGGGCGCCTATCATGGTCGTTCTGGCTTCGACCAGTTCACGCACCAGCGCGCCGTGTTCAAGACCGGCTTCTTCAACGCCGCCACGCTGCTTGCGCCGCCCTATAAGAAACGCGCGAAGCGGCTGCTCAAATTCCTGATGCGCTGACTAGGTCGGGATCCGGAAGACCGGGCATTCGCGAAGCGCAGATGGCTTCCCGAAGTCCATCTGCGTCGGCCAGCTCAGCACCGTCGATGCGTCGATGACATCGAGCGGCTTCTTGCCCACGGCCTCCGCCGCCTCCCATCGCTCCGGCGCACAAAGAGCCTCCATGTTGACCGAGATCACCTGGCCATAGACGTCCTTCCATTGAGCGTCGTTGAGGCCGCGGCGGGCCATCTCGGCCCGCACGCTCGCCTCCAGCCCCCGCGCCGTCACGGTGAATGCGAGCTGGGGCCCAGGACCTGTTGTTGTCAGCGCAGACGAACCCATTTGCTCGGGAGGGGGTGAGGGTGGGGGTGCTGGCGCTGCGCCGAACGAGTCCGCCAGGGACGCCGGCGGAGGGGGCAAAGCCTGGGTGGTTGCCTTGGGCTGTTGAGTCTCGACGCTGTTCGGGGCGGCCTCGGCCAGCAGTGCGGCTTCGGGGGCCGAGGCCGGCGTTGGCTCCGGCAGGAGCGAGGCGCCGAGCCTGCCGCCCGGAGCGCCGAACAGCATTTGTCCGCTGTAGGTGAGCAAGACGCCGATCGCCCCGCCGAGCACAGCTCCCAGCGCAAACATCACGCCTCGCTTCGACCGACCGGGCCGGAGCACCTGGAACATCTTGCGCAACTCGTTGGGAATCTTGCCGGCGCGGGTATAGGCGAACCTGCTGATGTCCCGATCAATTGGCAGCGCGAAGTCACCTACGAATTCCCACGGCTCGGACGCGGTGACCGGAAGCGATCCGTCGCTGGGGGCCGTGAGCTCGCCAATCAGGCCCATCAGCGCTTCCGCCCGCACACGCGCCAGCGTCGGCTCGGCCGCCATGGCCTTGAGGGCTTTTCGGCGGGCGACATCCCATGGACCCTCGCCCGTGGCGATGGACAGAGAGTCAATCGCGGCGAAGAAGCGTCCCTTCTGGACTTCGGCGATGCTGCCGGGCGACCAGACGAGATCGGAGCGTCTGAACCTTCGCGGCCGCAAGGCGTCGCTGAGCGACCTTGCAAGATCGCGGACATGTTTCGGCTCGGCCGGCGCCCATTCGGAGAACGGGTGGTGCTTCTCGCTTTCCGCCTTCAGGGCGGCGATGAAGGATTCGAATTTCGCTGTCTCGAACGCCTCGACCTCGCCCGGCTCCTTGTTGAACCAGCCAGGCGCGATCGCCATGACATCCCTGTGCGACACCATCGAGCTGATGCCGGCCGGCGAGAGACCAGGGTCGAGGCTGATCGGCACCACCTTGTCCATCATCAGCGCCGCTGACAGCTCGAGCCAGCACGGATCGGATTCGGCATAGGATCGCGTCAGCACGCAAACGACGGCGTTGGCGTTTCGCAGGCGCTTGCCGACATAGGGCAGGCGATAGGTATCGTTGGGCGCGTAGGCGAGTTCTCCGTCAACCGGTTCATCGATGACGATGTCGAGTCCCTCGGGCGCCGCCTTGCGCAGCCGCTCGACAAGCTTTCCGGCGATCTCGTGGTCCTGCCGCGAGTACGAAACGAAGACGATAGGCATAGAATGGGGTCCCACCCAGACAGGCGATTAACCCTATCACGCGATTTTCGCGCGAGAAGCGACGGCGAACGCAACGCGTTCTGATTTCTCCCTTCCGGCGAGTGTAATCTTAAATGCGCACGTGTGGGAGGTGGCCGCTGCAGCGATACCCCCGCCTCAACGAGCCGGCATGGCGAAGATCGGCTGCGAAACTGACGGCGCCGTCAGCTTATTGATGATCGCGCAGGCCGAGCACGCGCTTGGCGACGACGTTGAGGTTGACCTCCGATGTGCCGCCTTCGATCGAATTGCCCTTTGCGCGGAGCATGGCGCGCGTCGACATGATCTCCTGAGGCCTGAACCCTTCGCCTTCCCAGCCAAGGCCCTGAGAGCCCATCGCCTCGACCTGAAGCTCGGTCTTCGTCTGGTTCATCTTCGCGGCGGCGTATTTGACGATAGAGGTCGCAGGTCCGACATCCGCGCCGGCTTTCGCCATTTCGGTGTTGCGCTGGATCGTCAGCGCGAAGGCCTGCTCGTACATCATGGACTTGGTGATGCGGCTGCGCAGGTCGCCATCGGCGATGACGCCGTCCTTCACGCCGATGTATTTCTTGGCGATGTCGGCCAATGTCGGCCCCGAACCGCGCTCCGATCCGAAGCCCGTCGCGGAGATGTTCTGACGCTCGTACTGCAGCAGGCGCTTGGCGATATCCCAGCCCTTGCCTGGCACGCCGACCATCTGGTCCTTCGGCGCCTTCACGTCGGTGAAGAAGGTTTCGCAGAAGGGAGATGAACCCGAGATTAGGAGGATCGGGCGTGTCTCAACGCCCGGGCTCGTCATGTCGAAGAGCACGAAGGATATACCCTCGTGCTTCTTGCTGAAGTCGGTTCGCACCAGGCAGAAAATCCAGTCCGCATAGTTGGCGTAAGACGTCCAGATCTTCGAGCCATTGATGAGCCAGTGATCGCCCTTGTCCTCGCACTTCGTCTGCAGCGAGGCGAGGTCCGAGCCTGCGCCCGGCTCCGAATAGCCCTGGCACCAGCGCGTGCGGCCATGCACGATATCCGGCAGGAAGCGCTTTTTCTGGTCCTCGCTGGCGTACTCCAGCAGCACAGGACCCAACATCCACACGCCGAATGATGACAGCGGCGCGCGCGCATTGATCCGCTTCATCTCCTGGTCGAGGACGATTGCTTCAGCATTCGACAGGCCGCCTCCGCCATAGGCCTTGGGCCATGTGGGCGCCGTCCAGCCCTTGCCGGCCATGCGCTCAAGCCACACCTTGGAATCGGGGTTGACGAACTTCTGGTTCCGCCCGCCCCAGACCACTTCCTCTTCGCTGGCAGGCGTTCGCATCGAGGCCGGGCAGTTGCTCTCAAGCCAGGTGCGAACCTCGGTGCGAAATGTCTCGGTGTCGGCCACGGTCGTCTTCCTCACTCTGCTTCGCAACATGAGGGCTAGAGCCGCAGCGACGCCTGGTCAAGTTTTGGCCGGCTCAGGGGCCATAGCCCTGCAAGGTGTTTCCGCCCGTCTGGAAGCCGAGCAGGCCGGCGACGTGGATAATCGCGAATATTGCGCCCGTCGCGGCCAGCACCGTGACCAGCGGCCATGAGATCCACTGCACGCTGAGGCTGTCCTTGCGGGGGCGGCCCGATTTCCATCCCGCATAGGCGGTCAGGCCGCCGAATAGCGCGAGCGCAGCGAGGGTGAGCGTCCAATCCATGGCGCGAGACATGACTCTCCGCCCTCGTCACGACAAGCCTCAGGCTGTCACCAGGTCGGGGACCAATCCGCGCGTATCCCGGACAGGTCGGGATGATCGGACCTTGCTTGACCGCCGGATTTCCGCTCCACAGGCGGCGGAGGCATCATGAACTTCTCGTCCGACACGGCCGCGCCTGCGCATCCGGCGATTCTGGAAGCGATGCTCTCGGCTGCACGTGGGCCCGCGCCAAGCTATGGCGCCGACCCGTGGACCGCGGCGGCTCGATCCGCACTGCGCGAGGTCTTCGAGACGGATCTCGATGTGTGGCTGGTCGGGTCAGGAACTGCTGCCAACGCCCTGGCGCTGGCGAGCATGTGCCCACCACACGGGTCCATCCTGTGTCATGCTGAAGCTCATATCGAACGCGATGAACGGGGGGCGCCGGAATTCTTTACCGGTGGGGGCAAGCTCTCGCTCCTGGCTGGCGAGCATGCGCGAATTGACCTTGATGCATTGCGCGGGCGCCTGGCCCTCAACAAGCCCGATTTTGTTCACGAGACGCCTGCGCACGTGCTCTCGATGTCGAACCTCACGGAAAGCGGCTCGGTCTACGCGCCAGCCGAGATCGCCGAACGGGCAGCGCTCGCCCGGCGCGCAGGGCTTGGCGTGCATCTCGATGGCGCACGTCTGGCCAATGCGCTGGCCTCGACCGGGGCGACGCCGGCAGACATGACGTGGAGGGCTGGCGTCGACATGCTGAGCTTCGGCGCCACAAAGAACGGGGCCGTGGGCTGCGAGGCCATCATCCTCTTTGGCGCCATGCGTGAGCGCTTCGGCGACCTGACCGCGCGGGCCAAGCGGGCCGGTCACATGCCCCCCAAAATGCGGTTCCTCGGCGCGCAGATGACGGCCTACCTGAAGGATGGGCTGTGGCTGGACCTCGCCCGGCGCGCCAACGCTTCGGCAACACACCTTGCAAGCGTGCTAACGCAGGCCGGCGCCAGGCTGGCCCACCCGGTCGATGGTAACGAAGTGTTTGCCATCCTCCCATCCGGCGCAGAGGCGCGCCTTAGGAGCGCGGGCGCTACGTTTTATCCGTGGATCGACGGCTCCAGCCGCTTTGTCTGCTCCTGGGCGACCGAAAAGACGGAGATCGCGGCGCTATCCTCAGTCCTGGCTGCCTGAAACCGATCACGAAAGAATCTCGCTGCGCCTTGACGGGTTGTAGACCAAGTTTTGCCAAGCTCCCCCCGGAAGCTGCGGCCAGAACGGCCGGGCGCGAGGGTGGGGGCGTGCATGCGCCTGGCCGATCTTCACGCGACATTCCTGGGCGAGGTCGACGTACCTTCCGAGCATCGCGAGGCCATCGATATTGCCCGGCGCCAGAGGTTCCATGCGCTCGCCCCACTCGCGGCCGTACACTCCCTGCTCAATGCGGTTATCCTGACCTTTGCCTTCTGGGGCCATGCAGGCATGCCGCTGGTGTTCGTGTGGTGTTATACCAGCGCGGTTCTCGTCTTCCTCAGGCTTCGCGAGGCGCGCCGGCCGGCCGGCAAGCTGGACGGCCGGATCGATGACGCCCGCATCGTTCGCTACACGCTCCTTTCGGGCGCGCTCTGGGGCGCGATGATCGCTGTCCTGATCGCATCAAGCGGCGCCGAGCATGCACTGCTTCTGGGCGTGTTCACGGCCGCTATCCTCTGCGTTGGCGAACTGCTGCATTCGAGTTTCCCGATGGCCTCGCTCGGCTATTCGCTGCTGATTGCGACAGGCGCGGCCGCCGGCATGGCGCTGGGCGGCCATCCCTGGTTCTTCAATGCTTCGCTGCTCCTGGCCGCAAGCGTTATGGCGCTGCAGCGGTTTGCCGCTGCCAACGACGCAGCCGACGTGCGCCGGCATCTGGCGGCTGCCGCCATGCAGGAGGCCAAGGAAACTGCCGCGCTCCTGCTTCAGGACTTCGAAGCGCATTCGGCGGACTGGCTCTGGCGGATCGATTCTCACGGACGGCTCGGCAAGGTTTCGCAGCGCTTCATCAAGGCGACGGGGCTGAATGAAGAGCTACTTGAAGGCGGCAGTTTTGTCGCCCTGTTCGCGCCGGAGTCAGGTGAGCAGCTGCAGGAACTCCTGAGACTGGGTCATCCATTCCACGACGAAGCTTTCCGCGTCACCGTTGGCGGTCGCGAAGCGTGGTGGTCGCTAAGCGGGCAGCCGACGATCGATGGCGGCTGGCGTGGCGTCTGCTCCGACATCACCCGGTCGCGCGATGCCGAGGCCCGGATCGCCTACGTTACGGAATACGATAGCCTGACCGACCTGCCCAATCGGGCCATGCTGGTGCGCCAGCTTGAGGTCGCCCAGGATGCGGCCGAGCAGAGCGATGAATCCTTCGCGCTGTTCGTTATCGACCTCGACAACTTCAAGGCGCTGAACGACACGCAGGGCCATCCTGCCGGCGATGCTTATCTCAAGGTGGTCGCCCAGCGCCTGCGGGACTGCGTGGGTCAATCCGCCTTCCTCGCGCGTCTTGGCGGCGACGAGTTTGCGATCCTTCAACGCGACATGATGGCGACCGATGCTGGCGAACTTGCCGAGCTGATTGTCGATGCGCTGCTGGCGCCCGTAACGCTCAACGGCAAGGAAATTCTCGCCGGGGGCAGTGTGGGCGTCGCCCTCGCGCCCGAGAACGGGACTGACCCCGCCATCCTGATGAAGAATGCCGAGCTCGCGCCGATCTCGAAACCGATCTCCGTAGTGCGCTCGCCGCCGAAGCAATGGACGTCTACTTCCAGCCCCTGGTCAACACGCGCACCCGCAAGGTCGCCGGGTATGAGACGCTCCTGCGCTGGAATCGCCCAGGCCACGGGCTCGTCTCACCCGCCGTCTTCATCTCCTGCGCAGAAGAAACGGGTTTCATCGTGCCGCTCGGCGAGTGGGTAATCCGCAAGGCCATCGAGGAAGCCGCCCAGTGGCGCGACGATGTTACGGTCGCCGTCAACCTGTCGGCTGCCCAACTGCATAATCCCTCGCTGATGGCCACGGTCGTCAATGCGCTCGCAGTCTCGCAGATGCATCCAAGCCGCCTCGAGATCGAGATCGTCGAGAGCGTGCTCATGGACGAAACGGAAAACAACATCCGCACGCTTCATGCGCTTCGTGACCTCGGCGTGAAGATCGCGCTCGACGACTTCGGAACAGGATATTCCTCGCTCAGCTACCTGCGCGCTTTCCCGTTCGACAAGATCAAGATCGACCAGCGCTTCGTGCGCGACATCGACACTTCGGTTGAGAACCAGGCCATCGTACGGGCGGTCATTTCTCTGGCGCGGGATCTCGGCATGCGCGTGACGGCCGAAGGCGTGGAGAACGAACAGCAGGCGACGATCCTTGCCGGTCTTGGTTGCACGGAGGTGCAGGGTTTCCTCTACAGCCGCCCGATCCCGGCGTCGGAAATCGAGAAGGTGGAGCCCGACGCACGTCCAACCTCGAACATCCTCAAGATGCGCCGCAAGGCCTGAGGGCGAAACAAGAAAGACGCGCTTCGAGGAAGCGCGCCTTCCCAGCACTCTACGCGTACTCTACACGGCCGACCAACTACGCAAGTCGGCCATGGCCAGTTAGGCATGCGCCGCCTCGATAGGCGAGCGTCAGACGCAGCCTCAACTGCAACTCAACGGCAGGCAGGTATGCGACAAACGAAACGGGCGCGGAGATCGGAAACCGACCTCGACGCGCCCGTGGGGGGTCGTTCAGGCGAAGAAAGTCTAGGCGACTTTCTTGGCGGTCTTGACGGTGGCCTTGGTCTGGGCGGCAGCTTCCTCGACCGCTTTCGGGGTCAGGGCGACGACCGTGTCGAGCAGGTCCGTCTGGGCTTTCTTGGCGACTTCGGCATAGGCGAAGAGGCGGGCAGGGATGTCCTGCATGGCGGCCTGGGCGACTTCGCCGGCTTTCTTGGCGTAGGCGGTCGGCTGGGCCTCAGCCGTCATCAGGGTCGTCGCGTCCTTGGCGGCGTCCTTCATCCAGGCGGTCGTGAGCTCAACGTTCTTGTTGAGGGCTTCGACGGCAACTTCGCGGTACTTGGCCGACATCTCGGTGAACGCCTTCATGGGGGCGGCGTTGGCGAAATCGGGCATGAATTTCGTGAATTGTTCCATGTTCTTGTTGAAGTCGAACATCTCGGTCATCGGGTTCATGGTGGGGCTCCGGGTAGGGTGTTCAGGCGCGTTGGCGAGTATCTAATGCCGCGCCGCGGCAAAGACAAGACGAAAATTGCCGCACCTGCGAAATTAATGCCGCGAGCGCGAAGCCAGCGTTAGGTTGACGTTAGGGATTTGTCCGGTCGCGGGATGCAAAGAGCAGCGATTCCGAGCCACAAGCCAATCACAAAGCTGAGGCCGTATCCCGCCAGCGGGACAGGATAAGCGCCGAAAAGCGGGGCGAGACTGATGGTCACCAGATAGGCCGAAAGCGCAATCGGGGCGGTTGGTCGAGGCGAACGGCCGGGCCCTGCCAGCAGTGGGCTCAAAGCCGAGGCGGCCAGGCTGACAGCCATTGCGCTCGCGAGCGCCGGCGAGTGAGACCAGGCCAGGGTCAAGATGCCTTCGACATGGGCAACAGCCGCCAGCGGATCTGGGCGGCTCAGACAGAGTGCAATCAGCCCGACAGCAAGGATGGTTGAGGTCGCAAGCCCCAGCAGGCCCGGTCGACGACTTGAAGCGATCACGATGGCGGCAAGGCTGAAGGCTGCGAGTTGCGAGATGTCTGGCTGCCAGGCGAGCGTTGCGGCGATCACGAGCAGGCAGGGAAAGGCAAGGCGGTCCCGCGCGCGATCGATGGCGACGATCGCGACGGGGAGGACCAGGCCGGCGGCATTGAGCTGGACAGGGCCGAGATCAAGCCAGCGGTGCACGCCCTCCTGTCCGGGGCCGAACAGGCTGAGCGCCACGATGATCGCCGCGACAGGCGCAAGCCACGCGCCCAGCCAGCCCAGACGCGCGAAGAAAATCGTGAGCGCGCCAGCGACCAGCCATGCGATCGGGTTACGAATCCAAATGCCCAGCGGGATATCGGCTTGCGCCATGACCGCAGCGCCAAGACCGACCGCGAGGAGCGATGCGATCGCGAAAATCCAAAGCGCGTTGCTGTGTCCGCGCGCAATCCATTCCACCTGCTTCAAGTTCTACTCGCGGACGTAGCGGCCCGGCGCAGGTTCCAGGCGCGGGATGCTTTCCGGGAAGGAGGCTGCAGCGTCGATCTTCTTGCCGGAGCGCCTGACCAGCCATGTCGCCCAATCCGGCCACCATGAGCCGTCATGCGCCTGCGTGCCCGCCCGCCAGGCGTCGAGATCCTCGCCGGGGTCTGCGTCGCTGACCCAATAGCCATACTTCTTCTTGTCGGGATGATTGACGATGCCTGCGATATGGCCCGACTGCGCCAGGACGAAACGACCGTCGCCCTTCAACCTCGACAGGCCTTTGAACGAGGCCGTCCATGGCGCGATGTGGTCCTTCTCTCAGGCGACCACGTAGTGGGCGACCTTGATGTCGTCGAGGCCTATCTTGACGCCATCGATCTCGAACTCGCCGCGCGCGAAGACATTGTCGCGATAAAGCTGGGTCAGATACTCGTGCGCCATGCGCTCGGGCAGGCGGGTTGAGTCCTCGTTCCAGAACAGGAGGTCGAATTTAGGCCGCGCTTCGCCAAGGAGATAGGCCTTTACTGCGGGCCCATAAACGAGATCGTTCGGACGCAGAAAGCTGAACGTGCGCGCCATGATGCGCTGGTCGAGATAGCCCTTGCGCTGGGATTCAATCGCGATACCCGAAATGAACCCTTCGTCGATGAACGCCTTCAGCGGGCCGGGATCTTCGAAATCGGTGAGGGCCGTGAAGAAGGTGCACGACTTCGCCGGGTTGTCCTGCTTCGTCTTTGCGAGCCAGGCTTGGGTCAGCGCCAGCGTCGTGCCGCCGATGCAGTAGCCGACAACGTTGATGCCGTCCTTGCCGTGCAGCTCGTCGACCTTCTGCATCGCCGGGACGATGCCGTCACGAACATAAGTGTCCATGCCGGCGGTACGCAGATCCTCCCGCGGGTTCTTCCAGCTGACGATGTAGACAGCAAAGCCCTGCTCGGTGAGCCATTTCACAAGCGAGGACTTTGGCTGGAGGTCAAGGATGTAGAACTTGTTGATCCAGGGCGGCACGAGCAGCAACGGTCGGGCATAGACCTTGTCCGTCACGGGTTCGTAGCGGATCAGCTGGAACAGAGGCGTCTCGTGGATCACATGGCCCTTGGTCGTGGCGAGTGTCTCACCGACCTTGAACGCTTCGGGATCAGACAGCGTCACCAGCAGGTCGCCGCCATTGCGCTCGAGATCCTTGACCAGGTTTTCCAGCCCTTCAACGAGGGAGCGTCCGTTGGTCTCGACAGCCTTGCGGATGGCGACGGGGTTGGAGGCAAGGAAGTTCGCAGGGGAGAACATGTCCACCAGCTGATGCGTGAAGAAATGGATCTGCTCGGAGTGCTTCTCGTCCTCGCCCTCGGCCGCCGTGTCGGCGAGTGTTTCGAGATAGGCCGACATGATCTGGTACTGGCGTTTGAGGTAGTAGAAGAAGGGGTGCTTCATCCACTCGTCGTCTGCGAAACGCGCATCGGGCGTCTCGGACTCCGCCTGCGGCATGCGCTGGGCGCCAGAAAGCATCGCCTGGGTCAGCTCGGCATAGAGCGCCGTCGTGTTCTGCCAGAACTGCAGCTGGGTGCTGAACGTCTTCATCGGGTTGGTCATCCAGCTCTGCATCTGCCCGGCGGCGGCGCGGAGCAGGAGCGGCTGGCCCGGACCCTCGACGCCGGGATTACGGACCTCGCGTCTGGACAGGGCGACAAAGAGTCGTTGCAGCAGGAAATTGATGCGCTGGAAGTTCTGGCCAAGCTCGAACGCGCCGAGGGAGCCCGTCTGGTCGTTCATGGTGTGCCCGAAATCTTTCCTGTTCGATTGGTAACACTGGGCAGACCCCGGTCAAACGCCCAGCATGGCTGCCCGCGTGCGGCCCGGTGGCAAGTTTCGCCGCCCTGCGGCAAATCCGGGCTTCTTGATTCGAAAAGAGCCGTGTAGAGCCATCCAGAATTGCTGCACCTGCTAACGTGTGTTCGTCGGAACGGAGACGTCTTCGCCCATGCAGCTTGGCTCGCTTGCGCGCTGGATCAAGCGCGAGACGCTCCTCTGGGAGGGGGAGCATTTTGTCGTGTCCGCCTCCGGCGCCGGGCGGGACGTGGTTTTTATCCACGGCCTCGCCGCTTCGCCGGAATGCTGGGACGAGGCGCCGCGTCTGGTTTCTGACGTAAGGGCGCACACGATCCACATGCGGGGTTTTGGCGGGCTCGCGCCGAGCGGTTTCCGCAGCCCGATGAATTTTCTGAAGCCGATGGCTGACGCGCTCGCCGGATACATCCGCACGCTTCGGGTCGGGCCGGTTCCAGTCGTGGGACATTCCATGGGCGGCCTCGCCTCGCTGATGCTGGCGCGCGACCATGCCGATGTCGTGGACCGGACGATGGTGGTCGACGTGCCGGCCTTCTTCTCGGTTCTGATCACGCCGTTTGCAAACGCGACGTCGATGGCCCCGTTGGCGCAGCACTCGCGACGGACCTATACCGAAAAATCGCGGGCCCAGCATCAGGACGACATCCGCCGGGCCAGTGCAAAGCTGGTGACCGGGCAGGACCAGCTTGAGCGTGTTGTCCGCTGGGGCCTGGCCTCCGATCGGGCGACGACCGCAGACGTGATGGCCGAGGTGATGGTGACCGACCTGCGCGGGGATCTTCGGCGCATCCAGTCGCCGGTGGATGTGGTCTATGCCTGGGACAAGGTGAGCCCTGCGTCGAAGATGGGGCTCGACCAGGTCTATGCCGCGGCCTATTCCGGCCTGGCGCAGGGTCGGCTTCATCGCATCGACGATGCGCGTCACTATGTGATGCTGGACCAGCCGGATGCATTCTATGGCGCCGTCAATGGCTGGCTGGCGCGGTAAGGGCTCAGCATGACACGCCGGAACGAGGACATGAGAGAACCCGAGATGATTGAGCTGCGGCGCTATCCCAGCCGGAAGCTCTACAACAAGAATGCCTCGAGCTATGTGCGCCTTCCGGAAGTGGCCGAGATGGTTCGCAAGGGCGCCAATATCCGGGTGGAGGATACCGAGACGGGCGAGGACGTGACGCGCCAGGTCCTGCTGCAGATCATCATGGAGCAGGAGGGGCAGGCTTCGGGGGCGGTCCTTTCGGCTGACCTGATGATGGACATGATCCGGCTGCATCAGTCGAAGGCCTCCGAAATCATGACCGGGCTGTTCGAGCAGTCAGTCGCCTTCATCCGGGCCCAGCAAGAGCAGCTGGCAAACCAGATGACCGGAGCGATGTCCGGCGCCATACCCCAGCCCTGGAACGTCTTCGATCCGGGCGCCATGCAGGCAATGCAGGGCGAGTTCCAGAAAAGGCTCGCAACTTTCTGGGGCGGGACAATGCCGGGCATGCCCACCCCGGCTGCGAAGAAGGCCGAGGCGCCGGCGACCACTGACGCAGACGAACTCAGGGCGCTGCGCGCCAGGCTCGAAGAGCTCGAGCGGCGGACGGCAAAATAGATCAGTTGCTGATGCGCTCGTCGCGTCTGGCTTGCTTCAGCAGGTCATCGAGTTTCATCGGCGGCTGCTTCCACTTCTTCTCGGCGAAGAGCGGCGCCTGGTCGGCGTAGTGCGGCGAGGCGGCATCCAGCGTCGCCGAACCGTACTGGTGGATCGTGTCGATCCTGTAGGAGCCGTCGGGCGCCCAGTCGGCGATGGCGACATAGGTGTCGCCGGCGCGGCCGGAGCGGAATTTCTGGGTTGCAAGGTCTCCCGCAGCGTACATCGCCCGCAGCGTGTCGGGCCCGCCATCGGTCGGCCATGACTTGCCGCCGCGCGCGACGCGGCTCACCTCGCTCCACTTCGGGTCGATGCGGCCGGTTGCTGCCTTGAGCTGGGCGGCCGTGGCCTTGAGTGCGGCGAGCGCCTTTGCACGATCGTATGTGTCGTGCATCTGACTGCCCATCGCGGCCTGGCCGGTGAAAATGGAAAGTGCAGCGCCGCGATTGTCCATGTCGGCAGCGCCGTTCCAGGCCAGGACCACGTCAAGCGCCGCCCTGAGGTCTGCGTCATTGCCGGGATCGACGTTTCTGAAGTCGGCCTGCATCTTCATGACATTGCTGCCGGCCGAGTAGTTGTGGTCCATCTTGTAGCTGATGAACTCCTCGCGGGTTATCGAGGTGTCCTTGCCATAGAGTTCCTGCGCACGAAGGCCGCGATTGGTGACCAGCGTGTCGAGTGCAAAATCCTTCGGGTAGTTGTCGGCTTTCGGATTGTCCTCCGGGCCCGAGACCAGGAGCGGCGAGTGGTTGGCGTTGACGATGTAGCCTGACTTCGGCCGGATCACGGCGGGGAGGGCTTCGACCGGCTCCCAGCCCTTCCACAGCGTCTCGGAAATGTCGCCCGGGAGAATCTTCGTGCGGTCCCAGCCTGGGACGCGCCTGGGCATGTGGGCGTTCCAGAAATAGGCGATGCCGCCCTTCGAGTCGGCGACGATGTAGTTGACCGACGGGATATCGTTGTACTTCACCTGGGCGGCGCGCCAGTCGTCGATCGTCTTCGCCATGTTCATGGCAAGGTACTGGTCGAGGTGTGCGAAGTCGCCCTTGCCGACGAAGGAGACGGCGTAGACGCCCTTGTCCATCACATAGACCGCGCCGTGTTCGGAGGTGTAGCCCGTGCGCTCGACCGGAACGAGCGCGCCATTGCGCAGGACGTTGTAGCGGATCGTCGTGCGCTCGAGGTCCTTCCACTGGCCATCCATGCGGTACCTGGTGGGATTTTTCTCGTCGTCGACCACGAGCTTGAACGTGTCATAGAGGTCCGGTTTGTTGACGGTCGCGGCCCAGCCGATGTTGGGGCCGACGCCGGTGAGCAGGACCGGCGTGCCGGGGAAGAGGCCGCCCACGAGATCGATCCCTTCCTCTGACTTGAGCCGCGCTTCGTACCAGGCGACGCGGCCTTCATAGGGCTGGTGCGAATTGGCGGCGAGGCGCGTGTGGCCGTCGGCCGAGCGCGAGGGCGCGACGGCGAGACCGTTGGAACCGAGCTCGATGTCGTCGGAGATGTCGAGATAAGCCTGGCGCGTCGACTTCGTCGACATCTCCATGTTGGCGCGGCCCGAGAGAAGCGCATCGACCTCCCCCTCAAGGCCATAGAAGGAGAGCGGGCGGTTGACGAAGCCGGAGATGATATCGCGGCCGGTGACCGGCATGGTGCGGGCGCAGCCGCTCGCTGGATTCCGTTCGCACCAGAGATTGAGGCCGGCGGCGTAGCCTTCGGCGACGGCCTTGGCCTCGGGCGAGGTCTTCGTGTCATAGTCACGGTTGACGATCGCGGTCATGCCGAGGGCGAGGATGAAATCATCGGACTTGGCGCCGGCGTCGCCGACGATCTCCGACAGGGTGCCGCGGCTGGCGCGGATCACCTCCTCGATGTGCTTCCAATCGTCTTGGGCATGGGCGTAGGCAAGGCCGAAGGCGACGTCGGCATTGCGCTTGCCGTAGATGTGCGGAACGCCGAACGCGTCGCGGATGATGCGGGCGTCGTGGCCTGAGCCTGCCGGCTCGACTGTCGAGGCCGGCGCGCTCATGCAGCCTGCGAGCGTCACGGCCGATGCGGCGAGCGCGAGCGTGCGAAGCGTCATGGGCGGTCTCCTGCTTTTCCAGGAAACCTAGAGGCGCGAGACCGCCAAGGCTAGTCAACCGGAGGCGACAAACGCGTGTTCGCGGTCCCGCAGCCAAGGCCTGCCGGTTGCGGCGGACGGCTTCGAGCCACACACGCGCGGCGATGACGCATGGGGCGCGTGGAAAGCGGCACGCTTCCAGAGGCCACAACTCCAGGCAGGGCCAGCCCGATCCAGCGCGTCAGAAGTCCTTCTCGCCCACGCGCCTCAGAACATCTGCGGCGAACTCGGAGAGTGTGTCGTCGCGGGCGCCCATGATGACGATGAGGTCGCCAGGCTGGGCCATCTCGACAAGTTTATCGCCGCAGGCCGCGCGGTCGGGCAGGGCGACAGCGGACTTGCCTTGCGCGGTGACGCCCTGTGCGATGACGGCCGAGCCCATCGAGCGGTCGACCGTGCCGCCGAAATAGGCGGGCTCGGGCATGATCAGCGTGTCCCTGGCGGCGAGGTCGCGGGCGAACATCTCGATCAGCTGGTCCTTCATCTGGCGGATGGGGCCATAGCCATGTGGCTGCCACATCACGAGCAGACGGCCGGGGAAGGCGTGCAGCGTTGCGAGCGTGGCTGCGATCTTGTCCGGGTTGTGTCCGAAATCGTCGATGACGGTGATGTCCTTGGCCGTTCCAACGACTTCAAGGCGCCGGCGAATGCCAACGAAATTCATCAGCGCCATCGTCGCTTCGCGCAAGGATAGGCCGCAGGCCCGCGCCGCCGCGATGGCGGCGAGGCCATTGGAAAGGTTGTGGCGGCCGGGCGTCTGCAGGCAGATGCGCTGGCGTTCGCCCGTGGACTTCTCGGTGAGGATGCAGGACTGGCCGTCGGGCTGTGTGACGAGATCGGAGATGCAGAAGTCGGCGTTCGCATCGACAAGCGAATAGGTGAGGGCGCCGGGGAGTTTCAGTGTCTCGTGGAGGTGGCGGGTTTCATCATTGTCGAGGTTGAAGATGGCGACCTCGGCCTTCGACACGAAGCCGGCGAACAGGCTGCGCAGTTCGTCCATCGACTTGTGGTCGAGGGCGATGTTGTTGAGGACGGCGATGGTGGGCTGGTAGAGCGCGATGGAGCCGTCGCTTTCGTCGACCTCGGAGACGAAGATGTCGCCCTCGCCGACAATGGCCGAGGCGAAAGGGAAATCTCCGGCGACGAAGTTCTTCATCACCGCGCCGTTCATGACCGTGGGGTCGCGGCGGGTGGCGTAGAGGATCCAGGCGATCATGCCGGTGGTGGTGGACTTGCCCGAGGTGCCGCCGACAGCGATCGAGACTTTCGCGGAGTTGACGAGCTGGGCCAGAAGCTGCGGACGCTTAACCTGTGGGCAGCCAAGCGCCCTGGCGGCGACGACATCCGGCACGGTGTCCTCGACGGCGGCGGAGGTGACGAGAAGCTGGTTGTTGCTTGTGACGCCCGAGCCGTCCTGCGGGTGGAGGCGAATGCCGCGGGCGCGCAGGAAATCGAATTTGGGTGTGGTGCGGCCGGCGTCCAGCGAGCGATCCGAGCCCGCAACGTCATGTCCGCGCGCCTTGAGGATGAGCGCGAGCGGCAACATTCCGCTGCCGCCGATGCCGCAGAAGAAGTAGGGTCCCTGATGAGCAAGGGGCGTTCGTGAGTCGGGCATGCGGTTTTCCTGCATGAGCGGCATGTCTCAGCGAGGCGAGCATGGGGTCAAGTGAAAAGACGTTCCGCATCGGCGTCGTGGCGCCGGCCGGCGTGCTCGGCGACCATGGCCTGCTCGACCGGATAAGCGCGTTCGTGGCGGCCACTTATGAAGGCGCGGTGGAGCTGCTGGTGCATCCGCAATGCCGGCTGGCGGATGGGCATTTTGCGGGCAGCGATGAGCATCGGCTGACGGCGCTGCTGGAGTATGGCGACCGGGAGGACATCGACGCGATCTGGTTCCTGCGCGGGGGCTATGGCGCCAACCGGATTGCGGAGGCTGCGGCAGGGCGGCTGGGGCCGGCGGCGCGGCGCAAGAAGTGGCTCGGCTATTCCGACACGGGCTTCCTGCTGGCGGCGTTGCATCGCGCGGGGATCGGGCAGGTGGCGCATGGGCCGATGCCGGTCGATCTCGACCGGGCGGTGCGCGGGCGCGAGGCGGTGGCGCGGGCGCTGGCCTGGCTGGTGGAGGGGCATCCGGCGTCGCTGGAGGCAAGCGAGCGCGCAGAGACGCCGAAGCTGGCATTCAACCTTACGGTGCTGAGCCAGTTGCTGGGTACGCCGCTGGAGCCGGATTTTGCGGGGCGCGTGCTGATGATCGAGGATGTGGGGGATTATCTCTATCGCTACGACCGCTTCCTGTTTCATGTGATGTCGAATGCGAATGTTCGGCGCTGTGCGGGCATTCGCGAGGGCCGGCTGTCAGCGGATGAGAATCCGACGGCGGTGTTCCGTGTGCCGGACGGCGGCCTGGTGGCGGACTGGTGCAGGCGCGCGGGCATCACCTATCTCGGCGCCTGCGATATCGGGCATGATGGGGACAACAAGGTCGTGGTGTTTGTCTGAGCGCTATTGCGCCACCCATCCGCCGTCGATCGAGAGCGCCGCGCCGTTGATCTGGTTGGCCGCTTCGGTGGTGAGGAAGGCGGCCATCGCGGCGACGTCGGAGACCTTCACGAACTCCTTGGTGGGCTGGGCGGCGAGGAGCACGTCGCGGATCACGGCCTCCTCCGAGATGCCGCGGGCCTTGGCGGTGTCGGCGATCTGGTTCTCGACGAGGCCGGTGCGGACATAGCCGGGGCAGATGGCGTTGACGCGGATGCCGTGCTGCGCGCCTTCCAGCGCGGTCGATTTGGTGAAGCCAAGAATGCCGTGCTTGGCGGCGACATAGGCGCTCTTGAAGGGCGATGCGACGAGTGCGTGAGCGGAGGCGATGTTGATGATGCGGCCCCACTTGTTCGCCTTCATGTCGGGGAAGGCGAGGCGTGTGGTGTGGAAGGCCGACGAGAGGTTCAGCGCGATGATGAGGTTCCACTTCTCGACCGGGAAGTCCTCGACGGGCGAGACGTGCTGGACACCGGCATTGTTGACCAGGATGCCGACGGGGCCGAGCTGTTGCTTCACCGCGGCGAACATGGCTTCGATCTGCTCAGGCTTCGTCATGTCGGCGCCGGAGTAGAGGCAGGTCACCTTGTGCTCGGTTTCGATCGAGGCGCGAAGCTTTTCTATGCCGGCAGGATCGCCGAAGCCGTTGAGGACGACGTTGTTTCCCGCTGCGGCGAGCGCGCGGGCGATGCCTTCGCCGATACCTGAGGTTGAGCCTGTGACCAGGGCGTTTCGGGGCATTGATCACTCCAGTCGGGAATCCAGCCTCAGAACCAGCGCTTCGAAGAAATCCGCCGCCATGGCAAGTGTTGCAGGTTCAACGCGGGCGATGGTGTCGTTGGGCGTGTGGATCAGGGAGAGGACTTCCGGAACCTTCGCCGGGTCGGGCTGGGATGTCGGCGGGTTGAGCATGAAGGCACGGAGTTTTTCTGCCTCGGCTTTCGGCTGGTGGCCGAGCGAGACGGTGGGGGCGCCGGCGGTGGAGAAGGCCCGGTCATCGCTGGGCGGGTATTGCGGGAAGTCGAGGCAGGAGCGCTTCAGTTCGGCGCAGAGTTCCCGAACGGCCTCCGTGATGAAGGCGGACTGAGCGCCATTGTTGAGGCCGTGCATCAGCGTGTCGCCATTGGCATTTATGTCGGCGTTGATGACGGCGGCAAGATTGTCGACGCCGTGAGCGGTGATGAAAGCGCGGGCGCCGAGGAGGCCGAGCTCCTCCTGGTCGGTGAGGAAGAGGGTGAGGCCATGCTTCGTGCGGCCGGCGAGGCGACGCGTCGCCTCGATCATCGCGACCACGGAGGCGGCGTTGTCGACCACGCCATCGACGAGCTTTCCCCCGTCGAGTTCGATCGCGTCATAGTGGGCGGTGAGGAGAATCTGTCTGGCGCCGGCTGGTCCGGTGCGGACGACCACGTTGCGGCCAGGTGTGGCGCGGCGGCCTGTAAATTCCTCGACCGTGTAGGCGAGGCCTGCCGCATCAAGCTGCGCTTTCAGCGTCTCGAAGCGCGCATCGTGCGTCGGCTGAGCGAAGGCGGCGACCTTGGCGAGGAGTTGCTGCGGCGTGGCGGACGGCGTCGGCCAGAGGGTGCAGCTTCCGGCCAGAAGTAGCAGAGCGGCCGCAAAGACACGAAGCATGATGGAAAACCCCTTTGCGCGGTAGTGGCTCAGCCTGTGGCGTGTTGCAAGAGATTGCCCGGCAAAGTCCCGTCGTGAAGCTTGCGCGTGGCGTCGCAATCGGCTGGAAAGGTCGCGGGCGGGGAATCGTCGGGCAGTGGCGGCGGCAGATCCGGGCGGCTTCATGAATTCCAGGCAGAAGACAATCATCCGCGTGTTGCAGCTGATCTTGTATCCGATCGCTGCGATCATGCTGATCGCCTTCGCCGTCCAGTTCTACGGCGTGCTGACCGGGCAGGCGGGGGTGGAGATCCTGACGGAGGCCGACAGTGCGCCGCAGACCGACTGGGTGGCTGTCGCGATCGTGGGCCTGTTCTGGGTCGTCTTCCTGGCCCTGCTGATCGAGTTTCTCGCGCGGGAAATCCTGAGGCGGCATCCACGTGACGGTCTGGGAACGCCGCTCGTCGAGATCGGCCGCGCAAACAGACCCTTGCACTTCCTCCTCGTCGTCGGCGTGGCGCCTTTTGTGGTTGGGCTCAACCTGATCCTTTTCCAGCCGGACGCGCTCGACATCGATCCGGGGCAGATATCGCTGCATGAGCTGATGGCGTTCTGGCTGTTCTATGGCATCGCACACTTCCTGCTCGTGGCCTTCCTGCTGCGAGCGATCCGCAACCGGCCATTCTTCGTGCTGACCGAGAAGGGCTTCCTCTACGAGCCGGGCGACATCTCGCCGGGGTTGATACGCTGGGGGGACGTCAGCGAGATCAAGGAGGCAGAGCTTCTCACTGGCCAGAACACCTATGCCGGCCCCACGACGCGGGCGACGCTGGTGGTTGGGCTCAAGAATCCGGAGGCTTACCGGCAACGCTACACGCCGCTCCTGGGCCTGTTGCAGCGACTGTCCACCAAGTTCGTCAGCTACCAGACGGAGGGCCCTGGTGACATTGTCATCGTCGCGGATGATCTTGGAGCGCGCTATGGCGAGATCAGGGACCTCATGCTGAGCCGGGCGAAGTTGCCGGCGGGACGCGCATAAACGCGGTCGGTGCGCGCCATGTACCGTCAGTCTTATATCGATTCTCGAAAATAATCTGCGGCTACGCCCTTGCAGACACAGGGGAAGGGGGCACGTATTGTGGTAATGCGCCGTGCATCCCCCGCGGCGCGGGGGACAGGGAGAACAACAAGATGGCGGGTAGCCCCACGGCGCTTCAGTATCTCGACAAGGCGGTCGGCAGCCTTCGCAAGCTTGGCCTCTTTCCCGAAACCAAGGGCGATCCTGCGCCCGTCGTCGCCCTGCTCAACCAGATCACCGAGCTGTCGCCGGACAAGGTGACGACGATTGCGCGCACGCTCGACCAGGCCTCGACGTTCAACGAGGTGGTGCGCGAGCACATCTCGGCGATCAAGGTGGGCGAGCGCTATGAGGTGATCACCACCGCGTTCAACTCGATCCGCGACGACGCCAAGGGCCTCGTGGAGCAGTATGCCGACGGCAAGATCTCCACGATGGAGCGGCTGGGCAATGTGTGGATGAAGATGACGCGCGGCGACATCGCCACGCGGTTCGACAAGATCAAGGACACCTATATTGAGGTCCAGAAGGACACCAAGACGCAGATCGAGAAGGAACACCTGATCCTCGAAGCGTACATGGATTTCCGCGGCGCGATGAAGCAGTCCGAAGTGCTGGCGCTGGAAGTGCTGAAGACGGCCGAAGGCAAGCTCGAGGAAGCCAAGGCGCGGATGACGGCGGCTTCGGCTGCTGTCTCCGCCTATACCGGAACGGAGCCGGCGGAACGTTCGAAGCTTGAGCTGGCGCGTGATGAGGAGTTGCGGCGGCTGCAGGCGGAGGAGAAGCGCTATCAGATTTCCAAGGACCTCTCCGACAACCTGACGGTGGGCTACAACACATCCGAAGTCATCATGGCGCGGCTGGTGCAGACCACCAACGCCAAGGAGCGCATCTACGCGCAGTCCGTATCGTTCTTCGGCACCAACGAGGTCGTGCTGACGGCGCTGTCGGCGACGTTCACGGGCATGCACGGCCTGCATGAATCGACCCAGACCCTGGAGTCGATGAAGAAAGGCGTGGACCAGTCGCTCGAAGTGCTGGCCGAGATCGGCGGCAAGGTGCAGGAGGCGGCGCTCAAGGCGGGCTATGGCCCGACGATCTCGGCGGCGGCTGTAAAGAAGCTGGTCGACAGCGTGGTGAGCTATCAGGAACGCTCGATCGGCATCATTGCCGAGATGCGCAAGCTGGCGACGCAGAACTCGGCCGAGATCCGGGATGCTGTCGAGGACGGCAAGAAGCGCCTGGCGCAGCTCGTGGAGCAGGGCGCAGCGGCGGCGCTGATCGTCCGCACGTCATGATCGACGCGCGATGAGCGATACGTCTGTACCGGCGCGCGCCGCGACGACGGCAATCGTGCCGGATGAGCCGCGCAAGCTCGATGATGTGATGCTGGCGATGGATGTGGTGGACACGCTGCGCCATCGCACGCGGATCGTCGACATGGAGCTCAACGAGAGCGCGCGCGAGGAGCAGCTCGTCGCGCGGCTCAAGGAGATCTATGGCGCACAGGGCATCGAGGTTCCCGACCGGATTCTCAAGGACGGCGTGAAGGCGCTGGCCGAGCAGCGCTTCGTCTACAAGCCGCCCCCAGACACGTTTTCGGTGAAGCTGGCGAAGGCGTATGTCAGCCGCAAGAAATGGCTGCCGCAGACATTGACGGCGGTGGGCCTGCTGGCGGCGATTGGGGTCGGATTCCAGCTGCTGGTGTTCGGGCCGATGAATGCCGAGTGGCAGGCTATGCCGAACACGCTTTCTGCAGAACTCGCCGAGGGGCAGGCGCTGGCGACCGATCCGGTGGTCGATGCGCAGCTGGCGAGCCTGGCGGCCGAGGGGCAGCGCGCGGTGGCCAATGGGGATCGCGACGCGGCGCGTACGCAGCTGAAGGCGATGCAAGCGATGAACGACCAGCTGGCGCAGGAATACGACATTCGGATCGTCTCGCGGCCCGACGAGGACACCGGCTTCTGGCGGCGCGCGAGCGACCAGCCGAATGCCATGAATTACTATCTCGTGGTGGAAGCAGTGGCGCCGGGCGGGCGCGTGCTGAACGTGCCAATCCGCAGCGTCGAAGATCAGACAACTGAAACCGTGAGCATGTGGGCGCAGCGCGTCGACAAGACAACGTTCGATCGCGTTGCGGCAGAGAAGGCCTCGAGCGGGATGGTGGTGAACGACATTCTCGGGCGCAAGGTGCGCGGTGAGCTGGAACCGCAGTTCGATACGCCCGTGCCGGGCGGGGCGATCACCGAATGGTAGACGATCTTGTTTCCGGGCGCGATGCGCTTCACAGGCTGGACGGACTGACGGCGGGCGCGCGCGAGGAGTTTGACGCGGCGGCGCGCGGGGCGGAGTCGCATGCGCGGCGAAGGGCGGACATCGCGCGGCTGAAGGCCGAGGGCTATCGCGCGCTGGCGGCGATGCGTCTCGACGTGATCAAGGTGGAGGCGACGGAATCGCTCTCTGCTGCGGAGAAGGAGGCGGCGCGACTTCTGACGGAGCATGAGTCCTTCACGACGCGGATCGATGGCGAAGTTGCAGCGGCGGAAGCCAAGCTCAAGGATGCCGAGGCGATGCGGCGCGCGGGCGAGAGCGAGGTTGATTCGGCGCTGAACGCCTATGAGGCGCTGGTGACGGAGACCGAAACGTTGGTGCAGACCGATCCCGGCTACATCGCGTTGAAGCAGGCGTTTGAGGAGGCGCGGTCGGTCTCGGTTCGCGCCGAGCAGAAGCTCGAGCTGGCGAAGGCGGACCGGGACGAGAAGCGCAAGCCCTATGAGGCTGATCCGCTGTTCTCCTATCTGTGGCAGCGAAAGTTCCGTACGCCGGACTACAACAAGGGCGGGCTGTCGCGCGGCCTGGACAACTGGGTCGCGCGCCTGTGCGGTTATGACCAGGCGTATCTCAATTATGCGCGGCTGATCGAGCTGCCGGATCGTATCGCCGAGCACATGGCGAACATGCGGCTCGAGGAGGCCGAGGCGCAGGCGGCGATCGAGCGGTTCGAGGCGCAGGCGCTCGAGGCGCGTGGGGCGGGCAAACTCTCTGCGGAGCTGACAGCGGCGAAGGAGAGGTTGACGGCGCTGGATATTGCGCTGAGCGAGGCGGAGGCGCGACATGCCGAGTTGCGCCGTCAGCAGGAGCGCGCGGCAAGCGGCGATGCGGGGCCGCAGGAGCAGGCGCGGCGCGTGCTGGAAGAGGGGCTCGCCAAGGCGAGTTTTCCCGATCTCAAGGTGCTGGCGGCAGAGACGACAACGACGGACGATGATCGCGTGGTCGAGGCGCTGATCAAGTTGCGCACCGAAGAGCTGCAGATGGAGGTGAACTGGCGTGGGGTCGAGGCTCTGCCGGCGCGTCGGCGTGCGGGAGCCGAGACGCTCGAGCAGGTCAGGCGGCGGTTCAAGGAGGCCGGGCTGGATAGCCCCTATGTGATGCTGCTGCGGCCTGCCTTCGAGGCAGCGCTGGAGGCCTATGGCAAGGGTCCGGCGCCAGATGGCGAAGCGCTGTGGCGTGCAATCAAGGCGACGGTGCGCCAGGCTCCGCGCAGCGACGACGACTATTTCGGCGGGCCGCGTCGGGGTCGCAATGTCGGCAGCACGGGCGAGGTGATTGCAGGCGTCATTCTCGGCGAGGTGATCAAGGCGGCGACGCGCGGCAGCCGCTGGGGCGGCGGCGGCTGGGGCAGCGGTGGGCTCGGCGGCGGCTCGCGCGGCGGCGGCGGCTTCAAGACCGGCGGCCGGATGGGCGGTGGAGGTTTCAAGACGGGCGGTCGGTTTTAGGGCCGAGCTCTCGCCTAAAACTCCATCCTTCGCGCCCCATGCGCTACGCTCAGGGTCTTGCGCCCGGTCTCCTCGGTCCTGCGACCGCCGAGCGCTGGGACGAAGACGTATTCCGTGTCGATGCGATCCTTGCGGAGGTCGAGCGTGAAATAGCCGCGCTGGCTTGCGTCCATCCAGCGAAGTTGAGGGTTTGTGGAGACAAAGTCAGCGGCGAGACGGGCAGCCTCGCCATTGAAGCGGCGTTCGAAGCCGAAGGAGGAGACGCTCTGGCCGGCGAACTCGACGCCGATCGGGCCGCGCGCGTCGGCAAGATCGAACGCCCAGGCATTGTGGCTGTCTCCGGTCAGCGTGACGAGGTTTGCGCCGGCGCTGCGCGCCGCGTCGTAGAGGCGCTGGCGCGCAGCGGGGTAGCCATCCCACTTGTCGAGCGAATAGGGCAGGCCAGCGTCGAGCGCGGCCGTGCGGCGCTGGAGTTCGGCCATCAGCTCGGGCGGTGCGGCGCCCTTGAACCACGCTGTGTTGGGGCGCGGAAAGAGAAGCGCGCCCATGATGACCTGCTGGATCAGCACCTGCCATGTCTGGCCGGAGGCGACCGAGGTGCGCAGGCCGCTGGCGAGCCAGGCTTCCTGGTCGGCATCCATCATCGCGCGCGCGGGATCGGCGAGGGGGCCGGCGCCGAACGCGTCGAGCGCCTGCCGGCTCGCGCCTTTGGCGAAGACGGCCTCGAGCTGGTCGTCGAGCTGGAGCGAGCGGCCGAGCAGGCGGGTCTCGAGACGGAAAAGCGTGGCGAGTTTGCCGATGCGGTGGCTGCCATACCAGTCGCCGCGCACGGGCATCCATTCGCGCCAGACGCGCAAGGCGGCGGCGCGGCGGACAGACCACGGGCCCTCGGTGGCGGGATCGTGCGCGCTGGCGCCGTCGCGCCAGCTGTTGTTGGCCGTCTCGTGATCGTCCCACACTGCAATCATCGGCAGGCGCCGGTGGAGTTCGGCCAGATCGGGGTCGAGCCGGTAGGAGGCGTAGCGCTGACGATAGTCGGCGCGTGTGACGATCTCCGGCAGCGGGGCGAGGCGACGCTGAGCCGCGAGGCCGGGCTGGGCGTCGGCGCGGGTGAGGGGAGATTCGTAGATGTAGTCGCCGGTGTGGATAGCAAGGTCGATGTCGTCACGCGCCGCGGCATGGGCGTAGGCGTTAAACCAGCCCGACGTGCCGTTGGCGCAGGAGAAGACCGCGATGCGGAAGTTCTCGACCTCGCCATCGGGCAGCGTGCGTGTGCGGCCGGTGTCAGAGACGGCGCCATCGGGCGCAACAAAGCGATAGTGATACCAGCGGCCTGGAGCGAGGCCTTCTGCCAGCACGCTGGCGCAGTTATCTGCGGCGGGCGAGGCTTCGGTTTCGCCGGTGATGACGATGCGCTGGAAGGACGGATCGTCGGCAATCTCGACGCGCAGGCGCACGGCGTTCGGGGCAAGATAGCGCGCCCACAGAACGACGCTGGTCTGCGAGGGTTCGCCTGATGCGACGCCATGGGTAAAGCCGCGGGTCGGCTGGGCAATAGCGCGGCCGGGCAGGCTATGGGCGAGCAGGCCTGCAGCGCCTGCGGACAGCAGGTGGCGGCGGTTGACGGCGAAGGTCATGAGCGACTCCAGCGTCCGGCAATCCTGGAGAGGCTGCATGACGTTTTGGAGTCGGTCACGATCTGGTCACGCCGGCGGGCGGAGGTAGTCGCGCTTGCCGAGCTGGACGCCGTTGTGACGGAGGATGTTGTAGGCCGTCGAGGCGTGGAAATAGAGGTTCGGGAAGACGAAGGACTGCAGGTAGGCCACGCAGGTCATGGGCATTTCCTGACCGCCGCCGACCGGGATGTTGACGATGGTCGTGCAGCGATCGTCCATCGCCTTGGCCGAGGCAGCCTGGACATAGGCGTTTGCCTTCTGTGTGCGGTCGATCAACTGCGCGAAGGATGTCTCGGTGTCGGGGAAGGAGGGCAGGTCCGTGCCAGCGAGACGGGCGGCGCCGCGCGCCAGCGTGTCGGTCGCGATCTGGACCTGGCGGGACAGCGGGAACATGTCGGGGAAGAGGCGGTAGTTGAGCAGGACCTCCTCGGGGATCTTGAGCGTCGCGGCGTGGTCTGCGCCCTTCTTCAGGATTGCGCCGAGAGAGCCCAGCGTTTGCGCGCTGGCATCCTTGACCAGGGTGGAGATCAGAACAGTCATGGTGGCCCTCGTCCTGCGTGGTGGGCTCTCATAGCGCGCTCACCGGGAGGTTGCACCGGGAAAATTCGAGGGATGCGCCCTTGCCGCGATCAAATCCGGCGCCTAACGACGGGGCGGAGGGGCGACTGTCTTGAAGCTGAGGCTGAGAGTTCTCGCATGGAGCCATGTCGCCATTGGCGGACTTGGCCTCGGCGCATTCCTGATCCTGGCGGCGGCTGCAGCGGGCGAACCGGCCTACGCTGATGAGTTTGCCTGGATGGGCGGCCTCACCGGCATGCTGAGTCTCATCTACTTCGCACCAATGCTGGCCGGCGGAATTGGGTTGCTGACCGGCAAGCCGTGGGCGCGGGCGCTGTTGTGGGGCGAGGCTGCAGCGCTTGCGCTGCTGATCCCGGTCGGCACCGTACTGGCGGGTTTCAGCCTGTGGGCGCTGCTTACGACCGTGGACTTGTCCGGGGACGGCGGCATGGCGCTAATCGAGCAGCGCGTGAAGCGAATGCTGCATGCTCTGGTTCTGATCCTGATCGGACTCTTCATTCTGGGCGTGATTATCGGCGCCGGGTGGGTGTTTCGCGATGTGATCGATCCGCCGAGCCGGCAGATTCTGACGCCATTGCCGAGCGGCGTGCCAGGTCGCTTGCCGGAGCAGCCAGACTTCAGGATGCCGGAGTTACCGGCCGCACCGGAACGGTGACGTTGCAGAGGCCGATGCGCCCGACGGGCTGCTTGTAGAAATCGTCCTTGCGCCAGCGCCGCGAGTTCACCAGCGTCGCGAAGGAGGCGCTGTCGGTGCGCATGACTTCGAGGTTCGTGCGCTGCGCCGGAGGCAGGTCCGCCGCTACCTTGATGTCGGCATAGCGGCGGTACTCGGCCGGCGTTCTATAGAAGCCGGCGTCACCGGTGCCGCGGGGAAAGGCGGACATGATCTCCATGCCCTGAACGACCCGGCCGAGCATGGTGAGCTGGCGGTCGAGATTGCGTGGACTGTGGCCGATGATGACGTAAAGCTCTGTGCCGCCGCCGGAGTTCTCGTCATTCTCGCGGCCGACGCCAACCATGCCGTAGCAGTGCGTGAGCCAGACGCTGGTCGCATCGCGCGCAGCGGTCATGCCGTTGATCCAGCCGACTTCGGCGGCATAGGTGTCTGGATCGGGTAGCGTAACGAAATCCGCAACCGCGGCGCGTGGCAGTGTGAATTCGGCGTTGAGCTTCTCGACGCCGATCTTTGGCGGGCGGGGCGGATCGAGCGCCTGGGCCCACTGGGTGACGAAATTGTCCTGCACGCGGGTGACGGCGCCGCCGACGAAATAGCCTTCGCGCGAGAGCGCTTTCACGTTAGCGACGTGGTTGGGCGCGAACTGCGGCGCCATCTCGATGACGACGCGTCCCTCAGGGAAGTCCATGTAGAGTGTGGTCTCGGGGTCCAGGGCGCGCCACTCTTCCGGCTTGGAGGCGGCCACGACCTCTGCCGGAGATGGGGTGTTGCCGGCAGGAGGCGGCGGGATAGCGCTGGTGGACAATCCGGGAGGCGACTGGCAGGCGGCAAGGCTCAGCGCAGCAAGAGCGATCAGGCGTTTCATCATCCCTCCACAGTCATGGCGGGAGATTGCGACGACGCACGCCCAAGCTCAATCGGAAAACGAAAACGCCGCCCCCGCCTGGGCCGTGTCCGGCCCTCGCGGAGAACGCTGAATGTCGCCTGGCTGCGAAATTCGCCGCCTTCTCGGTCGGCGCGAACGGCGGTGCAGCCGATATTGAGGTATCGGCCATCGTTCTGATCACAGACAAGGTCGGAGCAGGACGCGACCTGCCTGCCGCCCGCGCAGCAGCCGCCCCGTTCCCGGCGGGCCACATGGTAGCTGACGGTTGCGCGGAGGAGCCTGCCGATGAGTGCGCTTTCGAAATCATGGTCCGAAAGCATTGCGCATGCAGTTACGCCCACAGGGCATTGCCTCGCGATGGATCCGAGGTGTCCAACGATGAGCAGGTTCGGCCTCTTCAGGATCCCTGGCGCAGCTATTGTTGGCTAGCATCGCGCGGGCATCCGCCATGCGCGTCGCCAGCGAAGATCGGACAGGGACAATGCCGGGCGGCGGCGCTGGCGGCAGTGAGGTCGAGAATGCGGAGGAGCAAGGCCGCGCTGTCGGGGAGGGCACCCCTCTGCGACTGCAATTTTGCAACCACCAGCGACGGTTGGGCGAAACGATTCCTCAAGCGGGGGGTCGCCGGCGTCCACGGATGCGCCACTGCGGCCCGGCAGGCATCAACCAGTTACGAGGGGAACGAGGTGTCTTGAGGGGCAGCCAGTCGGGAATGCGCCGTTTTGCAAGCCAGTAGGGTTTCCATAGTGCCTGCCAGGCGCCCTGCGGACTCGAGCGGCAGGGCCGCGGCATCAGTCGCGGCGTATGATAGGTCCGGAACCAGCGGGCGACCGCGAGCGCGACTTCGGGCGGCACGGCGCTGTTTCGGGGCCCGCTGACCTCCCCAAGCCGAACGATGCTGTCGCTCGACAGCGAGAGCATGGCGACAGGCTCGCCACGTTTCTTGACCAGCCAGATGCGGCTGCGGTCGCAGGCGATATTACCGGCGTACGAACGGGAACAGTTCTTCAGGGCAGATGCCGCAGCGACCAGATCTTCTGCGGTGTCCACAGGTTCGAATGCAAAGTCATCGACCGTAGCAGACCTCGCCCAAACATCGCGGCGCGCTTCGGCGCTCAGGAAAGCGTGGCTCTCAACATCGGCCATCCAGGCGTCCAGAGCGTCAAGGGCGTTGGGACAGGACATGTCGGGCGTCCAGCGCGTCCTCATGATCCGTCCGGCCCAGGTATCCGGCCGCCTGCTGTACCAGGCCCAGACGGCCAGGCGTGGGAGCCGGGAGATAAGCCTTCTCATCTGAGGGTGCTCGAAATGCCTTGCGCACCAGATGGCCAGCTCTTCGTGTCCCCAGTGGCCTGCGAAGGCTATCACCTGCAGCCACAGTGCGGCTCTCCGGCGTTTGGCGGGGAGATGGTTCGCGATCTGCCGACGGAACTCGAAACTGTCGGGCAGCTTTGTGAGCGGCATGTCGAAGGCAAGCGGATGAAGTTTGCGCATCCACATCGGCACGCGCGCGGATGCAGCAAGCTGGGCCAGAGGCTCACCTGCGATGACGCACGCGATGACGGGTTCAACGTCGAATCCGCGACGCGGGACGGCCAGTGCGAACAGCAGGGCCGGGAAGCTGATGGCAAGATCTGCCAGCCGTGGATGGCGGCTGGCAAGTCGAGAGATGGCGGCGCGGTGAGGCTCCGCAAAACGCGAGATGGCCTGTGCTGTGTGGTTGGCCGGCGCACATTTGCCGTCGCGCGCATGGGATAATGCGGCGTTCATTGAATGATCTTGTGCTGGCGGACACGCAGGTCCGCACTGTGAGTTGCGTCTAGAGGGTGGTTGATCCGCGCGCTTGCGCGGAAGGCGTCAAATGTCGCGCGAGGCGAGATGGAGGCGAATGGTGCAAGACATGTGCGCCTCCCTTGAAGCGGCTTCCATTGAGACGAGCGCCTTACACGCCGCGAAAGAGGAAGACAAGCGGGGCGCGCCGATGAACGCCGCGCCCCGGCGCCATCACAGCACGTCCAGCATCTTCGCAACCAGCGGGTGACGGACGACGTCTGTTTGCCCCAGGCGGACGACGCCAATGTCCCCGCCCATGGTCTCGATACGGTCGGCCACCGTGTTGAGACCCGAGAGTTCCGGGAGGAGATCCGATTGCGCCGGGTCTCCTGTGACGATCATCTTCGAGTTCCAGCCGAGGCGGGTGAGCAGCATCTTGAGCTGGGTGTAGGTGCAGTTCTGCGCCTCGTCGATGACGACGAAGGCGTTGTTCAGCGTGCGGCCGCGCATGAAGCCAACCGAGGCGATCTCAATCTGGCCCTCGGCAATCATCGCCTTCACCTGCTTGGCCGACATGCGGTCCTGCAGCGCGTCATAGAGCGGGCGGAGATAGGGGGCGAGCTTCTCCTCCATGTCGCCCGGGAGGAAGCCGATATTCTCCCCGGCGTCGACCGCGGGGCGGCAGAGCACAATGCGGCCGACCTTGCCAGCGCGCAGGGCTTCGACGGCCTTGGCGATGGCGAGATATGTCTTGCCAGTGCCCGCAGGGCCGAGCGCGAGGACGAGGTTGGCGCGGTCGATCGCTTCCATCAGGCGCGCCTGGCCTTCGGTCTTGGGTGTCACATTCTTGACATAGGCCTGATCGCGCTGTGGTTCACGCTGCTGGTGCTGGTCGTGTGCGGCATGGGCGCGCCTGCGCTTCTTTGGGTGGCGTTCATCCTCCGCGATCGGGTCCCAGCCGCCTTCGATGACGCTGAGCTGAACGCCGCCGGCATCACGATCGCGGCGAGCCTGGAAGTCGGCGCGGACACGGCGAACGGCTGAACGCTTACCCATGGAGGCACTCCTCTTGCGGCGAAAAAACCCGCACCGTAGCTGGCGGTGCGGGCGGAAAAACGAAAACGCCGCGAGCCTCTGGGGCGCCGCGGCGTTTGAACGAGCCGGTTGAGACGAAAACGGATGGAAGCGGTGGCGGCCGCGTCGTGCGGCCTGCATCGTAGGCGGATGGTGCAACCGTGCGCGGTCGACTCAATCCCGTTCCCCGTATGCCGAAGCGTCGTACCTGCGAGCGCGCCACTTCGAATCAGCTTCCCTAGGAGTAGACTAGTTCTGCGTTAACGGAACTATAAAGGGTGAGTTCCGCGCAGGATGGCCCAAGGCCGCTTTCTGCCCGGGAATGTTGCAGTCAGATGACACCGGCGCCGGGTTTCGAGTCGCCGGCGCCCAGGCAGGGAAGGAGCCGTCATGGCGATCTACGAGCTCGATGGCGAGAGGCCGCAGTGCGATCCGGAGAGCTGGGTGGCGGAGACCGCCGCCGTGATGGGGCGCGTGGTGCTGAAGAAGGGCGCCAGCGTCTGGTTTGGCGCAACGCTGCGCGGGGACAACGATCCGATTGTCATCGGCGAAAACTCCAACGTCCAGGACGGGTCGGTGCTGCACACAGATGTCGGCCAGCCGCTTGAGATCGGGCGCGACTGCACCATCGGCCACATGGTGATGCTGCATGGCTGCACGATCGGCGAGAACACGCTGATCGGGATCGGGTCGATCATCCTCAACGGCGCGAAGATCGGGAAGAACTGTCTGATTGGCGCCAACTCGCTGATCACCGAAGGCAAGGTCATACCGGACGGCGCGATGGTGATGGGCGCGCCGGGAAAGGTGGTGCGAGAGCTTTCGCCCGAGCAGATCCAGATGATTACCGGTTCTGCGCATCACTACGCGGAAAACTGGAAGCGCTACGCACGCGGGCTGAAGAAGATCGGCTAGAGCCCATACTCGCTCTTGAACGCCTCGAGAGGCGCTCGCGTGGTGAGGACCTGAAAGGGAAAGCTCAGCCAGGGCTGCATTGCGTCGAGTGTTTCGAGATTGCGGACAAATGCATCGGCGACAGCCGGCTTCACATGTCCGCGGAAATCGAGGAACTGACCCCAGGTGGAGAGGCCGTGCATGGGGCGCGGACCAAGCAGGGGCGTGCGCGAACCTGTGTAGGTCTGGGGGAAGAGCCGGCGATAAGCCTCGGTATTGTAGAGCCAGGACTGGCCGACGACACTGCGTGCATCTGGCCAGCGGCTTGCGACGAAGGCGAACATCTCCGAAAGCTCGGCGCGGCGCTGCGGGATGTGCGAGGCATGCAGCGGGCCGACAGCCTCGCGATTGAGGCGATTGCGGAAATGGATGCGCACCTCGCCCTCGGCATTCGGCGCCTCGCAGGCGAAATGATTGCCGAACGGGAAGCGGTCTGGCGGCCAGGGGTCAGGCGGGCGCTGCGTGTAGGCAGCCACGATCGTATCGAGGCGGGTGGACGGGTCGGCAAGCGCTGCATCGACCAACGCCAGGAAGGCGGGGTTCGGATCCTGCTTTGCAAGATTGCCGTACGCGAAGAGGCGGTGAAGGTTTGTGTGGAACGTGACCGCTTCTGCCAGCGGCAGGCCGCTCCTGGCCGACAGTGCGTCTGCATAGCGCAGCTGCAGGTCGAAGAAGGCGCGCGCGGTCTCTGCGACGTCCGTGCCGTTTGCCTGTGTCACCGAATCTGAACCCGTCCTTGAGCGCGCCATCCTAGCGCGCTGCGCGGCATCGCCTATATGTCGCGGATGGCCAAGCTTTCCGTTCTCGATCTGGCGCCGATTGTCGAGGGGTCAACCGCGCGGCAGGCGCTCGCCAACAGCCTGGACCTGGCGCGGCATGCCGAGAAGCTGGGCTATAACCGTTTCTGGCTGGCCGAGCATCACAACATGCCCGGGATTGCGAGCGCAGCGACCGCCGTGGTCATAGCGCATGTGGCGGCGGGCACATCGCGGATACGCGTGGGCGCCGGGGGCATCATGCTGCCCAACCACGCGCCGCTGATGGTGGCGGAGGCCTTCGGCACGCTCGCGGAGCTGCACCCAGGGCGGATCGATCTTGGGCTCGGCCGCGCGCCGGGGACGGACCAGGCGACGATGCGCGCACTCCGTCGTTACATGGGCGGTGCGGAGACGTTTCCGCAGGACGTGGTTGAGCTGATGGGCTGGTTTGAGCCGCCTGTGCCTGGCCAGACGGTGCGGGCGGTGCCGGGGGCGGGTACAGATGTCGAGATGTGGATCCTGGGTTCATCGCTCTTCGGCGCCCAGCTGGCGGCGCATCTGGGGCTGCCCTACGCGTTCGCTTCGCACTTTGCGCCCGGCGACATGATGGACGCGATCCAGATCTATCGTGAGAGCTTTCGGCCCTCGCCGCGTTTGCAGGCGCCGTACGTTATGCTGGGGCTCAACGTGATTGCGGCTGAGACGGACGGGGAGGCGAAACTCCTGTTCACCTCGATCCAGCAAGCGTTCGCTAATCTGCGCATGGGGCGGCCGGGCAAAATGCCGCCGCCAAAGGCTGACCTGCAGCTCGATCCGCTGGTGGAGCAGGGCATCCTGCATGCGCTGTCCTGCTCTGTCGTCGGTGGCCCGGAGACAGTGAGGCGCGGCATCGCGGAGTTCATTGCGCGCACCGGGGCGGACGAGCTGATGGTCACCGGGTCAGTGTGGGATCACAAGCTGCGGCTGCGCAGCTTCGAGATCGCAGCTCAGGCGATGGGGTAGAGCAGGCGCGAGCTCACGGGACTATCCGTTTGACTTGCGCTTTCCGTGAGGCTTGCCGCGGAAGGGTTTACCCCTGGGCTTGCCCGAGCGGGCGAATGGCTTGTCGCCGCCGAAGGATTTTCCAAAAGCCTTGTCGCTGCGCGGCTTGAAGGACCTGGCGACTTTGGGGCCGCGCGGCTTGAAGCCTTCGGAACGATCGCTTTCGCCGGCGCGGCGCTCGGCGTGACGGGCCTCGGCGTGTTTTTTCGCGGGGCGAACAAGCGGCGCATCGGAATCAGGCGTCCACTTGTGGGGCTTCTCTGGCGCAACCGGCGCCAGTTGGCCGGCGGCGCGTGCTGCGTCCCGGCGCTGCTTGCGGTTGAGACCGCTTGGGTGGGGCGGCGGCGGTCCATCAGACGTGGGCGCCTGGGGCGCAAGTGACGCCATAACCGGATCGGCGGCCATCGTGGCGCGCTCGTTCTCGCGTTGCTGATGCCGCACGGCGCGCGCTTCATCGCGCCCGGAGCGCTTGAAGTCTCGACGTGGCGGACGCTCGCCCTGTTCCCGCTTCTCGCGCGGCGCACGGTCGGCGCGAACGCCGTCGTCGCGGCGGGCGCGGGCGGGATGGACGCTGTCACTTGCAGTGGGAGGCGAGGTAGGTTCGATCCGGATCTGGTTCTCGCTGGTGTCGCGCACGGCAATCGCGAAGGCCTCGGCGGCGTGGCCGACGATCTCGAACTTCGTCTCGTCCTCGAAGATGCGGATTGGGCCGACCTCGGCGCGCGTGATGTGGCCGACACGGCAGATCAGGGGAAGAATCCATTTCGGGTCGGCATTGCGGCGGCGGCCGACATTGAGGCGGAACCAGACGCCATCGCCCTCGAAGGCTGCAAAGCCGCGTCCGGCGCGGCCAAGCTGGGCGGGCCGCTCGCCAGTCTGCCGTTCGAGTGTTTGCGCGTTGCGCATGCGGCCGTCGTCGGAGACGTCCTCCGGCTCAGGTAACTCATTGCGCAGGAGGCCGATCAGGGCGGCGGCGAGCTGCTCGGCCGGGACCGTCTCGGCCAGTTGTCTCGCGACGGACTGGTCTTCTTCCGTGACGCTGGCGCCGAGCGCCGGGTGTGAAAGCAGGCGCTGGCGGTCCTGCGCACGAATCTCCGCTGCTGTCGGCGGTCCGCTCCAGGTCGCCTCGATATTGGCAGAGGCAAGCACCTGTTCGGTGCGGCGGCGCCTGGTGTGCGTGACCAGAAGGACAGAGGTGCCTTTCTTGCCTGCCCGGCCGGTGCGGCCGGAGCGATGCAGGAGGGTTGCCTTATTGGTCGGCAGATCGGCATGGATGACGAGGCCTAGATCAGGCAGATCCAGGCCGCGGGCGGCAACGTCTGTGGCCACGCAGACCTTGGCGTGCCCATCGCGCAGGGCCTGCAGCGCGTCGTTGCGTTCGCGCTGGCCCATCTCGCCCGAGAGACCAACGGCATGGAAGCCGCGCTCGCGCAGGGCAGCGTGCAGATGGCGAACAGCCTCGCGCGTGGCGCAGAAGACGAGCGCGCGACCGGCTTCGAAATAGCGCAGCACGTTCACGACGGCGCGCTCCGTATCGCCGGGTGAGACGCGCATGGCGCGGTAATCGATGTCGCCATGGGGTTCGGTGGCGCTTGTCGTATCGATGCGGATGGCATCGCGCTGGTAATTCTTCGCGAGCATGGCGATGCCGCGCGCGATAGTGGCTGAGAACAGGAGCGTTCGGCGTGTTTGCGCATTCGTTGCATCAAGAAGCGTTTCGAGTTCCTCGCGGAAGCCGAGGTCGAGCATTTCGTCGGCTTCATCGAGCACAGCGACCTGCAATGCCGAAAGATCGAGAAATCCGCGGGTGAGATGGTCGCACAGGCGGCCGGGCGTGCCGATGACGATATGGGCGCCGCGTGAAAGCTGCTGTTGCTCGGCGCGGACGCTCATGCCGCCGACGCACTGGGCGATGCAGGCGCCCGTGTCGGCGTAGAGCCATTCGAACTCGCGGCTGATCTGCATCGCAAGTTCGCGGGTCGGCGCGATGATGAGGGCGCGGGGACGATTGACATTGTCGAAGCGCTCGGCGGCGCCGAGCAGCGTCGAGGCGAGCGCCAGGCCGAAGGCGACTGTCTTGCCCGAACCGGTCTGGGCCGAGACAAGCATGTCTGCGTTGGGGCGGTCCGGGTTCTGGTCGGCTTCGACGACGGCAAGCTGGACGGGCGTGGGCTCGGCATAGCCGCGCGCGGCGAGGGCGCGGTCGAGCGCGGGATGGACGGTCGGGAAAGGCATTGGGGTCGTTTTCAATCGGGCGGGCCGTCCCTTCCGGCATTGGCCGGGGGCGGGAAACAGGTCGCAGGGAGGCCGGGTCTGGCGCGCGTGCCATACAGCAAATGCGCAAAAATGCCACCCCGGAAGCCCTAACACGGGCAGGGCGCGTCAGACTACCGCGCCGAAGAGCATGCCGATCCCGGCGGTAACCAACATGGCGATGACGCCCCAGAAGACGACGCGGATGACTGGCCTCCACACAATTGCGCCGCCCGCCTGTGCTCCCAGATAGCCGAGCAGCGCCAGGAAGAGGATTGAAGCTACGCCCACGGTGATCTCGAGGCCTTTGGCCGGCGCCACAAGAAGAGCCAGCAGGGGCAGCGCCGCGCCGAGCGCGAAGGTCAAAGCCGATGTGAGGGCCGCCTGTACTGGCCGGGCCGTGGTGAAGTCCGAAATGCCCAGCTCGTCGCGAGCATGCGCCTTGAGCGCATCCTTCGCCGTCAGCTGTTCGGCAACCTGTCCGGCCAGAAGGCGATCAAGCCCACGCTCGATGTAGATTTGCGTCAGTTCGAGCTTTTCCAACTCCGGGCTCTCGACGAGTTCCCGCCTTTCCTTGGCGATGTCAGCCTTCTCGGTATCGGACTGCGAGCTGACGGAGACGTATTCCCCCGCCGCCATCGACATCGCGCCTGCGACCAATCCGGCCGCGCCGGCGACCAGGATGGCGGTGCGATCTGTCCCTGCCGCCGCAACCCCGATAATGAGGCTGGCGGTCGAGACGATCCCGTCATTGGCGCCGAGAACCGCTGCACGCAGCCAGCCGACTCGTGAAACGGCGTGGCGTTCGATGTGGCTCTTGTTGCGGGACATTTTTGATCTCTTGCTGACGATGCATCATCAAGCTTGCCAGTCGCGATGTCGATGCGGCAGCCTCGTCAGGTGGACGGGGAGCGACGGATGAGACGCATTCTCTCTGGATGTCTGACGCTCGTCACGATCCTGCTCGTCGGATCGTGCGCGCTCAACGGGTATTCTGACCAGACAGGTTTAGGGCCGTCGCGTCCCCCGCCCAACATTGTGCTGATGATGGTGGAGGACTTAAGCCCGCGCATCGGCGCATTCGGAGATGCGGTGGCGCGGACGCCCAACATCGATCGGCTGGCGCGGGAGGGCGTGCGCTACACGCATGTGTTTGCCACCGCAGGTGTCTGTGCGCCAAGCCGGGCGGCGCTGATCACGGGCATGAACCAGGTCTCGATCGCGGCGCAACACATGCGAACCACCGATTATGCGTGGACGGACAATTCGGGACGGCGTGGTTATGAGGCCGTTCCGCCGCCCTTCGTGAAGGCATTCCCGGAGCTGCTGCGCGCTGCGGGCTATTACACGATCAACAACTCCAAGACCGATTACCAGTTCGGCAACCCCTTCACCGTGTGGGACGAGAATGGCGCGCAGGCGCATTGGAAGAACCGGCCTGACGGCGCGCCGTTCTTTGCCATGTATAGCCTCACGGCGACACACGAGAGTTCGCTCTTTCCAGTCGACTCCATCGAGCGGCGCTTCCCCGGCACGAGCGGCGTCCTTCGCGGCTTCGAGGCGCAGCGCGCCACTCTGGCCAACCCGACCCGGCCGGAGGATGTCGTCGTGCCGCCCTACTATCCGGACACGCCGACGGTGCGAGCGGACATTGCGCGGCAATATGACAACATCCAGCTGATGGACGCCTGGGTCGGGGAGCGCATGGCGGAATTGGCGCGCGAAGGCGTCCTCGACAACACGATCGTCATCTGGACCACGGATCATGGCGACGGCTTGCCGCGAGCCAAGCGTTCGCTCTATGACAGCGGCCTCAATGCGCCTTTCATCATCCGCTTTCCCGACGGACGCGGAGCAGGCAGTGTCGACACGCGGCTGATCTCGTTTGTCGACCTGGCGCCGAGCCTGCTTTCGCTGGCCGGGGCGGAGCGCCCGGCGCATCTGCAGGGCGTTGACATGCTGGGGCCCGAGGGCGGGAAGCAGGGACGTGTGTTTGCGGCGCGCGACCGGCTGGACGAGTGGCCCGATCTTGGTCGTGCGGTGCGTACGCGGGACTTCAAGTACATCCTCAACGAGCGGCCGGAGGCGATGTTCTACCTGCCGCTGTCGTTCCGCGAGAACCTGCCGATGATGGCCGAGATGCGCGCGCTTGCCGGAGACGGCAAGCTGTCGGCCTTGCAGGCGGGGTACTTCGCCACGCCTCGCCCGGCCGAGGAGCTCTACGATCTGCGGGTGGACCCCCACGAGGTGCGTAACCTCGCCGGCGATCCCGCACATGCAGGCGTGAAGGCCGAGCTTTCGGCTGCGCTGTCGGCGTGGCGCGCACGTGTGGGCGATCCGGGCCTGATGGGGGAAGACTGCATGATCAAGGCGGCATGGGGCGCCGAGGTTCAGCCACAGACGGCTGCGCCGGTAATCGGGCAGGGCGCAAGCCACAGTTTGGCATCCGTCACCCTGTCGAGCACGACTGTCGGCGCCTCGATCGGCTACCGGCTCGACGGCGAGGCGCGCTGGCGCCTCTACACCGGGCCGTTCGCTGTCCCCCCTGGAACGCGCGTTCAGGCCAAGGCGATCCGGTATGGATTCAGGGAGAGTGAAGTGGTTGCGACGGTCGTGGAGTAAGGCACATCTACTGCACCTCGTCGGTGTCCCACACGGTCCGCACCGCGATGTCGTTTTCGACACCGATATTGTACCAGGCGAGGCGGTCCTTCGAGGCGTTGACGATGATGAAGTGCTCGTGCGGCTTCACGGCGAGCGTCAGCTGGCTGCGCAGCTGCTGGATCGTCTGCCGTGAACGCAGCACCCACATGTCGCCGGCTGCGCGGGTCGCCTTGCCGGCCTCGCGGAGGACCCGCTCGAACCGCTCATTGCCTGACACGAGCCGGGCGGCGATGAAATAATTGCACACCGGCACTTCGCTCTCGCCGGCGTCGAGGCGGGGATCGCCGAACTTGCGCTTCTTCGGGCCCTTGAAATCCCAGCGCAGGTTCGGGTGGCAGTCCGCACGGTGATAGTCGGGATCGGAGCCGCAGGCGATGAAGGTGCCGGCCTGGACGCGGCCTTCCTTGAGGAAGTCAATGAGGCGCGAGCGCGGGTAGGGGCCATATTCCTTCTCGCCGATCCGGACGCGCCATTTCACGCTTTCGAAGGGGGGCGGCGGCGTGTGCAGCCCCTCCTCCTCGCCTGTTTCCACAGGCTGCCTGAGCTCCAGCGTTTCGGCCATCGGACAGCGTGTTCCGCATTTCCTTCTTTGGGGCTACTTGTAGTGGAAACGACCTTGTCCAAAGGTAAACAAAAGCCTGCAGGAGACGTCCCATGAGCACCTATGAATTCATCAAGACCGAGACGGATGGCCCGCTTTTCATCGTCACGATCAATCGGCCGGACCAGCTCAATTGCCTGCATCCCATGGGAAATGCGGAGATGGGCAAGGCGTTCGACGAATTTGCGGCCAATCCCGACCTCTGGGTCGCCATCGTCACCGGCGCAGGCGACAAGGCGTTTTCGGCGGGCAACGATCTCAAGTTTGCGGCGTCAGGGCAGAAATCGCCCGTGCCGATGCCGTCGTCTGGCTTTGGCGGTTTGACCTCGCGTTATGACCTCTACAAGCCGGTGATTGCGGCAGTAAATGGCTTTGCCATGGGCGGCGGCTTCGAGATCGCGCTGGCGACCGACATCATCATCGCCGCCGAGAATGCCAAGTTCGCGCTGCCCGAACCGCGCGTCGGCTTTGCAGCGCTTGCCTCGGGCATGCACCGGCTTCCACGACAGGTGCCTCTGAAGAAAGCGATGGGCATGATGCTGACAGGGCGCACCGTCAGCGCCGCCGAGGGCAAGGAGATCGGCTTTGTCACTGAGGTGGTGCCACAGGGCAAGGCGCTGGAGGAAGCCAAACGCTGGGCCGGCATGATCCTCGAATGCTCGCCGATGGCGATCCGCGCGACCAAGGAAACGGTACTGACTGGCCTCAACACGGCCGATCTTAAAACTGCGTTCGAGACCAAGGTGCCCGGCATCGCCCGGCTGATGGCGTCGGCCGATCACAAGGAAGGCCCGCTGGCGTTCGCCCAGAAGCGCAAGCCGGTGTGGAAGAACGAACCGTAGGCTTACGCGCGCGGGTGGGGCGGCAGTGGAGTAGGCATGACATCGGCGCCTGATTTCCCCGAGCTCGCCGCAGCGCATGGCATCGAGCTGGACCGCGATCCGTCCATGCTCCGCGCTTTCGGTTCGGATGCGGAGTATTTTGCCGCCACTGCGCGCGATGTCTCGGGCGCCTACTGGGTGCTCAAGGCGCCGCGGCGGGGTGACGTGCAGGCGCTTGCACGACAGGAGCGGATGATCCTCGACCATGTGCGTGGAAAGCTGCCGGTCGTGGTGCCCGACTGGCAGGTGCATAGCGACAAGCTTGTTGCCTATCGCGTACTGCCAGGCGTGCCGGCGGCCGAAGTCGATCCGCTGATGGGCGAGCTGGTCTGGCGCCTTCCGCAGGCCCGTGTGCCGCAGGCCTTTCCCGAAAGCCTTGCCGAGACAATGGCCAAGCTGCATGCGCTCGACGTCAGCGCCGCGGGTGCGGCGGGTGTTCCCGTTCTGACGCCGGATCAGGTGCGGGCCCGCGTGCAGCAGCGGATGGAGGACTGCAATGCGCTGGCGACCGTGCCGGAAAAGCTCTGGGATCTGTGGCGCAAATGGATCGAGGGCGATGCATTCTGGCCGGACTTCGTGACGCCCATCAACGGCGACATCTATCATCCGCGCCTGTTTGTGAACGCGGACTATCGGCTTGTCGCGATCGAGAACTGGGCGGATGCCGAGGTCGGCGATCCGGCCTCGGACTTCACGCTCTACTTCGCCGCCGCCGGGCGCGAGGCGATGGAAGAACTGGTCGCGCGCTATGAGAGGGCCGGCGGTCAGACCTGGGGCCGGATGGCCGACCAGGCGGAGATGTATTACTGGGCCAGCCCGATCAAGTTCGCCGCTTACGCCATGCGCACCGGCGACCTTTCCCATCTGATGAACGTGAAAAGCATGGTCCACCGCTACGCCGGAATGCTGGAGGACTCAGGGTACGGGGAGTGAGCGGTTCTGCACCTGCGAAGCGCACTTCGCTTGCCGCATTGCCTGCTCGACCCCATTTACCTGGCCGCCACCTTGGAGGATGCAAGCCATGAGCGATGCGATCGGCCCGGGCGATCTCGTCCGTGTGTCAATGCCGCCCCAAATCATGTCACCGGCGAGCCGGTGCCGCTGGTGGCGGGGGAGAGTTACCGCGTCCTGACGGTGCTGGAGTTTGCCTGCCCGTGCGGGCGGGCCGATGCGCTTCTGGATGTCGGTATCGATTTTGCCTGGTGCCAGTCGCGCTTTCGCCTGATGCCGAAGCCCAGGTTCGAGTCCAAGACCCGTCATGCGCCTGCACCGAAAGTGAAAGAGAAGGTGCGCTGACCTGCGTCGTGACGTTCCGCTAGATGTCCGTCCCGTCCAGTGTCCGGAAGTCGACCGCAAAGCCGCCGTCGATGTATTGGACGCATGTGCCTGCGCGTTCGCCGATCTGGACGCGGTCGCCAATCATCGGGCGCGGGCCGGATGTCTTGAGCGCGACGCCAAACAGCGAGACGTCGACGACGGCGCAGGCGATCGCGGCGTCCTTGCCGTGGATGGCGATCACCTGGCCCGTTGTGGGGCGGCGCTCGGCGACGCGTTCTTCGCTGAGGCCCAGCCTGTCCTTGTTGACCAGCCAGGTCAGCGCGTCGGCGATCTTCTCGCGCTTGCGCGGAGGCACGCGGAATTCGATCGCGTAGCCCACCTCGTTGAGTATGCGCACGACAGCGCCTTCGACCCGGCCGATGCCGTCGATGTAGAGAACCAGTTCCTCGCCCTTGGCGAGCGGACGGGCGAGATTGATGCGAATGCCGCCGGCGCAGACGTCGATGGTGTTGCAGGCAAACTCCTCGCCGGCGCCTGTGAGGCCGCGCACCGGCACCTGCCAGATCACCCGGCGGTGGCGGCGGCGGTCGATCGCCTCCGCCTTTCGCAGCGAGGGACGCTCGGCGGTCTGGCTGGCCTGGGCCGATTGCATCAGCAACCCTCGGGTGGCGCGAGAGGGGGGTCCCCTTTGGGCCGGAAGGTTAATGCCGCAATGGTTCACAAACCCTTGCCGTAAGCGCCATGGCCGGCCGGCGTGACATGGCCGTTCGATTTTCGATCAATCAGCGGTTTGGGCGTTTTCGTGTTCCGGCCCGCCAGCTCGGGATGCTGGCGCGAGTGAAGCGTCGGCTTGGGCGGCCGATCATTCATTGCGACGCGACCAGGCGAATCGTCGGGCGGAGGCAGGGCGCAGGTGGGAAAATTGCCAGCACCTGCAGCCGGCGCAGCGGACGGCCGCCGAGGAATTCTTCCGGCGAGATCGCCTGACAGAGGCCGAGGAAGCGTCGTGGACCGTTGAAGTCGGTCAGAAGCGGGGCGAGAGCAAATTCGAGATCGAGGCGCTTGCCGGCCAACGTCTCGCCGCGCGCATGAATCACCGTGGGGCCCTGGTCCTTCACCGCCATCGAGAGCCCCGCGGCCACGAGGCCGCGATCGAGTTCGTTCCAGATCGACAGGAAGTCGTGCTCGGTAAGCTGGCGGCCGAACAGGCGGTCGAGCGTTGGGCCGACACGTCGGAAGGCGAAGTCGCGCTCGGCGACATGGTTAAGCACGAAGAGGTTGTTGACGAGGCCTGGATAGGCGTCCGTCGTCGGCCCGCCTTCGGACGCGCCGCCGTCGTTGAGACGCTGCCACGCTTCAAGCATGGCCTGCGTGTTCGGATGTGCCTTGAGGACTTCCATTCAATGCTCGTACAATCGTCCGGCCGAAATCTGTTGCGGCCCGCCTGAGGTGTTGTTGCAGCCCCCGGGCCAGACGCCCGGAACGCGAAAAGCGGTTCATCACGGGGTGTTTCGCGTTTGACGCGCAGTCTGTCCGACTTTCGTCCTAGCGCGAGGCGCGAACGCCTGATCCAGCCTCAGCGCACGCGGGATACCTGACGCCAGTCTCAAGTGCGACGTTTCATGGCGAGACAGCGTCCAGCGGCCGGCGTGGCAGGCGCTCGGGCGGTTTCGGCACGAGGATCTTGGCTGTCACCCATGTGATGCCGACGACCACCCGAAGCGCGGCGATGACAGAGCCGCCCAGCTTGAATGCGACACTGAGGATGATCGAGATCGCGAGGATGGTCCCGATGGCGAGCAGGATCAGGTCGACAAATCCGATGCCGGCGCATGCGCTCGTTGGCGTTGGGAGGCAAATGCATGCGGAGGCGCGAAGATTCCGCGCCGGGCAACTGCCGTCCATGCGCTAGCTGGACTTGCGGCGCATCAGCTTCAGGCCGGACCAGTCCTGATCGACGGCGCAAACCTTCACATCGACGAGGCCCATCGGCAGGCAGATCCTGCGAATGCCATCTTCGGTGAGGTCAACATAGAGTTTCGAAGTCTTTTTGGGCCAGCTGACCCACAGCATGCCGCCATTTGCGAGGCGGGGTTCGAGCTTCGGGAGATCGCTGGCGAGCGCGGCAGTGGTTTTGACGAAGAGGTGTATGAAGTCGAAGCTGCCATTCGCGGGAGCCGATTTCTTCTGCGCGATCGAAGCCCCGTCGGTGAGGTCGGCGTAGTCGGCGGGCGGGGCGATGGCGATGGCCTTCGCGCCGTCCTTGAGCCCGAGCTTGTCGATGAGGCGCTTGCCGGAATAGCCGACGGGTGTGGCCATCGGGTCCTCTACGCCCGCAGCAACTCGTTGACGCTCGTCTTGGATCGGGTCTGGGCATCGACCTGCTTTACGATCACTGCACAATAGAGCGAGGGCGTCCAGTTCTGGCCGGGCATTGGCGTCGAGCCGGGGCGGTTGCCTGCGACGACGACGGAGTAGGGCGGAACCTCGCCGTAAAGCGTTTCGCCGGTGGCGCGGTTCACGATCGGCGTCGATTGGCCGAGATAGACGCCCATGCCGATGACCGAGCCCTCGCGCACGATCACACCCTCGGCGACTTCGGAGCGGGCGCCAATGAAGCAGTTGTCCTCGATGATCACCGGGTTGGCCTGCAGGGGCTCGAGCACGCCGCCGATGCCGACGCCGCCTGAGAGGTGGCAATGCTTGCCGATCTGGGCGCACGAGCCGACCGTCGTCCAGGTGTCAACCATGGTGCCTTCGCCGACATAGGCGCCGATGTTGGTGAAGGACGGCATCAGCACCGCATCCTTCGCCACGAAGGCGCCACGACGCACAATGGCGCCTGGGACCGCGCGGAAGGCTGCGGCTGAGAACTCCTTGTCGGTCCAGCCGTCGAACTTGGTTGGCGCCTTGTCGAAATAGGGGCCGGGCTGCTGGCCGGCGGCGCCCATGATGCGGTTAGGGTTGAGGCGGAACGATAGCAGGACGGCCTTCTTGAGCCACTGGTTGACGACCCACGCGCCGGAGGCTGATTTCTCGGCGACGCGCAAGGCGCCAGAATCGAGTTGGGCGAGCGCGGCATTGACTGCGTCGCGAACGGCGCCTGTTGTGGAAACCGAGAGGGAGGCGCGAGCGTCCCACGCGGCGTCGATGGTCTTTTCGAGCTCGGTCATGGCGCATCTCCCTTTGAAGGGGCGGATTACAGGCAGACCTGCAGGCGCGCAAAGGGATTTGTGGGCGCCTGCGTCAGACAAAGCCCGGCTGCATTCCAGCGCGCGGTATGCAAGGGTGCAATCGGGGATTGGAAGAGCAGCGGGAGGGTGACGTGGCGGACAAGATGATGGGGTTTGCGGACTGGTCGAAGGTAATTGCGACATGGGCCGGCGTGGTGGGCGTGGGCATAGGCGGGTGGACTGCAATCGACCAGCAGCAGAAGGCGATCGCAGCCGACCAGGCCCAGGCCATGAAGGATTACGAGCTGCAGCTGCGCCAGTTCGACCAGGAGGTCAGGGCCTCGCTGATCGAGACATTCCGGATGTTCGAGATCTTCAACCGCTCCGACCAGCTGGCTGCCCGCGAGAAGATCTAAGACTATGGAGAGGAGGGTGTGCCGGCTGATGCCCTGAAGCTCAACGACGTCTTCATCTATTTCGACTTCTTCGATGCGCTCCAGATCTGCGTCGAGAGCAATACGTGCGATGCGCTGGTGGCGGCGGAACTCTTTCAGCCCTACGCGGTCGATGCGTGGGCAAAACTGGAGGATGAGGTTGCCGAGTACAGGGTCGAAGCCGGAAAGCCGAAGTTCGGACTCGGCGTCGAATGGCTGGCGGCCTTCAACCCCGTGGCAGCCGCTGACACGTCTCAGCCGGAGCCCGACCCATCCCCCGCGGCTCTACCTGCCGAGGATGCGAGGCAGTAGCCGTCTGGGATAGATTCAGTCCAGCTGCGGCGGGCCGAAGGCGCTTTCGAAGAATTCGTAGACCAGCTTGCCGTCCTCCGGCGGCGTCGTCTCGATGAACTTCTCGGGGCGATAGCGGCGGCCTTCGCAGTTCTGGTTGCCGAGGATGGCGAACTGGGCCCGCGAGGTGCAGAAGACGGTGGACGCATTCTTGAGGCGGCGCACGCCGTCCTCGGTCGTCATCTCGGCGAAGACATAGTGCGGCGCCGTGATCAGGCTCTCGTCGACGGCGCGGACGCAGAGGTTCGCGTCGATCAGCCACCAGCCGCGCGATTCGAGGCCGTCCGGACGCGAGCGGGCCATGGCCGCGAGAATGCGGTTGCCGGTGCGGTTGCAGAGCTCCATGCCGACCTGGCGGGCGCGGCGATTGGCGACATCTTCGAGAACATCGGTCAGTTCGGCCTGGGTCGTGCTCGGCGGCAGCTTGCGTTCCGCCAGGAAGGCGTTGATGGCGGCGCGGCTTTCGCGGCCAAGATAGCCGTCGACCACGTCCTGGAAGATGCCGGCGTCGTTGAGGAGGCGTTGGATGCCGGCGTTCTGCGGCGACTGGTTGGCTTTGTCGTAGAGCTCCGTCTCCTTCAGCGTCAGCGAGGTGCCTTTGCCCTCGATCCGCACCGCGCTGAAGCCGCGCTGCTCCATGCCCATGGACTGGCAGGACAACGAATTTTCGACCGCGAATGAGCCGTTCGTGTCGACGCAGAGCGGCGTGCGGCCGCTCCAGTCGCGCTGGCCGCCGCGATGGGCCTTCGAGGAGCGGGCGAAGACGAAATAGATGCCTGGCTTGAGGGGGCCGTCGAGCGCGATCTCGCACTGCCCCGGGCGGATGCGTGTCCAGCCCTCGACGATGACGTCCTCGCCATCGGGCCGGCCCGTGGCGGCTTCCACCACATAGCTCGTGCGATTGCACAGCTGCAAGCCATCCGGCCCGCTCTGTGCGGAGGAGGGAATGACGAGTGCGCCCAGCATCGCAAGCAAGATGCCGAGCCTGAGGACCCAGCTACCCACGGGGCTTGCCGTTGTGGACCAGCGTGCCGGCGCCATGTTCGGTGAACAGCTCCATCAGAAGGGCATGGCGCTGCCGCCCGTCCATGATGACGGCGGCGCCGACTCCCTTTTCCACCGCCTGAATGGCGGTTTCAAGCTTGGGAATCATCCCCCCTTGCGCAGTTCCGTCTGCGATAAGGGTGCGCGCCTCATCGACCGTCAGCCGTTCGATCAGCTTCTTGTCCTTGTCCAGGACGCCCGTGATATCGGTGAGAAACAGAACGCGTTCGGCCTTCAAAGCGCCCGCAATTGCGCCTGCCGCCGTGTCCGCGTTGATGTTGAAGCTCTTTCCGTCGGGTCCGATCCCCACCGGGGCGACCACGGGAATGAAGTCGTCATCGGCCTGGGCTGCCAATGCTTCCAGTACCGATATATCCACCTTGTCCGGCTCGCCGACATAGCCGAGGTCTACGGCGCGCTCGATGTTCGAATCAGGGTCGCGCTTGGTACGGCTGAGCTTTACGGCGGTCACCAGATTGGCGTCGATACCGGAAAGGCCGACCGCCTTCACCTTGGTGACGCGATCAGGATCAGCCCCGTCGATCTGGAAGGCCTGGTTGCCCGCGGCGTTGATCGCACGGACGATGGATTTGTTGATGCCGCCCGCCAGCACCATCTCCACGATCTCCATGGAGGCGGCGTCAGTCACCCGCAGGCCATCCTCGAACGTCGAGTGGATACCCAGCTTTTCCAGCATGCGGCCGATCTGCGGCCCGCCGCCATGAACGACCACCGGGTTGATGCCGAGGAGCTTGAGCAGGACGACGTCGCGGGCGAAGAGGTCGGCCAGCTCCTGGTTCTCCATGGCATGGCCGCCATACTTGATGACGATCGTCTGTCTGTCATAGCGCTGGATGTAGGGCAGCGCCTCTGACAGGAGGCGCGCGGTGGCGAACGCATCCGCATTAGGGTCGGCGATGAGGGCAGGTATCTTCGTCATGGCGCGCGGTGTAGCGGGTTTCGGGCGGGGGTAGAAGACCCCGCCCGCGGCTCAGTTTTTCAGCCGGTAGCCCGTCTTGAACATCCAGCTCACGATCGCGAGCAGGACGGCGATGAAGATCGCCGTGACGCCCAGGCTCAGCATCACATTGTCGCCCTCGAGGCCGAAGAAGGCCCAGCGGTAACCTGAGATCAGGTGGACCACCGGGTTCAGCTGCGCGATGCCCTGCCAGGCCTCGGGCAGCATGTCGACCGTATAGAACGCGCCGCCGAGAAAGGTGAGGGGCGTGACGATGAGCATCGGAATGAAATTCAGCTGTTCGAAGCTCTGCGCCCAGATGCCGATGATGAAGCCGAACAAGCTGAAGGCGAACGACACCAGGGTCAGGAACAGCACCATCTCGACCGGGTGCAGGATGGTGACCGGAACGAAGAGATAGGCCGTCGCGAGAATGACGAGACCGAGAATGACCGATTTGGTGGCGGCGGCGCCGACGAAGGCGATGACGATTTCGAGGTAGGAGACGGGCGCGGACAATAATTCATAGATCGTGCCCGTGAACTTCGGAAAATAGATGCCGAAGCTCGCATTGAAGATCGAGTTGGTGAAGATCGACAGCATGATCAGGCCCGGCACCAGGAACGAGCCGTATTCGAGACCTGGCACGATGGGCGCCATGCGATTGCCGATGGCGGAGCCGAACACAACGAAATAGAGGGCGGTGGTGATCACGGGCGTGGCGAGGCTCTCGCCGATTGTGCGGAAGAAGCGCACCATCTGGAAGCGGTACATCGCCCAGACGCTGTAGCCGTTGAAGGCGGGCACATCGCGCCGGGCGCGCGCGAGGGGCTGGGCGGTAGCCGCAGCAGTTGCGTTGGTCATTGCTGCAGCTCCTTCGCCGCTTCGCCTTTCGGTGTGTGGACGAGACTTACGAAGATGTCCTCAAGCGAGGACGACTTCGTCTCGAGATCCTTGAACTGAATGCCCAGCTCGCTCATGCGCCGGATCAGGGAGGCGACCCCGGTGCGATCAGCCGTCGTGTCGAACGTGTAGTCGAGGCGATGACCCTTGTCAGTCAGCTGCAGGTCCCAGTCCTTCAGGCCTTCGGGCAGGGCGGCGAGGGCGTCCGATAGCTCGAAGCTTACCTGCTTCTTGCCGAGCTTCTTCATCAGCGTCTTCTTCTCCTCGACGATGATGAGTTCGCCCTTGGCGATGACGCCGACGCGGTCGGCCATTTCCTCGGCTTCCTCGATGTAGTGGGTGGTGAGGATGATGGTGACGCCCTTCTCGCGCAGCTTGCGCACGAGGTTCCACATGTCGCGCCGCAGCTCGACGTCGACGCCCGCGGTGGGTTCGTCGAGGAAGAGGATCTCCGGCTCATGCGCCAGCGCTTTGGCGATGAGGACGCGGCGCTTCATGCCGCCCGAGAGCTCCTGCAGCTTCGTGTCCTTCTTCTCCCACAGCGAGAGGTCCTTGAGAACCTGCTCGATATGGGCGTGGTTTGGCGGCAGGCCGAACAGCCCGCGCGAATAGTTCGTCACGGCCCACACCGTCTCGAAGATGTCGATGTGCATTTCCTGCGGCACCAGCCCGATCAGCGAGCGCGCGGCGCGATATTCCTTGCGCGTGTCGTAGCCGGCAGCCGTGATCTGCCCCGTCGTGGGCGTCACGATTCCGCAGACCGCATTGATCAGCGTGGTCTTGCCCGCGCCATTGGGGCCGAGCAGGGCGAAGATCTCGCCCTTGTGGATGTCGAGATCGACGGTCTTCAGCGCTTGCAGCCCGCCCTTGTAGGACTTGCTGAGGCTGCGGATTGAAAGAACGGGTTGCATGGGCGTATCAGTCCCCCGGGCTCTTGTTATGGCTCTGCACGCGGCCTCGCGTCATGTGGGCCGCAAGTCTGCCCGTGTCCAGAGGACGGGCAGGGAATATCAAAACCGACATAGGAGCGTAACGATCGCTTGCGCCGGTATCGTGGGTAGCTGACATAACGCTGGCAGGAGGCGCGCTTTGGGGGGCGCTTCCCGGCAGGACGGGGAAGCAGTACAGACAGAATGCTGGTCGGCGACGCTCAGGCTGATATGCGCAGCGGCTATCTGGGCGGGGCCCCCGGCGTCCTCGCCTCATCGATCGCCTGGTGGGCCGCCGCTGGGGTTGCTTGGTTCATGTCGCCATCCCAGGGCATGCTGACGCTCGTCATTGCCGGGATGCTCATCCATCCTCTGGGAATGCTCATCGCGAAGGTGTTGGGCGCGCGGGGCGCACACAGCACGGGCAACCCTCTGGCGGAGATCGCCGCTGCGAACACGTTCTGGCTCATCTTCGGAATTGTGCTGGCCTATCTGGCGTCCTTGCAGCGCATCGAATGGTTCTTTTCCGCAATGCTTCTGATGATCGGGGGACGTTATCTGACCTTTGCGCCCATGTACGGGATGCGGTTCTACTGGGTTATCGGCCTTGTTCTGGCGGGGGCAGGTCTTGCAACCGGCATGTTGTTGAGGGACGCAGCGCTTGTCGCAGCCATCGGGGCATCGATCGAGCTCGTGGGCGCGGTTGCCGCGTTCGTGCTGTCGAGAGAGTCCGCGCAAACAGCGACCGCAGGCTAGGCCAGGCTCGCTATGGTCGCCCGCAATTCGGGCAGGCCAAGACCTTTTTCGCTTGAGGTCACCATCACGTGGGGGTGAGCAGCTGGCTGCTTCATGAGCGCGGCGGTTGTGGCTTCGACCAGCGGCTGGACTTCGGATGTCTTGATCTTGTCGGACTTCGTCAGCACGACCTGATACTGGACCGCCGCGCCGTCGAGATCTTTCATCACGCTGCGGTCGACATCGCCAAGGCCGCGGCGCGCATCGACCAGCAGGAAGACGCGGCGCAGTTTCGAGCGCGTGCGCAGGTAGCTGAGATTGAGGCGGCTCCAGGTGTCGACATTCTTCCTGGGCGCATCGGCAAAGCCGTAGCCGGGCAGGTCGACGAGATAGAATTTGCCCTCGGCAAGATCGAAGAAGTTGATCTCCTGCGTGCGACCGGGCGTGTTGGAGGCGCGTGCAAGATTTTTGCGGTTGCATAGCGCGTTGATGAGGCTCGACTTGCCGACATTCGAGCGACCCGCGAAGGCCACTTCCGGCCGGTCGCCGGGCGGCATGGCGGGGATGGACACAGCGCCCATCACGAACGCCACGGGCCCCGCGAAGAGTTTGCGGGCGGCTTCGATCTCATCGGGGGTGAAGTCGGCCATACCTCTCGCCGCAAATGTGAGCATATCCTCATCCTGAGGACGCCGAAGGATGTCTCGATGGGCGAGGGCGTAGCTCTGGGCGCCTACGCCGCCTTCTTCGCGCCGCCGAACCGCTTCTTGATCCACTTGTCGAACTCGGTCTCGACGCCTGTGCGGCGCATGATGATGTATTGCTGCACGATCGAGATGAGGTTCGACCAGACATAGTAGATCACGAGGCCGGCGGCAAAGCCCGCAAAGAGGACCGTGAACAGCAGCGGGATCCACTTCATGATCGCCTTCTGCATGGGATCTGTCGGCGGAGCAGATAGCGATTGCAGGCCGACCATGGTGAGGCCGTAAAGGATCGGCCAGACGCCGATCCCGAGCAGACCGCCGATCAGCGGCACCGAGCGCGGCTCCCATGGGATGAGGCCGAAGAGGTTGAAGATGGAGGTCGGGTCCGCCGCCGACATGTCCCGGATCCAGCCGACGAAAGGCGTATGGCGCATTTCGATCGTGACATTGAGGACGTGGAAGAGGGCGTAGAACACGAACATGGTCGGGATCAGCGGCAGGCAGCCAGCAACCGGGTTCACCTTCTCACGCTGGAACAGCTTGGCCTGCTCCTGCCGCATGCGCTGCGGGTCGGCGGCAAAGCGCTCCTGGATGGATTTCATCTCGGGCTGCAGCAGCCGCATCTTCGACATGGATTTGTACATGTTGTACTGCAGCGGGAAGAACAGCGTCTTCACCACGACTGTGAGGACGAGGATGGCGATGGCGAAGTAACCGAACCAGCCCTGCAGCATCATCAGGAAGTAGAAGAAGGGCTTGGTGATGAAGAACATGAACGACCAGTCGATCGCATCGGTGAAGGAGGGGACGCCCTCCTTGTTCTCGTAACGCTCGAGCACGCTGAGACGCTTGGCGCCGGCGAAGATCCGCGCGGTCTTGGTGATCGACTGGCCGGGTTGGATCTCGTAGGGTGAGAGATCGTAGCCGGCGGAATAGGTCGTTTCGCCATTCAGCGTCTCGGACCGGGCGACCATGGTGACGGCTTCGCCCTGTTCGGGGATCGTCGCCGCCATCCAGTATTTGGTGGTCAGCGCGTTCCATCCCGCGGTCACGCTCCGCGACACGGCCTGGCCCTGGCCCAGGTCGTGATAGTTCTTCATCTGGTTTTTGTCGGTGCCATAGACGCCGAGCGCGCCGCGATGCGCACCCTGTTCCTGCACAGGCGTGTTGACCAGGTCAGGCGTCTGACGCTGAAAGATCTGCGCTTTCTGCGTCAGCGTGATCGGCGTCGCGCCGGTGTTGGTCAAAATGTCGGAGACGGTGAACATGTAGTCGGCGTCGACCGTCACGGTGCGGTCGATGTGCACGGACGCTGCCGTATAGGAGAGCTTCAGCGGGTTCTCGGCGGAAAGTGCGCCGGTGCTGGTCTGGGTCCAGAGGACGCTATCGGTCGTCGAACCGGGCGTGGTCCAGGCGACCGTGGCATAGAAGGCGCGTTCGGTCCCGGCCGGAGCGAGCAGCTTGATTTCCCCAGCCGGGTTCTTCTTTTCCTTGTCGTCGATCGTCTCGTAGAAGTTCTTGAGCGCGATGTCGTCGATCCGCGCCCCCATCAGCGAGATCGAGCCCTCGAGCGAGGGAGCGTCCACGGCGACGCGCTGCGCGGATGCGAGACCCGCCGTCACGACTTCCTCGCGCGGGCGGATGGTGGGCGTGGGTGAGGCAGCCTGCTCGACGGCATTGAGGCGCGCCTGCTCGCGCGCTGCCTGGGCCGCCTTCTGCTGCGGGTCCAGCACGAAGATGTTGTAGATCATGAACAGGCCGAAGCACAGCGCGAGCGCCAGCAGGAGATTGCGCTGGTCTTGCTGTTCCATGGATCAGGTCCGGGAGCTGGGGGCGCTGTCGCCCACGTGGGCTGCGCCATCTGGAGGCAGGAGACGGCGGCGGAGGCTTATCAACGCCTTTTCCATATCGTCAAGCAAACGGGGCCAGGGCGCCACGGCGGTTTCCTGCCGGGCGACAAAGACATAATCGGCGCCGGGGACGCCATGCCGGGGCAGGAGCGAGCGCGCAGCCTCGCGCAGCCGGCGGCGGGCGCGATTGCGCACCGCTGAGCCGCCGATCTTCTTGGTTGTGGTGAAGCCGGCGCCCACTTGCGTCCGGGCCGGGCTGCGCAGGCGGCCCTGGACTACGATCAGGCGTCGTCTTTCGGCGTAACCCTCGGCAACGAAAAGGAATTCACGCCGCACCCGCAGGCGCAGGACGTCGAGCGATAGCTGGGTTTCGGAAGTCTGGGAAAGGGTTAGGCGCTCAGCCGCTTGCGGCCCTTGGCGCGGCGCGCCGCCAGCACTTTCTGGCCGTTCTTGGTCGCCATGCGCGAGCGGAAACCGTGGCGCCGCTTGCGCTTCAGGTTGCTCGGCTGGAACGTCCTTTTGGTGGCCACGGGTCACTGCCCCTAATTCCTTGAGGAGGCGGGGGAACTACATGCTAGGTCCGGGTGAGTCAAGCACGGCTCAGATGTCGCATGAAGTCGCCTTTCCGCGACGGGATTGTGGCTGTTAAGCCGTACAACCACATGAAAAGACGGCAATAGCCGCTTCAACGGAAACGCCCAGGGGACTACCAGCTGAGCGAGATCCACCATCCGGACGGCGATATCGCTCCGCCAGGCTCGCCGGCAGGGCGCAGCGGCTTTCTATCCGGCCTTCGCGGCCGGCTGCTCATGTCGACCGCGGTCTTTGTCCTGATCGCCGTTGCGCTGGCCTATCCCGTCCTGGCCGGCACCTTTCGCAATAACTGGCTGGAGGAACGGGGGCAGGCTGCCCAGATCGCGGCGCTCGCTGTCGAGGCGGCCCCGGACGGGCGCGTTGGCGATGAGCTTTCGCGCCAGTTGCTGGAGCAAGCGCAAGTCGTCTCGGTCGCAGTGCAGGAACAGAATTTTCGTGGCGAGATCCTGCCGCCGGCCATGGACATCACGGGCGAGCTGGTGGTGGTGGATCTCCGGACCGGCAACTTCATCGACAGCATCACGGGCGCTTTTGGCCACATGTTCGCGCCTCGCGGGCGTTTTCTGCGCATCCTGATCTCGCCCTCGCTCACCCGTGACGAGGTGATGGAAGTGATCGTTCAGGAGCAGGGGCTTAAGGACGGGCTGATTGCCTTTTCCCGCACACTCCTGGTGTTGTCGCTGCTGATCGCTGCGGTTGTCGGAGCCCTCGTCTATCTTGCGATCTACCGGCTAGTCATCGAGCCCATGCGGCGCCTCACGCGCGGCATTGTCCGCTTCGCCAGCGAGCCCGAAGGCGCCGAGATCGAGCCCATGACACGCGGCGCCTACGAGATGCTTCGCGCCAACGTGGCGCTTCAGGCGATGCAGAAAACGGTCTCTGCGGCCTTCCGCCAGCGCAAGCGGCTGGCGGAGCTGGGCGAGGCGGTCGCGAAGATCAACCACGATCTGCGCAATTCCCTCTCCGCCGCCCAGATCGTGTCGGAAGGCCTTGCCGAGTCGGAAGATCCGCGCGTCCGGCGCGCAGCCCCGCGGCTCGAGCGTGCGATCCAGCGCGCCGTCAACCTTGCCGAAGCAACGCTGAGCCATGCACGTGAGGAAACAACTGCGCCCAACCTGTCGCATGTGAATCTCATTCCCACGGTGGACGAAGCTGCGGCCGAGGGGCTTGCAGGATGCGCCGACATCGAATGGACGCTGGACGCGCCAGCGCCGGTCAATGCCCTCGCAGATGCCGACCACGTTCACCGCATCGTTGCCAATCTCGTGCGGAATGCGGCGCGGGCCATTCGTGACCAGGCCGGCCGTTCATGTCCTGGCCGGGTCAGCGCACGGGTCTATCGCGATGGCGAGCGGGCTGTGATCGAGATCGCCGACAATGGTCCGGGCGTGCCCGCAATGGTGGTTGGCCGCCTGTTCCAGCCCTTCGCCGGCTCGGGGTCCCGCGGTGGGGCAGGACTCGGCCTCGCCATTGCGCGCGAGCTTGCCCGTGGCATGAAGGGCGAACTCGAGCTTGCCTCGAATGGCGGCAGCGGCGCAGCTTTCAGGTTAAGCGTGCCGGCGGCTTGAGCGACAAGGCGCCCGCGGGCCCGGCAGCCCCGCCCAACCAGGATGACGAGGCAGACAGTTTCTGAGCGAGCCGAGCCTCAGCGCACCGCTTCGCGCGCAACGCCTTCGCGCCGCGGATCAGCGCCGCCTTCCAGGCCGTCCTTGCGCACAACGATGAGGTTTAGACCTGAATTCTCGCCTGCAACCTCACGGATCTTGAACCCGGCATCGGTCAGGATCTTCGCCCATTTCTTTCCGGTGTCGTCGGCGGTTTCCACGCTCACCACCGGACCGCGGGCGACGATGTTCGGGGCGGCGCTGGCTTCCTGGGCGGTCATCCCCCAGTCGAGCACGCCGACCAGCGTCTTGGAAACATAACCCACGATGGAATTCCCGCCGGGCGAGCCGGTGATCATGAAGGGATCGCCTGCCTTGTCGAACACGATCGTTGGAGACATCGATGAGCGTGGACGCTTGCCCGGTCCCGGTGCGTTTGCGACCGGCTTGCCATTGACAACCGGCGGACGCGAGAAGTCGGTGAGCTCGTTGTTGAGAAGGAAGCCGTTGGTCCAGCGCTGCGAACCAAAGCCGCTTTCGACAGTTGCAGTGAAAGAGACAGCGTTGCCGTCATAATCGATGAAGGACAGGTGTGTGGTGCCCGGTTGCGCGTTGCTGGTGTCGCGTCCCCACATGTCGACGATCGGCTTGCCATGCAGCACCGCGCCGGGATCGCCCGGTTGCGGCGCGTCCCCAGGCTTGAAGGCGAGCTTCGCGCGGGCATCGAGATAGGCCGGATTGAGCAGGTCCGCGACCGGCACCGACACGGCGTCCGGGTCGGCGACATAGTGGTCGCGGTCGGCATAGCCGAGCTGCTGGGCGAGCACGAAGTCGCGCAGGTTTGCGGCCGGCGTGTCGTCTGCGCTGGCAGCTGCAATCCTGTCATAGAGCGACATGATCAGGTTCATCGCTACGCCGCCTGAGGAGGAGGGCGGGGCTGAGCAGATGCGGTAATCGCGGAAGGGACCGCATACGGCTGGCCGTTCGAGCGCCTTGTAACTGGCAAGATCCTCAAGCGTCAGCGCGCCCTGGATCTCGCCTGACTGAACGGCGGCAACGATGTCCTTTGCGATTCTGCCACTGTAGAAGGCCGCCGGTCCGTCCTTGGCGACGGCGCGCAGCGTTGCTGCGTATTCCGGATTGGTGCGACGATCGCCAACTGCGAGTGCTTTGCCGTTCGGATAGAAATAGGCGCCGGTCACGGGGTTCTTCGCGAGCGGGCCGTTCAGGTAGAAGCGAGAGCCGAGGGCGTTTGCAAGGCGCGGCGTCACGATGAAGCCCTCATCGGCAAGCTTGATCGCCGCCTCGAAGTTCGCCGCCCAGGGCTGCCGGCCATGTTTGGCGTGCGCTGCCTTGTAGAGCGCGATGGCGCCGGGGACGCCAACTGACTTTCCAGACGTGATGGCCTCGCCAAATCCGAGCGCCTGTCCATTCACTGTGAAGTAATCCTGGGTCGTTGCCGCCGGCGCTGCCTCGCGCCCGTCGAACACGGTCGTCGTGTTGGACTTGCGGTCGTAGACCACCATGTAGCCGCCGCCACCCAGCCCTGAGCTTTGCGGCTCGACCAGGCCGAGAACAGCGTGCGCGGCGATCGCCGCATCGACGGCGCTGCCCCCTGCCTTGATCGCTGCAAGCCCCGCTTCGACCGCACGCTGGTCCGCGGCCGACACCATGGCGCGGCCCGAGAGGCGCCACTCCGACCCCGCCGCCGGGGCTGCGGCGGGCGGGCTGGTGCAGCCCGACGCCGCAGACAGGAAGGCGATGGCTGCAAGTCCGGCAAGCCTGGTCTGGCGCATGCGCGAGCGCTCCTTGTTGCGCGGGAAGAAGAGGGCGGTCATACAGCGCCCTTACACCGTCCTGCAATGACGGCAACTCAAGCCTGCATTGAGGCCGGCAAAACGAAGGGGATCGCCAATTGAGCGCGCGGCCGGGGCCCCTGAACCTCATAACGGATGTCGCGGGCCTCAATGTTGGATCTGCCCATGATGACCGCGTCCAGACCGGCGTGACCGTCATCAGGCCGGATGCGCGTGCGGTCGCGGCTGTGGCCGTGGCGGGCGGCGGTCCGGGCACCCGCGAGACGGATGCGCTTGGGCCCGACACGCTTGTTGATGCGATCGACGCGATCGTCTTTTCTGGTGGCTCGGTCTACGGTCTTGCAGCGGCAGATGGCGTGGCGGCTGCCCTGGGCGCCGCGCGGCAGGGCTTTGCCCTGATCGCCGGCAGCGCCGTCCCGGTATCGCCGATCGTGCCGGCGGCCATCCTCTATGACCTCGCGAATGGAGGCGAGAAGAGCTGGGGCGAGACGCCGCCCTATCGCGCACTCGGCATGCAGGCGCTGAAGAACATCGCGACGAGGTTCGACCTTGGCCGCATCGGCGCCGGGTTTGGCGCACGTGCCGGTGGCGGCCCGGGCGGTCTCGGCTCGGCCAGCGCCGTCACGCATGATGGTATCGAGGTGGGCGCTCTGGTCGCTGTCAATTCACATGGGTCCGTGAAGATGCCGGGATCGGATGCGTTCTGGGCCTGGCCCTACGAGCAGGCGAGCGAGTTCGGCGGCGTGCGGCCAGCCGGCGACTATGAGCTGGATCCCGACGACTGGGGCGCAGCCAAGAGCAAGCCGGGGTCGATGCCCGGGCCTGGTGCGACCGGGCGCACCAACACCACGCTTTGCTGTGTGGCAACCAATGTCGCGCTCGCACCGTTCGAGGCGCAGCGCGTCGCAAAGATGGCGATGGCCGGACTGGCGCGCGCTGTCCGTCCGGTCTTCGCACCGTTCGATGGCGATGTCGTGTTCTGTCTGTCGACCGCGCAGGTCGAGCGTCAGGATCATCGGCCCTTCGTGCTGGCGCGCATCGGCGAGCTGGCGGCCAGCACGCTCGCGCGAGCGACCGCTCGCGGCGTCTTTGCAGCCGGCGGCTAGGCGGCTGCCTTGCGACGCGGTTCCCCCTCGCTCGTCCTTATCTCGCTCGGGGGGGTCGGGAAAGCGAGCCTGAAGGCCGCGCCCGGTTCTTCTGTCTTGAGCAGCAAAGCCTCTCCGCCATGGGCGTGCATGATGCGGCGGACGATCGAGAGGCCAAGGCCTGCGCCCTTCCCATCGCCGAACTTGCCGCGCGAGTGACGCTCGAAGATCGCGTCGGCCTTGCTCATCGGTACGCCCGGTCCCTCGTCGCGCACAATGATTGAGGGCGGATCGTGACTGACGTGAACCGTGACGGCCTTGCCGCGCGGGGTGAATTTGAGCGCATTCTCGATCAGGTTCTTGAGCGCATGGCTGATCGCATCGGAATCGCCGCGGACCGGCGCTGCGCGCCCGTCATCGGAGTAGCCAAGATCGACGCCGGCGCGGATCGCCAGCGGCGTCATGCTAGAGACAGCGTCGTGAGCCACCGATCCCAGATCGGCGCGAGCGTCGGTCCGCAGCACCAGGCGCTCGGCATTGGCGCTGGCGAGGAGCTGGGTCGCAAGGCGGATCAGGCCATCGACTTCCTCGACAAGTGTCTGTTTGTCGACCTTCTCGCCGTCCAGCTCAAGACGGGCCTTCACGATTGCGAGCGGCGTGCGCAGCGCGTGTGCAGCGTCCTGCAGGAAGCGCTTCTCTGCCTCGATGGAGGTTCGAAGCTTCTCAAGTGAGAAGTTGAGCGCGTTGACGAGGTCCACGATTTCAAGCGGCGCCTCCTTCGGATCGAGCGGCCGGATATCGTCCATGGTCTGGACGCGCTTTGCCTGCTCAGCGAGCGATTCCAGCGGGCTCAGCGTGCCGTGCAGCGACTTGTTCACGAAGAAGGAGATCAGGACGATGAACGGCGCGAGCGGCAGAAGAATGTGCATGAAGGCTTCATCGAGGACGAGCCAGATCAGTCGCCCATCGGGGTCGCTGTGAGCGACGACCACGATGTGCCGCTTGAGTCCGTCCTTGACGCTGGTCTTGCCGGCCTCCCATCCCCCCAACCGGCTCGGTGCATCCCATTCCTCAGGAGGAAGGCCAGGCGGGAAATATCCCCTGTCGACGGGGACTGACGAGGCGATGATGCCGCCGGCATCATCGAAAACATGCCACTCATAAGCGTCCGGGTAGCGCACGAACAGGTCGTGCTTGTCTTCGATCACGCTGCGGATTTCCTCAGGCGACCCTTCGAACGGGATTTCCTGGCCGATGTTCTTGGCGATGTCGAACACGGTCCGCTGGTGCAGCTCGGGAATATCGCGGCCGTAATGCACAATGATCGTGCAGGACACAAAGGCGGTCATGATCGCCGAGATCGCAAGGATGCGAGAGGTCAGGCGGCGCTTCAGTGACCAGCGGGCGTCCTTCGCTCTATTCAGCCACGAGAACATAGCCCACCCCTCTTACCGTCCGCACCTCCACGCCCGCCTTCGCTGCAGTGAGGAAGGTGCGCAGGCGATAGACGCTCGCCTCCAGGGCATTGGTCGAAACTTCCGTGTTGGGCTCGTAGATCGAATCCTCGAGGTGCTTGCGCGTGCACACCTTGCCCTGGCGGCGCATCAGGGCGGCAAGGAGCTGGCTGTCACGGCGGGGAAGCGGTGTCGGGTGGCCCTCGGCGCTGACCGTGCCGGAGCGCTGGTCGAACATGAGCCGGCCAACGCGGAAGGAGTCTGCCATCGCGCGGTCGGTCCTGCGCAGCACGGCCTTGCAGCGCGAGATCATCTCGTCGAGTTCGAACGGCTTGACGAGGTAGTCGTCGGCGCCATCGTCCAGCCCCGAGATGCGATCGTTCAGACCGCCGCGGGCCGTTAGCACGATGACCGGTGTGCGGATTGCCTCGGCGCGCAGCTTGCGCAGGAAGTCGAGCCCGTCTCCATCGGGCAGGCTGAGGTCCAGCAGCATAAGGTCGTAGTCGGCGCCGGAGACCTTGTTCTGCGCTTCGCGCAGGTTGGTTGCAATCTCGCAGTTGAACTGGGCGCGCGACATCGCCTCCGCTATCGCGGCGGCGAGCTTCACCGTGTCCTCGATCACGAGCACCTTCACGGTTCGTCGTCACTCCACACTGTCGCGGGCCGCTTATCCGGCGCAGGCGACGTTTGCGCCTCGGCCCTGCAACGGTCATACCGCACCAGGCAGGGACGACGCTGGGTAACCTTACACCGGATTGTTTAACCCACCCAGCCCGCGTCGACGCGCGGATTCTCCCATTGCGTTAATGGTTGATGGGCGCGCAGGCTCGCAAGCACGCTAAGCCTTGCCCGTACGTTCTAGTGCCGGTTTCCATCCCCGGACTTCGCCAGGCTGACCTCTGGTGACAGGGTGAGGATGCCCAGTCCGTAGACCGGATCACGGCCGGGCGCGCCTGCGTCCTCCGCCGCAGCTGCCAGCAAGGTATCGACCGTGGCAGCTCGGTTCGCGCGGCGCAGGCCTGCCAGCGCCGCCGTCACGTGCGGGGCGGCAAAGGAGGTGCCGACCAGCTCCCCGCCGGACCCGGAGGGGGAGACCTCCGTTCCCAGCGCCGCAATATCGACATGCGGCCCCCGCCCCGAATAGAGGTAAGGTCCGCCGGCTGCGGCGACGGCCGACACCCCCACAACGCCATCATACGCCGCCGGAAACGCTGGAGGCGCGGCGGGCCCCTCATTTCCCACCGCGGCGACGATCACCATGCCTGCTTTGAGCGAGTGCTGCACCGCGCGACGCAGCGCCGGATGGTCAGGGCCAGCCAGGCTCAGATTGGCGAAATCAATGCGAGCAGTCACCAGCCGGTCGAAAGCGATGACCAGCGCGGCCACGTCCGCCGCGCCGTTGCTCCCATGCTGCTCCATCACATCGAGCAGCATCAGCTGATCGGGCTTGATGCTGAACGCGTTGGCGAGGTCGCGTAAGAGGATGCCCGTGACAACGTCGCCATGACCCTTTAGGGCAGGCCTTTCGACCAGCCGCTCAACCGGCCACTCGCCGACTGCATTGGTGGAGAAGCCGTCGATCACACCGACACGTGTTTTGTCGGAGGCCGCATCAGGCGTCGCGCCGCGCTGCTCATCATCGGGAAGGTGGGGCGCCTCGCCGGCTGCCCGGTACACATAGTTGAAGCCCGAGGGCGAGGTTGGTTCGCGTTCGCGCAGCAGTTCGAGCGCATCGCTTGAGCTCACCCCTTCCGGGCGGCGCAGGCGCGCGACCAGGGTTCCGATCGACACGAGCTCACGCGTCTCGATGACGCCGAAGCCAAGCGCCTCCGCACGCGCAAGCAGACCGGCATCGTCCGACATGATGACGAGTTCGCCTTCGCGATAGGGATTGCCGGCATCGTCATTCTCGACGGGCACGATCACGCCTTGTCGATTGTCCTGGTCGTCGTCGTCGCGATCGTCTTCGTCTTCGTCTGACTCGTCATCATCGCCTGAGCCGTGGCCGGAATTGTCGTCGAAATCGTCCGGCTCGTCGTCGATGCCTGACCCGGATCCGGAGTTTGACCCCGAACTGGATCCTTCCTCCTCGGTATCAGGGGCTTCGCCTGGTGAGCCGGCCGCCGTTTCGTCGTGTCCTGATCCGGATGCTGACGCGAGTTTTATGTCGCTGCGGTCCTGCTCGTGCCCGCTGCTTGTCCCCCGGCCGCCGGAATCGCGCTCGCGCAGCTCGCGCTCGCTCGCACGTTCGGCCGCCTCGGCTGCACGCTCAGCCGCCTTCGCCGCGCGCTCGGCGGCGCGTTCAGCGCGCTCGACCGCTTCCTCTTCAGGAGGCTTGGCGCTGGCCGTACCGGCCAGCGCAAGGCCCAGGGTCAGGGCCGACACAAAGGTTAACCAACGCGAGATCATTGGCGAGAGAATACGCTGTTTCAGGCGCTTGCGCGAACCGAAAATTTCATGCGCCTGTGAGAATAAGCCGGCCGAACCAGCGTTGTCGGGATAAAGTTAGATGGATGAGGCCGGCATCAGATTCAGGGCCGAACTGCGCGCCCTGATACCCAGGCTGCGGCGTTTCGGCCATTCGCTGACCGGATCGGTCGATGACGGCGACGATCTGGTTCAGGGGGCGCTGGAAAAGGCGTTGTTGCGTGAAGGGCAGTTTCAGGTCGGAAGCAGGCTGGACAGCTGGATGTACAAGATCATGCAGAACGCCTGGATCGACCAGAAGCGGTCCGCCGCCCGCCAGCGGCAGGTCATCACCCCGATGAGCGATGACGCCGTGGCCGTCGGCGAGGATGGCCGCCGCGACTTCGATGCAAAGATCAGCCTGCGCCAGGTGCGCGACGCCATGATGCAGCTTCATCCCGACGAAAGGTCCGTTCTCGCCCTCGTGTCGATCGAGGGGCAATCCTACCGGGAGGCTGCCGAAACGCTTGGCATTCCGATCGGGACAGTCATGAGCCGGCTGGCGCGGGCGCGCTTGCGGCTGGTGCAGGCGATGGACGATGTCGATCCGGATTCGGAAAAGGGCTGACCGATGGACAAGCTGACCGACGAAATCATCAACGCCTGGCTGGATGGCGAAGCGACTCGCCAGGAGGGCGAACGGATCGAGGCGGCCATTTCCGCAAGCCCGGAGCTGGGCATGCGGGTGGCCCGGCTGTCGCGCGCCAATCGCCTTCTGGGCCCCGCCTTCGCCGAAACCATGAGCGGGCCAATTCCCCAGCGCTTTGAAGCAATCCTGCGCCAGCCGCGCCGGTTTGCGCCTCTGGGCAGCCTGAAGGCGGCTTTGTCAGCCCTGCTAACCCCCGCACCGATCATGGCAGCTGCCGCATCGCTGGCGCTTGGCGTCGTCCTTGGCGGAGCCCTGCTGGCTGGCTCGACCATGGCGCCGGGCATTACCCCGGATGGCGATGGACGGATGATCGCCACTGCCCCCATGGCAACGCAGCTGGCTTCGGTGGCCTCAGGCGTCAGCGAGGGTAGCTTACGCGTCCGGCTGAGCCTGATCGACGAAGGTGGACGTTATTGCCGCCAGTTCGAAACGGCCGGAGCTTCAGGCCTGGCCTGTCTCGACGCTGGCGAATGGGTCATCGACACACTGGCCTCCGGCGCGTCAGCCCCCGACGGCGCTTATGTCATGGCGAACGGTGCTGCTGATCCCGCGGTCGTGGCGGCGATCGAGCGTCGCGGCGTGAGGCAGGTGCTGGACAGCGAGGAAGAGGCCCGCGCAATCGCGAACGGTTGGCGCGCGCCCGCGAACTGACAGGAAGTCCGGCAGAGCAAAATCGGGACAAGAAAAAACGCCCGGCCGGCCATTTGCCGGGCGTTCTTGGCTTTCTCCATCGCCCCAGGACGATGGTTCAATCCTCGGTCGGGCGAGGGCAGTCGGCGCGCCATGTCAGGATGCCCGGCGCCGCGCTGCTGTCATCTGTGCGTGATGGCAGCAGGCGCGTCCAGCATCCTGCAAATCCCAGCTCAGTTAGATTGGCAATGCTGTCCTGCGTCTTGGCAACGGGCCAAATCGGTTTCCCGGGCCAACAGCCTTTGGAGGGTTCGGCGATGCATGCCGAGGCGGCGGGCGGTCACAGACACGTTTTGATCGCACTCAGCGAACACGTTCAGGATATGCTGGCGACGTACAGCGTTTGGGGTGGGCGGGTGCTCTGGCGGCTTTGCTGCGCCGCCGACAGGCGCGCGCAAGGCATCCGCGATTTCATCGGGGTCGGCGGGCTTAGGCAGATAGTCGATCGCGCCGGCCTTCACCGCAGACACCGCCGTCGGTATGTTCCCGTAGCCGCTGAGGATGACGGCTCGACATTCACGGTGCATCAGGCGAAGCGCGGTTACCACCTCAAGGCCATTGCCTTGTTCCAGTCGCAGATCGACCAGAGCATGACGGGGCGCGAACTCGCGCGCGATCTCGATGGCGTCGCTCTCGGTCGACGCCGTACGGACGGTGAATCCTCGAGCCTCCATCGCACGTTGTAGCTGCGCCAGCAGCGCTGTGTCGTTCTCGACGATGAGGAGGGTTTCACTATCCGCCGCCAAGTTAGCTTGCTCCATTTTCTTACCTGCCCCTGTTAATTTGGCTGCGGCAGCAGGGGTCAAAAGGACGACCCAACGTCGCAGATCAAATCCGGCTCGCTGCAGCTGACCTAAGCGCCGGCCAGTTCATTAAGGATCTGAAGTTGGGGCTGGATGATGGGGAGACGTCGATAGACAAATCCGATCGCCCAAAGGACCGGTGCTGGCCGCGCAAGTTCGCCAACCCGCCGCAACAGGGGAATTGCGCGCCACCTCGCGGCAAATGCAGCAGCTCCGGAGACGATGGGCAGCCCCACGTTCCTGCGCATGGAAGCGTGAGAGCAATTCGGCACGATCGAGCGGGCATAACGCATCAGCCCGATCGACATCTTCGAAATGGATCGCGCGCCCTCGATCCAGTTTCTGGATCAACAGGATTTTCCGCCGGCAGAGCGGACGGCCACCCGTCAAACCAGATGGTCAGCGATGGGCTTGCCTCCTGCGGTCCATCCCCCTGCTGGCGCATGCAAAAGGTCCGTCCTGCGTTTGAGCGCATGTCAAACCTCATGGCGTTCGAACCGTCCTGACCTTCGTTCGGCGAGGCCCGCTCGCGTGCGCGGGGGTCATACGATGGCTTCTTCAGGGAAGCGTACGGTCGATGGCGCGTTACAGATCGACTGACGGACGAATTGCCGCGCCAGGATCATTATCGGCAGAGGGTGGGCAGACGCTGGAGCGTACCAATCAAGCCGGACGACCAGATGGTCCTGGGCGCAGGTTGGGGGGCTGAAACGAGGAACGCCCGGCCAGAAAGGCCGGGCGTTTTTTGCTCGGGGGCTGTCCCAGTATGAGGGTTCAATCCTCGGTCGGGCGGCGGAAGTCGGCGCGCCATGTCAGGGTAAGCCCCGCGCCGAAGTCGGGCGCATTTTCGGTCAGCCCCGTAAGCGCATAGAGCGAGAGGCGCCAGTCTGGCGACAGTGTGAAGCTGCTGTAGGCCGTCAGATCAGCGGACTCATCAAGCCCGTTGAGGGAGGATTCCGACCAACCGGCGTCAAGGCCCGCGATGACGCCGTCTGCCGGCCGGAAGTAACCTCCGCCACCGAACTGCGCCCCATCTTCTCGCGTCGCCCCGCCACGAAACTTGTAGCCGCCGAAGACGTAAAGCCCGGCGCCATCGAAGTCATGGCCGAACTCGGCCAGCATGGTGAAGTCCGTCTCGCCGGTGCCGAGATCCTTAGCCACGTCTCCGGTCGGCAGGGTCACGCGGCCGGTGAGGTCGAGATAGTTGTCCTCGCCGATATCCTGCGAGAAGGTCGCCGAAATTGACATGTCAGCGAGGCCGGATGAGCTGACGCCGCCGATGACCTGGCCGAGTTGGTCCTCGATCGGATCGTCCTCATCATCACCGCCTCCGCCAGGGCCGCTGCGATCGCCGCCATTGTCGTCGGGGCCGCCCGGCACCACGCCGCCTGGTCCCTCGATCGAGGCGAACGGGACGCGGACGCGAAACGACCAGTCCCCGGCGCGAAGCCTGAACGTCACCGGCACTTCATAGATCGTGGTCTCGTCTGTGCCGCCATATGTGCCCGTCGAATACTCGGCGCCGACACCCACCTGAAGCGTCTGCGCTGCGGCTGAACCAGCGCCCAGGAAAGCTCCTGTGCCGGCCAGGGCGGCCAGCGAGCAGGCTGTTCGAAAACTCATGATACCGATCCTCCCGAAGAACATGCCGACATTAGCGACGGCTTATTGAAACTGCTGCCCCCTAACAGGCGAAAAGCAGTAGGGCGGAGGCGCGGGTGGTGGGGGTTCCATACGCCTCTGCCCCAATTCCGCTTCTAGGCGGAAATCTGCTTAGCCACGATCATCGCCACGATCGCGATCCCGGTCCCGGCCGCGATCCCTGTCACGATCCCTGTCACGATCGCGGTCCCGTCCACGATCCCGATCACGGTCACGCCCCCGCTCATCGTCGCCGCCGCGGTCGCTCCGGTCCTCACGGTCGTCCGCGCCATCGTCGCCGCCGCGACCACGCCCGCGTCCGCGGCCACGATCATCCTCGCCATCGTCTTCATCGGCGTCATCGCCGCCGCGACCACGCCCGCGACCGCGGCCACCCTCATCCTCGCCATCGTCTTCATCGGCGTCATCGCCGCCACGGCCGCGCCCGCGCCCGCGACCTTCGCCGTCGTCATCGCCGTCTTCGACTTCCTCTCCGTCATCGTCCGCCGCGCCCGGCTGGCTGTCGTCGATCGAGCCATCGCCCCGGCGCTTGAGACCATCCTCGCCAATGTCGTCATCAGACAGCGAGCTGGGGCGACTGTCGGATGGAGGGGCGGTCTGCGCCGTCGCGCCCTGGGCTGCAAGGACCCAGGCAATCACGCCAGCGGCTGCAGCGAAAGTCAGATGTCTCATTGAAAAAACCCTCTTGGCCTTGATTGACCCACCGACTGAATACGGCCGACGGGGAGGTTTATTCGCTGGGTGTCAAAGAATTCATGATGGGCCTGGCGCTCCTCGCGTCTGGCAAGCGCCAGCACGAGGTAGAGGCCGCCTTCATTTCCCGCGCAGACACTGGGGGAAAAGACGCTGCCGTCGACGCGCCAGAGGTCGCCTGTCCGGAGCGCCACCGCTTCGTCCCCGACCTGGATACTCGCGCCTTCCGATGCGCGACAGACGAGGTGATAGTGCTTGAAGGAGGGCAGGAGCCGGCTCCAGCTGTTTGGCGTTGCGATGCACTGGCCGGGCGCAAGCTCGATCATCGACGCCTGCACAAGCTCGCAATGGTTTACGTCTGCGAAGGCGTCGATGAAATTCCGTCCGCGCCACGTCAGGCCTTGCGCGGCTTCCAGATTATCGCGCCAGGGCGAGTCCGGTCTTAAACGGATTTGCCGGCGGGCGGGTGGGGTGGCTAGGCCAGGTCTGCTGCGTGCTGGATCGGCCTGTGGAAGCACAAAGTCTTTTGAAGGCAGGCCGCGTTCGATCTGCTCAAGATACTGCATGTTACGCTTCCGTCACGACGGAGCGTTTCGTGCTCCTCAACGACAACGTCGGGGCGGCAATATTATTCTTTGTTCAGCAAACTTTGCAGAAGCGACGGCCGCGCGCTGATCGTCGAGACAGGCGGGAGGCTAAAATTCCCCCTAGAGACAGTATTGATTAAACGGCTCGTGTCTGATGCAGCCTCATTCAGGTTTTCGACTACCCATTGTGGGTTTTGATTAGGTCCGTTTTCCCATGTTGCAAATTTGCAAGCGATGAGCCCGCGGACGTTTACATCCGGTAGAGGCCACGGGCCGTAAATCTCGTCGCGAGATTGCCACAAGATCCCAGAATAAAGTGGCCTTCAGAACCGTTGTGGGTATTAGCAAGCTGTGGTCGGATGGTCCGGGCTGGCTTGGACTTCTGTACACGGAGTTGAGTTCAGTGTTTCCCAACGACGCGCTCGCCCACGCCATCAGCACGGCCCATCGCTCTTTTGCCACGCGCACGGCGGATCTCGCGCTGGCGGCAAGACTCGATCGCAGCAAGACCCCGGAGGCGGGCGATCTCTGCCTGGCGACCGTCACGAAGGTCGGGCACCACAAGCATATCGAACTGGTCAGCGGCCGCCGCGCGCCGCTTGCGGTCGGCGACACACTGCTTCTGGTTTATGGCAATCGCTATGCGACCGATCAGTTCGAGGCCGTCGTGCCGCAAGCCTCGGGCCCGTGCCATCTGGCGGCGGCTGGCGGGATCGCCGCTCAGGTTCTGAGCCGGCACACCGCGACCCGCCCGCCGACCGACATCGTTCCGGCCGGCATTCTCTGCGATGCCAATGGCGTGGCGCTCAACCTGCGGCGCTGGGCCTGGCCGGGAGTGGCCTCGTCGACATCCAAAGGCGTGCGCCAGCACCTGGTGCTTGTCGTCGGCTCTGGCATGAACGCAGGCAAGACGACGGCCTGCGCCAATCTCGTTCGAACCCTGAAGAGCTGCGGCCTGCGGACAGCGGCGCTCAAGCTCACCGGCACGGGCTCGGGCGGCGATTTGTGGCGCTATCTCGACGCCGGCGCCTTTCAGGCCATGGATTTCGGCAATGTGGGTCTGGCATCGACGGCCGGGATGGACCTGCGCGAACTTGAAGCTGCGGTCGGCCGCCTGTGCGCGGCGGTATCGCCCGAAGCCGACATCGTTGTCGGCGAGCTTGCCGACGGCGTTCTGCAACGCGAGACGCGCCATCTCCTGCAGTCGGCGTCGCTGCGCGAGCGCGCCGGATCGCTGATCTTTGCCGCGGGCGATCCGCTGAGCGGGGCGGCGGGCGTGCAGCTTCTGGGCGAATGGGGGCTCGAGGTCGCCGCCGTTTCGGGCCTCATGTGCGCCTCGCCGCTGGCCGTGCGCGAGTTCCGCGCCTTCATGAGCACGCCTGTGATCTTTGCCGAGGAGGAGGATCCTCACAGCATCGCCGCCCGCATCCTTGCGCCCGCGCAGGTCCTGATCGCCCGGCGGCAGGCTTCCTGAGATGACGCCGCACCGATTGACTGACCTTGCCTACTCGGGCCGACACGGTCTCATCTCGCACAAGGGCGAGGGCGGCGAACTCGACTATTTCGCCTATGTCCCGCGGTCGATTTCGGCAGCCTCGAGCCTCCTGGTGACGGTGCACGGGATCGACCGGAAAGCCCTGCAACACGCCATGCGTTTTGCGCCCTGGGCGGAACAGCGGAATTTCATTGTCCTGGCGCCGCACTTCAACAAGGCGCGCATGCCGCGCTACCAGAAGACCCTGCCGGGCCCGTCGGGTGAATCACCGCTCGATGCGCTTGATCTCACGCTCGATCATTTCCTCCGCGCGACCGGCATCCGCCCGGCGATCAAGAACCTGTTCGGCTATTCCGGCGGCGCCCAGTTTGCCCAGCGCTATGTGCTCCGCGGCCGTCTTTCGTGGGACAAGCTGGTGCTTGCAGCGCCTGGCTGGTTCACCATGCCAAATCCCGACCTGACGTTTCCCTATGGCCTTGGCGCCAGCACTGCCGCGGCTGCGTGCCCGCCTGAACTCGACCGCCTGATGGCGACCCCGACCCTTGTGCTGGTTGGCAGCCAGGACACGCATCGTGATTCTTCCCTCAACCGGGAGCAGCAGATCGACGCGGTCCAGGGTCTGACGCGGCTGGAGCGGGCCGGACGCTGGACCGAAGCGATGAGGGCTGAAGCTGCGCGCCGTGGCGTGCGCAGTCTCATCGAGCTGAAGACGCTGCCAGGGGCAGGGCACGATTTCGAAGACAACATGAAGTCCCACGATCTTGGTAAGGTCGTGTGCGACTGGCTGGACGAATGACGCGGAGACCTCACATGCGCACACTTGCTTTCACAACGCTCGCCATTGGCCTCGCGTTCGGCGCCGCCAACACGGCGCAGGCTCAGGAGACCGACATCGATATCGACTCCGACGGTTTCACGATCGAGTCCGGAGATGTCGAGTTCACCCTCGGCGGCCGCATCCATCTGGATACGGTGGCGATCGAGAGCGACAACATCACCTTCACGGACGAGACGGACATCCGCCGGCTGAGGATCGATGGCACGCTGGATCTCGGCAAGGACTGGCGGATCAAGCTGGACGCTGATGTCGGCGGTCTGAGCCCCGGCATCTACAACGCCTGGATCGCCTATCGCGGCATCAAGGATGTCGAGCTCCGTTTCGGGAATTTCATCGCGCCCTTCAACGGCGAGAACATGATGAGCTCGAACAACATGAAGTTCATTGAACGCTCGCTGCCCTCGGAGCTGGCGCCGAACTTCCTTTTGGGCGCTTCAGCCTCCTACGAGGGCGACAACTGGTCGATCACGGGCGGCTATTTCACCGATCCGATCGAGGATGAGGAGCTCACAAACCGCGACGACGGCAAGAGTTTTGTCGCACGTGGGGTTTTTGCGCCCATCAAGGAGCGCCGCGAAGTCCTGCATTTTGCAGCTGCAGTCGAACGGCGCGAGCTCGACACCGGCGCCACCTCGCGCGTGCGCGCCGGCCCGGAATTCGCGCTGACGCGGGGATCGCTGACCGACACGGGCGCGCTTGCCGGGGTCGAGGCCTATACCAACCTCAACCTCGAAGTCGCCTACATGAACGGGCCGGTGCTCTTGAGAGCCCAGCAGGTCACGCGCAGCAATGATGCGCCGACACTGCTTGACCCCGAGTTCAAGGGCGTCGCCGTCGAGGGCGCCTGGGTTCTTACCGGCGAACGCCAGCGTTACAGCGTGGGCGGCGGCACGTTCGGCGAGATCCGGCCTGACCGCGACAACGCGTTCGGGGCCTGGGAAATCGCGGCGCGTTACAGCACGCTGGATCTGCTTGACGGCGCCGTCCTGGGCGGCGAGCAGAGCAACATGACGGTCGGCGTCAACTGGTACGCC